>ENA-ORBV01001132-ORBV01001132.1-microbial-mat-metagenome-genome-assembly--contig:-NODE-1132-length-60596-cov-19.811315_pt1 | contig 60596 bp, 45 predicted proteins | sample MGYA00237777_ERZ505514 | MGnify/ENA primary metagenome ERZ505514 (study PRJEB26160, sample SAMN06269048) | microbial mat metagenome | isolation source: Oligotrophic lake microbial mat | place...
CATACGAGATTCGCCTTAGTCTCGTGGGCTCGGAGATGTGTATAAGAGACAGGCTCAGCCAGCCGCCGCACGCTCGCGTGCGGACTCCGCGCGAGCACTCCGGCCACCCGCGCCCGCTCGCCAGCCTCCGCACGCCCCCGCAGCCCCATCCCCGCCGTTGACCACCGCAGCATCGCCGACCGCGCCACGTGCGGGTCCGCATCAAAGCAGTAGTGAGCCAACTCCGCTCGCGGCACCGCCGCCAGCGCACGCAGACGCACCAGCGGGCTTGCATCGCCAAGCGAGTCACGCAGCAATGCCGCCCGCGCCTGATCGTCCGCCTCCACCATCCCCGCCAGCATCGCCGCCCCCGCTCGGCACGCCTCATCCATCCCCGCCAACATCCGCGCCTCGGGCAACGCCTGCCCGCCCGCGATCACGCCCACTCCCGTGCCACTGAACGGCACAGTCTTCGCAGCCGACCGTTGCTCCTCGCCCTTGGCCTCCAAACCCCCCGTCGCCACCACCCGCACCATCCCCAGCAGCCGCCGCCGTCGCGGCCTCAACCCCAGGTGCGCCAGCCGCAGCACCGCCTCATGCTCCCCCCGGCTCTCCGCCCGCGACACCCGCTCCAGCGCGGCCTCCGCGATCGACGCCTCGCTGAGCAGCAGCAGCGCCCGCTCCCGCACCACGGGCGCGGGCGACCACCGGACAATCTGCCGCAGAGCCCGATGCGCCACATGCGACGACTCTTGCACAAGCCGCAGGAGCCGGGCCGCCCCGCTCGCCCCGCTCTGGTCGCGCCGCGAATCGCTCAGCCCCGCCAGGTCCAGCCCGACCAGCCCCGCGAGCAAGGCCGCTCGCCGCTGATGCCCCGCGAACCCCCACGCCGCGTCCGCCAGGTGAACGTCCAGCCTCGCCCGCTCAATACCCTCGACCCGACCGCGCCCGATCGCCGGCAACTCCGCCTCTTCGACCTCGCTCGCCACCGCCGCCGCGTCCAGACCCCGCGCCCGCAGCGACAGACCCAGCAATCCTAACTCAGCCACCCGTCGCGTCCGGTCGTCATCAATCCCCAGCGCCGTCACCAGCGACCCGCCAACCCCGACCTCTCCCAACTCCGAACCCAGCAGGGCCGCGCTTCGCGCCTCCTCCACGCTTTCGGGCTGGCTCAGGGCCGCCGCTACCGCCTCCTCCCAGCGGCCTCGTCCAACCCCCAGTGCCAACCCCCTTGCGTCAGCCGGCAACCGCTCCCACATCCCGACCAAAGCCCCGAGTGCCTCGCCCGCCCGGGCCCGCCGCCGCTCCACCAACCAGCCACCGGTCGGCTCAGCCGCCATCTCGGCCAGTTCCACGGCCAGGGGGCCAGCCTCGTCCGGGCTGGCGACCTGCAACCCCGCGCGAAGCGCGGCAAGACGGGCGCTCCAGGCAAGACGCCGAATCTGACGGATTCGACCCCCCAGATCAGGTAGCGACCGACGCGACCCGGCGAGGCGCAACCGCCAAGAAATCCACAGACTTGCGAGTGTTTGAACCGACAACCTACCATCGCTGGTAGGCTGTGGACTGCCATGTGCAGGGCTTGTGGACGACACGGAGATGCGGGCGCCGCTTGTCGCGGCTTTCCCGGGTGTCGGCGTCGAGGTTGTGGAAGTTTCCCTTCTTCCCACGCGATGCGCCTGCTACTATTTGCGATTGGTGTTTAGCGGACCTAAGTTCGGTCATCGGACGACTGGCTGATGGTTCGCCAAAACGACCGGTAACTCGCCGCCGGTCGGCTCTTGAGAGAGTCAGGAAGCCGCCTTGAATACCCCTCAAAAAACGAACGCCCTCCAATCGTACCAGATTCTCCTCTACGACCGTGCCCTCCACCCGGAGTTGTTCGCGCTCAAGGGACGCAGGGTGGTCCGCGGCGGGGCTTGGGAGCTCGAGGCCTGGGTGATGCAGGGACAGCACGTCCTCCGGTTCGAGCGCGGTTCGGTGTGTGCGGCCGAGCTGGTGACCGACCAGGAGACGGGCCTGCCGACCAACGGAGCCCTCTCGGCGGCGCTGTGCGCCGGGGAGCGGGATTACGAGCACGCGTTCACATGCCGGCCGACCACGGGGCCGTGCGTCAACGGGCACGCGACGCCCCCTGCTGGGCGGGGGTCGGTGGTGTACATCTCCACCGTGCAAACCGAGAGCCTGTCCGAGAACCTCTTCATCGCGACCTGCGAGGAGATGACGGCTCACGTCGCGGAGAACGAGTCGCTGGTCCACGCTTGGGAAGAAGAGGCTGGCAAGGGCATGTCGATCATCGACCTGCAGCGCTACGCCAACGAGGTTCATGCCCAGGCGTACCACCTGATCCCCTCGGGCGGCGTCGTGATCCGGACGCAGGCGATCTTTGAGCTGGGCTGAACGCCGCGACCGCGACCCCCAAGTGGGATTGCTTACAAACACCATCCGACTTGAGTTGGCAGTTCCCTTGCCCGATGATGGCCGAGGATGTCTAGGTCCGGCCCACCAATGAGTCCGCCCACGGCCCAAGCCAGCGGTGGCGGCGCGGCGGGTGCGGTCGAGGACGCCGGGCTCTCGGGACAGATCGACGCGCTGCTGGCCGGGATGCAGGACTCGGCGGCGACGCTTGCGGCGGACCAGACGAGCCAGCACGTTGAGGAGCAACTCGCGCGGGGCGAGGAAGCGGGCGTGACCCGCACCGGTCCGTCGGGTGAGACTCCGCTGAATCCGGGCGAGGTTGAGTCGCTGGCGTCGCAGATTGACGCGCTGGTGTCGGAGGTCGGGGCCGGGGCGGAGCCGTCGCCGGCGGAGGCGTCTGAATCCCCGGAAGTCATTGGGGACCGGGTTGAGACGGCGAGCCAACCCCGGACGCAGAACCCACGGGATGTCGAGTCGGGCTTCAGCGAGGGCCCGACCGGGCAGACGCCATCGAGTGAGCCGGCGCGGGACACGAACGTCGATCTTCGCGCGTTGGACGAGCAGTTGGCCGCCCAGGCCCGGGAGCCGGCTCCTGTCCTGCGGGCGGTCGCTCCGCCGGTGGCGGCGGTGTTGCCTGATCTGGGGGCGTCGGCGCGGCGTGATGAGGAGGCGGGGGCGGCAGAGGCGGCCGCGCGAGCGGTGGCGGTGCCGGTCGCACCAGTGGCGGTGGTTCCGGACAAGTCCAAGGTCCCGGTCGGCCAGCGGGCCGCGTCGCTGCTCGCGTGGCTGGGCAGGGCGCTTCGATCGCTTGGCGGCCTGTCGCTGGTGCTGTCGGCGCGGACGCTGGAGGCATCGCCCAAACTGGCGCGGGACACGATCGGGTGGATCGGGCTGGTGACCGTGTTCTTCGCGTGCTGCATGTGGGCGATCATCCTGTTCTTCCGCTCGACGCCGGTGCCCGTGGTGTACGGGGTGGCGTCGGGCGTGCTGGAGCCGGGCGAGCCCACGCCGCAGGCGAGGCCCAGGCCTCAGGCGCACAAGCAAGAGGCGGCCGGGCATGGTGAGGAAGCGCCGCCCGGCGAAGCGGCTGGTGGGCACGGTGCCCCGGCCGAGGCGCACGCGGCGCCGGCGGGCGGGCATTGAGTGATACGAACTCGCGATGGAACCCGGGCGTCGTCGTGCCACCGATCGCTGCGTTGAGCGATCGGTGCCTCGGTCACAACCGGCCAACCCGCACCGATCGTGCCGAGCCACGATCGGTGGCACGCCCGAGTCGCAACGACGATCCGTATGAGGTGGGGGCGTGTGACGGGGCGGCGGGCGCACCGGGTCATTCGTTCGGGGGCTTGCGCCACTGGGCTCGTCGTTGCGTGATCCTGCGTCGAGGGGTCACAGCAGCGTTCCGCGCAGGAGCACGGAGGCCGCGGTGAAGTAGATGAGCACGCCCGAGACATCGACGAGGGTGGCGACGAAAGGCGCGCTGCTGGTGGCCGGGTCGAGTTTGAGTCGGCGGAGCAGCAGGGGCAACATGCTTCCCACGACGGTTCCGAAGAGCACGACGGCCACGAGGCTGAGTGAGACGGTGAGTCCGACCAGGGGCCAGTGGGCGGAGTAGTCGGCCCAACCCAGCCACTGCCAGATCGCGATGCGCAAGAATCCCAGCACGCCCAGCCATCCGCCCAGCGTCGCGCCCGAGATGACTTCGCGCTTCATCACGCGCCACCAGTGCGACGGGGTCATCTCTCCGACGGCCAGGGCACGGATGATGATGGTGGCGGCCTGCGAGCCGGTGTTGCCGCCGCTGGAGATGATGAGCGGCACGAACAGGGCGAGCACGACGGCCTTCGAGATCTGATGCTCGAACTGGCCCATGGCGGTGGCGGTGAGCATCTCGCCGACGAAGAGCACCGAGAGCCACACGCCGCGCTTGCGGAGCATGGTGGGCACGGCGGTCTCGAAGTACGGGGCGTCGAGGGCCTCGGAGCCGCCGATGCGGTGCATCCCCTCGGTGGCCTGCCGCTGGGCGGCGTCGAGGACGTCGTCCACCGTGATGATGCCCAGCATCATGCCGTTCTCGTCGGTCACCGGCAGCGTGACGCGGTCGTAGCGGTCGAAGGCGGCGATAACCTCCTCGAGCGTCGAGCGGACAGGGATCTTGACCATGCCGCGGTCCTTGATGTCGGTGACCTTGGTGGCGGGGTCGGCCAGGACAAGGGCGGAGAGGCGGATGTCGTCGAGCAGCACGCCGCGCTCGTTGACGACGTACATGGTGGCGATGGTCTCGAGGCCTCTGGCCCGCTGGCGTGCCCAGGCGATGGCGTCGGCGGCGGTCATGTCGGCTTTGAGGGCGACGTACTCGGGGGTCATGAAGCGGCCGGCGGTGTCGGCGGGGTAGCCCAGGAGGTCGCGCGTGGCCTTGAGTTCGGCGGGCGAGAGGGCGTCGAGCAGGCGGCGGGTGACGTCGGGCGGGAGTTCCTCGAAGAGTCGGGCGCGGTCGTCGGGGGTCATCTGCTCGAGCAGGGATCGGGTCTGCTCGCTGGAGAGAGCCTGGATGAGTTCTTCCTGGCGCTCGAGCGGCAGGTAGGAGAAGACCTCGGCGGCGCGATCCTTGGGCAGGACGCGGAAGACGACGCCCTCGGTCTGGACTGGCAGGTCGATGAGCAGGTCGGCGGCGTCGGCGGGCTCCAGAGCCATGACCGATTCGCGGAGTTCGCCCCAGGCCTGGCGGGCGATCATGTCGTCAAACTCGGGCTGGATGAGGTTGCCGATCATGGTGGCTCCGGCGGGTCGGTCGCGCGGCGGGCGGGGGTGGCGCGCCAACACTAGGAGCGGAAATCCGAGCCGCGGGCGTGAGCACGCGGTGGGGGAGTGGCCTTGGACACACTCGCGTGCTCACGCCCGCGGCTGAGACTGGAACGACTGCTTGCTGCTGAGTGCGCGAACCATCTCGAAGTCGTACGGATTCCAGCCCTTGTTCGGGGGCGTGAGCCTGGTGATCGACGAGGGGGACCGCCTCGGGCTGATCGGGCCCAATGGGGCGGGCAAGAGCACGCTGCTCAAGTTGCTGGCCGCGTCGAGCGTGTCGGGGGCGGTGCTGCAGGACGTGCTGGGGGGACTGGACGACGGCGAGATCGTGACGGCCAAGGGCCTGCGGGCGGTGTATGTGGCGCAGCAGGAGGCGTTTGACGAGGGCAAGACCGCGCGGGACGTGCTGATCGACGCGGCCATGGAAGCGGGCGGCGGGGCGACCGGGGTGGGGCACCGTCTGGACCACCATGAGGCGGAGGTGGTGGCGGATATGGTGCTGGAACGCCTTGGGTTCGCCCAGTCGCACGCGGGGACGAAGGCCGGGGCGTTGTCGGGCGGGTGGAGGAAACGGCTGTCGATCGCGCGGGGGCTGGCGAGCTGTGGCGGTTCGCCCGATCTGTTGCTGCTGGATGAGCCGACGAACCATCTGGACCTGGAGGGGATCAGGTGGCTTGAGGAGTTTGTACTGACCTCGATGGGAGTGGCGGGCGAGCGGTTCGCGTCGGTGTTTGTGACGCACGACCGGGCGTTTCTGGAGAACGTGGCGACGTCGATCGTGGAACTCAGCGGGGGGTATCCGCAGGGGACGCTGCGGGCGACGGGCAACTACACGGAGTTTCTGCGGCGCAAGAGCGACTTTCTGGAGGCGCAGGCCAAGGCGCAGCAGTCGCTGAGCCAGCAGGTGAAGAAGGACCTTGCGTGGCTGGCGCGGGGGCCCGAGGCGCGAAGGACCAAGAGCAAGAGCCGCATTCAGTCGAGCCACGGGCGGATCGATGAGCTGGCGACGCTGAAGGCCAGGGCGGAGGCGGCCGACACGGGCGGGGCGCGCGTGGACTTCAACTCGACGGGTCGCAAGACGCGGAAACTGATCGAGGCCAAGGCGGTGAGCAAGGCGCTGGGCGGGCGGGCGCTGTTCAGCGACGTGAGTTTCGCGCTGGGGGTGGGGGATTGCCTGGGGCTGCTGGGCCCGAACGGCAGCGGGAAGACGACGCTCCTGAAGGTGCTGACGGGCGAGTTGGCGCCGGACACGGGCGAGGTGTCGCGAAGCGAGCCGCCGCCGCGGGTGGCGGTGTTCAGCCAGCACCGCAAGGAGATCGAAGCGACGACGCTGCTGCGCGATGCGCTGAACCCGGGCGGTGAGAAGGTGTGGTTCCGCGGGTCGCCTATGCACATCACGGGGTGGTCGCGGCGGTTCCTGTTCCGCGATGAGCAGCTCGATCAGGCGATCCGGACGCTGAGCGGCGGGGAACTGGCGCGGGTGCACATCGCGCGGATCATGCTGGAGCCGGCGGACGTGCTGGTGCTGGATGAGCCGACCAACGACCTGGACATCCCGACGCTGGAGACGCTGGAGGAGGCGCTCGAGGAGTTCCCGGGCGCGCTGGTGCTGGTGACGCACGATCGGGCGATGCTGGATCGGCTGGCGTCGAGCGTGCTGGTCTTGGATGGGCGGGGCGGGAGCCGGGTGGTGGGGAGCGTGCAGCAGGCGATGGCGTGGACGCAGGAGCGGGTGAGGGAGGCGGCGGGGTTGGTTGTCGCTGAGCCAGCGAAGGTTGGTGCGGCGACGGCAGCGGCGGGCGGCGGTGCGCCGGCGGTGCCCGCGCCCGCGGCGCCGCCGTCGCGCAAGAAACTCGGGTATAGCGAGCAGCGCGAGTACGACCTGATGGAGTCGCGGATCACGGAGGCGGAGGCGGAGGCGGCGAAAGCGGAGATGGCGCTGGGCAACCCGGCGGTTATCGCGGACCACGCGCGGATGGCCGGGGCGTGCGACGTGCTGGGGCGAGCGCAGGCGGAGGTGGAGCGGCTGTACGCGCGGTGGGAGGAGCTGGAGGCCAAGCGAGGGTGAGCCAGGCGTGCACGATCGTCTGGGGTCGGCCCGGGCCGGGGTTTTTAGTGGTCATTCTGGGACGTTGCGAGGGTCCGCGCGAGAGGGCGTGCGTTCTGGTCGTGCCGCGTCCTTGAATCTCGGCGACTCGTGCGCGGCGTGGGTGGGCTGGGCGCGCCCGTGGGCCGATCATTGATAAGCAGTCCGGGCCTGCCGGCGTTGCCGCTTGCCCGGAGTTCCCAGATGTCAGGGAGCGCTTCCAGGATGTCCATGAACAATCGAGTTACCCGCCAGCGCGTCACGCCCACCGCGGTGAACAAGGCCACGGCGTCGGGGCATCGCCCCAACAGCGTGAACCTGTCGGGCGCGGACCTTGAACGCCTGCTGGCCGAGCTGGATCGTCCGCCCGGGCAGTCGGAGACCCCGGCGGCCAAGAAGCGAGGGTTCGTGCGGTGGCAGTATCGCCCGCTGGGAGTGCAGATGCGGGTGGAGCAGTCCGGGGGTGGTGGCATCTCGAGCGATGCAACGGTGACCGTGGCGTGCCGGAATCTCTCGCGAGGCGGGGCGAGCATCCTGCACGGGTCGTATATCCATCCGGGCTCGGCGGTGACGGTGTTCCTGCGCAGCCAAGACCACGGGCTGACGGCGGTGCCGGGCTCGATCGTGCGATGCCGCCACGTGCGCGGGATGGTACACGAGATCGGGGTGAAGTTCAGCTTCGAGATCGACACCAAGGACTTCATGCCGCGCGATCCGCTTTCGGATTCGTTCAGCCTCGAGCACGTGGAGCCCTCGACGTTGCAGGGCTGCGTGGTGCTGGTGGAGGACAACGACCTGGACGCAAGGATGATCCAGCACTTCCTGCGTGAGACGCACGTCCGCCTGAAGCGCGCGACGAGCAAGGCCGAGGCGATGCCGCTGGTGGGCGAGGGCTGCGACCTGGTGCTGTGCGACTACAACCTTGGAAGCGAGACGCTGCTGGACGTGGTGGGGGAGATGCGGGCCCAGGGCATCCAGACGCCGGTGGTGGTGATCACCGCGGACACGGGGTCCGTGGCGCGGGAGAGGCTGATCGAGCTGCAGGCGGCCGCGCTGCTGAGCAAGCCGGTGAGCCAGTCGCTGTTGCTGCGTGCGGTGGCCGAGTTCCTGCTGGTGGGCGCGAACGGGCAGGCGGTTCGATCGACGCTGGGCAAGGGCGACCCCAATGAGGTGCTGGTGGAGCCGTTCGTCGCGCAAGCCAGGCAGTTCGCCAAGCGTCTGGGCGACGCGTTGACGCGCGAGGACGTGCAGGCCGCCAAGTCGATCTGCATGCAGATCCGGGGCACGGCCTCGATGCTGGGATTCGTGCCCCTGGGCAAGCTGGCCGACGCGGCGGCCAACGCCATCGGCGCGACCAGCAGCGTCAAGGAGTCCGTGGTGGCGCTGCGGTCGCTGATCGCGGCGTGCGATCGGATCCATGTGTGAAGTGATGCGAACGCGCGGCACGAGCCAGCGCGAGGGGCATGGCGCTCGCCGGGACGATTCGAAGCATGGAGATCCAACCGCTTGCTCGCGCGGCGCGCCCGCCTGCGCCGGCCCGGATCGGTCAGCGGCTGATCTCGAACCCGACCTCGCCCCGCACCTCGCCCACGGGGAGTTCGGCCTCGCCCTTGATGTTGCCGGTCATGCGTGCGCGGAGGGCCTGCCGAAAGGCCTTCGCCTCCGCGTCGTCGCCCTGGACTTCGAGCAGCACGCTGCGGTCCGGCTCGTTGCGGACCCAGCCTGTGACCTCAAAGCCGGCGGCGATGGAGGCGGCGGTGGCCCGGAAGCCCACGCCCTGGACCTTGCCGGTGTAGGTGATGCGCAGGCGGGACATGGGGGAGGGTAGAACGGGGACGTGGGCGTGAGGTCGAGGGGCGGTCCGATGGCATGGCGGGGGTTGTGGGCCCCAGGCCCTCGAGCCCAGACCGATTGGCTTTCGGTCCACTTGAGTTCGCAACCGTTCACCAAGGATTGAAGAGCCGGGGTGGGGCCGGAGGCCCCCGCTGGATGCCGGGACGTCCACGACCCGTGTTGATCGCACCGTGGTCTGGAAACGTGGCACGGCACGTCCCGGAACCCCCGCTTTGCAACGCGATCCGCGTGTTCCGGAAGAATGTGTGGCGTCGGCCCGGACTGGTGGTACCGTGAGTCTGGCCGGACCCTGACCCGCGGGGAGATCCGATTGCCGAGGCGGTGGGGTCGTTGACCCCGGAGCACCACTCGGCCGGATCGGGCAAAGAACCATGGCGGGGCGGAGGTCCGGGCGGTTGGTGTTTCGGGATGGAACGTGTTTCGGGGGTGGGTGAGGAACTACCCTCAGGCGGGGCCACAGCATGGGCCTCAGAGTTGGACCTTCCCGATGGGGACGCCGCGGGGCGTGCCGATCGGGCGCGCCATGCGGCGCAGGGACACGGTCCGGGTGAGGGAGGCGGCGTGGGAGATCGGGTCTTCCAGAATGGCGACCGCGATGGGGACCGCGAGCGGGTGCGCGAGGCCTCCGACATCGCGGAGGTTCTGCGCCAGCACCTGGCGCTCACGCCCAAGGGGCGCGAGTATGTCGCGCTGTGCCCGTTCCATGACGACCACAAACCGTCGATGTACGTGGTGCCCAGCAAGCAGATCTATCACTGCTTCTCGTGCGGGGCGACGGGGGACGTGTTCTCGTTCGTGATGAAGTACCTGGGGCTGGACTTCCGCGAGGCGCTGGAGATGCTGGCCGAGCGGGCGGGCGTTGAGCTGACGCCCTGGCGGCGAACGGGCGGCATCTCCAGCGGGTCCGAGGGCGGCCAGCCCGACGATCGCGGGGTCACCGTCCCCGCCGAGCAGGTCCGCGAGGCACTCGCCCTCACCACCGACTTCTACAAGGCCGTCCTGCACAAGTCCGACCAGGGGCGAGCCTCGCGCGAGATGATCAAGTCGCGCGGCATCAACGAGGCGATGGTCGAGAAGTTCGGACTTGGCGCGGCTGTGGATGACTGGGAACGCCTCGCCAAGGCGCTGCGCACCAAGGGCGTCTCCGACGCGGCCATGTGTGCCGCGGGCGTCGCCAAGGCCCGCGAATCCGGCGGGTGCTTCGACATGATCCGCAACCGCCTGGTCTTCCCCATCCACGCCCAGCACGGCAAGGTCATCGCCTTCGGAGGCCGCAAACTCAACCCCGAGGACGAGCCCAAGTACCTCAACACGCCCGAGACCAGCGTCTTCAAGAAGGGCAAGACCCTCTACGGCCTGTCACAGGCGATGCCCACGATCATCAAGACCGGTCGCGTTATTGTGGTCGAGGGCTACATCGACGTCATCGCCTGCCATCAGTACGGGTTCAGCAACGTGGTCGGCACGCTGGGCACCGCGCTCACGCGCGAGCACGCCCGTTTGCTGCGCGGGCGATGCCGCGAGGTCGTCCTGCTGTTCGACGCCGACGCGGCGGGTCAGAAGGCCGCGTTCCGCGCGGGCGAAGTCTTCTTTGGCGAGCCGCTGGACGTGCGGGTGGCGGCGTCCCAGGGCGGGGCGGGCGAGGACGAGGCCAAGGATCCCGATGAGCTGCTGGCCGAGGAGGGTGGGTCGGAGGTCTTCGAGTCGATGGTCGAGGGTTCGAGGGATGTGATCCAACTGCGGTTCGAGGCGTTGCGCGAGCGGGTGGCGGGGGCCGGGCCGGCGGCGGTTTCGGCGGCGGTGGAAGAGGAACTGGGTAAACTGGTGGAGATGGGGATCAACGAGGCTCCGCCCCTGCGCCGGCGGTTCGTGATCGGGCAGATTGCGCGGGTGCTGGGGCTGACGGCCCACGACATCGACCGCATGACCCCGAAGGGCCGCAGCGCCAGCAGGCGGTCGGCCCAGGCCACGGGCGCTGAGCCGGGTGGCACGGAGCCCGACGCGCCGTCCTACCACCCGACCGATCCGTTGTCGGTTCGCGAGATCCTGCTGGGCTGCGCGATGGCCGTCCCTGAGGTTATCTGTCCGTCGGATCGGGACTTGCTGCGGGCCGACGCCTATTCTCACCCGTTGCTCGCCGTTGTGGCACAGGGCGTTGAGAGAGTGCTGGCTTCGGGCTGCAAACCCGGGCTGGACGCGGTCCTTCGCGCTATCGGCGACGATGAACCCGCACGCGGTGCGGCCATCGGCCTGGTGTGCCGTGTCGAGCGGATTCACAGCCCCGCGGCCGCCCGCGGCCAGACGCCTGAGCACCCGTCGGGACATGCCGACCAGCGGAGCGATCAGATCAGGACCACGCGGCTGCACGAGGCGTGGAAAGAATCGGCGGCCCGGGCGCGGCGTGAGTCGGCCTCGGCCGCGGCGATGGAGATCAAGTCGACCGTGACCGACCCGGCGGCGTTGCTGGCCGAGCGGGTGAGGCGGAAGCGCGAGCAGGGGCACGACGCCCGCGCGCTGCCGCGATCGTTCGACGGGTAAACGCGGATTGATCGCGGGGTGGGAGAGCCCGCTCCGCGTGGTGATTGTTCGTGAAATCGTGGTCGTGACTGATGCTGGTTGATTTGTGCTCGCGGATCGGCTCGACGTGGGGGTTCTTGCCCCGAACGATGGGGCTCGAAAGATGGGACCAGTTTTCGGTGGTCGGTGATCCAGGTGGTGATCCAAGTGGTGATTCGGGTGGTGATTCGGGTGGTGCTCCGGGTGGAGCCTCGTGTGGGTGGTGTGGCGCTCGAAGCCGAGCGCGTGAGGTGGTCCAGAGAGAGGGCGACCGTCAAGGCCGACGGTCTTTGTTCAGGAGCATGGCGTGACATACGAGTTGCATCCTGCGGTGGCGGGTCTGCTTGAGCTCGGTCGCCAGCGTGGCTGGCTGGCCTACGAGGAGATCAACAACACCCTGCCGGACGAGATGGTCGATCCGCAGCGCCTCGATGGCCTGCTGGTCATGCTCGATCGGTTGAACATCGAACTCGTCGATGAGCTCGAGTACAAGGCACGCCTTCACCGCGAGCGCCTGGCCCGCGGTGAGGAGCAGGGCCCAAATCCGCTCGTGAATGGAGTGTGGAGCGTCGCCAAGGGCGTTGGACGCCCGTTCCGCGCGATGACCGTCGCGGGCGGCGAGCGGACCGATGAAGCGGCGGCCCTCACGCTCGCGACGGGCAAGAACGGGGTCGTGGGCGGGGCGCCCAGCGGCACGACCGCCCGCGCGCCCCACGGCGTTCAGAACGGGGTTCCCAAGGCCGCCCACAACGGGAGCCACAACGGGGCGGCCCATGCCGTCGACGCTGGCGCCACCTCGAATGCGCACGCTTCCAACGGCCACGCTGGCCCGACGGCGGGCGTTCAGAACGGCATCTCCGCCAAGGCCGGCGGCCATCGTGGGAACGGGTCGCTCGCGGGCATCCTACCCGGCGGGCCGCCCCCGGGATTGGCCGAGGACGCCGACATCCAGCGCGAGGCCGCGGAACTGAACCTGGAGGAAGTGGCCGAGGAACCCGGCTCGCGGCGTATCGACGACCCGGTGCGGATGTACCTGTCTCAGATGGGGTCGATCCCGCTGCTGACGCGCGAGGAAGAGATCCGCCTGGCCAAGAAGATCGAGGTCACGCGGATGATCTTCAGGCGTCGCTCGCTGGAGAGCGACCACATCATCCAGCAGGCGGTGGACACGCTGCGATTGGTCCACCTGGGCGAGTTGCCGTTCGACCGCACGATGCGTATCTCGACGCTCGAGGCCAACGCCAAGGACAAGATCGCCAAGCGCATCCCGGGGAATCTCAAGACCGTCGAGCAGCTGCTGGAACTCAACCGGCGGGACTGGGACGCGCTGCAGCACGCGATCGCGCACAAGGACGAGGCGCGGGCGACGGAGCTGCGGACCCGGATCGCCTCCCGCCGGCGCCGTATGGCGACGCTGACCGAGGAACTGTGCCTGCGGACGGGGCGGATCATCCCGCTGATGCGCAAGCTGCGCAGCGTGTGCAAGAAGATGACCGACCTGCAGAAAGAAGTCGCCAAGGCCAGCGCCAAGGGCAGCCGGGCGCACCCCGAGGACGTCGCGGTGATGCGGGAGGAGCTGGACGGCCTGCGGTCGCTGGTGCTCGAGGAGCCCGGCGAGGTCGAGGGGCGCACTCGGGTTCTCTCGACCGTGTTCTGGGAGTACGAGCAGGCCAAGCGCGATCTTTCGGGCGGCAACCTGCGACTGGTGGTCTCGATCGCCAAGAAGTACCGCAACCGAGGTCTGTCTTTCCTGGACATCATCCAGGAGGGCAACACGGGCCTCATGCGGGCGGTCGACAAGTACGAGTACAAGCGGGGGTACAAGTTCAGCACCTACGCGACGTGGTGGATCCGGCAGGCCATCACCCGCGCCATCGCCGACCACGCCCGGACCATCCGCATCCCCGTCCACATGATCGAGCAGATGAGCAAGCTGCGGAACCTGCAGAAGTCGATCATGCAGCGGACCGGCACCGAGCCGACAATGGAGGAGCTGGCCGAGGTCGCCGCCATGCCGCTGGCCGAGGTTCGGCGCGTGCTCAAGATCAGCAAGCACCCGGTGAGCCTCGACCGCCCGGTGGGCGAGAGCGAGGACTCGTACTTCGGGGACTTCATCGAGGACGAGACGGCCAGCGCGCCCGCCGACACCGCCGGGGCCGAGATGCTCCGCAAGCGCATCGAGGACGTGCTCAAGACCCTGACCTACCGCGAGCGCGAGATCATCAAGCTCCGCTATGGCATCGGCGACGGGTACACCTACACGCTGGAAGAGGTCGGGCGGATCTTCAAGGTCACGCGCGAGCGCGTGCGCCAGGTCGAGGCCAAGGCCATCCGCAAGCTCCAGCACCCGGTGCGGGCCCGCAAGCTCCAGGGCTTCGTCGAGAACTCGATGTACCGCGAGGTGCGGGGCGAGCCGGTGGGGGCGGGGGCAAGCGTGCCGGTTGCGTCGCCTCAGGCCGACCTGCTCGAATCGCCGGGTGCAGAGGCGGACTTTGACACCCCCGAGGTTGGCGGCGAGGACCAATGAGACGCTGAGGCCGCCCGGGCGGTGGCGGGCCTTCGGGCCCGCCCGCCTCGGCTGACCCTGCTCAGCCGCTGTTGGTTACCTCGATGCCAGCGCGTGTCGTACCGACCGGATCGTCGGTCATTCGGTCCGATCCGCCGCCGCCGGATGGGGTCGCAGACCCCATCCCCCTGTTTTCAGGATCACCCCGCCGCCTACGCCTTCGCGCCGCCGCCCGCGATCGAGTCCCGCATCGACGTATCGGCCACCACGTTCTTCATCTTGTAGTAGTCCATGATCCCGATGTTCCCGCTGCGGAACGCCTCGGCCATCGCCTTGGGAATCTCCGCCTCGGCCAGCACCACCAGCGCCCGGTTCTTCTGCTCCTCGGCCCGATACTCCTGCTCCTGGGCCACCGCCAGCGCGCGGCGCTTCTCGGCCTCGGCCTGGGCCATCTGCTTGTTCGCATTGGCCTGATCCGCCTGCAGCTTGGCGCCGATGTTCTCGCCCACGTCGATGTCCGCGATGTCGATCGACAGGATCTCGAACGCCGTGCCAGCGTCCAGACCCGATGCCATCACCTTGCGGCTGATCTCGTCGGGATTCTCCAGCACGTGTTTGTGGTCCTCGGCCGAGCCGATCGTGGACACGATGCCCTGGCCGACGCGCGCGATGATCGTCTCCTCGGTGGCGCCGCCCACCAGCCGACCCAGGTTCGTCCGCACCGTCACGCGGGCCTTGGCCCTGAGCTGGATGCCGTTCTTGGCCACGGCGTCGATCGTGGGCCTGGGCCCGCTCGCGCTGGGGCAGTCGATGACCTTCGGGTTCACGCTGGTGTTCACCGCGTCCAGGATGTCGCGCCCCGCCAGATCGATCGCCGAGGCAATGTTCCAGGGCAGCGGGATGCCCGCCGACTGAGCCGCGATCATCGAGGAGATGACCTGCGGCACGCGTCCGCCGGCCAGATAGTGCGTCTCGAGCTGGTTGGTCGTGATCGGCAGGCCCGCCTTGGCCCCGCGGATCCGGTTGATGACAATGGTGCGGATGTCCACACGCCGCAGACGCATCCCCACGAGTTCGAGCATCCCCACCTTCGCGTTCGACAACCACGCCTGCACATACAGGCTGATGAACTGGCCTAGAACGGCCATCAGGATCAGAAAGAACAGTCCGCCGATGGCGATCAGAGCCCATCCCCAGCCTGGCAACATAGCGAGCCTCCTTGGCCGCCCGAGAGCCGGGCGGAGTCTGTGCGAGAGGAGGAGTATACGGATGGCCAGAGGCACGCGCGCGACTGAACGGAGAACTCGTCGTGAGACGGCTGTGCCTCACGGTCGGGCCGAGCACGCACAATGCGTTTGAACTGGTGTGCCAACGCACCAGCGGAGCCCCGGCGTACGCACGAGGCCCCGCGGCGCAACCCTCCATCTCCCTCCCCAGCGGGGGCCCACGAGCCTCCGCTGAGGAAGGTCACCCTCCACGCCCAGGGCGTGGCTGCAAGTCCGGTGTGCTTGTCGCACGTCCCGCTCGCGGCGAGAACGCGATCAGGTGTGCGCCCCGGGTGGTTCGCACGCGTGCCCAACGCGGCGAGCCATGCCACCCGCTTTCCGCGCGACCCATCACCGGCGGCGACGCGCCAGCAGCCCGGCCACGCCCAGCAGCGCGAGCGACCCCGGGGCCGGCGTCGCGGCGATCGCGTCCAGAGACAGGCTGTCGCCGACGATGCCCGCCAGCGAGGTCTGCCCGGTGAGCAGATTGACGGTGAAGAAGTGGGTCTGGGGCGCGAACGAGAGGCGGTTGGTGACGTACGCGGTCCCGCCAGCGGTGATGTCGAAGCCGACGTCGTTGCCGAAGTCGGTGCCCAGGGCGCCGACGGTCGTCAGCGTGCCAGCGCTGTTGGCCTGCTTGACCAGGATGTCCAGGTTCGAGTCGATGCCATAGAGCTGGCTGGTGACGCCGCCCACGAAGTTCCGGTCATACGCGGAGCCGACGATGCTGGCATTGGCGCCGGAGTTGGGGTCGCCGGGGGCGTAGAACACGCCCGTGGCCGCGGTGCCCGCGCCGGTCCCGGGGTTCAGAACGGTGTTCTGGTCGTCATTGCCCACGACGCGGATGCGATCGATCGTCGGGTTGAAGTCGAACCCGAAGTTGGTGCCGCTGAGCATGGGCGTGAAACCGGCGGGGTCGACCGCGACGGCGTTGCCGGTGGTGGGATTGATCAGGTACAGGCGGCTTGACGAGCCAAGGCCGAACAGCCCGCCGGTAAGCGGGCGGAAGTCGATGCCGCGGATGGTCTCGTTCGCCCGCAGGCCGCTGATCGCGACGTTGGTGGAAATGACTCCGGGGGCCGCGCTGTCAAAGGAAACCAGGCGCTGCGTGCTGGTGACGCCGAAGATGACGTCGGCCGAGGCGGTGCTCGCCAGGGCGCCGACGCCCGCGAGCACGAGCAGCGGGGTCACACGCGAGCGCACGACAGCGGAAGCCCGGCTGGGCATGGTGTTGGACATTGGGCTCAATCCTTCTCTCGGTGGTGGGATGCGTTGGACGACGGCGATGGCCCGCACGCGCGAGCATGGTCCCCAGGCCGGGAAGAACCGCCGCCCCGACAGGCTTCTATCGCACGAGACGGCATGGTCGGATTTTGCGACCTTCAATGCACGTTGAGCGCCCAGCCCGTCGCCCACCCATGCCGATCGACCCGAACACACCGCTGCTCCCCCGAATCGCCGCCGGAGACCCCGGCGCAGTCGAGGCCTGCGTGGACGAGTTCGGCCCGACCATCCTGGCCTTGGCCAAGCGATACCTCACGTCCGTCAAGGGCGATGTCGAGGGCGCGGTCCAGGAGGTCTTCTTGGAACTGTGGCGGAACGCCCACCGATTTGACCCCGCCCGCGGCTCCGAGGCCGCGTTCGTGATGACCATGGCCCATCGCCGTCTGATCGACAGGCGTCGCTGGTACGCCTCACGGTTCTCGGTCGGAGAGCCGGCGGTCGAAGCCGCGGCCCCGCCCGCGAGTGGGTCAGGCACCGGCACGCCAGGCCTGCGCGACGAGGCCCGAGTCGTCTCCGCCGCCCTGGACAAACTCCCCGAGGACGAACGCCATCTTCTGAGGCTGTCAATCTATTCCGGGCTTTCGCACGAAAGAATTGCGAAGGCGACCGGATTGCCGATCGGTACCGTCAAGACCCGCATTCGGCGGGGCCTTGAGCGACTTCGTGGCACGCTGCGGCGTGTCGGAGAGGGGGCGGGCGATGAATGAAAGACCCGACAACCTTGATCGTCTGACCGAGTTGCTCGGCGACCGCGCGACAGGCCCGCTGAGCGAGGCCGAGCAGGTCGAACTCGACGCGCTGCTGCGGAACACCCCAGGGGCCCGGGCGATTGCCGAATCGTTTGATCGTGTCGAGGGTGGTCTTGTGGGCGCGATGCACGCGGACGGCCAGCCGCTGCCCGCTGAACTTCGAGCGAGCCTCATGGCGCGGGGACGTGAGTCGATCACCCAGTCGCGCGAGTTCGGTGAGTTCGCCGTGCCGTTGTCGATCCCGATCCGGCTCGGTGGTGACCGTGGCGTCAACGCCCATCGCGGGGATCGCGTCGCGCGGGCCCGCCCATCCGACGGTTTCGCTTTGGTGCATCGGATGGGCTGGTTGGCCGCCGCCGCCGCGATCGCTCTTGCCGCCGTCGCCTGGTGGCCTCGCGTCGCGGGCGTGACCGACCCGCTCAGCCCCGCCGAGCTCCGCACCGCCCTGATCCAGTCCGATTCCGACGCCATGACGCTCGTGCTCGATCCATCCGAGGAGCCCGGCGCTCAGGGCTATCAGGGCGTCGTCGCCGAGGTCGTCTGGAGCCAGTCGCGCCAGGAGGGTTACCTCCGCGTCCGAGGCCTTCCCGCCAGCGACTTTGCCCAGAGCCAGTACCAGCTCTGGATCACCGATTCCACCCGCGACGACCGCTATCCCGTCAGCGGCGGCGTGTTCGATGTCTCGCTCGCTTCGGCCGACCCCGTCACGGGTGAAGTCATCATCCCCATCAAGCCGGGCGTGGCGGTGGGCCGAGCGACGGCGTTTGCCTTGACTCTGGAGCGGGCGGGTGGCGCGGTGGTGCCCGAAGGGCCGACGCTGCTGCGCGGCGTGGCCTGAGACGGTCGCCGACGCGGTCGGAAAGTCTGCCGCGTGCGCAGGCCCACGCCACGGTCTCAGTGCGGGTCCGCCACGTCGGCCTCGCCGAACAGGCGGTACTCCTTGCGCCGAAGAATCTGGCCCGCCAGCGTCGGCTCATCCACCGCCAGCGCGATGGTCGGGGTGCCGTTGGGCCGCAGCATCAGCGGGTACGCGAAGTGGATGTTGATCTCCGCCGACAGCAGGCACAGGCACAGGTGCGCGATCGTCCTGCCGTTCGAGAGTTCCACCACGAGCACGTCGTGCTCGGCATAGGGGAGCCTCTCCTGCACAAGCACCCGCTTGGCGATCGCGGCGTTGGTCGTGATCAGCCGCACCACCGCATGGTCGCTCGCCTCGTGTACGTTGATCGCGCACACTTGGCTGTTGGCGCTCTCCAAGGCCTCCACCACGTCGTAGAGCTTCCCCACCTTGTTGGCCAGGAACACGCTGAACTGAGTCATCGTGGGCGCACCATAGCCGCGTGCGGTTTCAACGGGAACGCCAGCCTGGCTCATACAACTCTTCCTTGGCACGCCGTCGAATCGCCGCCCCGAGCACGAATGGCCCGAAACGGCGGCCCTCAGCTTCCTCGGCGCTCGGCCCGCCCGGCTTGGGCCGGACGGTGGGGGGCACTCAACTTTAGCACGACCGGACGGGGCGGCCGGACTGTGCCCGTGATCCAGCCCGAGTCGCCCGCCAGTTCGAGCCGCGCCAACCCCAGCGCGGGCGAACCGACGCCACAGCATAACCACGCGCGGACGTGCAACGCAAGCAAAATACCTCCCGGGCGCGGTAGGCCAAAGGCCAGCCTCGCGATGCCGCTCGCCAACATCACGTCAGCCCGACCCTTCGAGAACCCCCCGGGTTCGCCGCCGAAAGGTTGACTCAGCACCCGGCCGCAAACAACGCCAGGTAGTAGAAGAAGTCGTCGTTCTGCAGCACCCCGTCCGGCACGCCATACCCGGGCGTTCCCGGGATCGCCGTGGTGGTCAGGTCCGGGGGCGACCCGCAAGGCGTGCCGCCCGGGCTGCACCCAATTGACGAACTGAACACGCTCAGGTAGTAGAAGAAGTCGTCGTTGTTCAGGATGCCGTTCGCCACGCCGTACCCCGGCGAGCCAGGGACCGCCGTCGTGGTCAGGTCGGCCCGGCAGGGGGTCGTGCCCTGGAACTCGTGGGCGCCGATGTCGGCGATCGGAGCGGGCCCGCGCCCGGTGTTGGTCGTTCCCGTGTCCTCCCGGAAGCGGGGCAGGCCGCCCAGGTCGGTCGTGAACCCCACGGGGATCGCCTGGTTATCACCCGCGTCGATGTTGGGCGAGCCGGGCTTCAGGCGCAGGTCGCCGAAGTCGTCGTCGGCGGTCCACCACAGGCCATCCGGGCCGGGCCCGGGGATGCGCTCGAAGCGCGGGAAGGCGTTGATCGAGCCGGACCATCCACCCTCAACGTTCGAGTAGACGGTGGTGATGACCCCGCCCGAGGCGGTGCCGATGGGGTTGGGCTGGTTGTGCCAGACAACCGTTCCCGCCAGATTGACGGTCGAGCCGGCGCCGCGGGCCAGGATCGCCGAGAACGCATTCTCCGCCCGATTGCCCGAGATCGAGCAGTGGTCCAGGTACACGTCGCCGCCCAGGTCCGCCAGCACGCACCCCCCCGACAGGAAGGCGTAGTTGCCGGTGATCGCCGTGTTCCGCACGCGGAGCACGCCGGTGGGCCCGCTGGCCGCCAGCGACCCGCCGTCGCCGCTCACGCGATTGCCGATGACGCGGCTTCGGTTGATCTCCGCGGTGCCGCTGGTCCACAGGCCCGACCCGTACTGCCCATCGTTCTCGTGCAGCACGCACTCGGTGAGGAACACCGTTCCCTCGTTGAGCACGCCCCCGCCGTACCGCGGCGCGTTGCGAGGCCACGACTGCTCGATCGTCACGCCGTCGAGCGTGACCGATGCGCCCACCGGAATCCGGATGATGTTGTTGGTGTCGTCGGTGCGGTTGGCGAAGGGGTCGCTCGGCAGGTTGTCGCCGTTGATGTCGCCCGAGAGGATGGTCTTGAAGAGCGTCGGATTGCGGGTGTCGGGCCCGACCTCGGTCACGCCCGCGTAGCCGCCCTGGATCACCACCCCGTGGCGAGGCACGAAGGACACGCCCACGTTGGTTCCGATGGGACCGGGTCGATACATGCCCTGCGCGACCTTGATCGCGACGATGTTGGGAGTGCCCGCGGCCGCGATCAGGGCGGCCTGCAGGTCGTTCATCGCCGATCCCCACGAGATGCCGCACCCGCCCGCCGGGGCCGAGTCGTCCACATGCAGTGTGCCCGTGACGCATGGCGCGGGGATGTAGCGCGTGACCCAAACGTCGTTTCCGCCGGCGTTGGGCGTGTTGAGCGAACTCGTCGTATTGCCGGCCATGAACACACCGGGAGGGGCCGCCGTGTCGGGCGCGAGCGCCCCGGCCTCATCATCGCCGCTCTTGCCGAACTGGCGGACCCAGACCTGGGCGCCCGTCTCGTTGTACTCCGCCAGCCAGGCGTCCTGTCCGCCCGCGTTGGTTCCACCCAGATTCCCGCGCGTCGAGCCGCCGATGAACACGCGCCCCGCGGGCGAGGACGCAAGCCCCCACGCCACGTCGCCGACGGGCGTGCCGATCTGCCGCTTCCACAGTTCGGCGCCGGCCACGCTGTATCGGGCCAACCACGCGTCGGAGCCCCCGACATTGGGCCCGCCCAGCGAGCCGAGCGTCTCTCCGCCAAGGTAGACCCCGCCCGCGCCGTCGGACGCCAGGTTGTTGCGGCGGAGATAGTCGTCCGAGGTGGTCCCCAACTGGCGAATCCACTGCTGGGTGCCGCTCGAGTTGTAGAGTGCGACCCACACATCGCGGGCCCCCGCGCTTGGCGCGCCCAGACTGTTGAAGGTCAGCCCACCGACGTACGCCCCTCCCGCAGGCCCGGCCGCCAGCGACGAGGCGAAGTCGGTCGAGACCCCACCCAACTGCCGCATCCACACCGTGTTGCCCTGGGAATCCAGGCGCGCGATCCACGCATCCCACTCGCCCGCGTTGGGCCCTCCCAGGTTTCCATCGGTATACCCGGCGATGAACACGCCACCCGCGCCGTCGGAGATCAGCGCCTCGCCCGCGTCGCGTCCGCTCGTGCCGAACTGGCGGATCCAAACGCGGTCGCCCAGCCCGTTGTACCGCGCGATAAACGCGTCGCGGTCGCCCACGGGCGTCGTTCCGATGACCCCGTCGGTGTACCCCGAGACGAACACGCCGCCCGCCCCGTCGGGTGCCGCCATGTGCGCCACGTCGAACGCCGTGGTCCCGAACTGGCGGATCCAAAGGCGGTTGCCAGCGGCGTCGTACCGCGCGAGCCACGCGTCGAAGTTCCCGCTGCTGGGCCCGCCCAGGCTGCCCACCGTCTCACCCGCGACATAGAGGCCGCCCGCGCCGTCCGACGCCGCGCCCGACGACAACTCATCCGCGATGCTTCCAAACTGGTGGAGCCAAGCCTGATTCTGCCCGAGCGAGGCGCTCGCGGCCAGACCCGACATGGCCGCCATCACCAAGGCCTTGGTGCCCGTTCGCATCGGAGTTCTCCCTTTTTCCCATCTGACCGTGTTGACCAACCACCGCCCGGCATGGGCCGACGCCGCGAGAACAACACCTGGCAACCCCAGAGCGCGAGTTTGATGGCGCATCACACGAAAGCGACGGAGCCAAACAACCCAAGGAACGCCACCCGAACACTACACCTGATCCGCCGCGTTGAAGCAAGCAAAGTCCTAGAAGAAAGGGGGGAGGCCGATCGGAAAGCCGGATGGCCGACCCGCGGGACTGCTTGCCTCCCCGGGCCGACCCCGATCCGCGATACAGGTTCCAAGCCGACCTTCCGCGCCGAGTTCAAGCCCGGCGAAGGCGGCACAACCGTTGTCTCCATGACCCGCGGGATCAACACACGCGGAGACAAGGGGCCGTGGTCGGAGATTGCGACGGCGACGGTGGCGGCGTAACCGCCCGCGAGAGAGGGCTCTCCTTGCCCCGTCCAACCGTACCATCATCGCATGAACACGTGGACCATCGACGAGCACGACTACCCGATCGGTGGCCCGTCAGAGGCACAACTTCGCTTCCTCGTCCGCTACGCCGTCCTCGCGCCCTCGGGGCACAACACGCAGCCGTGGCTGTTCAAGATTCGCGGCGACCGCCTCGACCTCTTCGCCGACCGCACCAGAGCGCTGCCAGTGGTAGACCCCGTTGATCGGGCGCTGGTGATCAGTTGCGGGGCGGCACTGGCTAACCTGATGGTCGCCGCCGAACGGTTCGGGATGGACGCTGCCGCGACGCACCTGCCCGATGCGAGCGAGCCTGATTTGCTTGCCGTCGTGCGGGGTACCGGGGCACGCCCTGCGACTTCGGACCCCGCGCTCTTCCAAGCCATTACCAAACGGCGAACCACACGACGCGCCTTCGAGTCAACACCTGTGCCCGAGGCTGTGCTGGCCTCGGCGGGTGCGCAGGCCGCGTCCTGCGGCGTGAGGCTGCACTGGATCCTCGAACCCGAACACAAGCACCGAGCCGCGGAGTTGATCGCCGAGGGCGACCGCCTCCAGTGCGCCGACCCGAGGTTTCGTCGCGAACTGGCCTCGTGGGTGCACTCCCGCCGCGCCGCCGAACGCGACGGGATGTCGGGATACGCCTTCGGCATGCCCGACCTGCTCTCGCCGGTGGGCGCGCTGATCATCCGCACGTTCGATATGGGCAAAGGGCAGGCGGCCAAGGACCACGCGCTGGCCGAGGGATCGCCAGCTATCGGCGTCTTCACGACACAGGGCGACGAGACCGCCGACTGGATCGCGGCCGGACAAGCGATGGAACGGGCGCTGCTGTCGATCACGGCGGCGGCGCTGACCTCGTCGTACTTGAATCAGCCCATCGAGGTGCCCACGCTGAGGCCACGTCTGGCCATGCTTCTTGGGACGAGCGAGTTTCCGCAGATCCTGATCCGCGTCGGACGCGGGCCGGAACTGCTCCCGGCCGTGCGGCGAGCGGTCGAGGACGTGATGCTGTTGGCATAGGGCGTCCATGCGAAGGTGGTGCGCCTGACGAGATGGCCCGGCAAGCCTCGAACGTCCCGTCGTTGGTGACTGTCCGCCCGGCCCGCAGGCGGCTCGGGGCCGAGGTGTGGGCGAAACTCGTGGCCCCCACATGCCGACTTGCCCGCGCCCACGAACCCCGCCGCGCTGGTCTTCCTGACCATGACCACCAAGCCGACCTTCCGCGCCGAGTTCAAGCCCGGCGAAGGCGGCAAAACCGCCGTTTACATGGCTCGCCCGCCACGGCGGATCTGCGACTGGATCAACACACGTGGGGAGAAGGGGCCGTGGTCGGAGATTGCGACGGCGACGGTGGCGATTTAGCCACCGTCTTTTTCTTTGAGCGATCCGATCTTCTGCCCGAGAGAGCGGCGGATGTTCTGATCGATGTGGTATCGAGGAAGGACGGCGGACGTAAGAGCATCTTCCGACCACAGGTTTTCGACCTCCTGTTCGCTCCAGTTTCCCGACTTACGCAGAGCCAAGGCCCCGAGCACCGTTTCGATCAACTGTTGCTCAAACCACTCTCGCACAGCCGCCTTGACCGCGACTTCCGCAGTGGGCGCGTGCGAGTACAACTTCTGCCAGCGAGCGATCATGTCCACGAACACGCGGAAGTCGGCGTTGGCGTGGATCGTGTTCTCAAGCGGCAAGAACTTTGCCGCGCGATCTTCAAGAAAGTCCTTGTCGCGAGTTCCGTTGGTCACGGTAATCCACGCGACCTTTGGATCGGAGATGCCGCCGACTTCATCGGCGGGCGTATTGCCCACGTCGGCGAAGAGCGCGTAGATGTCACCGGCTCGCCCACCTCCCGGCTTCTTGCGCCCTTTGGCCCCGCCCTCGCCAGAAGCACTTCCGTCCTGGTTCTCTCCTCCCGTGTTTGCGAAGTCGTCGTCGATAGTGTGTTTGCCGTCGGGCGACGGGCGGTACCGACTAAAGCGGAAGAGATCGCGAATCTGTTTGAGCCGTTCGCGGATTGAAACCGCGTTCTCTGCGGTCGAAGCGCCCGCCGCCACGGTGTCCATGAGGCGCATGATCGGCTCGGGGATTCGCTCTCTGAACTCAGCCGCCCAATCCGCCCAGGGCAACGGCTGCCCATCGATCAGGAGGTTGGTTCGCGCGGTGTTCGCGGTCAGATCGCCGTTGGGCGTCTGCGTGGGTTCTACGTATAGGACAACGCGGTTGTATCCGAAGATGATGCCGCACGACTGAAGGCGGGCGACTCCCGATCGCGCCGTCGCCAACTCGTAGAGTTCGTCGACGTAGAGGGCGGCCACATGGCCGCCCGAGACGTTGTGGCCCGAGTCGTCGATCGCGTCGCGCTCCTTCAGTATCCACCAGCGCGCGGTGGCGTTGGACAACGCGACCATCCCTGAGTCGGTCGAGTTCACACGCAGCCATGCCTCCTGCCCCGTTACGGTGCGAAGGTTGTTGTTCTGCGGGCCGTTCGTCCAACTCTCTCTCGCCTTGACGGTGACTCGCTCCGGGAACTTGAAATAGCGGGTGTTGAGGTATCTCGCGATCCAGCGCGACGGGATCACGCCTTCGGGCGGCGCATCCATCGTGTTCTCGCCGGGCTTCTTCCCCAGCAGCACCACCATCGTGCCGTGTTCTCTAATCGACTTGGGCTTGATATCGTCGGTGATCGGAAGCCAGAACTCGCCGTTGGTGTGGCGACGAAGGCCGTAGGTGTTGGTGTCCGGGTTCTTCCACAGATGAATCATGGAACCCTTGCCGTCTTTCCATGACAGATACACCAGCCCTTGCGTGTTCCGCGGCGCGGCGGCAATCTTGGCTCCCAAGCCGAAGTTGCCGTGCTTGGATTGCTGGTGCATGGACGAGGACAACTGGTTGATGTAGTTGACCATCTCCAGCCCGGTCATGCCGATGCCGGTGTCCACGACGGCGATCTTGTAGCCCTCTTTGGGTTCAAGTTCGTAGCGGGTCCAGTCCACATCCCAGCGGATCTCGCCGGGCTTCCCGTGAGACTTGATGCTGTCAATGGCGTTCTGGGTCAGCTCCCGGACGAACTGCAACGGGGCGCAGTCTTGGGCTAGCCGCTCCAACATGAAGGTCATGTTGGCGACCTTCATTTCGAGCGTATCGTCCGAGGATTTGACGGGGGGGCGCGTAGCTTTAGCGGTCATGGGGCATTCTCCGTGACCCCGAGGCAGGGTGAGCGACCTCGTAGGCAAGGAGTTTCGTGGCGACTCGACCAGCGAAAGGAGGCGACACCGCCAACGGTCGTGACCGACGATCCCACGGAACTTGGCGCAACAGTATCCCGCGCAGTAAGCCCAAGTCAAATAGGCCAAGGGGCAGGAATCAGCGATAGTTGCCCAACTCGCTGTAACGCACGGGACCGATTCTCGGCGCGCGCGCGTCCGGTCAGAAGTTCAGGCTGGTGATGCTGACGGGCGGTTTGCCAACGCGCGAAGCGCGGCGGCTAAGGGTGCAGCCACGACTTGACCGAGAGTTACCGGGACCGCGTTTCCTATCTGCTTCATGCACCCGCACCACGATCCACCGAAAGCCCAGTCATCCGGGAAGGTCTGAAGCCGTGCGCACTCCCGCACTGTGAAGTATCGCACAATTCCGTCATCGAGACGCACCATGTTCTCGCCGCCCGGAACACCGTTGCGACCCGCCTTGATGGTCTTGGATGGTCCGTCCAAAGGGCTGCCGTCATGCCCCGGATAGCTGCGAGCGCCGGGATTGAAGAAATGGTTCGTCACCGAATGAGAGGAGCGGCCAGCGCCCACGTTCGGTAATCCCTCGATGGCATCGCGTACGGTCCGCCAAGCCGCCGTCGTGGAGATGCCGAGCGTCGGGAGTTTGGCGGCAACCCTGGGCGGAATCAGCATGCGCTTCGTGCTGGGAATCTCGTGCCGCTCCCAGTATTCCCCACTGATCCACATATCACGCCAAAGGGCCTCGGCGGAGTGCGTGGGAAGCGAAAAGTTGTATTCAAGCGAGAGGTCGGCGCGAACGCCGACGATGAACACTCGCTCCCGCTTTTGCGGCACACCAAAGTTCGCACCGTTCAATACCTGATGGATCACACGGTACTGCACGCCTTCGCCCTTGCCGCCGGTGTACAAGCGTTCGAGCCGTGAACGATGCTCCTTCCATTTCTCGCCTTTGCGGCGGGAGTGCTCTGGCAACCGCAACTGCTGCATGATGTAGTCGAAGTAGGCAAAGGTTGACGTGCTAAGAATGCCCTTGACGTTCTCGATGACGAATGCCTTGGGCTTGGACTCGCGAACTGCGCGAATGAACTGCGGGAACATTTCCCTCTCATCCTCTCGACCGTGGCGCTTCCCACCAAGCGAAAACGGCTGGCACGGCGGCCCACCGCTGAGAAGATCGATTCCCGCGAACGGATGGAAGTCCACGTCACGGATGTCGGCCTCGACGATGTTCCAGTCGCGGACATGCTCGACGCCCGCCGCCTTGTTCTTTCTAAGCGTTTCGCAAGCGGGGCCGTGCAGGTCGATCGCCGTGACGTCCTCGAAGCCAGCGCGACCTGCGGCGAGAGCCAAGCCGCCAGCGCCCACGCAGAGTTCCAGAGCGCGGAGAGGAGTCGTCGGTATGGGTGCGAGTTCGATCATTTGAGTTACCAGCGAGCGGAAGTCGCACAGTGTAACCAGTGTGCCGCCGTCTCGCAAACCCGCCCACCAAGCGACCTTCAGTTTCGCCGATGCCGGGGCTGCCGCCCCCGGCACCCCCGCCCAAGGCACTCGCAGCGCACGACAATCGCGGCGGGCGGTCCTCCTCTTGGCGGGTGAGGTGCCGGAGAGGGCAGCCGCCCTCTCTGGCATGAGCGGTGCAAACGTCCGACGCGCTCGGAAGCGTGGCCGGGATCGGTGGGTGTCGGTGGTCTTGTGCCTTGAGGCGCCGACGACCCGACTCGGTCACGGCCGACAAGGCATACCACTCGCACAACCGCGAGATCGCGCTGTGGCTGCGCGGCGTCGAGCCGATCCTGCCGCGACGCGGGACCGACGACCACACCAGCCTGGGGCGGCTGCGCTGGGTCGTGGAACGCACCATCGCCTGGCTGCACCAGTTCCGCAGGCTGCGGGTCCGCGACGAACGCCGTGCCGACATCAATCAGGCCTTCCTCACGCTCGGCTGCATCCTCATCTGCTTCAGGACGCTCGATCCGGCATTGTGTTAGAAGCTTCTACCGAGTCGCGCGCTCACCCCATTCGCAACTCTCAACAAGGAGACACCCATGTCCGACATTCGCACGCTCGACACCAAGCTCAACGAGATGACCCACCAGGGCAAGAGTCTCGACGCGCTCGAGAAGTTCTACGATGCCGATTGCACCTTCCAAGAGGGCAACCAGCCCGCCCGCAAGGGACGCGCCGCACAACACGCCCATCTCAGCGGATTCTTCAAGACCCTCAAGTCGTTCAATCGCGCGACCCTGCACGCTCAGGCCGTCGGCGACGATGTCTTGATCGCCGAACGGACCTTCGACATGACAGGTCCAGAAGGCCCGATCCTCTGGAACGAGATTCTCTCACGACGTTGGCGCAACGGCAAGGTCATCAGCGAACGCTACTACACGGCCCGGTGATTTCACGACCCTTCAAGCGAACCCGCGGGCGGGCCAAGTGGCCCGCCCGCCTTTGCGTTGGGCGTGCGATGCCCCGCGACCAGCGACTTGAAGCCAACCAGAGCAGGTGGTGGGGGAGCGTGGCGACGACGCAGAAGAGAAGGAATGACACGGCAATCGCGTCTGCCTTCGGGCCGGGCACAAGGGTGGCCAGCACAAGCACGATGATCACCGAGGGCACGAGCAGCGGGATGGACTCCCGATGGACACGCAGCGCGTTGAAGAAGAACCGAGAATGAACCGGCAGGCCCGGGGTGAGTGCGCGCAGGCAATGTCCGAATGCGTGGATCACGAGGAAGTACGATCCAATCGCCACCAGCGGCGGCGCGAAAGCGCTCAAGATGACGACAGCCCCAAGAGTCGCCCACTCCTCGGCCCGTCCGCGGCAACGCGTGCGCAGCGAAGCGACCGACACCAGTGCAATTCCGAGCAGGACCAGGATGGCCGCGAGTAACGCGGCTGCCGCGGGCTGGGGATCGGCCAAGGGGCGGACGAGCCGAACGATCGAAGCGAACGGGGCCAACGAGGCCGATGGCTGGAACGCGAACGGGCTGAAGAGAACGACGAGCCCGCGCCCAAGGCCAACGAGGTGGTCCCTCAACGCGAGCCCCACGCGACCGCGGGTCCAGACCGAGTCGCTGATGCCGAAGTGATGGGCGGCAAGAAGCAGAAAGGCCACGACCGCAGTCGCTGGGAGGGCGAGGACCAAGCCGAGGCACGCCAGCATCACGAGCGAGTAAACCGTGAACCGCCGGGCGGTCATCCGCCAGTGTGACGAGGTCCGCCGAATCGCCGCGAGGTCATAAGCCCCGTGGGGCATGCCCACGATGAAGACGGCCGCGGCCCAGAGCCAGGCGCCGGATGTTGCCGACGGCGTGAAGATGACGCACGCACAAGAAACCGCCAGCAGCACCAAAACCGCCGCATACCAGCCGTGGATCCCAGGCAGAAAGACCTGCTTGGATCCACGGCCAGCAGCGGCCTCCAGCAATGAACTCTTCGTGGTCGGCATCATGCGCACACGCTCGTCGTCGAACGTTGCGGGGATTAGCCCTCGCGGCCACCCTCCGACATATTGTGCTGAGCAAGGGCGTGGACGCCTGCGAAGCAAACCAGCCCGAAGCCGACCTTGTTGATCACGTCGGCGACGTTGTAGCAGATCTCGCGGATCGATTCGCCCGAGGGACCGGCCAGAGCCATGAGGAAGCCGACCGGGTAGATCGTCCAGCCCACGAGGATGAACACGCGCAGCGTCTTGAGAGACTTGACGATCGACGGCGGCTGCGTCGCCATCTGCTGATTCAGCTTGGTGTAGAGCACAAAGACGATGTAGAACCACGCCACGCACGAGGTGATGTAGAACCCCCACCACTCCGGCGAGCCGATGGGCGAGACCTCGGCGATCCACGCGAGGACGAGCATGGCGACCGACGCTCCGACCAGCGAACGGAACAGTCCCTTGGACTTGGTGCCCAGGTTGAGCAGGAGCGGGATCTCAAGCACCAGCAGCGGGACGGTGATCATCCAGTCGATGTAGCGGTAGGCGACCGGAAACTGCGAGATCTCCTTGCCGGGGATCCGCTCGCCCGTGGCCGTGAACAAGCTCGCCACCTGCCCGATGTAAATGTCTGACATGCGGAAGTAGTGGAAGCAGGCGACGGCCGTGATGATGCCAGCGACGATCATGACCGAGCGGTACGCCCGAGGAACGCTTCCGGCCATCAGCCAGAAGAAGGCAGTGCCCGCGCCCATCGCAACCGTGCTGATCCAGAAGAGGTACATGGTAATACCCTCCACCGAGAGCCCTGCATTCAGAGCGATGGAGGTGTCCGAGGCCAGCGTCAACTGCATGCGAATGTTCCTTCCAAATAAGACGGACCTTTCCTCGGTCCTGAGGTGGGAAACTTGGAGTGCGGCTGCTTGGGGCCGCCGTGCGACGTGCTGAAGCGTTGCTCGTCGCGTTGCCTTGGCTCAACCCGCACCTCAGGCTCTCCACGGCCCCCGTATGGGTCGGTCTGGATGGCTTGGTTCACACGGAGTCCACGTTCGCGTTGCCGAGCCATTGCCGCGGTGCTCCCACCTTGAATCCGACATTCTCCAGATGATCTGCGGCGAGCCACGCTGGCCCGCATCGCGGCAGTTCAATGTAGAAGAACCAGATGGCGATGGAGGCGAAGTGCGAGAGGGACCTGGCGACGAGGCACATGCTGCTCAGGTCTGGCCACGAGCGGGTGTCATGGGGTTTTCCCGCTGGCAAATCCCCCCTCCGTTGCGTCGGCGGCGTGGGGAGATGATTGATTCAAGTCAAACCGGACGCGGGCTCAGTCGGGGATGATCACGGTGTCGATCACATGGATCACCCCGTTGTCGCAGATGATGTCGGCGGTGGTGACGGTGGCCGCGTCGATCCGCACCTTGCCACCCGTCGCCGAGATCTTGGCCGACTGGCCGTTGACGGTCTTTGCGGAGGTCATCTTGGTGACTTCCGCCGCGGTGACCTTGCCGGCGACGACGTGATAGGTGAGGATCGAGGCGAGCTTGGCCTTGTTCTCCGGCCTGACGAGGCTCTCGACGGTGCCGGCGGGGAGCTTGGCGAAGGCGTTGTCGGTGGGGGCGAAGACGGTGAACGGTCCCGGGCCCTTGAGGGTTTCCACGAGGCCGGCGGCGCCGACGGCTGCGGCGAGCGTCTTGAAGGATCCGGCGGCGATGGCGGTGTCAATGATGTCGGGCATGAGAGCTCCTTGGTGTCAAAGTGTTGCAAGGAGCCCGGGAAAGTCCGTGGCGCTCTTGCTAGGGCAACTGGATTCCGTGAGACAGGTCGGGGTTCGATGTCGCAGACGCGAAGGATGCAGGAATATCTGCGATTGGTGGAGTTGGTCGCGGGGCGCTCAACGGCGCTGGAACGGGCTTTTCCGTGCGGGGGGCCGGGGATGTGGGTTGCACGCCGGGCCCGACAGGTGCCATCTCACGGTGCATGTGGAGATCAAGGACGAGCCGGCCACCGGCTTCCCCGCGCCGCTGCGCGCCTGATCGGCACCGAGATCGAAACGCTCGGGAGGGTTCCGGGGTCGGGCCAACAGAGCTCGACGGATGCATGTGTGATGATCGAGGCGACGCTCGAGCCCCCCGATGCGAACGCCCCTGTTAAACTGACATTCTCCAGATGATCTACGGCGAGCCACGCTGGCCCGCATCGCGGCAGTGTGAGATTCCCGACTTCATCGCTCCGCACCGTTTAGCCCTCGCACAGACGCTTCACTTGACGGCTTGATCAGAGTTCGTTCGCGTGATTGCCCGAAACTGCGCCGCGCGTGAGCGCACCGGTAGCGTGCCCCCTTCCCCCCGTGTCCGCTCATGGTTCAGGCGATGGATGGCGTTCATCCCAAGCCCGCCCCCCTTCCGGATTCGGCGACACCCGCAGCCGCCCGATACGTTGCAGGATCGCCGTTATGAGCGAGCGCGGCACGGCCACCTCGGCCATCTGGAAGGTCACGCGCCGGGCGCGATCGGCGAGCAGGCCGCTAAGAAACTCCTTGGAACGCTTCCTCGGGCACACGGACCGGTTCTCGAACCCCCCGGCATTCGCTGGAATCGAGGGTCGCCCGTGGCTGAACCGCAAGCCGACACAGCGCCGGAGAAGTTCTTTAGCGGCCTGCTCGGGCGGTGGGTTGAAAGGAGTGATGAGGAACGATCAAGCAGTCGGGTACGAGGCCACGCCACGCGGTTCCGGGCACGATCGCCGGGGGTTCCTCAAGACGGCGGGCATCGTCGCCGCCGGTGGGCTGGGGGCGGTTCTTGCTGCCCCAGCGCGCCTGGGCCCAGCGCGGCGGGCTGGATGCCGCCGTGCTCAACTTCGCACTCGACCTCGAGTACCTCGAGGCCGAGTACGACACATACGCCGTCACGGGCGCGGGCATCCAGGCTCTGGGCGTGGGTGTCGACGGCACGGGCACGCCCGGCGGCGTCACCATCAAGGCCAACTCCGCGGTCGCCTTCAACACCCCGCTCATCCGCCAGTACGCCGAGGAGATCGCCGCCGACGAGCGGCCCACGTCACCTTCCTCCGCAACGCCTTGGGCGCCGCCAAGGTCGCGCGCCCCGCGATCAATCTGCGCGAGAGCTTCGCCGCCGCCATGGCCGCCGGCCTCGGCCCGAACTTCAATCCCTTCACCAACCTGGCCTACGCCCCAGGGCGATCCCAACGAGAACGCCGACCTCAACATCATCGACAACGCCTACAGCCGCAACCGCGTGGGCCTGCCCACCACCCCGCACTACGTCATCGACGACGAGCTCAACATCCTGGCCACCCTGGCGAACAACACCGGCGTGCTCACCAGCGTCGGCTCCCTGGGCATCAACGCCACGGAGTTCACGGGCTTTGACATCTTCACCGACGGCGCCAATGTGGACACCGCCTACGCCGTCTTCACCGGCGCGGGTGGCACGCTCAGCTTCCGCACCATCAACCTGGGCACTGGCGAGGCGTCCCCGGTCGGGGCCATTGACTTCCCCTCGACCCGGATCTACAGCCTCGCGGTGATCCCGGCCCCCGCGGGCATGGGTCTGCTCGCCATGTCCGGAGCGATGGCGCTGCGGCGCAGGCGGTAACGCCGAGAAGGCCACAAAGCCCATCTTGGTCTCAGCAAAAAACAGACGCGGGTCCGGTTCACACCGGACCCGCGTCGTTTCTTGTGTTGTGGCATCGACCGCCCAGCGGCCGATCGGGACCGACCCCGCTCTGACCACGCTCAGATCGCCGAAGTTTCCTTGGCCTGATGCCCGTTCTGGCTCTGGGCGTGCTGGCCACCCTGCCCCGGCGTCTGGACCGTCAGCGGGTCGCCCTCGCCGCCGGCCTCGTCGGCCTTGGTGCCCAGGAACTTGGCCTCAAGTTCCAGCTTGATCTTCTCCATGGCCTTGTTCTGGATCTGTCGCACCCGCTCCTTGGTGACGCCGATGATCTGGCCCACCTGCTCCAGCGTCATCGGCTTCTCGTTCTCGCCCGACTCCAGCCCGAAGCGGTGCTCGATCACCGTTCGCTCGACGTCGGTCAGCTCGGCTCGGTTCTCCATCACGATCCGGCGGACCTCGTCGGCCGCGTCCTTCTCGAAGTCGGCCCGCTTGACCTCGAGGAAGTTGGACCGCTCCAGCTTCGGGTCAAAGTCCGTCGGGAACCGCTGGCGATACTTGCTCAGCTTCATCCCCTGGCGGCTGAACGCCTTCAGGATCGCCCGGCAGGCGTACGTCGAGAACTTGTAGCCGCGGCCAGCGTCGAACTTGTCGACCGCCCGGAGCAGCGCCATGTTGCCCTCGGAGACCAGGTCCGCGAAGTCCACCTCGCTCATCCGGGTGCGCTTGGCCATCGCCAGCACCAGGGCCAGGTTCGTCTCCGCAATCTGCTCGCGGATCCGCTCGGCCCGCCGGTGCCACGACAAGAGCTGGTCGGCCTGCTCGGGAGTGGGCTTCTTGGTCTTGCTGGCCTTGCACGCCTTTTGCAGCTCACACACCCGGTGGCGGGCGTAGTTGAACTGGTGGAAGAGCACCTTCTCCTCGGCGCCCGTCAGGATCACCTGCTGGGCGGACTTGACGGTGCGCCCACGCGCGTACGACAGATCGTCCATCACAGGGTGGTACCAGGACGTGTCGGGCTTCTGGATGTCCGGGGCCTCGACATAGATCTTCTTCTCGGCCTCGGTCTCGTAGAACGCGGGGCTGTCGATGAAGTCCTGCTCGAAGGAGAGCAGGTGCGACAGCAGACGCTCGTCCTCCTCGGACAGACGGCGCTTGACCTTCTGAGCGGGCACCGCCGACGCATCGACGACGCTGCCGCCCGATCCCGTGGCCGCCCGGTGGCGGCGACGGATCTGCTCCAGCGGCGAGACGGTGCGCTTGGCGGGCCTCATGATTTCCCTTCCCGTAGGCATGGTTTGATTTCTGCGCTTTCCTGAACGCGGGTCGTGGGCACGGGCGGATGGACGTTGCTCTTCTCCCGAGCCTGCGTTCCGCCCATCCGGCGACCGCCCACGGGATTTCCCGGGGTCGGGCGCGAGTGCGAGGTAGGTCGCCGCAACAGACCGGCGGCGACGATCGGTCTCCCCCTCATTGGCCGACCCACCTGCGGATCGGTCGAGGGGAATCTCTCTAGGTACGTTTGTTCGAGAAAATGGTTTCGGATTCTAGAACCGTTCCAGAAAAACCCCAGAAGACCACTCTGGTCGGAGGCATGTGATTGAACAGGTGATCCACACGCCCTCCACCGAGTTTTCAACGCCTCCTCCCGACCGGCTTCCCGGGCGGACGGCAGACACGGACGACCCTCCCCTCGCGGCCTGCGACCCAGGCCATCCACGGGGGGTTCTTCTCCGACGCCGACCCCGATTCACTTGTCCCCCAACAAGAGGCACCGGTGGGGTGCCGCAGGTGGCTTGGGGCCGCCTTCGCGGACCCGTCTATTAAAACCAAGATGCACGATCAACTGTTCCCGAACGAACGCTTGCGAGGATTTCATGCCAGAATTCGCAGGTTTCTCTCGGACCATCCGGATTGGTGGGCTTGGATACCAAAACCCGATCCCGGTTCCAAGCGTTTCCTGCGCGGGTGGGTTGACCGGGGGTGTACGTCCGAATAGCCTTCGCCTGTCCTTGACGGTTTCACGCCGTCGCTGCGCGCCCCCACCGCTCGGAGGGGGGTCGTGAGGATACCAGTTTTTGCGAGGCCGTCAAGGGCGAAGGCATTGTGGAGCCCCGCCGGTGGTCTTTCGCTGGCTGGTGGATGGCGGATTGGGGGTAGGAAGTGGATGATTGTTTGGATTCCAGACGGTCTAGCACGACGGGGCGGGCGGAGCGAGGCCTGACTGGCTGACATGTGCACCAGGCCAGTCAGGTCGGGGCCACGACCGAAAAAAGCGCTCCCCCTATCTTCTTGGGCACGGAGCCCGCGAGTGATCGAACCTGGCGGGGGCTTTGCATCTCGCTGGCGAGTCCACAACGCGCCCACCTCGCGTACAGGAATGCCCGCCTGGTCCACGGTCGCGGGTCCGACGTGAATTGCGTTTGAGCGAGTGGTCCGGCGGGTTGGTCCGAGTACCTTTCCGGGGTCGGGCCGGTCGGCTTGTCGCTGGCCGGTCGCGTTCCGAGCCGCATCGCACATCCGAGAACCTCACCACCCGTGACAAGGAGGCCAACGTGGCATTCACCCTTCCCGCTCTGCCTTACGCGTTCAACGCTCTCGAGCCGCACGTTGACGCCCGGACGATGGAGATCCATCACGGCAAGCACCACAACGCCTATGTGACCAACGCGAACGCGGCCCTGGAGGGCACGCCGCTGGCGGCCGAGACCGATCCGTGGAAGGTCTGCGCGAGGCTGCTCGAGGTTCCCGAGGCCAAGCGGATGGCGGCTCGGAACAACGCGGGCGGGCACGCGAACCACTCGCTGTTCTGGGAGATTCTGGGAGCGCCCGGCCCCTCTTCCAAGGGCGGCGGCGAGCCTGGCGGCGCGCTGGCGCCGGCCATCAACGCGACCTTCGGCCAGTTCGCGACCTTCAAGGACAAACTGGCCGAGGCGGCCACCAAGCGATTCGGCTCGGGCTGGGCCTGGCTGTGCGTGATGAAGGACGGCACGCTGGAAGTCTGCTCGACCGCCAACCAGGACAACCCGGCCATGAAGCCCGCGATCGGCGACGCGGCCGGCTGCAGCGGCACGCCGATCCTGGGCCTCGACGTGTGGGAGCACGCGTACTACCTGACCTACCAGAACCGCCGCCCTGATTACATCAAGGCGTTCTGGGAGGTGGTGAACTGGAAGAAGGTGGAGGAGAGGTTTGTGCGGGCGCGGGGGTAAGGCGAGGTCCGTGGCATTTGCGCGCAGCGGACGCTCGCGGCTGGTCGTCCACGAGTTGGACGCCGGACCTGAGGAGGCTCTTCGACGAAGGTCCGGGTGCGAGGGCACCGAGAGGGTCGGGCGTGGTTGCAGGCGTTGCTGCGAACTGGACGCAGCAGTGCCCCTGTACCCGCACCTTCGCAGGGCCTCAGGCCCGCCGGCCATCACGCGTCGGGCGGCTCGTGCGGATAAAACTCTTTGAGTACCCCGCGCCACGCCTCCAGGCTGTCCACCGCGATGAACGCGCGGCGGACGTCTTCGGCCCTTGGGTGGTGGGCCGCGAAGCGGATCGCGAACTTGCGCATGGTCTTGCCGGTGTGGACCTCGGCGCGGCGGAAGCCGCGGTTGGTCGCCAGCGCGAGGGCGAAGTGGTCTTCGAGGACGGCCCGCTGCGCGTGCAGGGTCGGACGGGCGGGCTCGCGCCCGGCCATCAGGTCGCGGGCCTGGCGGAAGATCCACGGGTTGCCGATGCACCCGCGGGCGACGGCGGCCGCGTGGACCCCCGTGTAACCGACCATGCGAAAGATGTCGCCGGCGTTCCAGATGTCGCCGGAGCCGAAGATGATCGAGGGCGGGCGTGCGCCCCTGTCGGTGCGGGCACGCTCGCGGGCGACCAGGTCGCGCAGCAGGTCCCAGCGGCTGGGGCCGATGTACTTCTGCTCGACCGTGCGGGCGTGGATCGTCGCCCACGCGTAGCCCATGTCGGTCGCGGCGGCCAGAATCCGGTGCAGGTTGTCGATCATCTCGGGCGTGTCATCGAAGGCGCGCCGGAGTTTGACGGTGCAGGGGATGTTGGCCGGGACGGCCTCGCGCACCGCTTCGAGCAGTTCGATCGCGCCCTCGGGCTCGGCCAGCCAGTGCCCGCCGCGGGCCTTTCTGGCGATCTTCTTCACCGGGCACGCGAGGTTGACGTCGATGGTGGTGAAGGCGAGGGAAAGCGGGGCGGAGCGATGAAGCGTTGAAGGGTGGGGGGGAGCCGAGTCGCCGAGTTGTGCCTGCGCGTGTGTGCGTGCGGTGGCGACGGGTGTGCCGCGCCGGATCAGGTCGCCCGTGAGCGCGTCGTGGCGCGCGTCCTGCGGAGCGTCGTGGAGCGGGTCGTCACCCGCGGCGTCTCCCGCGGCGTTGCACTCTGGCTCTTCAACCAGATCGCCGCAGTCGAGGTCGGTGAGTGAGGCGAGATCGATGCGCCCCAGTTGCTCGCCGCCGGGCAGGCGGAGGTGGTGGGGCTCGGGGAACACGCCGGCGTCGGTGTAGGCGAGTTTGCGGTAGGCCTTTTCGCCCCGAGAGCCTTGCTCAACGGCCTTGAGAGCGGCCGCGGCCATTTCCGCGGGGTCCGAGCCCATGATCTGGCAGGCCAGCGGCGTGTCCTCCGCGCCCCCCGGCACGTTGTCCTCGAGTTCACCGAGGTCGGCCTTGGCGAACCCGCGCCCTCCGGCGAGCAGCGTGCGGTCGAGCAGGGCCTCCGTGACGCAGAACGGGCAGCCATGACGGCGTGCGATGAGGCGCATGGCGGCGTCGGAGTATCCGGCCAGACCGGCCTGGAAGAAGGGGGCGTCAAAGCCGGGGGCGAGGGCGGGGATTCGCGGGTCGAGGTGGCCGTCGGCGGCGCAGCGCTGGCCGATGTCCTCAGCGAGGCGGCGTACGTCCAGACCTTCCGCGCCGGGAGCGATAGCGGGAGTGGGGGAGGTCGCGTTGCCGGAGTCGATCGACATGCGGGGGATCGTATGGGCAGGGTGACCCACCGAAGGCCAAGAGCCCGGCGCGGCGGCGGTGCGTTCCAAACTCCAAGCAGGGGTGATGGGCCTTCGCCCCAGCCCCGAGTACGGGGCTGGTTGGCAACGATCATCACTCTGGCGACGCGGTCGTGGGGCGGAGGGCCGATTACCGCTGTCGTGGTGCGGGCAGTCACCGCGCTCGTCCCAGCGTCAACGTCGCCTGCCCGTGCTCGCGGCGGCGTCGGTAATCGATGGTCACGGTCTGGCCCGGCGAGTAGGACCCCAGCACACGGCACAGTTCGTGGAAGTCCCGCGTGGGGCGGCCATTCACGGCCGTCAGCACGTCGCCCGCCCGCAGGCCCGCCTCGCGTGTCTCACGCGAGTGGATCCCGAGGATGATCGGGCCTTCGCCGTGCCCCGGGTCGATGTCGAGACCGAGGTTGGCCCCGCCGGCGGCAACCGATTCGGGAACTTCGGGCAGGGCGCGGAGCCAGCGCGTGAACTCCTTGTCCACGTCCGTGATGTCCATGGCGAACACGCCCTCGATGGAGCGGATGCCGGTGGAATCGACGTGCCAGTGCTGGGTGTAGTGTTCGTACCACTCGGTCAGCTTGCCGCGCTCGTAGAGGAAGAGGAACACGGCGCGGGCGTAGGCGTAGTTGGCGAGCGGGCGGGTGCCGCTGAACCGGCCGCGCGGCATGACGGCCAGGTCCTCAATGGAGGACAGCCCTCCGGCGCGTTCGAGCCGCTTGACCGAGTTGGTGCGCCACGACGCGGTGGGGGTCAGCACGCCCTCGACCATGTCGTAGTCCTCGACCAGCGAGCACAGGCCCTCTTGGATCCAGATCGGGTGTCCCTGCCCCGAGCGGCTGTTGCTGCGGTGGTGCAGGACGTGCAGGAACTCGTGGCGGAACGTGGAGCCCAGGTCCATCGCCACCAGTTGCTTGCGGTCGTGCGAGTAGGAGCCGCCGATGCGGTTCATTTCGCCCAGGGCAGCGGCCGCGCCGTACTCGGCGATCGCCCAGGCGGTGAAGTCGCTCTGGTTGGGCAGCACGACCGCGACCCACGGATCAGTCGCGGACATGGGCGGGTCGACCAAATCCTGGAAAATGGTCTCGATGGCCCAGTCGGTGACGCGCCGGATCTCCTCGTGCGCCAGGCGCGTGGACTCGGCGTCAAAGCCGCTGGCGAGGTTGATGCGCAGGTCGGTATCGCGCTCGTAGGTGTAGCGCGGGCCGTACTCCTCCTTCATGTGCTCGAAGCGTGTCTCGGCGGCGGCCTCGAGGATCGCGCCCCAGTTGTTGACGATCAGCAGAAACTTGTCGTGCTGCCGGAGGTTGGCCAGGTTGGGGTCGCGCTGGAGTTGCCAACGGTCGGAGAACCCGCGCTCGACCGACGCGATCAGGGCATCGCCCGCCTCATCGAGCAGCCCCCGCTGAGCCAGCGTGCAGGCCAGGTTGTACCACGGGACGAAGTTGGCGGGGGTGAGGTCGATCTGCTCGCGCAGGGCGGCGGTGGCCGTGGGCAGGTCGCCCGCGGCGATGGCGGCGAAGGCACGTTGCTGGGCGGCGTCGGCCTTGGTGCCGCGGTCGAGACGCTCGCGCAGGCCGCGCTGCACTTCGGGGGACAGCGAGGGCTGGTCCTCGGGTTGCGCCAGCGCGGTCCCCGGAGTGGCCGCCCCCGCCCAAGCCAACACACCCGCGCACGCAAGCGTGGGCAAGGTCTGGCGGCGGATCGCCGCAAGGCGGAAGCGGTGTTGGAGCGGCGGGGGGCGCGGGTGCATGGCGGCGGTATGTTGTACCCACCAATCGGCGGACGGTCGCGGGACGGCTCCCATGCCCAGATCGTCTACTGGCTTCGCGTCGCCGCCAGCCGGTCCATCGTCCGCCGAAGGTCCGAATAGCACGCGGCATAGACCGGCGCCAGTTCCGCGTACCGCCTCACAAGCCCCCGCACCGGCTCATGGTCCTGCGAGGGCCTGATCGTCGCCCGGCACGCGCCCGACACGCTGGGCCACACGCCGGCCCCGACCCCGGCGAGCAGCGCCGCCCCGTACGCCGGGCCTTCTTCCGTCTCCATCGTTTGGGTGTGCGTGTTCAGGGCGGCGGTCAGGATGTCGCGCCAGAGGGGCGACCTCGTGCCGCCACCTCCGAGGCGGCAGGTCCGGGCGTCGACCCCTGTGCTGCGCATGATCGCGAGGATCTGGGCCATGGTCATGGCGACGCCCTCGAGGATCGCGCGGACCATGTGCCCCCGGGCGTGGCGGGTGGTCAGACCGATCCAAGCCCCGCTCGCGGTCGGGTGCGGGTGCGGGCACCGCTCGCCGGTCAGATACGGCAGGAACACCAGCCCCTCGCAACCCGGCGCGACCGTGCCAGCCTCCCGGAACAGCGTGTCGTAGTCCGCGCCGCCGAACACCGAGTCCCGAGCCCACGCGAGCGCGCCGCCGGCAGCGAGCGTGCAGCCGGTGATTGACCAGTGACCGGGGGTGATTGCGGTGCCGTCGGCGGCGCACATGGTGTGGACCCGACCGGGCGGGGCGGCCTGGTCGCCTGCGGCGTTCGCGCCCGGGCCGTTCGTTGCCCTGCTCGTCGTTCCCGCCGAACCCCCCAGGTCGCGCCAGGGCGTTCCCGCGTGGGCATACATCACGCCGCTGGTCCCCAGCGTCGCCAGAAACAGGTCCGCCTCGACCACTCCCGCACCGATGGCTCCGCACTGGTTGTCGCCCGATCCCGCGACCACGGGCGTGCCCGCCTTCAACCCAAGTTCCTTGGCGGCAAACTCGGTCAATCGACCCGCGACCGCCGCCGACTCATGCACCGGCGGCAGCAGCGCGGGGTCGATCCCGAACATCGCCGCGGCGTCCATGTGCCAGCGCCGATTGTCCACGTCGAACAGCAGCGTGCCGGCGGCGTCGCCCACGTCGGTGGCCGCGGCGCCGGTCATGCGAAAGCCGATGTAGTCCTTGGGCATCAGCAGGGCGGCCACCCGCCCCCACACCGCCGGCTCGTGCTCGCGCACCCACATCCACTTGGGCAGCGTGAACCCAGGCAGCGCGGCGTTGCCCACAAGCCGCACGAGCGCCCCCCGCCCGCCGACGCGATCCTCGATCTCGCGGCACTCAGCCGCCGTGCGCTGGTCATTCCACAGCAGCGCGGGCCGAAGCACGTCGTCGCAGACGCCGCCAGAATCGAGCGTCTTGCGATCGAGCAGGACCGACCCGTGCATCTGGCCTGACAGCCCGACGCCCGCGACCTCATCGGCCCGATCCGGCGTCACATGCGCCAGGAGCAGCGCGGCCGCCACGGACTCTTTCGTCGATCGCCACCACTCCCTCGGTTGCTGTTCCGACCAGCCCGGCTGCGGGTGGCTGATGGGGTGCGGCGCCGAGGCCGTCGCTCGCACACGCCCCCGCTCATCCAGAACAATCGCCTTGGTCGAGGACGTGCCGACATCTATCCCGAGCAGCAAGGGCATGGGAGGAGTGTACCTGCCCGCGAGGCCCATCAAACGAGGCCCGCGGCGCACGCCCTCGCGCCAGCCACCTTGTCCGTCCGCGACGACGGCGCCGAGGATCGAACCGAGAGTTCCCGCCCACGCCTGCGGGGGCTCGTGCCGCCCGCCTCGCGCGACCCCAGTCGCCGAGATCGGGAAGAAACCACCATCCAGATGGGTTCCTCTGGACGAACGTGCAACGACCGGCCCGCCGAGTTCTTCGGACCTGTCGGGGCACGAACAAAGGGACATCGTCATGATCACGCGTCACCCTGCTGAGTCCCGCGGCCGCACCGACATCGACTGGCTGGACAGTTGGCACTCCTTCTCCTTCGGCGACTATCACGATCCCGCCATGATGGGGTTCCGCGCGCTGCGGGTCATCAACGACGACCGCGTGGCCGCGGGCCAGGGCTTTGGCACCCACGCTCACCGTGACATGGAGATCCTCACCTACGTCCTCGACGGCGCGCTGGCCCACAAGGACAGCCTTGGCAACGGCGAGACGCTGCGCCCCGGCGAGGTGCAGGTCATGACCGCCGGGAGGGGCATCGAGCACAGCGAGTTCAACCCGTCGCGCACGGAGCCCGTCCACCTGTACCAGATCTGGCTGAAGCCGCGCGAGAAGGGCTTGCGCCCGGCGTACGGGCAGAAGGCGTTCGAGGCGTCCGGTCGGTCCGACACATGGCAGCGCGTCGCCTCGGGCACCCCCAATGGCTCGGGCATCGGCTCCAACGCCGACGGCGCATTGACCATCAACACAGACGCCGACGTGCTGATCGCCTCTATCGCGCCCGGACGCGAGTCCGCCTACACCCTCCGCGCCGGTCGCCGCGCCTGGGTCCAGGTGCTGCGGGGCAAGGTCGAACTGAACGGCGTCGCGCTGGCCGAGGGAGACGGCGCGTCGGTCTCCGACGTGGCGAATCTGAACGTCCGCGGCATCGACCAAGCCGAGGTCATGCTCTTCGATCTGGCGTGAGTCTGCGTCAACCGAACCGCCCGCGCGAGCGGGTCGGCCACCCTCCGGATTCGGCGCGGGCCCGTGGTCCCATTCACCCACGGATACGACGGCACCGGCGTGCGACAAGTCGCACAAGCACAAAGGCGTGGTTCACCCGCGCCCGTCGCCGCGCGATGACCGACCGCTCGCGCGGCCGGTTCTGTTGCGGCGACCGCGCCCGCCCGGGGCAACCCACTCACGCCGTCATCGCCGGCAGCCTCGCCGCCAACTCCTCCGCTCTGGGCAAGGGCGACAGCCCCAGGGCCGCGGGTTGCCGCATCGCCACGCGCCACGCCGCCCGCACGCCCCGCCAGAACGCGCGCCACCCGCGCTTCAGGCTGCCCCCGCGATCCAGTTCGCGGATCACATACCCATCCTGTGAGATCACGACCTGCACCCGTCCTCGGCACCAGGCCATCGGACGCCCTCGCGCGTGGATCAGGGCCACGTCCGCCGTCGGCCCGGCGATGAACACCCGCCACATCGCCAGCCAGAACCCGTGCAACATCTTCTCGTGCTCGACGTTGAAGAACCCGCGCTGGATGCGGGCCGCCGACAGGCCCAGCATCGCCAGTTGCCGATGCAGCTCGTCGGCCTTGGCCAGCGGAAGCACGACGCGCTTGTGCAGGTAGACCTCGGCAGTCTTGCCCGCCGACTTGCCCGCCCCACCCGCTCGCGTCGTCGCCCCCGGCAGCCCGAGCTTCGCAAGCATCGGGCGAAGCGTCTCGGCCAGCGTCTCAAACGCCCGTGGCCTCTCGAACTCGATCGTCCCCGCCGGCGCAGGCCCTTGCAAACGCTGGGCCGCGTGCTCCATCCCCTTGAGATGCAGTTCCGCCAAATCATCCCGCCCGATCATGATCTGCGCCACCGCCCTGGGTACATCCCGCAGCGCCCGGAACAGTCGTACCCGCCAGCCAAGCCCCAGCGCATCGAGCGGGCCGTACGAGTTGCGCGACATGTAATACCGCGGCATCGTCGCGTACCGCCCGAAGAACGGGTGGCGCACCACCGACTCGGTCGTCGCCAGCACCTTCTTGCCCGTCACCCTGGCCATCCGGATGAACCACTCGACGTCGTCGGCGTTCAGGAAGACATCGGGGAACAGCCCCGTCTGCTCGATCGCCTCCCGCCGAACCAGGGCCGAGCACGCGGCGGTATAGGTACACTCGATCACGGGCGTCTTGGGCATGTTCTCGCCGCCGTAGCGTGGCCCGAACTGCCCCCAGATCCGCTCGACGCGCCCGCCGACCTCGAAGATCGAGGCGTCCTGCATGTCGGCGATCGCGGAGCCGGCGGCGACCGCGTCCGGGCGTGCGTCAAGGCAGTCGATCAGGCCGCGAAGGGCCGGAGCCTCCAGCCGCACATCCGAATCCACGAGCCACACGAACTCCGGCGGCGTCCCCAGTCGCTTGCCCTCGCCCAGGGCATACGCCATGCCCGCGTTGTATCCGCCCGCCCCGCCCGTGTTCTGGTTCAGCCGCAGGAAGGCCAGGTCGAGCCCCGCGGGCACCTTCATCGCCGAGAGCGGCGTGGCCGAGGCGTTGTCCACGACCACGATCTTGAGGTGAACTCCCCAGCCCGCCGCGCGGGCGTGTTCCGCGCCTGTCGCGTCCGAGCCCCCTGCGGGAGCGTGGGGCTGCGCCCCGGAACCCGACGTGTGCCTAGCCGCGTGAACCGCGCCCGTCGTCAAATCCAGCGCCGTCAAGTCCTCAAGCACCAGCGCCAGGTCTGCCGGCCTGTTGAAGCACGGGATCACCGCCCACACCAGCCTGGCCCCCGCGCGCACGCCCCCGCCCGCACCCGCCGAACGGGCCGCTTCCGCCGGCTTCAGTTCCAGCGCCGAGGCGGGCCCGCCCGTGGCGGTGAGAACATGGGGGGACTCGGCAACCTCCGGCATGCGGTTCCTCCGTGAACGAGGGGGAGTGTATGGGGGCGCGGAGCGTCACGTGGGCGGGCCTATCGCTCCAAGCCTGCGGCACGAGCACGCCGAGTGCGCCGCCCACACCCGAACCCATCGCCGGTGCGTCGTTCAGCCGCTCGACGAACCGCGATCGACAGGCAAGGCCTGGCGCCGCTCAGTTGCCAGTATCAATCTCGCGCCCGATGTCGATTCCCAGCAGCCCGCCGCGCGTCCAGCGATAGTGCCCGGACACCGACACCGCCGGTTCCGGGACCTGATAGCTGCCGTTCAGGTACGGCGCCTCCCACCGCCGGGGCTCGTATTGAATGAGGGTGCTGGCATACATCAGGTGTCCGAACGCGGGCGACCAGCCCTTGCCCGTCTCGTTGGTCCGGAACACGCGCACCGATCCGTCGAAGAACGCCAGCGGCTGGCGGCTCTGCGGGTACCCGTAGAAGATGTTCTGCTGGCCGAAATGCCGCTGCTCGCCGTCGTGGACCAGCACCTTTTCGCCCGGGAAAGCGACCGTGCCCAGCATCCCCCCACCCAGGTTGGCGGTCTGCGGAATGCCGTAGAAGCCTTGGCTGGTCGCCTGCCCGATCCTGGCTCTCACCGCGGCATCGGTGTTGGACGAACGGATGGACTTGCTCTGGTTCACGTCATACGCCGCCGGGATCAACTGATACGAAGCCGAGTAAGGCCACCGCTTGTCCGCGGCGTTCGACTGCGGGTCGGCCTGATACGGCAGCCAGAACCCACGATCAAAGAGCTTCCCGTTCTGCTCCTGCCAGTCCAGCCGGTACCGGTCCTCCGGGCACACCACGATCCTTTCGGGCAGGCGGCTGGCCCAGTAGTCCTGCAGCACAAGGTGGCTGTAGAGGACGTGGGGGATCCACCCACCAATCAGGGGGAAGTCCGACCGGCCCGAGCGACGCCGAAGGATGTCCACCGCCTGGGCCGCCGCCGCATCCGTGTCGTACTGCCCGCCCACCGCCTGGGCCCGCAGATCGGGGAACGTGCTCTCGCTGTGCCCCTTGCGCCAGGTGAACGAGTAGATCCGGTCCTCGTAGTCCGCGGCGTACGACCCCGCCCCCTTGCTGTGCTGGGCCATGTTCGACTCGCAGACCGCCAGCCGCCCCAGACGCCTGGCCTCGGCCAGCGCGGGCAGCAGAATCCCGATCAGCAGGGCGATGATCGCGATGACCACCAGCAGTTCGATCAGCGTAAAGCCCGACCGCGGGCCGTTCTGATTCCGCATGAGTTTGTCCCCTGAACCCGGACACGCGAAACACGGGACCGAGAACGCGCAAGTCCCAGTCCCGCAACGCCCTGCCACGTCAAATGTACCCGATATCGCTCGCGGCGTCGAGCAACCCTTCCACTCGGGCAGCGAGGTCCAAATTGCCACGGGGCATGGGGCCGAGGCTGGGGTGGGTCGTGGCCGACCCCTCCTCAGAACCCTCGCGGGCGGTCGGGCTAAAGTGTGGGACACGACTTCGCTCCCTCCCGACACTTTGCGAAAGTCGGGGAATGAACGGGAACTCAGGTGGGTTGGGGCGGTAGACAGGGGAAGACTCGGGTGTGGCCCGCCGGGCGGTTTCGCGGGCGGGCTGTCGTGTTGGGCGTCGTGTTCCAGATGGTCCGGAGCCCCGAGCAATCGCTGACTCCGGCGAGCCTCGCGTGTCGAATAGTGGTTCGGTGGTCTGTTCGCAGTCGGCGGGAGGTGGTTCGTGGCGAAGCGCAATCCAATCAAGCCAGTGCTGGTGGTGGGTGCCCTGGCCCTGGTGGCCGGCGGCGCGGTCGCCGCGTACCAGTCGTTCAAGCCCGACAGCGGCGAGGCGAGCCAGCGGGCCGCCACGGCCGACCTGGCCCGGGCCGAGGTCGTCACGTTTGACATCACCACCACCGCCACGGGCGAACTTGAGGCCCGGCGATCGGTCGAACTACGGTGTCTGCTCGAGGATCCGTCCTCGATCATTGAGGTGGTGCCCGAGGGGACGTTCGTACGCGCGGGCACCGTGCTGCTCCGCTTGAAGAGCGAGGATCTAAAGACAGAACTCCGCGAAGAAGAACTCCGCGTGCTCTCCTCGACCGCCGACCTGGTCGCCGCTGAGAACGGCTACGAGATCCAGGTCAGCCAGAACGCCACCCGCCTCGAACAGTCGCAGGTCAAACTGCGGCTGGGCGAACTGAGCCTCCAGCAGTGGCTCGAGGGTGACCACAAGCAGCGCGTCCAAGACCTCGAACTCGACCTCGAACGGGCACAGATCGACCTCGATCGCACCGAAAAGCTCTTCACGCGCAAGGAGGGGCTGCTGGCCGAGGGGTTCCTGAGCACCGACGAACTCGAGCAGGAGCGGATTCGGCTGGTGGCGGCCCGGGCCGCGCTGGCCAAGGCCCAGCTCGCCCTCGAGTCGTACCAGACCTACGAGCGCGTACGGAACCTGACCCAGAAACAGTCCGACGTCGATCAGGCCCGGGCCGAGGTCGACCGCGTCCGCCGGCAGAACGAGATCGAACTGGTCAGCCGGGATGCCAACCGCATCAACGCCCGCCGCCAGCTCGAGATGCGCCAAGCCGAGGTCGCCGACCTCCTGGCCCAGATCGCCAACTGCGAGATCCTTGCCCCCACCGACGGCCTGGTCGTCTACGCCACCAGCATCGACCGGGGCCAGCGCTGGGGCCAGTCGGGCCAGACCCCCCTCCAGATCGGTCGCCAGGTCATGCCCAACGAGTCGCTCATCGTGCTGCCCGACACCAGCGAGATGCTGGCCAAGGTCCGGGTCCACGAGAGCCTCGCGGGACGCGTGCGGGCCCGCCAGATCGTGGACATCAAGATCGACGCCCTTCCGGGCATGGTCTTCACCGGCGTGGTGGAGTCGATCGGCGTGCTGGCCGAGGGCAGCGACTGGCGCGACCCCAACCGGCGCGAGTACACCGTCCGCACCTCGATCCAGGCTCCCGAGGGCGTGGAGTTGAAGCCCTCGATGCGGGCCGACGCGACGATCACGCTCGGGCGCGTCGAGAGTGCGCTGGCGGTGCCCATCCAAGCCGTCTTCAGCGAGGGCATGGTGCGGTTCGTGTATGTGCCACGCGGCGCCAAGTTCCTGCGGGTGCCGGTGCAGGTCGGGCGGCGTTCCGAGCTGTATGCCGAGGTCACCGCGGGCATCGAGGCCAACACTCCCGTTCTGATCCGCGAGCCCAGCCCCGGCGAGGTCCTTTCCGAGCCCTGGCGCGAGGCCCAGCTCAAACTCGTCGGCCTTAAACTCGATGAGGGCGGTGCGCCCGTGCCCATCGGTGGCATGGCGATGCCTGGTTCGGGCCGCCCGGGCGGCCCCGGTGGCGGCGGCCCCGCCGCGAGCACCGGCTCTCCCGCAGACTCCGCCAACCCAGGCCGCCGCAGTCGCGACGGGAACCAGCAGACCAACGGCGCGCCCAGCGCCCAGCCCACGCAAGAAGCCGCCAGGCCCGCGAACTCGCAGTCCGCACCGGAGGCCACGACTCCAGCGGCCCCGACCACCGCGCCCGCCGACTCCGCGTCCGCGAGCCAACCCACCTCAACGCCCACGACCGCCGTCCGAACCACCGGCGGCTGACCCGGCCTTCGACCAATGTTGGCGACCAATGTTGGCGACCGACTTGGCGACCGACTTGGCGACCCAGCCGGCGACCAAGCCACAAACCGACCCGGCGACCGATCCGATATCCTGCCCCCACAATGGTCGAGCCCGACGATTTCGGCCTCTCCCCTCTCGCCACGCTGGCGCACGTCGCCGCGTCTCATCCGCCGTCCATGTTTGCGTCCTTCTGGTCGCACTGGCAGCAGCGGGTCGCGGCCGCGAAGCCCAGGCTCGTCGAGTTCCGCACGCCCAGCCCCGACTCCACCGATTCCTCCGCCACCCACTGGGTCGAGAGCGTCGCGCACGTCCGCGTCGGGTGCCGCCTGATCGAGCCGCCGCGCGGCACGCCCGTCCATGCCGCCCTGCTCACCCTGCACGGCTACCACGCCCCCACGCCCCTGTCCGGCGAGGACGAGGAGTGGGCGCCCCTGGCGAGGCGTGGCCTGCTGGTCTGCGCCATGCGCCTGCGCGGGTACCCCGGCTCGCGGATCGACTGCGCCGACTACACCCAGGAGCCCGGCGGCTGGATCTCACGCGGTCTGGCGGTCAACGTCACCAAGCCGCAAGACGCGATGGACTGGTCGCTCGTGCAGGGCGTGGCCGACGTCGCGTGCGTCGCCCGCGCCCTGCGGGTGGACCTCGACCGCCGGGCCGGCCCGGACCGCCCGCTGATGCTGCACGGGTGGTCCTTCGGCGGAGGGGTCGCCGTTGTCGCGGCGGCGCAGCTGGCCGCCATGAACGCGGGCTCCGACCGAGTCTCGCGGCTGTGCCTGGGTGTCCCCTCGCTGGGCGACTGGGCTTGGCGGCGATCCCTGGGTGACAGAGCGTGCCGCACGGGCATCGGCGCCGACGTCGCGTTCACGCTCAAGGCACACGCCCTCAATGATGAGCAACTCCTCTCGACCCTGTCTCTGGGCGATGCGGCCCTGCACGCCCGCCATGTCAGCGCCGACACCCTTGCGCTGCTGGCCCTGCGAGACGACACGGTCCCCGCCCCGTCGTCGGCGGCCATCATCAACGCCCTGGCCACCGATCCCGGACGCCGGTGGCGATTCCTGACCCCGTACGGGCACTTCGACGGCGGACTCCGAAACGCCCGGCGTCACGCCCTCTTCGAGGCCTGCCGCCAAGACTTTCTCGACCCCACTTGCGATCCCGGGCAAGCCATGGCGCGGTGGGAGCCGATGTTGGAACACGGCGAGCGCCGCCCGGAGTCGGCGCGTGCGTGAGCACCAAGCCCACCCACCGGCTCGGAGCGGCAGCCCGACCGTGTGCCAGGGCTTCGACCACCAGAGATTCCCGTCGCGGCCCGCCTAAGGATCCTCCGATGCGCGTCCTCTTTCTCCTCGACGAGGTCTTCGCGACGCGAGAGCGTCCGCTGATCGAGCGGCTCGAGGTCGGGCTGGCCGATGAGGGCGTCCGCGTCGTCCGCGCGGTGCCGGATTCGCTGCGCGAAGCCCAGGCCGGCGGCTTCTTCGTCCAAACCGCCACCTTCACGCTCGCCGGGATGCCGCTGTCTCGACAGGCCCGGGTCCGCCGCCTTCTGGACCAGGTCTCGGGCGCGGATGACCGCCCGATTGATGTGGTGCATGTGATGGGCGGCGCGGCCTGGGGGTTCGCCGCCACCGCCGCGCGTCTGGCCGGCGCGCCGCTCGTGCTGGAAGTCTGGCGCGCCGGGCTGGCCGGGCGGGTGCGGGCGGTCCGGACCGCGCTGGGCGGGGCAAGCCCGCTCATCGCGCTGTGCCCCGACGAGGGCACGCACGGCGAACTTGGGGCCGCGGGGCTTGGCGACATCGCGCGCGTGGCGCCCTGGGGTGTACATGTGACCGAGCGTGAACGCCCCGCGTTCTCCGCCGACGTCGCCACATCGATCTTCATGGTCGGCAGCGGGCGCGATGCGCGGGCGTTCTCCGCCTGTATGGAGGGTCTGGTCCGCGCCATCCCCAACTCGAGTGATGCGCGGGTCTACCTCGACGCCGACGCGGCCCGCCGGTCGCGGCTCTGGCCCGTGCTGCGACGGCTCAACCTGACCGATCGCGTCTCGCTCATCGACGCGCTGGAAGCCCGGCGCGAACTCGTGCTGGTGGGCGATGCCCTGCTCGTGCCCGAGGCGGTGGGCGAGCACCGCACCATCGTGCTGGATGCGATGGGCGCGGGCATGGCCGTCCTGGCCGCGTATGACGCGCGCATCGCCTGGATGCTCGACGGGGTGACCGCGCGCCTGGTCGGCGCCACAGTCCCGGCGGGCGCGCCCCCGGGGCCGGCGTCCGCCGACGCCTGGGCGGACGCGATCCGCGACCTCGTGCTGAACCCCGAGGCCGGGCGGGCGCTGGGCCGATCGGCCCGGGTCCATGTTCAGGAACACCGGCGTGCCAGCGCCCACGTCGCGGCGGTCATGGGCGTCTACTCCAGCCTCGCGGGCGCCACCACCGCGGGCTCGATCGGGCTCTGAACAGAGCCGCGTGCGTCAGCACGCGGTGCCCGGTTCTTCGAGGCCTCGATCCTCGCCATGCGCATCGCGGGACTGGTCGCCCAACCCCGAGCCCTCGCGTTCTCCCGCACGCGGGGGCGTCGTCACGGCCCCGGCGCCGCCACCGTCCCCGCGGCCCGGGGCATGAACACCTGCGCACGCGACACCCGGAAGAACGGCTGATACACATACATCCCGCCCGTGACCGCGTCGGGCTTCCCGTCGCCATCCAGGTCCCCGATGTCGCCCACGACCTGGTAAGTCGGCCCGATGTTCACAGGCCAAAGCGTGAAACCCTCCTGCCCATCGTTCTCGAACCACACGATCGCCTGCCGACGCGGGTCCTGCCACTGATTCATCATGCTCGTGGCGATCACGTCCAGATCGCCGTCGCCGTCGAAGTCGCCCGCGTCGGCCCAGTACGCCCCGTGGAACCCGCCGATCTTGCGGTACTCGAACGCGATCGCCTCGCCCTCGGACTTGTTCTCCAGCCACTGCACGCCGTGCCAGGGCTTCGAGTAGGGCTCGCCGTCCAGCGCATCGCCATTGGTGAACACCACGTCCAGGTCACCGTCCTGATCCAGGTCGATCAGGTCGGCCGACGAGTTGCCCCACAGCGGGTGGGGCGCCCTCCAGAGTTCAACCTCCTTGAACGCCACGTCGGCGCCGCTCTCCGATCGCCCCTGGTTCACATAAAGCATCACCTTCTCGTGCTGCTGCGACACCAACACAACCACGTCGGGGCGCCCATCGCCGTTCACGTCGCCCGTGGGGCAATGGCTGATGCCGTTGCTCTTGAGAAGCTCGTGCGCCGTGAACACCATCGGCGCCGTCTGTTCGAGCCACCCGGCCCGCCCCGTGTGGAAAAGCCCGAACGATGCGAACGCCAGGTCGAGGTCGCCGTCCGCGTCCATATCCACCGGCCGCACATCGCACACCCGCGGCTCGTCCCTCAGCAGCGTGACGCTCCGCAGGGCGGCCGTCCCCTCGTTCATCAACGCGACCAGCGAGCCCGCCAGGTCGTCCGTCGGTTGCAGCGACCCGAGCGACGCGACCAGCAAGTCCGGATCGCCGTCGGCGTCCAGGTCCGCCACCGCGGTGCGCGAGGGGCAGGCCACGTTGGCGATCGCCTGTTCCGCCCAGCCGTCGCCCACCTCGCGGAACCAGGTGACGACGTTGTTTTTGGCGTCCGAGAGCAGCACGTCGGCCCTGCCGTTGCGGTCCAGGTCGCCCACCGTCACGCCCGCGATCACCGGGCCGAAAGGCTGCCCCGGCTCCGGCTCCTCCTGCACTCCCACCGGCCCCTGTTGCCACGAGATGGGGGCGGTCCGCCCCGGCGGGCCCGCCTCGACCGGCAGTGTCGAGAGCGCCATCGACGATCGCGACGTGTAGTACTCGATCACCTCCGCCAGCTGCTGGTCGGTCAGCGCCTCGCCGAGATGGTACTGCGTGATGAGCTGGTTCATCCGCGTCAGCATGCCGGGCCAGCGGTCTCGCGGCAGGACGTCCGGCGCGGGCACCATGTGGCACCGCGCGCAGGTGTACATGCCCGAGGGCAGGTTGGCCCCGATTGGATGCTGTCCGATCAACACCTCGGTGCCGGCGGGCGCGGACACCAAGTTGGGCGCGCGCCCCGTCGGCTGACCGCCAGTCCGGGCCGACGGTGCCGCGCGGCTCTGGTCCCCGCCGGGTGGCGGTTCGCCCGCCCGCGGGGCGGTCTGGTCTGTGCCGCCCGAGGAGTTCGCCGACGACGCCCCACCCGGGCGTCCCCCGTTGGCATTGCTCGGCGGGCCGCACCCACCCAACACCGCGGCGAGCACAAGCCCCGCGCTCACCCCAGCGGCAATGCCCACGGACATGCCCGACAACGCCGCGCCGCATACGCCAGCGTGACGCAGCCCCGCATCGGGGGCGCAAGACAGCCGGTAACCCACTTTCGGAACCCCTTCACGACGCACGCACGGCCGGTAGGCCCGCGAGCAGTTCGCCCAAGTTACCACCAAGTGGCGGGAGTGTCACGCACAAACTTGCAAGCGCGGCGTCGGTATGCGCGCCTACGTCAGTCGGTTCGAGCACTCAGTCCTGGCCGCCAGCCCACATGATTCCACCGGCGAGGTGTTTCAGAAACGCGGGCTCGCTGAACGACTCGATCGTGTGCCCGCCGCCGGTGTACCACGAGCGACCGCCAGCGTACTCGCGGCACCAGGCGATCGGGTGGTCCTCGCCCATCCCTCCACCTTCGTAGGTGGTTTCGAGGACTCGCGCGAGGATGGTCATGCGGGGGGTTGGCTCGCCGGACCACGCGTCGGCTCCACCGGCGTCGTCGGCCCGGGCTTCTCCGGGGTTGGTGCGGTAGTCGTACCACTCATCGGATCGCACCCACGGCTCGGGCAGATTGCGCATCGAGGGATGCTCGGCATTCTCGATCACGACCTGGGCTTGCTGAACCGCAGGGTGCCCCTTGAAGTACGCGCCGACGAGCCCGCCGTACCAGGGCCAGTCGTATTCGGTGTCGGCGGCGGCGTGGATGCCGACGTAGCCCTTGCCAGCGGCGATGAAGCGCTCGAAGGCGGCCTGCTGGTCGTCGCCCAGCACGTCGCCGGTGGTGCTGAGGAAGACGACGACGTCGAAGGCCGCCAGGTGATCGTCGGTGAACACCGTGGGGTCCTCGGTCCAGGCGACCCTCCACTCGGGCTCGATCCCGAGCCGCTCGATGGCGGCGACGCCGGCCTCGATCGAGTCGTGGCGGAAGCCGGTGGTTCTGGAGTAGATGAGGATGCGCAGCGGGGCGGGGCGATTGGCGGCGGGCGTCGGCACGGCGTTGGCGGCCCGGGTGGCCGATGGTTGGGAAGGTGGGACCGGTTGGGGACCGGTTTCCGGGGCGGGTGAGGTGCGCTCGCACGCGCAGAGGTATGCCGCGAGCATGGCCCCCGCGATCCCGACCCGAAGGCTGCGTGAACGACCAGTGCCCATGGGAGTCTCCAGATGTACAAGCCTAGATCGTGTGCGGTCCGCAGGGCGCGGAGGGTCGTCGAACGCCACACATGGGTTGAGGGCGGGTCGGATCGTCACGCGCCGCGCCACTGGGTCAGCACGTCCGGGGCAGTCCCGTCGCGTGATTGGAGCCTCCGGCGAGCGTCATCGAACTGGTGCCTTACCCCACGGAACGCCTCGACCACCTCCGGGTCCATGTGCGAGCCGGCGGCGGAGTGGATCACCGCCACCGCCTCGTCATGGCTCATCGCGGGCTTGTACACGCGGACGCTGGTCAGCGCGTCGTAGACGTCGGCGACGGCGACGATGCGGGCCTCCAGGGGGATGTCGGAACCGGCGAGTCCTGTGGGGTAGCCGCCGCCGTCCCATCGTTCGTGGTGAAACAGGGTGACGCGCATCGCCATCTCGACCAGTTCGTCGTGGCCCATCGTCTCGCGGACGGCCATGAGCGTGTTGGCGCCGATGACGGCATGACGCTGGATCTCGCGGCGTTCCGCGGGATCGAGCGGCCCTGGCTTGAGGAGGATCGCGTCGGGGACGCCCACCTTGCCGATGTCGTGCAGGGAGGACGCGACGCGGAGGCGGGCGATCCAGTCGGGGTTGATCTCGGGGTGGGTGGCGCCGAGTCGCTCGGCCAGGATCGCGGAGTACTCGGCGATGCGGTCCAGGTGGGCGCCGGTGTCCGAGTCGCGGTAGTCCGCCAAACGCGCCAGACCCGTGATGAGGGCGTCGCGGGTGGAGGTGGCCTTGGTGACGCGGTCGCGCACGCGGTCCTCGAGGTCGGCGTTGGCACGCTCGAGGCGCCGGTCGTGGGCCTTGACCAGGCGACCCGAGCAGAGTGCGGTGACCAGGAGCACCAGCAGCGCGGTGCCGATCGAGAGTGGGACCTGATGCTTGGTCTGGGCGATCGACCAGCCCCAGCCAGTCGCCATCACAAGCGTCTGGAGCCCGAAGAGCAGGACGAGGGTGCGCCGACGATCACGCCGGATGGAGGCGGACGAGTGGTGGTCGGTGGCGTCGGGCACGGGCAACGGTAGAGATGCGGGGGTGGTGGGGGATGCATGGACCTGGCGCGTGCGTTGATCGGCATGGCCATACCTGTGCCACCGAACCAACCTCGCTTTGCGGGTTGAGTCGGTGTCGCCTGGCCTGTATCACTCAAAGGGTGGCATGGTTGCGGCTCCGCGCAGCCATGCCGATCCACCAACGGCGCCGTCCATGCCTTTGGCCGTTCACACCCAGTCAGGTCGCCAAGCCGACCTGACCCGTTGGCACGTCATGGCAGTTGATCCGCGCGGCTGGGGTCGCCGGCCTCGTAGCCGGCCATGAAGGCTCGCGTGCGCTGGTCGGAGGAGCCGTGGGTGAAGGAGTCGGGCACGACCCGGCCCTGGGCCTCGCGCTGGAGTCGGTCGTCGCCGACGGCGGAGGCGGCGGCGAGGCCCTCCTCGATGTCGCCGCGTTCGAGAACGCCGCGGGTCGCCTGGGCGTGGTGGGCCCACACGCCGGCGTAAAAGTCGGCCTGGAGTTCGACGCGGACGGAGATGGCGTTGGCCTCGCGCTGGTTGCCGCTGGCCCGCTCCTCGTGGCGCATCTGACCCAGCAGGTTCTGGACGTGGTGCCCCACCTCGTGGGCGATGACATAAGCCTGGGCGAAGTCGCCGGGCGCGTTGTGCCGGCGGGCCAGATCGTCGAAGAACGCCAGGTCGATGTAGATGGTCCGGTCGGCGGGGCAATAAAACGGTCCGACGGCGGCCGAAGCCTGGCCGCACGCGGACTCGACGGCCCCAGTGAACAGCACGAGCGTGGGCTCCTGGTAATCACGCCCCATCTGCTGGAACAGGTCGTTCCAGACGTCCTCGGTGTCGCCCAGAACGCGGGCGACCAAGTCGCCGGCGGCCTCGTCCTGGGGCGAGCGAGGGGCGTTGCCGGCTGGGCCCGCGCCCGAGCCGGGAACGGCGATTGGGCCGCCGCCCCCACCGCCACCGCCTCCGAGCAGCGCGAGCGGATTGCCGCCCATGAGCACGACGATAATGACCAGGACGATGAGGCCTCCACCGCCCAGGCCTCCGATGGCCATGGGCTGGCGCACGCCGCGGCGGTCTTGGACGTTGGCGCTTCGGCGCATGCGATCCTGGCGCATCGTGGAACCCTCCTCTGACTGGAGAACTCTACCACGACAGGGTGGAAAGCCCGGTGAAAAGCGGTTCAGGCAACCGAGCCCCGGGCGTGAGCACGCGGAGTAAGGATCTCAGCCCAGCCGGTGGGAGGTGTTGGGCAGCGCGCGGCTCGCGGCCCGCATCAGCGATCGGCGAGGCACCCCGCGCGTCCGGCGAGTCCCCCAGGCCTGGCCAGAGCGGCAACCACACCACCCGTCGCAAACGACAGGCGGGCCAGACCTGGCGTGCTCTCGCACGCGGCTCTGTTGGGCCAGCGGACGGGCGTGCCTCCGGCTATCATGCCACCCGCGCCGGGGAGAGTCGTGACGCCCGGCGCCGGAGCACTCGCGCTGCGTTCCGCGCACCGCACACCATCGGGGCCAAGCCGGCATGATCGACATCCGAAAACTCAAGGAACTGGTCCGCCTTATGGTCGAGAACGACCTGTCGGAACTGGACCTCAAGGACCAGGAGGAGACGGTCACGATCAAGCGAGGCATCACGGGCGTGCCCATGGTGGCGGCCCAGCCGATGGCCTATGCCAGGCCGCCGGTCGCGCTCGGGCCCGTCGAGGGCGAGGGCGGCGAGGCCGCCCCCCCCGCGTCGGACGCGGGACTCATCGCGATCGAGAGCCCAATGGTCGGCACGTTCTACTCGGCGGCCAACCCGGAATCCCCCGCGTTCGTCCAGGTCGGCGCCCAGGTCTCCAGCGGCACCGTCGTCTGCCTCATCGAGGCCATGAAAGTCTTCAACGAGATCAAGTCCGAAGTCTCCGGCACCATCGAGCGCGTCCTGGTCAACAGCAACGAGCCGGTCGAGTTCGGTCAGAAGATGTTCATGGTGCGCCCCGCGTGAGACCCGCGTGAGACCCGCGTGAGACCCGCGTGAGAGAAGTCAGAGGCACTAGGCACGGGGCACCGGGCACTAGTGAGAGACCGCGAGAGTGAGGCCGGTGCCCTTTCCAACCGAGTGCCCAGTAACTTGTGCCTCGTGCCTCATTCCCACTGCCCAGTCCCCCGGTCCCCACCATGTTCCGACGCATCCTCATCGCGAACCGCGGCGAAATCGCACTCCGCATCATCCGCGCCTGCCGCGAGATGGGCATCGAGGCCGTCTGCGTCTACTCCACCGCAGACAAAGACGCCCCGTACCTCAAAATGGCCGACAAGGCCATCTGCATCGGCCCGCCACCCGCGCGCGACTCTTACCTCAACATCTCACGCATTATCTCCGCCGCCGAAACCGCAGACGTCGACGCCATCCACCCCGGCTACGGCTTCCTCTCCGAACGCGCCGACTTCGCCGAGGTCTGCCGAGACTGCAAAATCACCTTCATCGGCCCCAGCCCAGAGGCCATGGCCAAGCTCGGCGACAAGGTCGCCGCCAAAAACACCGCCAAAGCCGCCAAGGTCCCCGTCTTCCCCGGCTCCGACGGCGCCATCGAAGACGAGAACGAAGCCGTCGCGGTGGCCGACAAAATCGGCTACCCCGTCATCATCAAGGCCGCGGCCGGTGGCGGCGGCCGCGGCATGCGCGTCTGCCGCAACGAAGTCACCCTCCGCACCTCCATCCGCTCCGCACAGCAAGAGGCACAGGCCGCCTTCGGCAACGGCGCCGTCTTCATCGAAAAGTTCCTCGAAAACGCCCGACACATCGAGATCCAGTGCCTCGGCGATAAGCACGGCCACGCCCTCCACCTCTGGGAACGCGACTGCTCCATGCAGCGCCGACACCAAAAGATCATCGAAGAAGCCCCGGCCCCCGGCGTCGACCGCCGCAAAATCGCCGGCGTCGCCGAGTCCGCGGCACGCCTGCTCAAGGCCGCCGACTACTGCGGTGCCGCCACCGTCGAGTTCCTGATGGACGACAAGCAGAACTTCTACATGCTCGAGGTCAACACGCGGGTGCAGGTGGAACACCCCGTCACCGAACTCATCACCGGAATCGACATCGTCAAGATGTCCATCATCGTGGCCGCCGGTGAGCCCATCCCCTTCAAGCAACGAGACATCGAAGTCCGCGGCCACGCCATGGAATGCCGCATCAACGCCGAGGACCCCTCCAAAAACTTCATGCCCTCCGCCGGCGTCATCAACCTCTGGGAAACCCCCGGCGGCCCCGGCGTGAGATTGGACACCCACGTTGTGCCAGGCTACCGCGTCCCCCCCAACTACGACTCCATGATCGGCAAACTCATCGTCCACGCCGACGACCGCGAACAATGCATCACAAGAATGGCCCGCGCCCTCCGCGAGTTCAAAGTCGGCCCGATCTCAACCACCATCCCGCTCCAGTTGAGGCTGATGGAGAACTCGTCCTTCCGCCAAGGCGGCATCGATATCCACTTCCTCGAACGCCTACTCAAATAGCACTTCGCGTCATAGAGCCGATCGCGCAAGCGATCGCTGGCCATAGAGCCGATCGCGCAAGCGATCGCCGCCCCGGATTCAACAGAACCGATCGCGCAAGCGATCGGCCAACGCACGACAACGAGCGGTGACCCGAACACGCCCACCGTGACAGGGCGCGGCTCCCGGCCCCATCAGAGCCACGGCATGGAGCCACGGGTTGCGCTCGCTCGAAGACTCGCTCGCTGCACGCGTGGCTACATGCCCCCCACATCCTATTCTTGCCCCGGCGCGGCAACAGAAAGTAGCCAGGGCAAAGCGAGTCATCGAGCGCCGCCCCTGGAAAGCCCGCCCCAACCCCGTTCGCTTCCAAACAACAGGCAGGCTCGAAATGCATTTCTTGGAGAGGCTGTTCAAGTAGCGACTTGCCACCATGAAACCGGTCAAGACGTCGGTTCGGGCGGTCCGCCGCCAGAATCTGGCGGCGAAATCGGTTTGGGCCGGATCAACGCAACCGCGAAGAGAACATGAAGGATTCGTTCACTTAAAGCGAGGTTGAAGTCTGAGTCTGTCAACAGACCGTGCGCAACGTCATTCCGGATGTTCATCCCCTTCGGATGGGCTAGCGTCGCCATGAGGTACATGCGGAGGTCTTCGCCTCGAGCTCCGCGAACGGACCAACCTTCGCGTTGAAGCAGATCGTTCAGGTTCTTGAACTGCATCACCCCACGGCCAGTTCGGTGAGCCGTGTTGCTCGGTTTCCCGCTCAGAAACGTCCCGGTCCTGATCGCGCGCTCAATTTGAGGGATGAGCACATGGGCCGCCTGAACGTAGTCTCCCCGCAGGTGGGCTTCCACCCCCCTCTCCACAAGGAGAGGCCTGTCCTCCTCGAAAGTGGGTGTTCGCTTGACAAACTTCAAGGCTTGGGCGGTGGTGAACCCCTCTCGAATCAAGCGTTGTAGCGTCCACGCCATCCAGGGGCCGCGAAACTGAAGCAAATTTGCGGTTTCGTGGACCATCTTTCCGTCGGGGTCTCCCGTCTCGTCCCCCATGTGGGCGACGATGTGGCCGTGGCGCATCTTGATCATCGGGAACAGTTTGTGCGCGATGAACCGCCGATCGCGCTCTTCCATCCTTTTGATGATCTCGCTCTGGCGCGGAACGAAACAGCGTGCGAATCGTACGATGGCCGTCGCCAGTCCGCCTTTCATGATCTCCGCCAGAAACTGGTCTCGACTCTCGTGGGTGACTTCTACTTCCGCAGTGGTAGCCTCCATGCCCTTGATTGCTTCCGGACCCAGCATTTGGGCTTGACGCTGCACCCTCTCTGCTTCTTCCCGCAACCCCGCGTCTTGATATGTTCTGCGAGCGGCATCCAGAAACAGCACTCCCATGAGCGGGACGCCAATGGTGGCACGCCGCTCCTGTGTCTCCGCGATGCCACGGAGGACACGCGTGCGGTCTGTCAGCCGTCCCCTGCGCTTGTAGTAGGCCGCGAGCAAGCCGCCAACGGCCTGTGGACCATGCGGTTCGGCGTGCCAATTGCTATCGGGGGCAATCATGGCCGCGAACTTCGACTCGAAACGCTCGACAAGTTGTAGCTCTTGCGCCTCCGTGAGTGCCGGTCCCCGTTTGGCGGGTAGCAGGCGGTCGAAGAGGTAGCAATAGGTACCGATCTTGTCGTCGTCGCTCGTGCGATCAACGTACTCGAGGTTGGCGGTAACCGCATCGTGGGTTCGCGTGGCATCGTTGACGCTGATCGCCAGTTCAAGCGCCCTGCCCAGATTCTCATGTGTGTCGTTCCACGCCGAGCCATCGTCCAGGCGCGATGCCTTGATGTAGTTGTCGATCGCCAAGCGAGCGAACTCGATTCCCGGCTCGCCATGTGTTATAAACTTCGTCGCATCCCAAACAAGATCAGCATACCGGGCGACGAGAGTGGGATGCCTCGCGGATTTCGCTCGCTCAGACCAATATGCGATGGACTCACCATCGGCTTCCCGGAGGTCGGGGGTGTAGAAGGGTGACCCATCACCATTGGTTCCGCTCATGCACGGTTGGAAGTGAGTGCCCCACGGGCCGCCGCTCACAACTTCCCTTGTTTGAAGAGTGAAAGCGACCCATTCGGCCCACGATGAACGTTTCGCTTCGGGCGAGGCATTCGCGCTCTGTTCCACCGCATTCCGGAGCGCCCATTCCAATTCTCGCCCTGAAAAGGGCTTGGTGAGCGCCTCGAACGAGGCGAGTACATCAAGCACACGCGCCGGAGGTTTAGTTGACATCGCAAATCATTGACGTTTCCCCCGCACCCGACGATCCATCTCGTCGAAAAACCCGTCCATCGCCTCCGGCGTCAACGCCGTGAACTCCCCCCGATCCAGTGCGGCGAAAGACTCCGCGGCGATCCCGCGCAGCCGCGCCAGCTTGGCCTCATCCTCCGCCTCTCGTTGCTCCAGCAGCCTCAGCGCGGCCCGCACCACCTCGCTCGCGTTCTGATACCGCCCGCTCTTCACCCGCTGCTGAATGAACTTCGACTGATGCTCGGGAAGATTGACGTTCTGTGTTGCCATGGCGCTTCAACTGTACCGAATTGGCAAAGATTGTCAATCCACGCGAGGGCTACGACCGTGCCACCAACTTGCGGGGCTCTCGGAGCAAGTCGGTGCTGCCCAGCCGCGACCCAATCCCAACCCCGTGCTCCCACTTCACTTACCAAACCTCTCAAAATCCAAACTCCATCCTTGACAATTCGCCCGAACACCATACACTACCCTCGTGTCCACCGTCTATCCACCCCTCTCCCCCGCCGAGGCCCGCATCCTCGGCGCCCGTCTCTATGGAGCCGATCGCGCGAGCGATCGCCAAGTTGGAGCCGATCGCGCGAGCGATCGACCCGACACGCCCGACCACGCCACCCCCTGTCTCTTATACACATCTCCGAG
>ENA-ORBV01001133-ORBV01001133.1-microbial-mat-metagenome-genome-assembly--contig:-NODE-1133-length-60488-cov-9.417954_pt1 | contig 60488 bp, 48 predicted proteins | sample MGYA00237777_ERZ505514 | MGnify/ENA primary metagenome ERZ505514 (study PRJEB26160, sample SAMN06269048) | microbial mat metagenome | isolation source: Oligotrophic lake microbial mat | place...
TCCTGGAGCAACCCCTACCTGCTTAAGCTCCTCTTCGCAGGTTTGAACTCAAATCAAGCGAAATAAGATGCGCTCGCGCTGGATCCCTGCTGACCGGGCAGGACGGGAGTTTCAATTTCAGCTACGAAGACTCCGAGTTTCGCGTTCGTAACAAAGAAGAACTACGGCCCGATCTGTTCCTGATGGTGCTCGCACCTGAACAGACCGCGAAGTCCTTCAGGGACACCCTGTTGTTCTATTCGGGCGAGATTCGCCAAAACGCGGGCCGGGTGGAGAATTACCTGATCCAGATCCCTCAGGAACAGTTGAACAAGGCCGGGGCGTTCATGCCCGCGAGCGGCGAGATCTTAAGTGCGGTGCAGACGAAGATCGACAGCTACATCACCAAGAGAAGTGAGCAGAAACAACTGCGCCAGGCGATAACCCAATACAACACCGAACAGATCGATGAAGAGAAAGCCGGAAGTCAAAAGTTCAGAACAGCGTTCGAAGGCATCGTCAGGACCGATCCTGCCGCGCTCGGGGGCAAGGGCTTCTACGTCGACCAGAACACGACCATTCCGAAAATGCAGACCGATGCGCTGACAGCCGGGCTGCAGTTGATGGAGACTTTCACTGCGGTGCCGCTGCCGCCGCCCACGCCGGGATCTACTGGCAATGCCAAAAAGGGCATTCCGATCAACCTCGTCCTGTTCAAGGGCCAGGATGAAAATGGCAACGCGGCGGATGATACTGCCGCGTTCTCTCGGTCCACCATCGATGGCATCGAGTACTTCGTGGTCGAAGACAAGGATGTCCAGCGCATCCTATTTAAGAAGGAGAGCGACGAGAACTACGATGCTCTGCTGGTCAGCAACAATCCGATCAGCAAGTATTGCCGTGAAAAGAGCAGCCAGGAAAAATGCGCGGTCGATCACGTGCTTCCGGATCGGACCGAGCATGATCACAGCGGTGGTACGCCGCCGGCCGGACCCGGCACGCCGCCGGGCACCGCCGATGCCGGGACCTCACTGAGCGATATTCCTCGGTATCTCGGAGAAATCCTGGGCGCCCCCGGGCCCAACGCCAGCAATACTTCCCTAGGTCGGCCGACGGCTTCCGACGTTCAGAACAATGTCGATAAATTCAAACTCAGCAAGAGTCCGGCCGACGTCACCGCGTTCTACGATTTCCATTCGTTGCAGATAGCTTTCGACCATGTCTGGACGCAGCTGCTAGATGCGACGCTGGTCGACCTGGGGCAGAAGGCAGACAATATCTTGGTGGGGTCGGGCAGGCCCGGCATTCAACAAACCATCGGCCTCCGGGGCGGCAGCGTAAAGGCGCTAGATCTCATCCCCATCCTTGCCAGCGCGGGCGGCATTAACACTTGGCAGAGCGCCACGCCGACCATTCCGAGTGACGTGGCGATGATATTCGATATCTCACTGCTGGAATACATGGCGATGACCGGCGATGAGCAGGACAAGCTCGAGCAGCTAGCAAAGTCGATCATCCGGGATGAGCTGGGTGTGCCGACCAACCCGCTGCAGAATTTACCGGGCTTTCTGGGAGGTAACGCCACCAATAATGCTCCGAAATATACGCTCGCCACGCTCCGCAAGCGCGAGCAGGGCGAGCGGTTGATTGAAAACGTGCGCCTGAACAAGCCCTATTCGGCGCATCAAATACTGAAGGACCTGCATGACCGGCTGCTGGGCAAGTACGAGTTCACTGTTTTCGCCGCCGACCGCGACCACCATGCGGTGAATTTCGGCCTAATGAACACCTATCGTCAGCAATGGGAACCGATCAGCTATCAGGCCGGCGAGCTTGTGAGCACGATTGCGCTCTCGCCGAAGGAAGAGCGAAAGTATTCCATCAAGACCGTCACCAATATTAAGTCCGTGAGAAAAGAAGCGGAGAAGAACAGCACCAACATCCGCAATGAGCAGGATTCTACCTCGCGCGCGGAAGCGGAAATCATCAATAAGGCGCACGATAAAACCAATTTCACGTTGAGTACCGATGGCAAGTTCAACGTCGGGCTTTACAAGGGCGATGCGAAAACTACTTTCGGTGTTGATGCCGAAAAGGAATCGGCTCAGACGAAAAAGGATTTTCGCGAAGCGGTCATCAAGGCAGCCCAGGAGTATCGCAACGAGCGCAGCCTGGATGTCGAGACCGAGGCGACCTCGAATTCAGAGTATGCCGAATCGGGAACCATCACCAACCCGAATGATGCACTCTCGGTGACCTACCTTTTCTATGAGCTGCAACGCCGGTTCCGGGTATCGGAACAACTATACCGCGTGATGCCCGTGGTGATGGTCGCCCAGCAGGTGCCATCACCAGAGCAGATTACCGAAGCCTGGATCATGGCGAATGCATGGATCTTGAACCGCTTCATCCTTGACGACAGCTTCAAATACGCGTTGCAATATATCTCTAGCAAGAACGTCGGCAATGATTACGCCTTGAGGGAGCTGCGGAAGAACCTGATCCAGCAGCGGCATCTGGTTGAAACTCTGAAAATCGAGCTCGCCCAGCTGAAGAACGAAGCCAATAACCGCTATATCGCCCTTGAAAGGTCCGTCACCGCCAGGATCGATGAGGAACACCGGGAGAATTCCGACGGGTTCTTGAACGATGTCAGCGACTGGCTTGGCGCCAGCTGGTCGCCGTGGGGGAGCGGCAACCAGAATCAGCCCGATCCCGAGGCAGCAAAGGCAAGGGAGCTGGCAGCCACCGACGCGCATCGTTCTGCACTCGAGAAAGCCGAAAGAATGGCTGCCGCGGTGCAACAGGAAACCAACTCGCTGCATCAGCTCACCGCCGACTACATTGCCATGATGCGCGAGCACCTGGACAACCTGACCCGGGTGCAGAACTTGATCGTTCACATCAAGGAAAACATTTTCTACTACATGCAGTCGATCTGGAGCATGGAGCCGCCCGACCAGCGCTATATGCGCCTATACAAGGTGCAGGTGCCGCAATTTGAGGCAACACGCACCTGCCTGGTCGAAGTCGATCCTGCCAGCGACGATGTCTTCGAGGCTTTCCGCGCGCCGGGCAACACGCGACACAAGGCCTGGCTGCAGGGTAAGGTCAAGCGCAATCCGGACGGTACGCCCGCCGTCACGTTCAAGCCACTAGTGGAAGTAGCCGACCTCGACACCGTGCTCGGCTTCAAGGGGAACTACATGATTTTCCCCATGAAGCAACACAACGCGCTGACCGAATTCATGGCTGCACCCTATATCGATTCAGCATTCGGCGCGATGGATCCGGATCAGCTGAGCAATGTCAACCTGGAAGAGTTCTCGCACTACATCTGCTGCCTGCACGACGAAGATCCCGCCGAGTACGAACGCGTCAAGCCGATATTGGAAAAATGGCTGACGAAGCTGCTAGCCGACCCACTTCGCAATGGCGACGAAATCATCATTCCGACGGGTTCGCTGTTCATTGAGATGTTGCCTTCAGGTCATACACTGCTCGAAGACTTCAAGCTGCGCCATCGCGATCTGGATGTCGACAAGGTTCAGCAAGAGGTCAACCGGTTGAAGTTGGAAAACCTGCGCTACGCCAAGCGCATCCTAATGGACAGGCTCGAAGACCCGGACGTGGAGAAGAATATTGTGGTGCATGGAAGTATCAGCCCCGTGATCGATCCGAACGACCCGTGATCGGTTGGCTGCGGGAAATCATTTCATGACGGATTTCGGCGACGACATGCGGGGTACTGCGAATCGCGGTACCCTGGGCAAACCGCAGTTCTCATTCAACCCATTCCCCGAGCAGGACTACATCGAGCTACTGATCGGCTGCATTCGCAAGATCTTGCCGCTTCGTAATCACGACATCCAGGCAAAAGCCCGGGCACAGGTGAATGTCAAGTTCTCCAGTCCTACCAGCGCGGTGGTGCCGCCCAGCCATGAATGGAGCGATTTGAACAAGCGCCTGCTGTTCCTCCGTTACTTCGCTGAAGGCATGAGCGATGGGAACAGCAGCGAGGACGAGTTGATACAGTTCATCATGCAGCTGGAGATCGACTACGAAAGAAACAGCAATTCACATCGAAGCGTGTACCAGGAGCTCACCGCAAAGCTCTACGGTTACAAGTTCCGTGCTCCCGATCCGCCGCCTGCGGAAAAAGAGCCGGAGCTGGACGAAGATACCAAGGCAATAATTGAGAAAAATAAGGTAAACGAAAAGCTCCAACTCTATCTGCAGAGCCTCTCCCGAGGGCCCGCACAAAGTGACAAAGCTTTCTCAACCCTGGTGCTGGCCTACGTCGACACGGTTTCGGATCTCTCCGTCCCGCTGCACATGGAATACGACGACCAGCAGGCGAGGGCGGAGGATCATAACTGGATCGAGTGGATGCAGGCCAATGATTTCCCAGGTCAGTACGAAAAACTGTTTCCCGTTTTGTACGACTTGCTGAACCAGGCGAGAGCGTTTCTGAAGAGCGGGCAGATCGACGATGCGCTGCATTCGCTCGAAGTGGCTCAGATCCTCTACGACCGCTTGGCCACGCTGCTGCACGACTACTACGCGGGCAAAGTCAGGAAGGGCACCCGAGTCGTGGTTGTCCTGATGGTGCTGAAGTCGATCTCCCGGATGATCGTCAGCGTCGTCGTCTTCAAAAATGTAAAGGGCCTAGTTTCGCAATTTGCGGCACCGATCGCCGTTAATCTGGTCTACCAGAAGCTGGACCAATCCATCGGCGCCCGGGACCGGGGGCTGAGTGTCGGGGATGCAGTCAAGGATGCCGCGCTTGAATTACTGACGGTGAAAATCACCGCGAAGGTCAGCCAAGTGTTGGCGGTCAGGTTTAAGATCGATCCGAAGAGTCTCTCTTTAGACGTGATGAGCTCCATCACCGGCGCCGTCATCGGCAGCATGGAAGAGGAGTTTATGAAGCTCGGTCGGGGCGTAACGTTTGTCGGGTTCCTGAAGAATCTGCGCGCCAAGTTCATCAGCCCGGAATTCTGGATAGAAAACATCGTGATAGTCGTTCTGGCCAGGGGCTACCGTCCTGACTTTCAGCCCCAAGGCAAGCGCGAACACTGTCTCAAGTAAACCAGCGATCGTGGATGTCGCCCCGCAAAATGCGCCGGCTGATGCTGCTGCCGTGAAAACTGCCGTACCCGTGGCGGGCGTGCGAACGACATCGCCGCCGAGCGTCCAAGGGGTGGCAGCTCCCAGTTTAAACAATACCGCCCTCGCGCAGGGCGTGCCGACCCCACAGCAACGTGCCGTTGCCAATGTCACCTTGTCGCCAAGCACGGATGCAGGTTCTCCGACTGGGTCGCCCCTCACCCCATTGAGCAGCCTGGGGCTTCTCGGCATGGCGGTCGTCATCAGTAAGAATTCCAGACGCGGAAAGATCCTCAGGCTTTTTGAGGACGCAAAAAGACTGCTCAACAAGATCGACGATCCTGAGGCAAGGAAAAAATGTGAAGCACGTTTGAACGAGCTCCGGAAGGAATACGACCGCAGCAACGATCACACCGAAACCCGCAAGCGCATTCAGGCAATTAGGAATAAGATTAATGAGATTTTCGCCGAAGAGCAGATCAATTTCCTGCTGGAGCACAATATGCCGTCCTTCGGCATCAGACGGATCATCAGCAAGGTCGCCGTCCCCCGTCGAGGCGACAAGGGACCCGAAATCATCGACATGGTTTACAAGGTTGAGACGAAGGACGGAAGGATTGTTTTTTTGCTGATTGAATCGAAGTACGGCAGGTCGACACTCGGCTGGGTCTGGTACGGTAAAACCCAGGTTCGGCAGTTCTCGCCGGTGGAGCTGATCCGATTTGCTGGACGGAATTCATAGGACTATGCCGCCAGCTTTTGGCGGGTGCAAGATTCAAAAGCTGATGGGCTAAGATTTCCAAGAAATGTGTGAATGCGTTTTCGATTATAGAACACCTCAATGTACTCGAACACGTCCGCTCTCGCGGAGGCGCGCGTGAAGAAGGCCACGTTGCGCACCAGCTCCTTCTTGAGTGAAGCAAAGAAGCTCTCTGCCACCGCATTGTCCCAGCAGTGGCCCTTGCGACTCATGCTCTGATCCACCTGGTGTCGTTGCAGCAAACGTCGAAACGCTGCGCTGGCGTATTGGCTACCACGATCCGAATGAAATATAAGCCCCGGTGGCGGACGCCGGAGCCGTATCGCCATGTCAAAGGCGCTGCACACAAGCGAGGCAGTCATTCGCTCACTGAGGGCCCAGCCCACGACCCGTCGCGAGTATAAGTCGATGACGACGGCGAGGTACAGCCAGCCCTCCTGTGTCCACAGATAGGTGATATCACCCACCCACGCTTCATCCATTTCTGACATTTCGAATTGCTGCTCAAGCAGGTTGGGAGAGATGGGCTTGTCGTGAGCGGAGTCCGTGGTGTGTTCGAACTTTTTGCGAGCTTTTGCCGCTAATCCGGCTTGTTTCATGAGTCGCGCGATGCGTTTGCGACTCACATTTACGTCCCGGGCGGTGAGTTCCAAGTGAATGCGCGGTGCTCCGTAGCGCTCATTGGTAGCCTTGAAAATCTCCTTGATGGTTTCGGCCAATTCGAGGTCGGAGCGCTCTCGAGCCGACTGCTGTTGATGGGCCCACGCGTAATATCCGCTGGGCTTCACTGCCAGAACACGGCACAAGGTAGACACTTTGAATTCGGCCTTCTCCGCGTTGATGAATCGGTAGACTTCTACTCGATTTCCTTCGCGAAGAAGGCCGCGGCTTTTTTTAAGATCGTTCGCTCAATCTTCAACTGCTCGTTTTCCTTGCGAAGGCGTCGGTTCTCCTGCTCTACACTCTCGCCTCTATCGTTGCGCCTGGCTGTAAGCTCGTGCTTTAGTTGCTTGCGCCATACATAGAGCTGATTCGACCGCACACCGAGGTCATCGGCCACCTCGTTGACGCTGCGATCACCGCGGGCTTCGACCAGCCGTATCGCCTCAAGCTTGAACTCTTTAGTACGTTGTTCTTTCTTCTTTGCCATTGGGACTCCCAGAGATTACTCTCTTTGTTAGGTGTCCAACAAATCGGATCAGCTCCAATCGTGCTCCCTCCAAAAAGGGGGCGTGGATCCTAACGGGCTCTCAGGATTTTTTGCGCATGCAGGGCGTCAGTGAGTCCATGGCCGGGCGCGCTGCAGTTTTTCATCTCTATCCCCTAGCGTTCGGAGAGCTCAAAAAGTGGGAGGCGGGCGAGTGATATACCTGCAGCGGCGCTCCAGTTGGGGACGGTCACGGCCGTCGACGCACTGGCGAGCGTGGAGGTTAACGCCTCGCACTTCAGCAACGGGGTCGTTTTCGTCTTGAATCTTGCTGACGGTTGGGGCCGGCGAGACTAGCAAGCGGAGTGGGGCTTGGCCGGCGCGGTCGCCAGAGGCCGCTACTCCGCGCGCCGCAGCGGCATAGCAGGCGGCGAGGCCGGGCTCATCCAAGCAGAGCTTGGGCGGCTCGTCGTCTAGGGAACATTCCTTGTGCTGATGGTCTACCTGTCATCTCCTCAGATTAACATCTACCAGACCTCACTCAGCTAGGCCCCCGTCCGTAAATCTCCAATCGGGCTCGCTTTTGGGATTGGGTATTCACGCCCGTCACCCCCCTTCCACGCTCCTTTTCCCCAATCCCAAAAACGAGCAGCCGCGCTGCCCCAGGCCTTTCAGGTTGGAACCTCTCCGCTGCGGCGCGGAGCTGACACGCACCCGCCCATCCCGCGCCTCCCGCTTCGGGAGACGCTTGGCGAGGGGCAAGCTGCCGCGACAAGCGGCAGCAGGGGTGGGCATCCTACCAATTCGGTGGCGCTTCAGACTTGCGCGCGTCGAACGGGATCGTGAATTAGGCGCCGCCAAGCGGCAAGCTGCTGCCGAGCGGGCTCCGGCCAGGCGTAACGCGAGAGTCGATTCAGCAAGTGCGGCGTGTGATCTCCCGATCGGGCTCGCTCACCAAATACGGCCGACGCCGCTTCCACCGAGTAAGCCGCACTTTCGATTTCTCCGCGCTGAGCGTCCACCCAGGCCTTGGTCAGCCAATAGTGCTGACGAGGCTCAGCTTCTTGACCCACAAGCTTAGCGCAGCCGTTCAAGAGCTCTACGGCATTCTCGAGATCGCCGGTGGCGAGCGCCACTTGGCTTCGCAACAGCTGCATCTCCAGCATGCCCCAGGGCGTGCCCACGGCCAGATAGAGCGCCTGGGCCTTTTCGATGTGACCTTGAGCCAGCTCGAAATCGTCCGTATCGATAGCGACCATACCGAGCAAGCGGTGCGCGGCAGCTTGGTCGCGCGGGGTGCGGAGCGCCTCAAAACCTGTGCACGCTTCGGTCGCACCGGCGAACGCCGCTTCGAAATTTTGAAGGCGATGATGCAGACGCGCCAAGCTGAGATCTGCCTGGAGCAACCCGAGACGAAAACCTGCGCGCTCAAACTCCGCGCGCGCGCGGAGGGCATGCCGGCGTGAGCGCTTGATCAAGCCTTCGGAAAGCTCAATCCAGCTCAATAACAAGAAGCACTGCCCACGACCGAGCGGCTGGCTCAGATCTGCAAAGTGCTTTTCGCCACTTTGGATAAACATGCGGGCGCTGGGATAATTGCCGAGAAAATACTCAATTTCTCCGGCAACTGCCTCACATTGAGCCAGCCCCTCCAGGTTTCCATTTTTCTGAAAGACGGCATATCCCTGGCGCACCAAGGCACTCCCGCCAACAGCATCACCGCGCTCGCTCGCCAGGTGCCCAAGCAAGCGCAAGCAATGAGCACGGCTTTCTTCGTCTCCCAGATTTTCGAAGTGTGCGAGCGCTTTTTGACCCGCCAGCGTCGATTCCGCATTCTTGCCTACGAGGCGCAGGGCTTCCGCCGTCCAACGGCTGCAGAGAGCCAGCCACTGCCCCTGCACGGATTCCAGGAGTTCGAGATCGGACAGGGTGGCCAATGGCTCTCGCGCCCGCAACCAACTTTCTTGAATAAAACTAAAGAGCAGGTGCGCCGCCGCATTGGGCTCGCCTGCCTGCATCAAATTCGACACCCTGAGTCGGACGATGCGGCGTGTGGCCGCCAACGGGTGGAGGCCGAGCGCAGAGGCTGCAGCGCGCAAGATCAGACGCCGATCGGTGCGTTGGCGGAGCCGCGCTAGGAGGTGCTCCGCGAGCAAGGCATGCGGCCAGGCGAAGCGACCTGCTCCCTTTGGCAGAATCACTTCGGCGTTTTGAAGGCTGATAATCGCACTCCCAGGCTCGATGCCGAGCGAGGTGAGAAGCTCATCCAGCACTTCCCGACGAATATCAGTGCCCAGCGCAGCTACCGCGGTTGCTGACATTCGATGCTCTTCGGGCATCGATGCCACGCGACTATCCCAAAGCTCTGCCGTTGTCTTGGGTCGCAACGCCAGCACGTCGGGTGAGACGTGATACATCCCACCTCGGAGTTCCATCTTACCATCGAGGGCCCAGGCGTGAACCTGTTGCAAAGCAAACAATGGATTTCCGCGACTGCGCCGGGCGGCCTCTAAAACAACGTCATCGTCGAGAGGCAATGAGCTGCGCAGGAGATCGCACGTGGTTTGTGCGTCGAGCGGAGGCACTTCAATCACCGTCGCATTGAAGGCTTCCTTCAAACGAATGAGGCGTTCTGCAATTGGCGTTCCTTTGTGCACATCCTCCGAACGCACCGTCGCCACCATCACCGTGGGTTGACCGGGGGAATCCTTCGGGATGCGGGCCAAACCCTCGAATGTGGGTTCGCCCGCGTGGTGCAAATCATCGAGCCAGAACAGGAGCGGGCGCCCGCCCGCGAGCCTTTCCAACGTGTAGCGCGACACCATTCGTCGGGTCTCGATCGTGTCTAAACTGAAACGAATGCCGGTGGGCCCTACAGGCCGATGCCCACTCGAGCTGGGACGCAACCACTCAACGGCGCCCGCCACCCATGCTCGGCCATTTTTGTCGTTGGAAACAACCTTCCAACGCTCAAGCAATGTGGCCTCCATGACATCGCGATCCGCGCGTTCGAAATTCAAATATTGCACGACGGCGCCCGCCATTCCGTCGAGCGGACCGCGCATGGTGCGATAGCGAGCCCGAAGCGGCAGCATCGAGCCCTCCTCGTGCACCACCTCGCACAGCCACTCCGCAATGCGGCTCTTCCCCACGCCCGAAGGCCCCACGAGCAGGATGAGCCGATGCTTGAGGCCCTCACCGTCGATCACCTCGTCGCAGATGTCGCGCAACGCCTGACGAATTTCGTTGCGCCCGACAAGTGGGCTCGGGCGCAAACTGAGCAGGCCAGGCGCACGCTCTGGCACCGGCTGAAGCGCGGGATTGAGCGCCGGGCTCGCGCTACCCCCGGCGAGCCGCAGCGGAACCTCCTCTGCAATCTTCGAGGTTAACAAACGGCGCCACTGCCCCGGATCCTCTTGCGCGGGATCTGGCCGCCAGTTGGCCCATTGGGCTCGCGCCTCCGCCGCAAATTCAAAGCGATCCCAAGGCTTTTTTGCCAAGAGGCGCATCACATAGTCGATCACATCCGGCGGCGCATCGACGCTGAGAACCGGAGGCGGCGGCTCTTCAAAGGCATGAACGCGCAAAAGCTCCCGTGAGGCACCCAAGAACGGCGGCTTTCCGCTGAGCATGCGGTACAAGATGCAGCCGAGAGAATAGAGATCCGATGCCCCGCAGACGTTGTGCTTCTCGTGTTGGATCTGTTCGGGCGCCATGTATCCGGGCGTTCCGGCGCCCGCGTGCGGGGCAAACGCGACAGCTTTTTGCCCGTCTAGCCGTTCGTCGTGGTGATCTTCCTTTAACCAGGCCAGCCCAAAATCCAAAATCCGCACACGCGGCACATCGGACTCCACGGGTTCAACAAGGATGTTCGAAGGCTTGAGATCGCCGTGCACAATTCCACGCGCATGCGCATGACCCAGTGCGGACAGAATTTGGTCAACGATCACCCAAATGAGTCCGAAATCGAGGCGCGCACTGCCAAGATCGTGCACGGACACGCCACGAACCAACTCCATGGCGAGAAACGGCGAACCATCGGCGAGCTGACCGTAGTCGTGCGCGTGGACGATACTTGGGTGGTCGAGAGCGGCGAGCGCCCGAGCTTCCTTGTAAAACCAAATCAGATACTCATGCGCCAAGCCCCCCGGCGGAACCATGACGCGTTTCACGGCCATTTCCTGAAGCACTTCGCTCCCGCGATCGCGGCAGCGATACACGATGCCCATGCCCCCTTCGCCGAGGACCCCAACGACCTCATAGCGATTGGCAATCAGCTCACCGACGCGCGCGGCCGGACTGCTGGTGGTCGTGGCAGTCGATTCGACGGCACTCAAAAACGAATCCACGTCCTGGTGGGAGAGCGCTGCTGACGGAATACTCGGGGGCGCAGAATCAAGGTCAGGGGCGTTGGTAGGAGCTGTCTTTTCGGCGGCGTGAACACGAACGGACAGGTCCAAACTAGCCTCTGGCGCTCCCGATGCGAGCCCTGGGCTAGTTTGTTGAACTTCCTTCCGTGACTTCACTCCAGCCAACCCTCTGCTCCTTTGATCCGGCGGAGCGTATCACGATTTCTGGGGCTAGCTTGAGCCTCTCGACACGATTAGGCTCCCGGCCATGTCTGCTCCTGTTACCCCCGCTGTCCGAGACCCAAGCCTGGCTGAAAAGGACCCAGAACTCGCACAATTGATCCGCGACGAGGAGCGTCGAGAAACCGACAAGCTGCGTCTGATTCCGAGCGAGAACTACGCCTCGCGGGCCGTGCTGGAGGCGACGGGATCCATCCTCACGAATAAGTACTCGGAAGGTTACTCGGGCAAGCGTTATTACGAAGGTCAGCAGATCATCGATCAGGTTGAGGATCTGGCGGTGAGCCGACTTAAATCATTGTTCGGTGCCGAGCACGTGAACGTGCAGCCTTACAGTGGCAGCCCGGCGAACCTCGCGGTGTACCTCGCGTTCTGCCAACCTCACGATCCCGTGATGGGTCTCGCACTGCCGGCCGGCGGACATCTGACGCACGGTTGGGGAGTTTCTATCACCGGAAAGTTCTTCAACAGCGTCGGCTATGGAGTGGGGCGCGACGACCATCGCATCGACATGGCTGAAGTGCGCCGCCTAGCCAAAGAGCATAAGCCCAAGCTCCTTTGGTGCGGAACGACGGCTTATCCGCGTCAGCTTGATTTCGCTCAATTCCGAGAAATTGCCGACGAAGTTGGAGCCATTTTGTGCGCCGACATCGCGCATATTGCGGGCCTAGTGGCCGGAGGCGCTCACCCTTCGCCCGTCGGGATCGCGGACGTTGTCACCAGCACCACCCACAAGACGCTACGTGGCCCGAGAGGCGGCATCGTCATGTGCAAGGCCGAGCATGCCAAAGCCATTGATCGCGCCGTGTTTCCGGGCTTGCAGGGCGGCCCACACAATCACACCACCGCAGGTATCGCGGTCGCTGCTAAGGAAGCTTCCACGCCAGAATTTCGGCAGTACGCGCACAACGTGGTGTCAAATGCCAAAGTGCTGGCCGAAGCACTCCTAGGCCGGGGCTTTGATCTGGTAACCGGTGGTACGGACAACCATCTGATCCTGCTCGATCTCACGCGCAAGAACGTGACCGGCAAAGTCGCCGCGCAGGCGCTGGATCGCGCTGGCATCGTCGGCAACTACAACTCAATTCCGTTCGACCCTCGCAAGCCCTTTGATCCCTCGGGCCTGCGCATCGGCACGCCATGCTTGACCAGCCGAGGCATGGGGCCAGATGAAATGAAGAAGCTGGCGGCCTGGATGGACGGTGTGGTGAGCGCTCCTAGCGACGAAGCTCTCATTCTGCGCACGTCCGGAGAAATTCGCGAACTCTGCAAGTCATTCCCGTCACCTGGCATCTCGGCCTAACGGGAGGACGTGGTGAGCGGCGAACCGCGAACGCAATGCCCGAAAGAAATCAGATCTGGGATGCCACGTTCCTGAAGAAGAGCCCCTGGCTGCGTGGGCTCGCCGGTGTCGTCGATGAACTGGCAGCGTTTTCCTGCTGGCCCACACTCGATGAATACACTGCCCATGTTGAAGCGCGACGTCAGCGCTTCGCACCCGCGTGTGCGCCGGTTCGGTTTGTTGAAGCCAAGCCCAAACGCCATCGAGCTCCTAAGACTCAGCCCATCTCGCTCACGGCTCTCTACGACGGCAGCATCTCCCTCTGCTCGGAGGTTCCGTGTTTCTGCGAAAGTTATCACGACTTGTTCAATGTCTTGATCTGGGCCGCCTTCCCTCAATCAAAGCGAGCGCTCCATGCCCGCCAATTTCGTGCACTCCGCGAATGGGTTCCAAAAGGCGCCACCCGTTTGCCCGGAGCCCGCACGCGTGAACAGGACGCGCTCACCGTCTTCGATGAAGGTGGAAGCATTGTGGTCGTCTCGGAGGATCCGAACGTTTCGCCACAGATTTTTTTGTTTGGGCACGCACTCTTGGAGCATGCGCTCTACCACCGACCCAAGGTTCGTTCCTCGGCCTTGATCCTGAGAGCCTGCGAGCCCGCTTTGGATGATGAAGCGCAGTTAGCTTGGGTGGACGCCCGCGTGTGCGAACGGCTGAACTCCCAGGCTGCGTTTCAGGCACCAGGTGTCGACGGCGTGCTCGAGATTGGTGAAGACGGCTCGAGCGTTCTCTTTCCTCACGCTCCGCGTTGAAACGGATAAATCGATCCGATTTGCAGGATCTGGGTGAGCTCATGCAGCGCGACCTGCACCTCCTGCAGCAGCTTGGGATCGGCAAGATCGGAAAGCTCCAAGCGGTCGCGGTAGTGACGGCCAATCCACTGCTCGAGCGCCACGTAGAGAGCCTCGTCGAGAAAAACTCGACCCTTCACGCGCGCAACTTCGGCATCCGTCAAGGACACGCGCAGCCGCAAGCAGGCAGGACCGCCCCCATTCTTCATGGAAGCGTTCACCTCGACTTCAACGATTTGGTTGAGAGGGTTCGCCTCACCCAACAACCGCTGAAGCAGCGCTTCAGCACTTGGATTCTGTCTCACCTCTTGCGGCACAACGATCGCCATTCCATCCTTGGGCAAGCTCACCAGTTGGCTGTTGAACAGATAGGATTGCACCGCGTCGGCCACGCTGAGCTCCGCGTCGGTCACGCGCCGCAGCTGCAGGCTCCCTTGAAAACGCCGTCCCAGCTCCGCTTCGAACGCATCAGGATCGCAAAAAGCGGCAGCATGATACAGAAAGAACTGTTCGTGCCCAACGGCGAGCACATCGCTGTGGAACGCTCCACTTTCGATGCCCTGAGGGTCCTGCTGCCACAGCAAGACGCTGCCTTCTTTCACGCGGTTGAGCCGCGCCACGGCCTCGCTGGCTTCAAAGGTTTGCCGAGCTGGGAAACGCAGTGCCTGGCTGCCTGTCTGGCCAAACGCACGCCGGCCCCAGCCAAAAATGTGGAGCGCGGGCGAACCCGCGAGCGCTAGCCGTGTGTGATTGGCTGCACCTTCGTCCGAGAAATCCAGACCCGAAGGAAGCGCCTCGTGCACTTCGAAGGCTGAGCTATCGGAGAAGATCGCGCCCAAGGTTGCCGCTGTTTGCTGCGCCTCCAAACTCCTGTGAAACATCGAGGCCAAGTTCGCAACGGCGAAGTGCGCTTTGGCGTCGCTGGTATCTGAGCTTGGCGCAAAGCTTGCCGCGTTGGCGGCCCACATCGACGAAGCGCTGGAGCAGGCAGCCAAGAGCTCTGGCGCTCGCCGGAACACGGCATCGAGAACCTGCGCGTCACTGCCCGTGAACCCCAGGCGCCGCAGGGTTCGCAAACACGGCCGAGGCTGAGGAGGCAAGACTGCCTGGCCCACTCCCAGCGCTCTGAGCATCCGCATCTTAGACAGCCCTTGCAAGGCAGCCGCCCTTGGATTACCGCTTTTTCCTCGATGTGCAGCGCTAGCGAGATTGCCCAGGCTCAAACCAGAATATTGGTGGGTCGGGCCAACGATGCCGTCGAAGTTGTACTCGCGCACCAAGTTCTCGGCCTTACAGCGTTTTCGTTTTTTCGGTCGCCAACAACGCCTGATCGATAGCGCCTGCGCTGAAACCGACCAGCAAGCGTCCGTGAATGTCGATGATCGGGATCGATGCATTCGGGAGGTGCGAACGGGCAAGCTTGTCGCGCATTTCCTCGTTCGCCAAAGGATCCTCTTCGATGTCTTTCTTAATGACTTTGACGCCTTTGGAGAGCAAATAGTTCTCGGCGTCGTGGCACGGCTTGCACCAGGATGCGCCATAAACAATGACCGGCCCCTCCGCCACGGCGGCTGCCGCTTGCTCAGCCTTTTCAGCGCCCGGCGCTAGCTGCTCCAAACGCGCCTTGCGCTTGGTGGCACCTATTTCGTCCCAAGCCACCCGAGTTTTCGCCTGAACAGAATAGTTCCCGGCAGTATCTTTTTGGCTAAGATCGGCCACATACACCAGCTCACCGGTACCCGACTCTTGCCCGGCAATCACCACTCGCACCTGGGCGCGGCTCTTAGCTGGAACATCGGCGATCTTCTCAACTACCTTAAAATCGCCGCTCTCATCCACCCAAGTTAACATCAAATTCTTGGTCTCATCCGAGAGCAATAATTTGGGTAGGCCCCCAGCGGGAGCACTCTTATTGTCTGCCCCAGGCTGGGCTGACGGCGCAGTTTTTGAGCACCCGGTTAGCAGCAAAAGGCTTAGGCAGAGGTAGAAAAGGTGCCGTCGAAGCTTACTGGTCATGACAACTGAGCGTCCGTTGACTCAGCCCGTTACGGGAGGGGGAACCGAGTCGGGCGGGGGGAGACTGGAATCCTTGAGCTTCACGAAGAAACTGCGAACGGTCTCGATCAATCCGATCGCCACGTACGCCCCGAGCAGCCAAACCAACACGAACTGAGGATTGTAGCGCTGCCAAATGAAGACACTCGACCCAATGGTGAGCAGCAACATCGAAACAGTGCCGACGTTGAGGCGCAAATCCTTGAACGAACGAAATCGAACGTTCGAAACCATCAGCAAGGCGAGCAAAATCGTGACGCCGAAGAGGAGCACCGTGTAGCGTTCGTGCCCAAGCGCGCCTCCCACGGCGTGGTTAGCCACCAACAGCGAAATTAAAATTCCCGAAGCCGGTGGGGTCGGCAAGCCGGTGATGTACTTGCCTGGCTTGGCCGGCGAGCCGCTCGCGTCAGAAGCCAGCACATTGAAGCGCGCCAACCGCACAGCCGCGCAGCCGACAAACAGGAAGCCCACAAACATTCCGACCTCCGAGTGCCGAAACAGCACCCATTTGTAGACCAAGAGGGCAGGCGCAACACCAAAGGAAATCACATCTGCGAGTGAATCCAGCTGGAGCCCAAAGGCGCTTTGAGTCTTCGTCAGGCGAGCCACCCGTCCGTCGATAAGATCAAAAAACATCGCGTAAATGAGCACAATCGCGGCTCGATATAGATCATCGACGGTGATCGAATCACGCGACACGATGAGGATGGCGTTGAACCCGCAAAACACGCTGCAAAGCGTGAGCAGGTTCGGAACGACAAACAAAGTCTTCCGCAAATCTAGGCGCCGGGGACGGCGTCGACGAAGGCTGGGGCGACCCACGAGCGCAAAGCTATGCTCCTGGGGCGCCTCCGTCCAGTTTCCGAACTGCTCCGATGCCGAGCGGCTCACCGCAGGCTCAGGTCAATGGCTGGCTAGGCTAAAATTCCGCCTAAGTGGGAATTTCGTGCACCCTCGGATGGGGCAAAAGGCGCAGCTCGGCGCCATGGATTTGGCCCAGCCCCGCCCCTTACCTACGATCAGGGGACGATGCGCGTTGCCTTTCGTTCTCAGCCCTTTTGCGGAGTGCGCCCCCGAACGGGCTTAGCACTCCTATTAGTTGCATTCACCGGTGCGACCGCCTGTGCAGCCAATCCAAACCGCGAAGACAAGACTAGCAAGGCGTTGCACGAACAGGTGGAGCAGCTTCAACGCGACTACGACCGACTCGCGGAGCGCGTGAGCGTGATGGAAAGTGAAGCCACCACCGCCGCACGTCAAGCTGTTGGAACTCCCGCGGGCCTGCCGGTGGTGAGACTTCAACCGGGCGATTCCTCCGCAGCGTCACCTGTCGCGCCGGATAGTCCCGGCCCGTCACCAACGCCTGAACGAGCCCAAGGCGCTGACACCGAACGCCTCGTGATCAGCGGCACCGGCGCCGACCTAAAAGCCACTGAACCCAAACCTAAGAGCCCGACCCGAGCAGGCACGCCATGAAGTTGCAACGATCACTCGCCATCCTCACCCTTCTAGCTGCCGGCTCCCGAACGGATTCCGCTTGGGCCGACGATTCTATCACCATCAATACTGGCGCTGAAGGGACCGTCACTGCAGTCGGTGCCGACGGCAGCACGAAAACGACGACCACCACGTATGCTCCGCCGTTTGGCGTCCCGCAGCCCGGCGTTGATATTAACGCCGGGTTACCGTCTTCATCACGACCCCGTTCTGGGGATTCACAAGATACTTTCGATTTGGGCCGTTCGGCTGGCCCCGCTGTGATCATGGGTAGCAAGGGCTCGGCGGGGGTATTGCGCTCCGAGGCTGCCCCCCGCACCCCTGAGCTCCATGTCGTGAGAAAAGGCGACACGCTCTGGGATCTTTGTGCGCACTATTACGAAAATCCTTGGGCGTGGCCCAAGGTTTGGAGCTTCAACCCACAGATCCAGAATCCGCATTGGATCTATCCCGGCGATCAACTCCGCATTTCCGACCCCAGCACAGCGCTCGACACCGCCCGGTTTCCCTCGGAGGAAACACGCAGCATCGGCGGCGGACCAGGCGCAAGGCGCTCCGGCTTTGGGGGGGCGCGGGCACCCGACACGTCAACGGTCTTTTTACGCGACTTTGGTTACATCGGAGACCCCGATGGCGACGTTTGGGGACAGGTGATTGGAGCGGTGGAAGATGCGCTGCTGCTCTCGCAAGGGGATCGCCTGTACCTAGAGATTCGACCCGGCAAGGACGTGCAAGTGGGCGACAAGCTCACGGTGTTCCGTGAGCAACACAAGGCCACACCAGTCCCAGGTTCGCGGCGACCGCCCGGAGAAGTGGTAGCCATCCAGGGTACTCTGGTGGTGGATCACTACAATCCCGACACTCACATTGCGCGTGCCTATGTGACAGAAGCGTCGGACGTGATCGAACGGGGTGCCAAGATCACCGGCGTGAACCAGCGCCTGGATCGAATCGCCAAGAAGCCGAACAGCACTGACCTTTGGACACACGTGATTGCGAGCCCCTATCCGCTGGTGTTCGTCGGCCAGTATCAGCTCGTGTTCCTGGACAAAGGCAGCGACGATGGCCTGGAGCCTGGCAACACCGTGGTCATTGTACGCAAGGGCGACACTTGGCGCAGGAGCCTCTCAACCACATCCAAGTTTGGACGCACGCGCGTAAGAATGACGGCTCCCGAGCCCGTGGTCACTGAAGACACACCCACCCTCGGCGACGAGAGCCGCTTTCCTTCAGAGGCCATCGCCGAGCTGCGCATTCTCCGTGCGGAAAAATTGAGCTCCGTAGCCATCGTGCTCGAAACTCAGCAAGAAATTGTTGCTGGCGACCGCGCGCTCGCGCGCAAAGGCTACTGAACCGCGAGCCGCCCTTGCGACACGTCGCAAAGCAGACAAGCTTACGCACCGAACCACATGGAGCAGCTGGCCTCGATCGCATTCTTATTCGGCGTCATTGGCTATTCAGCCGCCGCGACGCTGTTCTTCGTCGACCTGGCTCGAAAAGAGGGTGCTCAGAAGTTGGTCCGCGTGGCGCCCTGGCTGCTCGCCGCCGGCGCCACCAGCCACCTGGTGCACTTGGTGAGCGCGAGCTTTCTCAGCCGCATCTGCCCTGTCGAGTCGATGCATTTCGGTCTCAGCTTCACAGCTTTGATCGCCGCTTGGATCTTCTTGGCGATTCGAAGAAAGTACAAATTCAACGCCCTGGGCGCCGTGGTGGCACCCGGCGCTCTCACCTTTCTGATCAGTGCCCAATTTGTCGGCCGCCAGACCATCAACAGTGATATTCCCCCAGTGTTGCTCGCGCTCCACGTCACGAGCAACCTGACCGGCGTTGCGCTCTTCATTCTAGCGGGAGCGGGCTCAGTCTTCTACTTGATCGAAGAACGACGCCTCAAGCAACGGCGTGTTTCTTGGATCATGAACAAGCTTCCTCCGCTCAGTGCCCTCGATCGCACCGCCCACCGTTTGTTGCTGGCTGGCTTCCCTTTTCTGACATTTGGTGTGGTGAGCGGCGGATTTTTCGCCGGCAATCTCACGGATGCTTCCGGAGCTGCGCTACTGCGCGCCGGGCTTGCGTATGGCACCTGGCTGATTGTTGCGGCGGTGCTGCTATTGCGAGCTCTCGCTGGTTTTAGTGGGCGCCGCGCCGCCTACGGCACCGTCGCGGGGGTGACCTGTATCTTGCTCGTGATCCTGCTGTACATCTTGAAGCCAGGCCTGGGCGGTTCGCTGTGATCGTCGTCGTGGGCCTTTCCCACAAGACAGCTCCCATCGCCGTGCGCGAGCGGCTCGCCTTCGACAAAGAGCGGGCAGCGCACCTGTTGCAGCAAGCGACCGCGTCGGGAACCTTAAGCGAGGCACTCCTGCTGTCAACTTGCAACCGCGTCGAGCTGTTCGTTGCTGGGAAAGATGGGAGCGACGCCACCGCGGTTGACGTAGCCCAGGCAGCCATGAGCCTCTTGACCCAAGGGGCCCCGGAGCTTGCCCCGCATCTCTATAGCCACGGCGGCAACTTGGCTGTTCAGCACTTATTTCGCGTCGCTTCCTCGCTGGATTCGATGGTGCTCGGAGAGCCACAAATCCTTGGTCAATTAAAGCAAGCCTACGAACACGCTCGCGTCTGCGGCAGCGTCGGCGCCTCGTTGCATCGCGCTGTAACGCGCGCGCTCCGCACCGCCAAACGCGTGCGAACGGAAACCAGCATCGGCGCTGGGCTGGTGTCAGTTCCGAGCGTGGCGGTCGATCTCGCGAAGCAGATTTTCGGAGATCTTTCGGGAAAAGTGGCACTGCTCATTGGATCGGGGGAGATGGCTGAAGCCGTCGCACGCCTGCTCCAGGCCGCGGGCGCACGCTTAAGCGTGCTCGGGCGGAACCGAGAACGAGTTGCCAAGCTGGCTCAAAGCGTGGCCGGCCAACCCCGAAGTTGGGATGAGCTCCCAGAGGCACTCAAAGAAGCCGACATGGTGATCAGCAGCACTAGCGCTCCACATTACGTGGTGACGCGCGAGCTTCTGAAAGAAGCTTTCCGCGCCCGCCGCGCACGCAGCCTCTTCTTGATCGATCTCGCCGTACCCCGCGATATTGACCCAGAAACGAACGATTTTGATGGCGTCTTCTTGTATAATATCGATGATCTTTCGAAAGTTGTTTCCGAGTCCCTCGACGCACGCAAGCAGGAGGCCGAAAGTGCCGAGCGCATCATCGCCAATGAAGCAGCTGAGTTCGAGCGCTGGGTGGACACGCTTCAGGTTACTCCGACGATCGTCGCGCTGCGCGAACGCTTTAGGCTCGTCTTGGAGGGCGAGCTGGAACGGAGCCTGCGCGGGCGCCTAAAACATCTCGGCGCTGTCGAGAAGGATGCTCTAGGACGCATGCTCGAGGCTTCACTCAATAAGCTCATGCACGCACCCTCCACGTTTCTGAAGAAAGCGGCAGCCGACCCTTCCTTGGATGAAGCGCCGCTGGAACTCGTGGTGAGTCATTTGAGCGCCGCCTTCGCCCTCGATGACGAGAACGCGTTGGCCAGCCTGCGCGCACCCGCTGTTGATCTCGATTCGAACCCGTGCAATCCGTCGGTCGCGCTGCGACCCGAAGCTCACACTGGCACCGGAAACCAATGAACATCACCGTCGCAACCCGCAAAAGCGCCTTGGCACTCGCCCAATGCCGCGCCTGGATTCGCAGTTTGAAAGCCCTGCACCCCGAGCTTTCGGTCACCGAACTCCACGTCACGACCCAGGGTGACCGAATCGTGGATCGCTCACTGAGTGAAATCGGAGGCAAAGGCTTGTTCGTGAAGGAGATCGAGCAAGCCATTTTGGATGGTTCGGCCGACGTCGCCGTACACTCCATGAAAGATCTCCCCACCGAGCTACTTTCAGGCCTGGTGATAGCGAGTGTCCCGAAGCGCGAAGATCCACGCGACGCTGTGATCACACGGCGCGGCGTTCAACTGCGAGAATTGCCCGCTCAAAGCGTCGTGGGGAGTTCTTCGCTGCGCCGAAAAGCACAGCTCCTCAGCCTTTTTCCTGAGCTTCAGGTGGTGCCTCTCCGCGGCAACGTGGACACACGAATCAGCAAGTGTGAATCTGGGATTGTGGATGCTGTGCTCTTGGCACAAGCCGGGCTCAACCGTCTGGATAAGGGCCAGCTCACGACAGAACTCCTTCAACCTGACGCGTTCGTTCCTGCCATTGGGCAAGGGGCGTTAGCTATTGAGTGCCGAGGGGACGACACGAAGCTCCGCGAGCTTTTGGCCAGTACCGAAGACCGAGAGACGCTGTTGTGCACCACGTCCGAGCGGGCCGTCATGGCCTTCGTTTCTGGTGATTGCAGAACGCCCGTGGCCGCCTACGCTGAGCGGCAACAGGATCGCTTGTGGCTGCGCGGCTTTCTCGCCGAGGAAGACTGCTCCCGAGGTAGGCGGCGCGAACTGTTGTTACCGTGGCCTACCTCCCAGGAAGCCGCCGTCGAGGCCGGGACGCGCCTCGGCCAGATGCTAAAAGACGCGTGACTTCGCGGCCCAATTTGGCGAATTTTTCGACCATGCTGCCATTTCGGAGAGCACGCTTACTGGTTTCGGTGGGTGACGTTCTGGAACAAAAGGCCGGGATGGCAGGACAGAAACACTATCGCCCGCGACCCTGCGAAACGACGACTATCGGGAACGGCGGGTCGTGTTAGAGTCCGCGCCATGTCGCCCTCCCCACTCTTCGCGCGTCTCTTCTCGGTCCTACTCCTCGCAGCATTCGCACTCCTCTCCACCGCTTGCGGCGGCCAAGGTGGGGCCAAACATGCGACTGCTCAGCCCGGCCCAATGCCAGAAGGCGGCGAATGGACGGGAGTGTACTACTCGACGACCTACGGGAATCTACATGTCATCGCTGATGGCGATAACGCCAGCGGTGCGTGGCGAACCACAGCCGGCGATAAGTGGGGGGAGCTACACGGCAAGCTGGAGGGCAACCTGATGCGCTACGAGTGGACCGAGCACACCATCGGCATGATCGGCCCTTCGGCGACGCGCAAAGGGAAAGGCTACTTCCAGTACATTGAGGTTAAGAAGGGTGAGGCCCATGAACTCCGCGGCCAGTGGGGGCTGGAGGAAGATGAGATCGGCAGCACCTGGGACGCCGTGAAGCAACGCAATATGGTGCCCAACCTGAAGGAAGTGCGTCCTGATGAGATTGAAGGTCGTGTTACCGGCGGCGGTTGGGATGATCAGGGCTCGGCACCGAGCGGAGATTCCGGTGGCAGCGAAGAATCAGAAAGCTCGGGCGATTCATCGACGGATATGCCATAGCCACTGGCTGGACGAGCAGAACAAAAGAAGGATCGGTGTCGAGTGCCAGGTGAAGTTAGCCGCGGTCTACAGTTTGATGAGGCTCCCATTTTTGAGCGAGGCTCGCCCGGGCGCAGCGGGGCATCGCTCGGAGCCTTAGATGTTCCGGACGTGAAGCCTCAAGCCATCTTCGGCAAGCTCACGCGCAAAGTCGCCGCAGGCCTGCCCGAGGTGAGCGAGCCCGAGGCCTTCCGACACTTCGTTCGCCTGAGTCAGTGGAATTTCAGCATTGATACGCAATTTTATCCGCTCGGGTCGTGCACCATGAAGCACAACCCGAAGGTGAATGAGTGGGCCGCGCGCTTGCCAGGCTTCGCCAATCTGCACCCGCTCACGCCTCCGCATCTCGCCCAGGGTGCGCTCGAATTGATGGTGCGCCTCGCGGATTTGCTCGCCGAGATCGTCGGCATGGACCACGTTAATCTGCAACCAGCTGCCGGTGCACAAGGCGAGCTCACTGGCCTGATGATGATTCAGGCGCACCATCGCGCCCGTGGGCGGGCGCCGCGAAAAGTGTTTGTGCCCGATAGCGCGCACGGTACCAACCCGGCGAGCTGCGCCTTGAATGGTTTCGAGGCGGTGGCTTTTCCGGCCGGAAGCGCTGGCATCGTTGAGCCGGAAACGCTGATCCGCGCCTTAGAGGCAGCTCCGGATGATGTTGCGGGCCTGATGCTCACCAATCCCAACACGCTCGGTCTCTTCGAAAGCGCGATCGCAAAGCTGGCCCAGGCCGTGCACGAACGGGGTGGGCTCGTTTATGGAGACGGCGCCAACATGAACGCCGTCTTAGGGCGTGCGCGTCCAGGTGATGTGGGCGTGGATGTGATGCAGTTCAATCTGCACAAAACCTTCACCACGCCACACGGTGGTGGTGGCCCAGGCTCCGGGCCAGTGGCTTTCAAGAAACTGCTCGAACCGTATCAGCCCACTCCCGTCGTGCGGCGCGAGAGGAATGGCTTCATCATCGACGAGGATCGGCCGAAAAGCATTGGACGTGTTCGCTCTTTCTTAGGCAATTTTGGCATGATGGTGCGCGCCTACACCTACATTCGTGAGCTTGGCCCTGAGGGCTTGAAGCGCGTCAGCGAGCTGGCCGTATTGAATGCCAATTACATCGCAGCCCGACTCAGGAACGACTACTCGATCGCTTTCGTGACGCCTTCCCTGCATGAAGTGGTGTTCACGGATCGGGAGCTTGAAGCGCAGACTGGCGTGAAGACGCTCGATGTCGCCAAGCGACTGATCGATTTCGGCATGCATCCCCCAACGGTTTATTTCCCGCTGGTGGTGCGCGGGGCCCTCATGGTGGAGCCCACAGAAACCGAGACCAAGCAAACACTCGACGCGTTCGTCGACGCGATGCTGGCCATCAAGCAGGAAGCGATCGCAACGCCCGAGCTGGTGAAGAACGCACCGCACCTCACGCGCCTAGGTCGGCTCGACGAAGCCCAGGCAGCTCGCAAGCCACAGCTTCGTTGGCGCCCCAACTGAGCACGCGCAGATCAGAACTTATCAGAAATAGATCAGCGACCGCACTAGAAAGCTGCGGTCGTCAGCGTTCAGCTCGGAAGCCAGATCGAGTGCAAAATTGCGGCGATATTGCCAGCGCAAGCTGGCCTGCCCGAGCCAGGTGGTGTTCGGCTGCTGCCCGGGCAGAGCGTGCAGCTTCCCTGATACCAAACCCACGAGCTCGTCACTGAAGCGTAATCTCAAACCTGCAATCCCACCCACACCAAACCGAAGCGCACCGGCAAGCCCCGTTTTCACAGGTACCTGGAGTTCGGTGTGAGGCATGAGCCACATCAAGAGCGCATTGTCCGCAAAGGATAAACTAGAACCGGCACCCAGTTCACCGCCGGCTGCCAAGCAATCTCGGCAACCCGCATCACGAATTCGACCAACACCCGTCCCGACCGTCCAGGACCAACGCTTCTCAAACGCCGACATGGGATTCAACGAAAAAATATGAACCAGATGGATGCTTTCCAACTTGAGCTGATGGCGCTCGGCTCGGTACCTCAACTCCATGGGCAAAAATTCGATCTGCGCCGTCTCCGGATAGCCGCGCGGCGGATCCGCCAAATCGTGCAACGCCAGCCGAACGCTCAGCGCATGGAAAGCTCCCTCGGACGCGGACCAGCCGGAACCCAAGCCTAGGCGACCTGAATCGTGGCCCGTGTGTGGCATTTCACGAAAAGGCGGCGATTCTTGGCCTTCTTCGCTCACTACTGGGAGCGCTGCGCGACGTTCGAGCAACGTTTGAGCCGTCTGACTTTCCTCGCTACCGCCAGAGTCATCCTTGAGCAGCTGACGCACGTGACGATAATCGATGAGGTCTAAAGCGCCGTCGAGTGCACGCGCCTGCTTTCGCTCGGAAAGCCCCTCCGGGAATGGCAGTCTCGGGTTATCTGCGATGGCTAAGACCAACTCACGTTCATCAGGGTCCAAGTGCTTGACGCGCTGCTGAAACGCGGCGCGATTCGAAGGGCGGTAGCTCACGCGCTCGACTAAGCCCGGATTCTTGTAAAGCGCCTTCACTGTATCGGCCGGCAGCACCGGCCAACCCAGATGCTGCAACAAACGGAACTCTGGATTGGCGACCTCCAGCACACTCATGATGTGATAGGAGCAATTTTCTCCCATGTAGAAGTAATCGAAATAACTTGAGCCAACTTCCCAAATATGAGCCACCAGCATCGCCAACTCGATGGGCCTTAGCTTGAGCTCATACTCCCAGATGTCCCGAGATTCGTAGTCGTTGTACTCGCGAACCTTGTAGTAAAAAGGCAACCTGCGGAAGGTTCCAGGGAACAGACCCGTGAGGCCTTTGAAGGCGTAGAGCAGGGGGTTTTTGGTGTTTACGTTGGCGGCATAGTCCACGCCGTAATCCAACAGGTCCTGATGCTCGAGGCCGCCCGCGTTGCTTTTCTTGATGCGCAGAAACGTGTGGCCAAACGCAGAAGCTGGATTATTCAGATAATACGAGGAGAAGACGAGCGTGATGGCTGCCGGGCGCGTCTCGCGCAAGAATGTTTCAAACTCCGGACAAGTGCGCGTCGTGAGCTTCCGCCAATCTATATGCAGTTGCTCGCTGAGCCACAAGCGGCGCGCAGGAAATCGGCAGAACGGGTGCTGCAGGCTTGACGGGCCACTCCAAGCTTCCACAAAACCACGCAGCGTTGCTTCCAACTCTTGAACGGGATCGTGCTTGCCGTCCGGCGCTACAAAAAACGCCGAGCCATCCGCCTCACTGCTGTAGCCGCCTAACAAATTCTGACGATAGTGGCCCAGGCGCAGCCACTCTGGCTCAACGGCAAGCTGTTTCGCTCGCGCCTGAGCGATCAAACTATTCAAATAGACGCGCTCAGCCGCGGCGTTCGACGGAGGGGAAGCCTCCGCCGAAACGCTCACTGCTAGGAACGCCCACCCGATCGCACTCCGAACTCGCAACCAACGACCTTAGCCGATGCTAGAACAAGCCAGCGTCTTATCGGTACGCAAAATCGAGATCACCGAAGCACCCACCTGGGAGCTGGCCACACCGGCCTTCGGGAAAACGCGCTTGAAGTTCTTCTGGAGCGAACGCCCCACCGCTTGCGCGTCCGCACAACCCGCCAATTGACTCAAACTGGCAATCGTTTCTCCACGGCCGCGAGCCATGTCTCTAGAAAGTGCCACACGATTGGTTTCCACGAATGCTTTCGCACTCGTTTGGCCACCCGCCGTGTCATCACAATTGCTGGTTCCGGACGTAATACCGAAGGTTTGGTTTCCGGAAGTAAAGTTCGTGGTTCCGGCAAAAATCTGCACAATGCCGGGATCATCTCCAATGATGATGGAGCCCAAGCCACAGCCTGCTGCTCCATATTTTTCTTTCGCGTTCGCAGGAATCGAAAGTGCAAGAGCGAACGCCGCCGTGAGCGCAATCTTAGTCCATTTCATGGTTTAACCCTTTCTTATCAGCCTACTTCTAGGCTTGCCTCGTGCGCAGAGTAGTTTTTCGCGGAACGAACTGTCAACGCACGTGGCTGGCCCCCCCTGGCCCCCCTCTCAAAGTCGAACACCAGATAGTCAGCATGCTTACTATCTCCAAGGAACGAAAAGGCCAGCTCACCTGGCCTGCGGCGCCGCCCCGAAACCCTATCCGGACTTCCCGGACTAAACCGCGGCCTTGCCGCTGAATCACGGCTGACGTACGCGCTCGCCTGCTGGATTCAGCCAAACAGCAACGGCTCTAACTAAGCACCGACTAAGCGGTCGCGACCGCCTTGCTTCGCAGCGTAAAGGGCCTTGTCTGCGCGCTCCAGCCAACTCGCTGCGGATTCACCGGGTTCAAGCACGGCCAGCCCTGCGGAGACGGTGATGCCAATCGCCTGGCCAGCGTGAACGATTTCAGCCTTTCGGATGGCGTCCAACATTCGCTGTCCCAGCATTTCGCTGCTCTTGCGATCGGTTTCGACCAGCACAATTCCAAACTCTTCGCCGCCATAGCGGCAAACGAGATCTTGCTTGCGCACGAACGTGCGCACCAAGGTGTCTGCGAGCCGTCTCAGCGCTTCGTCGCCGGCTGGATGCCCATGGGTGTCGTTGATCGTCTTAAAGTGATCCGCGTCCACTAGCAGCAGGCTCGGAGGCCGTTCGAACAGGGAACCCAGCTCGGCCAGCCTGGCGATGCGCGCGTCAAAAACGGCGCGATTCGAGAGCTGCGTGAGTGGATCCAGATCCGCCTTTTTCTGAGCGTCGTCCAGCTCAGAGTGCAGCTCTTTCAGCTGCTGACCGAGTTCGCGCACTTGCTCAGCATGGCGCTTATTGTGCGCCTCCAAAGACTCCCCCACCACTCGAATCACGCCCTCTGCTGCCAAGCGGATCTTAGCCGTATCGCTCGAATCGATCACCGTCGAGAGTTCACGCAAGTGTTCGCGGACGTTCGCATCGAGGACGCGATCTTGATCGACCGCTGCGCTCACATGGCGCGCAAAAGTGCGCACCGCATCCCGCAAATCTTCGAGGCTCTGGCCCACATACGAAGACTCCTCTTTGCGCAATGCGGTGAAAAACTGAAAGAGTCCCGGCCAATCGCGGCGCAAGTGCGCCGGAGCTTGTTCTTCGCCCTCCGTGTGGGCAGCGCCGATCACAATCTTGGAGGCCCAAGCTTCGCAATCTTTGCGAATCTCTGAGCTGGAGAGCGTGGCCAAGTCGAAGGCATAACGTCCGTAGTCCCGCAGCAAACGCGAGACTGCGTCCAGGGCCTTCTCCGAACCATCGTCGCCGCCTTGCGACGGACCTTCAGCACCGTCGCCGCCCTTCGCCTGTGTTATCTTTTTCGCCTTCCAAAGCATCCATGATCTCCTGCCCGGAGGGCCTACCCCCCTTGAACGGCTGCACGCGACACGCGCTTTACCTTGGCCGAAAACTGCCGCGTTTCCTCACGAGTTTGGCACTCCGCGACCTCCCCTCGCACTCGGCCCAGGGAACGTACTAGGTTCCCCCGCATGTCCGGTTTTGATGATTTTAAGGCACTCTTCGAAGCACCTGGTGCAAAGCAAAGCCCCTCACGGGCGCAACTCAAAGTCGGGGCTCCCAAAGAGGGGATCGTCGTGCATATCAGTGCCGACTCGGTGTTCGTCGACATCGGTACTCCTGTGGAGGCCCGCGTGCTCAAGGAAGAGTTCCTCGACAAGAGCGGCCATATCACGGTGACCCTCGGAGACCGCGTGCGGGGCACGATCACGAATGCCGATCCGGATGCCCCCATGCTCACCACGGTGCTAGGACGAGGCGGCCACCTCGAATCCTCGCAACTCACGCTGGCCTTCGAATCCAAGATCCCGATCAGCGGTCAGGTGTCGAAAGTTGTCAAAGGCGGCGTGGAGGTCGATCTCTCTGGAACTCGCGCCTTCTGCCCAGCTTCTCAACTCGATGTGACGCGCATTTCTGCGCTCGAACCTTTTGTCGGACAAAAGTTCGATTTTCTGATCATTGAATACCGGGATAACGGCCGTTCAATCGTCGTCTCGAGACGAAGCCTGTTGGAAGTTGAGCTGAAGAAGAATCAGTCAACCTTGCTGGCCTCGCTCAGCGTGGGCTCGGAGGTTTCCGGCGTGGTCTCAAGCACTAATAAGCACGGTGCGCTCATCGAGCTCGAAGGTTCGCTCGTTGCTTTCGCACACATCTCGGAGCTCGCGAGCCGACGCATCGAACGCGCAGAAGACGCGGTAACGGTCGGCGATCGCGTCACTGCGAGAATCCTCTCCGTCGAGCAAACGCCACGCGGCCCCAACGTTCGGGTGAGCCTCAAGGACGACAAAACCCCTGCGGGAACGCCCGAAACGAAGGAAGATGCGCATGAGGTTCTCAAAGGCAAAGTGGTGCGAGCCATCGCCGGTGGCATCCTCGTAGAAACGAACCGGGGCGAAGGCTTCGTACCGTTGCGCGAACTCGAACTGCCGCCTGGCGCGGATCATCGGCGTACCTACGCCGTAGGTCGCGAAATGGAAGTTGTCATGGTGCGGCGCGATGGCGGTGGCCGCATCTCGTACAGCGCACGAGCCGTCGCCGGAGTAGAAGAAAGTAACAACTACCGCGCCTTCTCCGCATCGCAAACCGCCCCCGTCACCAAAGAGGCGCTCGGCACCTTTGGGGCACTCTTGAGGCAGAAGTTCGATCTCCCCGAACCTTCCCCTGAACCAATTGTTGCGCCAATTCCGAAACAGGAATCTGTAGTCCAAGCACCGCAGATTGAGCGCCCGCTGCCAGCAATTCAGGCTCGACCTGTAGTGAACGCACCGGTGGCTGCATCTGAAACTCGCCCTCCCGTTGCTAAGTCACAGCCCCGAGTGGAAAGCGAAGCAGATCGCGCGGCGTTAGAAGCGCGCGGGGTGGTGCGGCGCAGGCAGTAGGGGTGGACGGGGGGGGGGCATTGCCGCAGACCCGCCTGGCAGCAATCATCACAAGCAAGTCGCGCTCGAGACCGTGACATCATCGATGTTCCAGCCACTCATGAGCCAGGGGTAAAGCAACCTTCCGTTGGCATTCTTGGCAGCGACCGAAGAGAAGCCAAATCGAACGCGAAAGTTGGGGTTACTTTCCTGAGTCACACTAATTTCCTTGCGATTCCAGGTTGTTTCTGTTGTGACGGTGTCGCCATTTTCCCATTTTAGCTTCCATTGAACTCCGTCAAATACTTCAACAGTAACGTGAGTCCATGTCTTCTCGTCCAAGTTGAGCCAACTCTGAAACGTTAGATTCATCGCTACGGGCCCTGAAGGCAGGGGGATCAATGGGCTTGTCAAATACTCAAGGCCATGTTCGCGCTTGTACTGGCAGTTCTTTCCGAGCCCAAGTGCCGCAACCCCATTGTCCGTCGACGCGCTACGATCCACAGCTGGATCTGGGTTGCCATACTCCCAGGTTGCCACAATTGGAGGGCTTTCCAGCGTCAGGCCGATTTCCCATTCTTGCTCCAGCGCCCAGGCGCGACTGTTATCCGAAAAGTCTTCGGAAAAATAGACGGTACCGCCGCTGCACACACCTACGCCACAGCCGCATGTTCCGTCGGAACCGCAGCTCTGACCGCAGGCTCCGCACTGCAGTGGACTTTGTAACGTCTCACACCCATCGGAGCCTTTGTTGCAATCTAGCGTGCCCGCCGGACATGCGAAGCACGATCCCAAGCAAAGCTCGTTGCTCTGACAGCTCATGCCGCAGACGCCGCAATTCGAACTGTCCGCAGCAACGTTCGTTTCGCAGCCGTTCGCGTCCATGCCGGCGCCGCCACCATCGCAATCTTTCTTAAAAGCACCGCCACATAGCGCCGCCTTCTTGCAGACGTTAGCGTCGCAAAGCTCGTCGGCGAGGCACGCGACGCCACAGGCTCCACAGTGAGCCGGGTTGGCCGTGAGCGAAGTTTTGCAACCATTATTGGGGTCCGCGTCGCAATCTCCCCAATCGGGAGAACAGGAGGGCACACACACACCGTTGGTACAAGCCGTACCGCCATTGGCATTTTGGCAGACGAGCCCGCACACGCCGCAATCCGTCACTGTCGTTAGCGGCTTCTCGCAGCCGTTAACGGCACTCTGATCGCAGTCTCCCCAACCTGGCAGGCACGCTCCCAAGGCGCAGGCTCCCTTGCCACATACTGGTGTCGCATTGGTCGACATGCAGACCGTGGCGCAAACACCACAATGATTAGGATCGATTTCGACGTTTGCTTCGCAACCATTGCCCTTGTCATTGTCACAGTCTAGCCACCCCATGTCGCAGGTGAGCACGCAGACCCCAGCGGGACATTCCGCCGCGCCGTGGGCGCTGGCACAAGGCGTGGCACACGCTATCTGGATAGGCGCGCCACCTGCTGCAGTACCGCCTGCTGCAGTGCCACCCGCTGAAGCACCACCTGTGCCACCCGCGGAGGCTGGCTCGCCGCCTGATGTGCTGCCCCCGGTAGCGGTTTCGCTCCCCGCTCCACCCGTCGCGCCAAGACTTCCATCTACTTCGAAGTCATTACCGAGCAGACTCGTACACGCGACACTTCCACCGAAGACACCGAGAACCACCAAAAGCCAGCGTAAGCGCATGAAGCAACCTGGAAGGCTACCACAGAGCTTTTTCGCATGGAATCCCCGATCCCCGGGTTCTTCATTTTCATTTTCTCCTCTTCGTTTCTCCTACCTCTCACCTCCTACCTCTCACCTCATCACCGGAGCGCATTCCTTGTGCATAATTCCACACTGATCACGGGCACACTCTTGGCGAAGCTCGGCGGCCGCGAATAATCTCACACGAGGCTTCCTCTGCGCTTCCTGATGTCACCCCTCTTTGGTCTTCTGCTGCTCTTTGTCTTCTTACTGCCGGTGGCGCGGGGTGTCTGGCTCTGGTTGGAGCTATTCCGAATCACCGCGAGCGGAGGCAAACTCACGCTCAAGCGTGGGCGATTGCCACAGGCGCTCTTTGCCGAACTCTCGGATATTGCGAAGCGGCACAAGCTTGATGATTTGCTGATCCGTGCCGTGGTTGAAGGCGGACAGCCGCGCCTGGTGCTCAAGGGCAATCAGGCTAACGCCGTTGCTCAGCCGATGCGGAACGTGCTGGGGCGTTTCACACTCGCCCAGCTACGCTCCGGGAAGCTCCGCAACTAGCCTCATCGATCAACGAACGACTTCTACGGTGCAGCCGAGCGAGCAACCGTCGCCGCTCTTCTTGTTGCCATCGTCGCAGCCTTCGCCTCCCTCAACCACGCCATTTCCGCAACGCGTCGTTAGCTGGCACATGGGAGCGCACTCTCCGTAGCCACCATCATTTTTACCATCGTCGCAGAACTCACCGAACAAGCTGTCAACCTGGGCGTCACCGCAGAAATGCGGCAGCTTGCAGCCTGGCGCACAGCCCGCGCCACCACTTGTGGCCGAGTACGAAGTCAAGTTCGCGCCATCATCGCAGGCTTCTCCCGAAGCGCTCTGGACGACGCCGTCGCCACAGCGCGGCGGCAACGTGCAATTCGCATTGCAGGTGTTGTAAGCGCCGGTGTTCAGGCTTTGGCCATCCTTTGAGCCTAGATCGCAGGCCTCTTGTTTGGTGAGCACACCATCGCCACACACGTTGACGCATTGGCTCTTGGCGGTCACGAATCCTCCCAACGTGAGGTTGAAATTCGACGCGTTGGTGTGCCGCTCGGCGTGGAAGAGAGAAATCTTGTACACGCTGCCAACCACCAAGCCGAGCGTCGTGGCGGTCGCCGGGTCCAAGGTCACGCTGCCCGACGTGGCGCCGTGCAGGCCTCCAAGGTCAACGGCCAGCTTGCCGTTCACGAATACCCAAACGTCGTCATCACCGGAGAAGCTGAGCACCTCGCCACCCTTGAATTCAAACCAGTAGAGCACCTCGCTCGTGAAGCCAAAATTGTGACCCCCACTCGGATTCTCTTTCCCAGCCTGAACCCAACCGAGGCCATCCAGCGGGAAAAATGCCGAATTCTTGAGGGCATAGGTGTCGTTCGGCTGGCGCGCCAAGCTCAGCTTGGTCACGGTCGTCATGTTGACCGCCGGATCGTCGCGGTACCACTGATCGTAGTTGGCTTTGCTCGTGCTCTGGTTGCCGTGGGGGCACGGGCCGATCTGGTTATTCTTCTCGCAGATGCCCGTGTACACAGGCTTCCCACCCATATCCAAGCTGGGCGCGACCATGTTGAGAGTTGCGCCGCTTCCGCTGAACGCTTCAAAGTCCGGGTGCTTAGTGCCACCGTTCGTTGCGCTCCGATTGAAGTCACGGTAGGTGACTGGCACCTCAAGCGTCGCGGGCAGCTCACTCACGACATCTGTACAGGTGTAACCCATTTCCACCTTGCACTCGGCAGAGCAGCCGTCGCCATTGAAGGTATTGCCGTCGTCGCATTCGTCCGTGTCGTTCGGGAGCTTAATGCCATCGCCGCAGCTGGACTTGCACGTGCCACTCGAACAATCCGGCTCTAATTGACAGAACGGATTGCAGCCATCGCCAACCACGTTGTTCCCGTCGTCGCAAGGCTCGGTGCCCTCTTTTTTCCCATCGTTGCAAACCGTGGGCACGCAATCCTTACCCGGCTGCTCGCACTTGAAGCCGCTCTCTAGCTGACATACCGGTGAACAGCCGTCCCCGCCTGTCGCATTCCCGTCATCGCAGGTTTCAAAGCCTGCCTCGACACCATCCCCGCATTTTGCAGCTGCGCACTGAGCGCCCATGGTCGGACACGCCCAGCCTGCTTCGAGTTCACATAGAGCGCTACAGCCATCACCAGCGGCGACATTTCTATCATCACACGTTTCAGAGCCTGTGATAAAACCATCGCCACACTTTACGGTGGAAACGCAGGCCACACCCGGCGTCGGGCAAGCGAAATTTTGCTCCACAGCATCGCAGTTCGCACTGCAACCATCCGCCGAGTTGCCGTTGCCATCGTCACAGGCTTCGCCGTTGTCGCGCACGCCATCTCCGCAGGCCGCCACTTTAGTCGGAGGCACCCCTCCAGCACCGCCCTGCACCTGGGGGGGGCCAAAATCAAAGGAGAACCCGGAGCCGCCCGTTTCGGGACCACTGCCATTGCCACCCGCGGCCTGCCCATCCGGGCCTGGCTTTCCCGAATCCCCACAAGCCTGCAGCGCGAGGATGACGAAAAACGGGGCAATACCTGCGGTAAAATAGAGGGATCGGTTTCGCATGATTCTGCTTAGCCTCAAAAAATCCGGTGTAGATCCAGCTTACACGGCCCGAGTCGCATCGCTACCCTTAAACCAGGGAGGGGCCAATGTGTGCCCGCAGATATGGCGGAGAGTGTGCGAGACCTGCCTTCAGCAACCTTCAGACGTGCTAGCCGTTTTCACTTTCCGTAACCGGCAGAGGCAGAACACGGCGATAAGCAGCAGTGGGAGCGGGCTCACGAGGAAGGTGAAATGTTGGCCAAATCTGTCGACACACTGCCCGATGGCCGGGATCACGGCGGCGACACTCAGACGAAGTAAGAGTGCGCGAATCGACACCACAGTGGCGCGGTCCTCCGACGGGGTGAGAAGCTGCTCTTGGTGGTGCAAAGGGATCATCGCAACTCCACGCGCCCACGTCTGCAGATAGTAGAATGCAAAACCGAACAGCACGTGCGAAAGACCTAACCCGACATAGCCCACTGCTATCGCGCCAAACGAGCACCAAAGAAGGGGCATGAGACCAAACCGTTTCTGAAGCTTGCCTGCACTCGCGCCACCTAAAGCCAACGTGAAGTTGGCCATTGCCCAAACAGGGCCGAGCCAAGCACGCGGCACGCCCGCGTTTTCTGCGTACAGCCCGATCTGCCAGACTGGCAGATAACACAGCACACCCAATACCGCCGAGGTGAAGAGCACGCCGCGCAAGCGAGGCTGCTCAATTGAAACGTACCGGAAGACACTCCGAACCTTGGCCCAGTGATTTTCGACAGCGCCGCGAGCAGGCTCAGCAATCAGCGCCTTGACCACGCACAGGGCTAGGATCCAGACACCGATTTCAAGAACGAAGGGCAAGCGAGGCCAGAAAGCATACAGAAACCCAGCGAGCAGCGCCGAGCTACCTTCGGAAATTTGGCCCCAAAAACGCATTCGGCCATACCAGCGTGGAAACTCGCTCTCGCGCCCATGCTGCTTCAAGGATTCGAAAAGCAACGCCGTGTCGGTACCCGAAACTAAGGAAAACCCCACACCATGCAAGGCTTCTGCAACCAACAACGCCGAGATATTGCCCGTCGTGGCGTAGAAGACCCAACCGAGTGTCACAATCGAACACGCTGCGAGCAACGTTCTACGGTAGCCCAGCCGATCCGCAAGATACCCGGAGGGGACCTCACAGAGCGCGGCCACGAGGCTGAAGAAGGCTTGCACCTCCATGATCTCAGTCCAAGTCAACATGACTTGGTATTCGGTTGAGGGGTTGAAGCAGGTTGAAGGAGTGCAGACGCAGGAGCGCCTAAGCCCACACGCACCAGCATGGAGGAGCGCCCAAACCCAAACGCGTGGCGCGTTCGGGCAAGAAAAAAGGCCTTCTGGTTTTCCCAAAAGGCCTAGAAATCAGTGATATTTCTCAGTCCTTTTAGGGGGCAGCCTCCCGCATAGAATAGCGACGAAGACCAATGGGGGATGCCGCGTATGCGCCCACCGATGCCATCGGGCAACGACGTAGGAGCGAGGGGCGGGGCTGCTGAGACATGAGAACTCGCGGAAGATACCCGCATTCACGTTCGAGATCAACCCTTGTCGACACCGTCTGGTGGCGAAGATCGAGGGACTGCTGCTAAGATTTGGGTGTTATGCGGCGAGGGTTGTTTAGACGCGGGCTCTGGGTTCCTATTGCGTTGGGGTTTGCGTGCGGCAATACGGAGAAACCTCCGCTCTTGGACGAGGGCCATTTCACCGGTCCGCGTGGCAGCGGGGCTTCGAGCGCGTGTGATCCAACCGGACCCGGTGCGAATTGCCGCCAGTGTGACGGCCATTCACTGGATCGGCATCAGTTTCAATTAGTTGCCGACCCGAGCGGCCCTCGCAGCATTTACCGGTTAACCGCGCTGAGTCTCCTCGATACGCAGGGCTACAGGACGAGCCGAGGGCGAGAAGCTATTCCGAGCCGGGCTCTGCAGGCTTGGCGTTGCGGGCACGTTAGCAAGCTCAGCGAGCGTGACACTCAATTCGTCCTTGACCACCTGAATCAATTCTTCTGCCGCACTCCGAGAGAGGCTCTGCCCGTCGCTCAGATCCTGAAGCTCCTTGCACGTATAGGCCAGGCGCTCAGCTCCTATGGCCAACGCACTGCTCTTTGCGCGGTGCGCACAGCTTCGGAACAGCACGGGGTCTTGCTGGCGGAGCGCCGCCCCCATCGCGGAGATCTCGCTACCAATCGTGCGCTGAAAAAGATCGATCGCTCGGGGTGAGCGGCGAACCGTAGGATCGATGAGCGGAAGGTGCCCGCGCTGCGTGGGCAGCCAGAGCCGCAGGAGTCTGAGCAAAGCGGACTCGGAAAGAGGTTTACTCAGGTAATCGTCCATACCCGCTGCGAGCGCGCTCGCACGTTCGCCAACCAGGGCGTGGGCAGTGAGCGCGAAGATCGGGATCTTGGAAAGGGGCCCAGGGAGCGAACGAATGCGTCGCGTGGCTTCGTAGCCGTCCATACCGGGCATTTGGCAATCCATGAGCACCGCATCGAAATGACTTTTCTCAAGCGCTTCCAGGGCGCTCGAACCGTTGCCCGCCACCGTGCAGCGATGCCCTAGCTCCTCGATGATCTCAGTGGCAACTAGCTGGTTGATGGGGTTGTCTTCAACCACGAGCAGTTCGAAGATCCGATCTTCCGCTTTGGAGCGTTGGAAAGCTCCTGACTTTCCTGCTCCGCGTTTTCTGGCTAAAAACAGCTGCGCCAACGCGTTATACAGCTCGGAGGTCCGGAGCGGCTTGCGCAAGCAAAAAGCGGCGTCGACGGGCGCAGCTTCGGACGTCGGATGTGACAACAGAATGAGCGGCAACTTCTCTTGACCGGGCTGCGTGCGCAGCGCTTCAAGCAGGCGCTTCGGTGCTTCGGCGACAACCTCGACTGAGAGCACAGCCGCAGCAAAGGGCATGTGAGTGCGCCCCGCGTACTCCGAAGCTGCGACGGCGCCAGGCATATCGGCCACTTCGACGCATTCGAGACCCCAATGCTCCAGATGCACACGGACTACTTGGCGAACAGTCGGGTTCGCGTCAGCCACCAAGATCCTACGGCGCTGAAGTGGCACCTCGCGCACGGAAACAGGCGAAATACCGAAGGGGAGCTCCACCCAGAAGAGACTCCCCTTACCGAAGGTGCTCTCGAAACCCAGCTCGCCCCCCATGCGTTCTGCTAAGTGCTTGCAGACGGCTAGTCCCAAACCGGTGCGCTGCCGACGCTCTTTCGGCGCAGCGGTCACGAAAGGTTCGAACAGCTTGTCCCGATCGCTCGGGCGGATCCCAATCCCCGTGTCCTCGACCTCAAAGCGAAAGCGCCCGCTTTCGGCATCGTTGTGGACAACGATGAGGCGAATTGAGATCTGCCCTTTGGGTGTGAACTTCACGGCGTTGCTCACCAAGTTCACGAGAATTTGCCGGGTTCGTTCAAGATCGCCCAGGAGCACCGGGGGCACCTCAGTGGCCACGCTGGGCAACACGAGCACTGTCGTGTTGTGCAACGCCGAGGCCGCAAGCTCTGCAACGTCCGTCACCAAAGGCCGCGGTTCGAAGCTATCTACTACAATGGGCAAATCACCGGCTTCCAGCTTCGACAAATCGAGAATGTCGTCAACGACAGCTAACAGCGAAGTGGCGGAGATGTGCGCGCTCTCCAAGAACCTGCGATCTTCTGACTCAAGCCGAGGCGAACGCAGCACGAGCGCAATCGTTCCCAGGATATTGTTGAGCGGTGGCTGTACCTCGTGGCTCATGCGCGTTAAGAAATCGGTCTTGATTTGGACGATATCTAGCGCCACGCTCGGTGGCGACGTGCTGGCTGAGGCCACGCTGGGAGTCTGAGCCTTGGCCGTGACCTGTTCGGTAACGACGGGCGATGACGGGCCAACTCTCAGCCGGGCCAGCGCAAGCAGCGCAAGAAGCAACCCGATCCCGGCGACGCCGGCCGTCACGTACTCAGCCTGACGGGCAAGGCTCACAAGTAGCCAAGCTGAAAGCGCCACGAAGCCGCCCAGGGCAAACGCCCAACGCGGGTGCTGATGCGCTAAGAGTTGCTTAACTGGAGCTTGAGCCATCCCGCAACCCAGACGGACGGCCCCCCTGCTTCCTAAGGTCCCCGCTGGTGCGAGGCATATTTTTGGGGAAATTTCTTCTGGCGGGCCGGTAGCTAATTCAACGCAGCGGACAGCTTGCTATCAATAGCCAGGCCAAAGATCCCCAAACACATTTCTTCGAGTGAGCTCTCACCAAGCCGCACGTCGACCGGTGCCTTCAAGCCCTGAGCGTCCAGAATACCCTTCAGGAATGGATTGTTCAGGGTGTTATCGTAAGTGCAACGCAGATTGATCACATCGCCTGGGCTCACGGTGGGAAGATCGGCGAGCGGAGCATCATAGAAGTAAGCGCCTTGCCAGTTAAAGTTCCAACTTGGAGTTTGAATCAGGCATTCCTTGGCGGGTTGTGTGGCGCTCGGGTTGGCACGTTCCACATCGATCTTCATGTCGCGCCCCACGTAGTGCATATGCGCTCCCGCACCCCAGACGAAGAGCTTAACGGCTTGCGCCGCAGCGCCGCCACCTCCTACGAGAAAGCGTTGGGTTTCCGTGTGATTCGTGGCGCCCGCGGGAATGAAGAATTCGACCCCGTTCGGGTCATTCGGGCCGGCCAATAGTCCATAGCCTTTGCCACCGGCTAACACCTCATCAGCACGCCGAAAGTTGCCGATCAAGTTGAGTTTCCCGGTGTATTTGGGCGAAGTCGTTGTAAAGCGCAGGGCTACTCCTGTGCCCGAGTCCATCTCGGTTGAGGCGCCGGTGGGATGGTAGTGAACCTGCATCACGAGCCGAGAGCCCGCCTTCACCGGCAAGCCAACTTCGTCCGGTGTTTCTGAGGCAGTGGCACCCGGGGTCCACGCGGCAAGCAGTGAGCTGCCCGGAGTCCCACTTCCACCCGCGCACTCATAGTAGCCGTTCTGCTGAGCCAACGCGGCGGAAGCACCTTGCGGATCATCAAACACCAGCACGTGATGAACGATCTTGGGGTTGCCTGGGATCACCTGTGTCCCGGTGAGCCAAACATCTTGGGTGAGCTTGGGATCCAGGCTCATACAATAGAATTTGTCCACGCTACCGCTCACACTCGGTTTGGCGTCGGTGAGGACGGTCGTGTTCGCGTTGGCTAAGCTCAGATTAGCGGCGGGAGGCAGTGCTGCCGCTGTATTCTTGTCGCCTTCCTTCATTCCGGTGCTGGCCCAGGTGTTGAAGAGCGCCTTCTGTTCGGTCGTGAGACGCCGATCATTTTTGAAACCCAAACGGGGCTGACACTCACTGGTTTCCGCTGCGCCCCACGGCGGCATCGTGCCCTTTCCGATGGCATCCACCATCAACGGCCCGAACTGCTTCGCTTGCATGTAATCGGACAACGAAAAAGGAGCGATCGTGCCGTCCTGGTGGCAGCCCAGGCACTTGGCTGCAATCAGCGGAGCGATGTCTTGGTAATACGTCACCAGCGTGCCGAGTGGGAGCATCGGCATTGCGCCACCGCTAGCATTCGGCGTTCCCGCTCCGGCTGTAAGCCCACCGGAACCTGTCGGCGCGCCTCCACTCACACCGCTGGGAGCGCCCCCGAGCATCGAACCGGCGCCGCCTGCCACCAACAAGGGCGTGCCATTCGAGTCGGCGTTGGATGTGCAACCGCTGAGTGTGGAAACCAAAGAAATGACAGCGGCGAAGAATTCTCTGTGGGACGTAGGCATGGGGGCGTGCTGCTCAGAGCAAGGGTTGTGCCGAAGCGGATAGTCGGGAGGAGGGCGCTAGAATCGCCGCGGTTTGGGGCCGAGCATCAGCTTTGCGACGCTTTCCGTGTCTGCCAGCTTGGCTCCGGCTGTGAACGATAGGCTACAGCTGATAGGGCCTGCTCTCGCGATTTCAGCTCGCTGCTGGACGACATCACACGTTAGAGAGAAGGAGCAAGGAGCCGTTATGGAACATTTCACACCTCTCACATCACTCGCTGGTGGAGTTCTGATCGGTTTGGCAGCGGCGGCGCCGCCAAAAGAAGAGCATTCCCAAGCAGGCATCACCCGCGGGTGCTGCGGGGGTGGCCCGCGTCTTTTGGTCGGGTCGAAGTCAGGCAGTGCGCCTTCCAAAGGAGTTTCGTGTGGAAGAGACCGATCTGTTGATCACTCGACGTGGCAAAGCCTTGGTATTGGAGCCCCGCGACGAACCCGTCGACGAACAAGGCTGGCCCAAATCGTTTTGGAAGCTTTTTGGTGCGTTGCCCGACGACTTTGACATCGGCAACCGTAGGGAGCCTCCGGAACGCAACTCTCCACTCACGGATGACTAGCGCCCATGTATTTGCTCGATACCAACACGGTGAGCCTAGCGCTCCGCGGCCGAGCCCCGAACATCGTTGACAGGTTGCATGCTACGTGGCGAGAAGATGTCGCGGTGAGCGTTGTCACCGCCATGGAGCTTCGGTTTGGCCTCGCCAAGAATCCGTCCACGCGGGTGCGCGCTGTCGTCGAACAGTTCCTCAACACTGTTCAGGTGCTTCCCGTGGATCGCCATGTCGAGAAACGCTACGGTGACTTGCGGGCTCGGCTTGAACGCTTGGGGCGCCCCATCGGTGCTCTTGATACCCTCATCGCGGCTCACGCGCTATCGCTTCGTGCCGTCTTGGTAACCAATAACATGCGAGAATTTCGCCGCATCCTCGGGTTACGTTGTGAAGATTGGAGCCGAGGTTGAGGTCCGGCCTTCGCTCCAGTTAGCTCGTGGGGAGGCCTGGAATGACAGCTACCGAGTGGCGAACTCAAGGCGCGCGTTGAGCTTGAAATTGTCTGTGGTTCCTGCGAAATATCTGCCATGAATTCTGGCATCCCACGAGCACTCCCGTCGTTCCAACTCACTGGCAACGTCGCTCTTGTCACGGGCGCCGCACGTGGCATCGGTAGAGCCTGTGCGCTGGCCCTAGCCGAGGCAGGTGCGGATGTTGCGCTTGGGCTGCGCGATCTCGACTCAGGGGCTGAGCTCGTAGCCGCTATTCAGAGCATGGGCCGACGCGCGTTGCCCTTGCAGATGGATGTGCTCAATCTCGACGAGATCAGGAGCGCCGTAAAACAGGCGCACGACCACTTTGGACGGATTGATATCTTGGTGAACAACGCGGGAGTGGGCCCCGCCAATCCGGCTGAGCACGTCACCGAAGCCGACTTTGACTTCACGTGCGGCATCAATCTCAAGGGCACCTTCTTCGTGAGCCAAGAAGTGGGGCGGTTCATGATCCAAGCGAAGCAGGGCAAGATCATCAGCTTGAGCTCACAAGCCGGGTTCGTCGCCCTCCCCACCGAATCCGTGTACTGCATGACCAAGGCGGCCATCGCTCACCTCACCAAGTGTCTGGCCGCGGAGTGGGGCAAATACAATATCCACGTCAACGCCGTAGCGCCCACCTTCATCCGCACCCCAGGCACTGTAAAATGGCTAGAAAACGACGCCTTTCGGGAAGCCTTGCTGGCCAAGCTGCCTCTCGGACGCGTCGGAGATCCGATCGATGTGGCAGGCGCCGTGGTATTCTTGGCTTCGCCCGCCGCAGCGATGATCACCGGGACCACCCTGCTGATCGACGGTGGCTTCACGGCGCAGTAAAGGCTGAAGCCACGGCCACGACTGGAATTTTCGACCCAGCGAACCGAGGGTTGCGAAGCGAACCAAGGATTTGTGCCACAGAATGGCTCAAATCTCTGGAGCACCTGGTGTACCCTCTCGGCATGATGGAACGCGCTGGTTTGGGTAGGGGTCGCACATCGTTTGCCTTGATGCTTCTCGCGTTAGGCTGTGGACGCGTTGCAGAGAACTCGACTCCCGTGCCCCCATTAGGCGGGGCTGATACGATGCCTTCGGTTTCATCCACAGCTTTGCCGCCTGCAAACCCGAGCATGACCCCAACTGACCCTGGGATGGTAGTGCCGCCGATGATGACGGCGCATCAACCTAACGTCCCCCCGCGTTCGACGAAACCGTATTGGTCGCTGTGTGGCGAGATCCCGGCAAGCCCCGCCATAACTGTAGATGCACTCTTCGGTGGCAACGGTACCCTTGTGGCGAAAGGGGATGATGCCTCATTGACCGTCTACAATGTGGATACGGGAGTGCTGCTCGGGCACTCGACCAATCCCCCGTTCGATAGCTGGGCCCTCTGGTGGCTGACGGCGAACTGTTCCGCTTTGGAGGTGTTGGTCCTTTAACGGTGTTGGACGCGCAAGCTACTGCCTCCGTCTTCACGCCTGAGGGCGATGTGATCGTGGGGCGCACCGGCGGTAGCTTGGCCAAATATTGCAATGACGAATTGATACGTTAACGGCAGCTGCGTTGGCGAAACGCCCTCTTCCCAGTAAACCTTGATGCCCACCCCTCTGCCGCGAAAGGCGGCAGCTCTATCCCGGTCGTACTGCTCACCCAAGAGGAGAGACCGAAGTAAACACCGTGACAACACACGGTGCGGCCTCGTCTTTGTCACCGATGGCCTCACCGGCACCCTCAGCCTCAAGACGCCATCATCACGCACAACCACGGCGGCTCCTGGTACGCACTGCGAGGGATTTCAATGCACGACGACACCAAAATTCAACGCTGGAGTGAGAACTGCACCGCCAGCAACTGGCCAGCGGCGCGGAACTAGGAGCTAGTTACACTGCCCGCCAGCGACACATTTGCCGCCGGTACAGGTTCCGCTGTAGCAAATATCGGCACTCTCACACGCGCCACCGACGCGTTCTTCGACAATGCACTTCTTATCTTGGTTGCAGCGCCAATTCGGGGCGCAGATATCGCCGCCGAGCAGACCGACGCCGCAGGGCTCGCCAGCCTTAGGCTTCTTAGTGCATGTGCCATCCACCATCCTCAGGGCGATATTACCACTTAGTTTGCAGTATTCATCGAGGGGACAAGCGTCAGGATACGACGCCTTGCAGGCAGCTCCAGCGGCCAATGGTGCCGTACACGTGGCAACGAGCCCGGCCAAATCCCAGCTCTGGATGGTGCATACGCTCCCCTCCTTGCAAAGAACTCCAGCCTGGGGGTCGCAGCTTTCACTGACGCTCCCCTTGAACGCCTCCGCGTTCGGGCGACACTTGCCAGGCTTTTTCGCCTTGGAATCGGCATCAACGCACACGAGCCCTGCGCTGCACTCAGGACTCGTGGCGACACCGCACGCTTCATCGAGCTTTGCCAGGGTTTCGCATGCGCCGCTGTTGCACTCAAGGCCGCTCGCGCAGTCCGTATCTGAATCGCACGATCCTCCTGCAGCTTCACGTGGCGAGCAGGTGCCCGGGCAAGCCACGCCCTTACAGTAATTGCCCTTCGCGCATTCAACGTCCATGGTGCACGCTTGCCCCGCTGCGACGGCGCCCGACAGCGTGGTGACGCACACATCGCGCTGATAGATCGCATCACATCCCAAACCGGCTAGCTTGTCGACACAGGCTTGCAGCTGCGTGCCATCGTACGTTGCTTTGCCGGACATCACGGCGGCTTGAAAATTAGGGAGCTCGTCTTCGAGCACTCGTCGAAGGTTCGTGGTGCAATCCTCTCCGGCTAAGAACACCGGCAATAGCGGCCCTAAGCAACTCCCATAGGCCACACAGAGCGCCGTGGCGTATTTTGTTGGCAGCTCCGTGATCGGGATCGGCGTGGGCCCCTCAAAGCTTGTGCTTTCACCGCATCCGCCCAGAAAACCGAGCAAACCCAAACCACCACACAAAGACAATTTAAGAGCAAGATGTTTCAAGAGAGCCTCCAACGCTGCCACATCGCCTGCCACAGTTCGCAGGTTGGGGAAGCAAGCAGCAAAGTATATGCCAGCGCCACCGTTGAGTACTAGAGGCCTTTTCCAACCCAGTGTGTCTGTTCGTTCACACTCCTGCCGACAAGCGGGAAGCAGACCGAATTCAGGCACTGGATAGTCTTTCCTCAGGCTTTGCTGATATGCCGCGCGCGTGTTGCCGCTCCTGCTTCTGAAGTTGACGCTGGTCCCGTGCTTGGTGGCGGCAGCGGCGCTGGCAGGCAAACGTTTTGGTCAAAGTGTGGGAGGCTGGTTGATTGGCTTTCCGATCGTCGCCGGCCCCGTGCTGTGGTTCTACGCGCACGAACAGGGCGATGCTTTTGCGTCGCGCGCGGCTCTTGGAACGGCTCTCGGTGTTGTTTCGCTGTGTGGTTTCTTGCTCGCGTACGCTTGGGCTGCTCGCAGCATGCGCTGGGCACCCAGCCTGCTTCTGGGCTGGGCCACCTTCTCGGGCGTGACACTCGTACTGGCAAGCTTTCCTCATTCGGCTGAGTTCCCACTTTGGGTAGCCGGGCTCTTACCTTGTCTTGCGCTGACATTGACGCTTCGAGGCTTGCCGCACGTTCCCGATCAGACAGCGAATGCTGTTCCGCGGCTAGACCTCGGGGCGCGCATGCTGATGACAGGCCTACTCGTGTTAACGCTGACGAGTCTCGCACCGATCTTGGGGCCGGTGTTGAGCGGGCTTTTCTCGCCATTCCCAGTCGCCACCACCATTTTGGTAGTGTTCGCACATCGCGAACAGGGGCCCGCGGGAGTGCTTGCCGTGTATGACGGATTCATCCCGAGCCTCTACAGCTTCGTCGCGTTCTCAGTGGCGTTGTCGTTCGCTCTTGCGCGTTGGGCCACGCTCGCGTCCTTCGCTTTCGCACTGGTTATCTGCGCTATTTCACAGTCCCTTGTCTTCGCACGGCTGGCTCTTCGGGCACCGCGTCAATAGGGCGGTAGCGTGGTGTCCATCCCAGCTCGGTACCAGGTACGGTCGGGAAACGCCTTACGCGCACAGGCTTCATCCGCCGCATTGTTGCGGATCAGAAAGAGCGCGTCAGGGTTGTCATTCATGGGCGGGTTCTGTGCCACGTTCTGCTCGTGCGTAGGAACGGCCCCCGGAACGATGACAACAATCGCTTGTCGCAGATTCTGGTCCCTTGCTGCGCGCAACGGTCCGGTGGATCCCAAGGTTTCAGCCTTGGCCACTGGATACATGCGTTCCGCGATCCGACACCCACCCCACCCGATCGCGATGATCGCAGTTAACGCAGGAACGGCTGCGCGCAATCTGCGCCGAAAAGGGATGTAACGCCATTTGAGTGTGTTGAAGAAACGAGCGAGTACCGGAGCCAGGAGCGCAGCACTTCCGGAAGCCCAAAGCACCACCGAAGGAAGCACATACCTTGGACCGTGACCATCATCCCCGCCGCGCCCGAAAGTAACTAGTGAGTAGAAAACCAGAAGAGCAGCAGTGCTGACGAGCAAGATTATCGAGAGCCGACGCTCGCGCCCCTTCATGGCCTGCACGACACCACCGAGTCCAAGCGCCGGCGCCGCAGGCCACCAACAATATGAGCCCGTTGCCAGGGGTATGCCGTACTTAACCTCATTCGGCTTGGGCAGACTGAGCTCAAGCGCAGCTCCGGGATGGATCGATTCTGCGATCGAATATCCAGTCGCAAACCAATGCCCCAACTGAAGCCTCAGAATCACCAAGGTTAGCCCCCCGAATAGCAGAAACCCCACGCTGGTAGCGGCAACTTCTCGCCACCCAATGCGACGCCTGACCAAGACCCAGACAAAGTACAGAAAGACCCCAATACCCAGCATTCCGCCGTCAGATGGGCGGGTAGCCAGAGACAGTGAGGTCGACGCCCCGAGCAGAAAGCCATACCCCCAGCTCGCGCTTCGCGTGCCAGGCCGATCCGCCAACACACAAAGGCTTTCAACAGACCAGGCGAAGCAAGCACACACCATTGTGTGCGAAAAACGTGAGGCGCCATTGAGGAGGAAGCTCGGCCCGAGCACGGCAAGCGTTGCGCCGAGCGGGCCGGCTATCTTCAACGCCAAGGCACCGAGCAGCGGCCCACCAACGCCCCGCACGAGGCGCCGCGAAAGGCGAGCGATCCCTACGGCTGCAATCCCTGTCATCACGGGCCCGGCCAACCAGATCGCGTCGAAGCGCTGAAACACGGCCATGAACAAGGGCCAGCCTGGCGTGTATTGGGAGAACAACCGACCGTCGTGCGTGAACACCCAGAAATTCTGAAACATGCTCGCGCACGGTTTAGGCACGCCGTACGCTCGAAAATGGGCAAACACATCGGCCTGGAAGCTGTTGGCGACTTCGTCACCGTTATAGATGGCGCGCGCAAACACGGAATCAGCGATGAATGCTGCGAGCGCTACGCTGCCCAGGAAAATCACCAAATCCTGCCAAAATACGGTGAGCTTTCGCGGCATGGGTTCAGACTCGCGAGAAACGAAGCGAGCAGCATGCACTCCGATAATCACACCAAACCACGCCAAATAAGCGAAGGTGAGTTCGAATTCGGATTCTCGGAGGTACAAAGAAACCGCTAGGAGAAGCATCTGGCCGAGGACGGCGACGGCACCGAACCAGAGGGGTTCGGTGAGCAGCACGGCCAGCGTTACGATCGTAGCCGCATGTTGGTGCAGCGACATGGCACCCAGAAGCTGCGTTGCGTTTGGGTTATCAACCCAATGAAAGAACTCGGTAAAGGCTGGGATATTTGGGAAAAGCGCTGCGAGCCACACAGCCGCCGTCAGCGCGAGCGTCGCGCTCCGTTTGGTCAGCGGGCGGGCCCAGATGACGGCGGTGAGCAGCCAGGCCAAGCTGCGGCTTGCCGCACTGAGAGCCTGTGGATAATTATCAGTGTAAGGGAGATGCATTGTTTTGCGAACGCTCAGGCGGTAGCGCCGAGTTCAAGATTCTGGGGGTGAACCTCACCCGCGGGCCCCGCTCCTAGCATCCGCTGTGCCAGCCTGATACCCTTGAAGTTACCGGATATTTTCCGAAATCCGGTTACAGACGGTGGCGCATTCTGTGCCAGCCGAGTAGCAGACGGAGCCCCTGCAGTCATACCGCTAAGCCACTAAACGCATCAGCTCGACAAGCGTCCATCCGCGATGCGACTATCCGCGCCCTCATGACTCAAACGCTGCGCCCTTGGGCGTTGATTGCGGGTGCATCCAGTGGGATCGGTCTCAGCTACGCCCGGGCGTTGTCCGAGCTGGCGGAGGAGCTTCGTTCCGAAGCTGTCACGCGGAGCTGAATTGAAGCGGAATTGCCGCGTGCGCCCGCTGACTCACCTTGTGCGAAATGGGTGGGGAGCTGTGGTGCTCTGTGCATTACTCTGCCTCGCGGCGACAGCCAAAGCTGAAGGGGCTCAGGTCCCCGCTTCGAGTGATGTCGTTGACCTGAAGCTGCGCTCCGAAGCCGCGTGCATCAACGGAGCGAGCCTCACCCAGGGCGTTGAGCAACTGCTGGGGCGTCGTGCGGTACTGCCTGGAGCCGCGCGCATCGTGCAGGTCAGGGTGATTCAATCTGGGACGTCCCTCAAAGCACGCGTGGTTTGGCAAAGCCAGCGAGCCCTGGAAGTGGGAAGCCGTGAATTAATGCTCCCGGCGAACGAGTGTCAGCGCCTCACCGACGGGATCGCTTTCCTCATCGCGCTCGAGCTCGGGCTCGTTCCAGGCAAGAAGCTCCCCGTCAGGAGAGCCCCCCTCCCCTCAAAAACGCAAATCGCCAAGCTGCCGGGTCAAACACAGCCAACCCAACCCAAACCGGTCGCACTCAACTGGAGCGTCAGGCTCGGGCCCAGCTGGCAACACAGGTTCGTTCCCGGATCCAGCTGGGGTTTGGGTGCTGGCGGATCGCTCCAAAGCGGTTACTTTTCCGGAGACGTTAATCTGAATACTATTTTTCCGTCGCGGACCTCAACCTTCGACGGTGCCGCCTTCGTTTACACGGAATTCGGAGCTGCGCTGGGTCTGAGTTTCCATTGGCGGGAGCTCTTTGCCGGGCCCCGGTTTGGCGCGTTCCGCGCGCACGTCCAGGGCTACGGCGTGTCCACGGGCGGAGCCGATGCTGGTTTCGGTTTGCGCTCTGGATTGGCAATGGGCCTGGCTCTCCCGGTGACTTCCCGCCTATCGATGCAGGCTAGCGTTGAGGGTTGGCTGCCCCTCGGTACACATCAGATCGTGCAGAATAGCGTCTCCGTTTGGGCCGCAAAGCCCGGTGTGAGCGTTGCGCTCGCCGCAAAGTTTAGTTACCCGTAAGGACGACGCGCTCAAGCGCGCTTCGCTAGCGTCACCCTATCGCCCGCTGCTTGAGGATGTCTGCCGGCGCGCCGGCTACGTCCCGCCGATTATCTGCACCCCCCTTGAACTCTTGGACGAGGAACAATCATGAGCCAATCACCCATCGTTGATGAAGTTCGCAGGATCCGGGAATCCATCGCTGCGGAGCATGACTTCGACCTTCGGGCCATCTTCACCATGCTCAAACAAGTCGGCCTCCAGTCAGGGAAACAGCACGTTCACTTCTCACCAAAACGCATTGACGTGACTGAGGCTGCTCAACAAGCGCTTGCAGCAGACGAGCGCCGCCGGTCGCCTTTATCTGAGGAAACGCGATGCTTTCAGAAACTGCTAATCACAATAGTCGCAACGATACGACCGAGGCCGTTGACGAGTTGATGAAGTCTCTCGTTCGCCAGCACAAAGACGCTATCGCGCACTTGCGCCGAAGCATTCTTGAACTCGATGCCTCCATTTCAGAAGGTGTGAAGTGGAACGCACCTAGCTTTCGAACCACGGAGTACTTCGCTACGACCAATCTTCGCACGAAGGAGGGGATCGGAGTGATCTTGCACCTTGGTGCAAAGATCCGCGATCTACCCGCCGGGGGAATCCAACTCAAGGATCCCAAGAACCTGCTCAAGTGGCTGGCCAAGGACCGGGCGACAATTGAGTTCGAGGATGTTGATGACCTGAAGAGCAAGATGCGCGCCGTTGAGCAGATTCTCCGCCAATGGATCAAGTATGTTTGAGCACCATCAGACTCAACCACCAATCTTGAGCGTGCTCGTCTCGCGGGTACTGCGATCATTTCCGCATCGATCGACGGATTGCCCTAAACAGCGCGGAGTTCTCTCGCACTGCCTGGCGGGCCTTACTGCGCATCTGAATAGTGGTGGAGTCTCTCGTTCGGACCAACCTCCGAAGCATGCCAGATAGAACTTGAGTCGCCGCGTGCCTTGGGCAACCAACTGCGGGAGAACGCCGTTCGCAGGATCTCGTGCGTGGTTGCGTTGCTGTTGTCCGAAGAAACCTTGGACGCGCTCGGCTTTGCCCAGATGGACGTCCGAGAACGCCTACGGAGTTCCGTGAGTGGTGCGCCGCAAGGCATCACCTGTCACCCTCCCATCCGTATCGTTTGATGAACGCGGAGTCACCAGTCTTGTGCCAGGACAAGCCGACCAGGGAGCCGCTCACGCGCAAATTCTGCGTTTTCGATGGATAATTAGCGCGAAACTGTGCATTCAAAACGGCACCGCTGGTGTAAATAGCTTAATTTCTCGGTGAAACAGATGATCTCTGGTTCGGCACGGCCCTTGCTCACGTGCGCCCGCAATGACGTCCCGCCTCGAAAAATTTAGCTACAACGACAGCGTCGTTCGAGCCTTCGCCCTGGCAACTGCCGTGTGGGCGCTGGTCGCGACATTCGCCGGACTTTGGCTTGCGCTGCTGTTGGTGATGCCGAGCCTCAACTTTGGGCTGCCCCAGCTTGCGTTTGGTCGGCTTCGCCCGCTGCATACGAATGCGGCCATCTTCGCGTTCGCAGGCAATGCTGTGTTTGCGGCCATCTACCATTCGAGCCAACGCCTGCTGAAGGCACGAATCTTCAGCGACAAGCTCAGCTGGTTTCACTTCTGGGGGTGGCAAGCGATCATTGTTTCTGCTGCGCTCACGTTGCCGTTTGGGATCACTCAAGGCAAAGAATACGCAGAGCTGGAATGGCCCATCGACATTGCCATCGCGGTTGTCTGGATTGCTTTTGCAATCAATTTCTTTGGGACCATTGCGAAGCGGCGTGAGCGCCACCTTTACGTTTCGATCTGGTTTTACATCGCCACGATCGTGGTCGTGGCCATCCTTCACATCTTCAACAGCCTGGTTATCCCCGTGGGCCTGTGGAAGAGCTATTCGCTTTACGCAGGGGTGCAGGACGCGTTCATGCAGTGGTGGTACGGGCACAACGCCGTGGCCTTCTTCCTCACCACGCCATTTTTGGGCTTCATGTACTATTACCTGCCCAAAGCCGCTGATCGCCCGGTGTTTTCGTACCGGCTCTCGATTCTGCACTTTTGGTCCTTGGTGTTCATGTACATCTGGGCGGGGCCGCATCATTTGCACTACACGGCGTTGCCTGAGTGGGCGGCTACGCTGGGGATGGTGTTCAGCGTCATGCTTTGGATGCCTTCGTGGGGAGGCATGATCAACGGGCTGCTCACGTTGCGTGGTGCCTGGAACAAGGTCGCCTCGGATCCTGTTCTCAAGTTCTTCGTCGTCGGCATTACGTTCTACGGGATGGTAACGTTTGAGGGACCTTTGCTCTCCATCAAGAGCGTGAACGCGCTCTCCCACTACACTGACTGGGGGATTGCCCATGTTCACAGTGGAACGTTGGGGTGGAATGGGTTCATGGCGTTCGGGCTGCTTTATTGGCTGGCGCCGAGGATCTTTCAGACCGAGCTCTACTCCAAGAAGCTCGCAGAGCTACATTTTTGGATCGGCACCTTCGGCATCCTCTTCTACATCGTGTCGATGTATGTCGCTGGGGTCACGCAGGGGCTGATGTGGCGCGCCTTCGACGAGACGGGGCGCCTCGCCTACCCAGATTTCATTGAAACTGTTGTGAAGCTGGTTCCGATGTACTGGGTGCGTGCGCTAGGCGGCCTGATGTACGTTGTTGGCGTTGCGCTGGGGCTCGTCAATCTCTTGCTCACTTGGAAGCACCGCCCTGCCACCTACGCGGTGGTGGAATACGAGGCGCCTCCGCTCGGTGAGTTTGTTGGCGAAACCCCGAGGTTTGAGATCCCTCGACACACGACGATCTCTGACACCGGGCATCGGATTCGCTACTTCTCAAGAGCGACCTGGCATCGCGTTTGGGAGCGCAAGCCTTTCAAGTTCACCGTGTGGGTCACAGTTTCGGTTCTCGTTGCCAGCGCCTTTGAGATGCTGCCAACGTTTCTCATCCGTTCGAACGTGCCCAGTATCGCCAGCGTGAAACCTTACACACCGCTCGAACTGGCGGGCAGGGACATCTATGTTGCGGAGGGGTGTTACAATTGCCACTCGCAAATGGTGCGCCCGATCCGGTCCGAAACGGAGCGCTACGGTGAGTATAGCAAGCCCGGCGAGTTCGTGTACGATCACCCCTTCCAGTGGGGATCACGGCGAATAGGTCCTGATTTGCACCGTGTTGGCGGCAAATATCCTTACCTCTGGCACGTGCGGCACATGGAGGAGCCGACATCGACCACGCCGGGCTCGATCATGCCCGCGTACATTTGGCTGTTTCGCGACGACACACAGTTTGACTCGATTCAGAAGAAAGTGGACGCCATGGCCATGTTGGGGGTCCCCTATGGCGACGCGGTGAACCACGCGGAAGCCCTTGCGAGAAAGCAGGCCCGGGAAATTTCTAGAGAAATCGTGGCGCAGGGTGGCCCGGCGGGCCTCGAGAATAAGTCCATTGTTGCGCTGATTGCTTATCTGCAACGCCTGGGTACTGACATCAAGCTACCTGCAGCAGCTCCCGCGATCGTGGCAGGAATTGCCCCGGGCACGGAGGTGAAGCCATGAGGCTGAGCGACATCATGAGTCACATGCATTTGGCTGGCTATGCCGAGGTGGCGCTGTTGATTTTCCTGATCGTATTTGTCGCCATTGCGTATCAAACATTTCGACATTCGAGCCGTTCTCGGTGGCAAGCCGACAAACAGATCCCTCTATCGGACGCAGCTATCAGCGGAACCCATTCAGCTGGAAATGAGTAAAAATGGTCGACCATTCAGAGAGAAGCCCGAGCCAAGACCCCGAGCGTCATGAATCGCAAGAAGACTCACTGACGGGTCACGAATACGATGGCATTCAGGAATACGACAACCCGTTGCCACCCTGGTGGAAGAATATTTTTTGGGGGACCTTCGTATTTTCGCTCGGTTACGGGTTTCACTACCACTTGAGCCAACAGGGAATGAGCGTGGCGGACGCGTACGAGCAGGACATGCGTGAGTTTCGCGAGGAGACTGCGAAGAAGCTGGTGGGCACGGAGGTGACTGAGGAGGGCCTCACGCGCCTGATGAAGAATGCTCAGATGCTGAATGACGCCTCCACCATATATGCGGCGAAGTGCAAGGCCTGCCATGCGGAGCACGGCGAGGGGCTGATTGGGCCGAACCTCACCGATGATAGTTGGATTCATGGCAAGGGCTCACTCATGGACATCTACGGCGTCGTTGCGACGGGGGTCCAGGTTAAAGGCATGCCCGCCTGGGAGAAGCTGTTGACGCCCATCGAACTCCAAAAGGTGGTCGGGTTGGTTGGCAGCTTCCGCGGCAAGAATCTCCCCGGAAAGGTCGCGGAAGGAACGCTCGTTGCGACACCCTGAGCGCCCTAGCTGCCGGAAACAGGTAAGAGCGTGAACGCGCCATTGCGTCCACCGCGGCGAGTCTTGCCAACGCTGAACGCCGACGGGACACGTTACCAGATCCGTCCCGAGCCAAGCGGCGGACGTTGGCTCGCTCGGCGGCGCTGGGTAGGTCTAGGGTTGGTATTGCTGTTTGTGGCATTGCCTTTCATGACGCTCAACGGGCACCCAGTTGTGCTCCTCGATGTGCCGAGACGCGAGTTCCACCTCTTGGGCAGAACGTTTTTGCCCACTGATTCAGTCCTGCTGATGGTTTTGATATTGGCAATCTTCGTATCTATATTCTGGATAACGGCGTTGTTAGGGCGTGCCTGGTGTGGTTGGGGATGTCCGCAAACGGTGTATCTGGAGTTTATATTTCGACCCATCGAACGCTGGATCGAAGGCGGACGAAGCGGGCAGATGCGGCTGGATCGAGCGGGGGGTGGCTGGCGACGGGTGCTCAAATTTGGCGTCTTTGTCGTCCTGTCGGCGGCGCTTGGAAACCTGTTTTTATCGTACTTCGTTGGGATCGAGGCACTCCGGCGTTGGGTGAGTCAGTCTCCCTATGAACACCCCGGGCCGTTCCTGGTCATGTTCGCCACCACTGCCCTCGTGTACTTCGATTTTGCTTACTTTCGCGAGCAGATGTGCACGGTTATCTGTCCCTACGCCAAGCTCCAGTCCGTGTTGCTCGACACGCGTTCCCTCATTGTGGGGTACGATCACGGGCGGGGTGAAGTGCGCGGGAGTGGCAAGATTCGCGATGGGTTGGGTGATTGCATCGATTGTGGCGCTTGCGTCAGAACCTGCCCTACTGGAATTGATATTCGGGACGGGCTGCAGCTTGAGTGCGTCGCCTGCGCTCAGTGTGTGGATGCCTGCGATAGCATCATGCGAAAGATCGGGAAGCCGGAGGGCCTGGTGCGCTATTTGGCTCAGCAAGATTTTGTAGCTGTTCCCAAGGCCTCCTCGATGCCGCGGCCACGTCTGGTGATGTATCCCCTCGCTTTGGGCGGCTTGCTTGTCGCCTTATTCTTTCTAGGGAAAGACACGCGCGCGGCAGAAGTCACGGTCTTGCGTGGGTTGGGTGCTCCTTTTGTCGTCAGTGCGAACGGTGTCACCAGTCAGATCCGAATCAAGGTGAGGAATCGAAGTGAGGTGGCTGAATCCTACCGCATCGAGCTTGTGGGGGCGCCGGGGCTGAGCATCGTGGCGCCCGAGAATCCGTTGCGCGTGCCCGCTTTCGAACAACAGACCACCAGCGTCTTCGTCATTGCGCCGATAGCATCCTTCCAGAACGGAGCCCTTCAGGTGCGGTTTGTTGTTTCCGCCGGGCAACGATTTCGCGAAGAGACCTTGTATCGGCTCCTTGGACCCAAGTTCGAAGTAGGAAAGAAGCCTTTGCCATGATGAGCCCGTTAGCGAACCGAGTGAATGTGTCGCCCGCGTCGGGGCCCGGCGCGGGTTCGGCGGGGCGGTTTTGGGCTCTTTTTCCCGTGGTTTTATTGGGTAGCTGGGTGCTCGGGCTGAGCGCCATCGTGGTGCTCTTCGTGAACGATCCCAGCGTCTCTCTGGAGAATGATTACTACCGCAAGGCCGTCAACTGGGATCGACATCAAGCCGATGCGCTGCAAAGTCGGCAACTGGGTTATCGCGTCACGCTCACCACGCGCGTCTCCCCGGATGGGCGTACCTTCAGCGTCAACGTGGCTGCCGCCGACCGAACGGGTGCTCCACTTTCGGGGGCCCACTTGAACCTGGACGCATTTCCCAACGCACGTGCCGGAACAACCATTCACAAGGTTTTGAACGAGAGCGCCCCCGGAATCTACTCGATCGAGCTACCTCGGGTTCGCTCTGGGCTCTGGGAGTTTCGCTTGGAAATCAGCCGTGGACAAGGCGGACAGCAGCGTTATCTCGAAGTGTTCCGCCGCGATGTCGGAGTCCCCTCTCCATGACTGCGCTGCTCGCTTCTGTGTTCGTGGCCAGCGTGATCGGCAGCTTGCATTGTGCCGGCATGTGCGGCCCATTGATCGCGTTTTACGCTGGCGCTTCGGATCAGCATCGTCGGGGCGTGCATGTCGCCTATCATTTGGGTCGATTCGCCACGTACACAGTGCTCGGGGCCATCGCCGGTGGCGTCGGACAAGTTGCCAACGGCGCGCTCGATTGGGTCGGCCTTGGGCGTACCGGTGCGATTGTGGCGTCGGTGGTGATGGTGGTTTGGGGTACGCTGCTTTTGAGCCAATCGGCTGGATTTCAGCTCTTTCGTCGCCATGGGCCCGAGTCCGGTGCCGGTACAAGCCCAACGGTGTTGTGGGTCTATCGGTTGGCAAGTCGCGCTCAGCGTCGTCCGCCGTTAATCCGCGGCGCACTCTTAGGCGCGGCCTCAGGCTTGCTGCCCTGCGGCTGGCTGTACGCATTCGTTGTGACCGCCGCAGGCACTGGGAGCCCGGCTCTGGGCGCACTCACGATGGGGACGTTCTGGTTAGGCACGGTCCCGGCCTTGGTGCTCTTTGCTTGGGGCTTCGGTCGGCTAACGGCAGGTCTGCGACGCTGGGTGCCTTCCTTGAGCGCGCTGGCCTTGGTGGCATTGGGAGTGATTGGGGTATTCACACGGTCGAGCCTTGCGTCGAGCATTCAGCGTATCTCCATGACGCCACCCACCACACGAGCCGCTTCGCCGGTCGTCCCAGATATGCCTGCTGACTGCCCGATGCACAGGAGGAATCATTGACTCTCGGTGTCGGAGGTTCCGCTGCGCCACGCTGGGTGTCCCCTCCGGTTGCCGACATCACCTGCAGCCACTGTGAGCTGCCTGTTCCCGCGTCGCGCGTGCAGCTCGGCGCTGAGCTTCAGTTCTGCTGTGACGGCTGCGCTTCGGTCTATAGCTTGCTGCGCGGCGCAGAGCTGACTGCGTACTACGACGTTCGCGAGAAGCTCGGCGGCCGTACCGAGCGCGCACTGGTGACAAAACGCACCTACGAAGATTTTGACGACGACGCGCTGCAAGATCTGCTGGTCGAGCGTTGGTCTTCGAACCTGAGCCGAGTCGATCTCCACCTGGAAGGCTTGCATTGCGGGGCCTGCGTGTGGCTCGTTGAGAAAGTGTGTAGCCGAGTTCCTGGTGTGCGCGAAGCGCGCGTCGATTTAGGGCGCCGAAGGTTAACTGTCGCCTTCGATCCTCAAGAATTGAAGCTCAGTGCTTTGGCGCGCCGGCTGGATAGCTTTGGCTACCCTTGTCACGCCAACGTGGGCGATCACGCCGGTTCCGAGGTTCGCGAGGAGGATCGCAAGCTTCTGGTTCGAATGGGCGTCGCCGCGGCAGCCGCTGGCAATGCGATGCTCATGGCATTTGCGCTCTATTCGGGGTTGGCATCGGGGCTCGACCGGGACCTCTGGTCGCTGTTTCGCTGGGGCAGCTTGGCAGTCACGATCCCCGCGGTTTTTTGGTCGGCACTTCCATTCTTTCAGAGAGCCATTGCCGCCGTGCGGGCTCGCAGCGTCCACATGGACATTCCGATCAGTCTGGCGATCGGTTCCGGGTTCATTTGGGGAGCGATCAATACGGTGCGCGGTGCCGGAGAGATCTACTTTGACACGTTGGGTGTGCTGACGTTCTTATTGCTGGTGGGACGCTACATTCAGCAGAAGAGTCAACGGAGGAGCCTGGATGAAGCCTCCCTGCTCCAGTCGTTGGCGCCATCGAGTGCGCGCATGGTGACCGACGATGGCGTGAAAGAGGTGCCGATCACTCGGGTGCCCATCGGAGCGGTGGTGATCGTGCAGGCTGGGGACGTGCTTCCGGTCGATGGCACGGTGATTTCCGGGGTGTCCTCGCTGAATTTGGCGCTTCTGACGGGCGAATCCGTGCCCGCGGAAGTTCGCCCTGGTGAGCAGGTCTACGCGGGGACCCTGAATTTAGAGCGCGAGTTGCGGATTCAAGCGACCGCTTCAGGCCAGTCCACGCGCGTCGGTCAATTGGTGCGAAGCCTGGAGCAATCAGCACTCTTGCGCCCAAAAGTGGCGCTGCTGGCGGATCAGGTGGCGGGCTATTTCGTCGTGCTAGTCACGCTCCTGGCGCTCATCACGCTGGTGCTTTGGTGGCCGACGAGTCCGGAACACGCAGTCGAAAACGCCATCGCGCTCTTGGTCGTGAGTTGCCCCTGCGCTTTGGCCATGGCAACACCACTCGCGATCAGCAGCGCACTCGGGCGAGCTGCGCGGGCGGGCATTCTCATCAAAAGCGGCGAGGCTGTGGAACGACTTGCCCAAGCGCAACACGTGGTGTTCGATAAGACCGGGACGCTGACAGAAGGCAGCTTGGAGCTTGCCGCGTGGTGGGGTGACGTTGACCTGAAACCTGTGGTTCAAGCGTTGGAGCGCGAAGCCACTCATCCGGTGGGTCGCGCACTTTCGGCCGGGTTGCCCTCGGACGCACGGATCGGCATCGAACACCTCCAAACGACGCTGGGTTCAGGAGTGGAGGGCGAGTTGAATGGGCAGAAAATCCGCGTCGGAAAGCCCAGTTTTGTTCTGGAATCACGGGACGTGCCCGAAGCATCGCGAGCGTTTGTGGAAGAACAACGTCGCCTAGGCCGAAGTCTCTTGGCGGTTTCCGTGGACGGCGAGGTTCGAGCTCTGCTGTCGTTGGCGGAGCGGGTTCGTGCCGACACCTCGGTTGCCATCCGCGAGCTCAAGAAGCTTGGTCTCAGATTATCTCTATTGTCCGGCGATCAGCAACGGGCAGTCGACAGTGTGTCTGAGTACTTGGGGAACCCATTTACTGAGGCGCGCGGTGAAGTGTCCCCCGAGGGAAAACGTGACGCCCTCTCGCTCTACGGAAAAGCTGAGCACGCGGTCATGGTCGGTGACGGCGTGAACGACGCCGGAGCATTGGTCGCGGCAAGTGTCGGGGTCGCAGTGCACGGAGGCGCCGAGGCCAGCCTGAAAGTAGCCGACGTCTTTATCACCCAAGAAGGCCTCGCTCCGCTCGTGACGCTCTTCACGGGTGCCCGCCGCACGCTCACGGTGATTCGCCGGGGGATGGTCTTTTCGCTTCTCTACAACGTGGTTTCGATTTCACTGGCAATGAGCGGCAGGCTGAGTCCGCTTGTTGCAGCGATTTTGATGCCGCTCAGTTCAATCACCGTTGTCCTCAACGCCTATCGGAGTCGCACGTTCTGAAGGAGTCCGAGCCCGCATGAGTGTCCTTTTCTTGCTTCTACCGTTGGGACTGCTGTTGTCGGGCTCAGCCACGGTCGCGTTCATTTGGGCGGTCCGCCGTGGACAGTTTGACGACACCCAAACGCCAGCCGTGCGAATCCTATCCGACGATGCCGGGGGAGCGCAGCAACTGCCCGGAGGGCGTCCACCGAGCCAACCGCTTTCCGTGGGCGAAGCGAACACCCCCGCCTGAGCGGGGCTACAGCCCAGGACTGCGTCGGTAGAAAGTTTCTAACTGCGTGAGCGCGACGAACACCGCGCGAATGTTCGATAGAGAAGTATTTGCCGCCTGCCGAACATTCACATCTTCGCCCGGGATCAACTCGCGCCCGAAGGCCCAGCGATAAGCGTGGGAGGCAAAACAATTCTGAACCTGCTGACTCCCCGCAAGCCTAATCGCAAGCTCGACGGCACCAACATACGGGCCGTCCACGTCCGTGCCAACGAGTGAACCCGACGCGTCGATCGGCAGGCCACGGTCTGCGGTGCGAAAAGCTCCGATCCGGTCGTAGTTCTCAAGGCTGAACGCGAGCGGCTCGAATAGACTGTGGCAACCCGCACAGGTTGGGCTAGCGGTGAGCTCTGCATAGGACTGTCGAATGGTCTTATTGGGAACGAATTGAGGCTGGCTCTGATAATGAGCCCCCGCCGGCGGTGCGGGAACGGCCTGACAAAGAAATTGCTTCAGGATCAGCGCGGAACGCCCGTATGGATGACCCATGCTCAAGGGCGCGGAGGCCAGCATGACGGACGCCTGCGTTAGCAGTCCCATGTGACTTGGATTGAGCCCAACCTGAACCAGTGTGTCGCCCTGACCCGGATCGGGGAGCCCATAGTGCTGCGCCAAACGCGAGTTGATGAAGCTGTAGGGAGCTGCCAGCAGCGCGGGGAACGTGCCTTCGCCCTCCCAGATCACCGCCTCAAGAAAACGGTCCGTCTCAAGGCGCATTGAGCGTGCCAGCTCGGGCGTGAAGCTGGGATATTCGGCGGGCGATAACACCACCTCCTCGATGCGATCGATCCCGAGATACATTTCGAAGAAACCCTGCAAGGTGGGGCGAAACGCGGGCAAAGCTTGGAGGCGCTGCGCTTGCTGGAAAACATAATCGGGATTCAGAAGCAGGCCAGCGTCCGCATTCGCGTAAAGCTCGGCATCGGGTGGACCAGCCGTGAAAAGATATGAAAGCTCGCTCGCGATCTCATACGAGGTGAGCTGCCCCGGATTATTGGCGTTTCCAAGCTCCGTGCGATAGAGCAAGTTCGGCGACTGCAGCATGATGGCGAGCACCTCACGCAGGCTTTCCTCGTAGGTCGCAGCTGGGAAGCGGGGGGTGAACAGGTCTTGAGCGAAGAGATCGAGGTAGGCTTGCTGCTCAGCGCACGTGAGCGGTCGGCGAAACGCCTTCTTCCCGAAGTCCGTGATAAACGCAGTCGCACATTGCTCGTAGGTTCGACTCGGGGTGGCGCATGCGGGGAGTACGGCTTGCCCCGCCAGCTTTGAGGCGATTGAGGAATACTGCGTCCCAAGGACAGGAGAAACGACCAAGGCCCCCGCATCATTGTCGAAACCCCAAGGGCGGCTCGGATCTCGCTCCAGGGATTCGGAATCAGACAGGGTCAGTCCGAGCGCCTGCAACGTGTTCCGGTATTCCTGGCGGGTCAAGCGGCGCAGCAGGGTTGGGCCAACGGTCTGCGGAGGCTGCGGAGGAATGGCAGCTCCTGAGGCCGTGGGAACCGGGGCAGGGCTCGCCGAGGGGTTGGCCGGTAGCTGTTGTTCATCAAATGCCGTTGGGAGAGCCACGGACCTTTCCAACTCTCGGAGCGCGGTCAAATGTTGGTCGAGCTTGGTCCACTCGCCGTTGGGTGCCTTCATCTTCAGCGCGCTAAGCTCCCCCTTAAGAAATGCAATCCGCGTTCGCCCCCGAGCGTTCGCAATTTCTTGCGGCGTGGGCCCGCTGACTGGATCCGTTGCTGTGCCCCCCGCATTCGGAGTACCCGCGAACCCCGCTGCGTTAGAATTCCCCGCCGTACCAAACGCCCCCGCCGCATTGGCGCTGCCACCGAAACCAGCGTTAGCGCCCCCCATTCCGAAGCTGGGCGGGGGCGTCGGGAAACTGAGAATACACAGCTCAACGGCCGGCGCACCTCCCGTCGCAATACCTCCACCACTAGCCACCGAGCCGCCCCCTGGTGCCATTATTTTTCCACCGCCTTGACCCGCGAGGCGCCCCCCAACTCCCAGCATCCCCCCAGCTCCCATATCGCACTGCCCAGGCTCGCAACTCCCCGCGTTAGGATCGCCCGAAACGCGGCCACATGCTTGGCTAAGCGAAACCAAGGCGGTACCGACGACTGCTAACCTAACCCAGCTGACCAATGTTCTGTTCATGGCGCTCCCAATGAAATGAGAACACCAAGCTAGCAAACCGGCTCCGCTCACGCTAGCTCAGATCGAGTGAGGGCTAACCCTTGTTAGCCACAACTCCTCGGCGAATCTGGCGCAAAGTTGAGACGCCGGCGGTTGAATCGCCGACGTCCCTGTGGGGTTCCAAACCTTAGAAGTGTGAGTTCACACCTGCCTGTGCGGCGTGTACAAAAGATTGTCACGCTCCCTACCACATTTCAATTTCTCAAAGAAACGACAATTCAAGGGTTGTCCCTAATTGTCGAAGGGGTGCCCTCTTGTTAAGTGCCACGCATGACGATGAACCATGTCTTAACTTCAAGTAAACATCAGTGGCTTCTGCTTGGCTTATTCAACGCGGCCGCTTTCCTGTCAGGCTGCGGGGACGACACCAACAAAGTGGCAGGCCCTAGCGCGATGGCCCTGGGAGGAACGGGAGGCGGAACGAACAACAACACAGGGGGAGCTCCGGCCGCAGGCGGAGCAACAGCTACTACC
>ENA-ORBV01001135-ORBV01001135.1-microbial-mat-metagenome-genome-assembly--contig:-NODE-1135-length-60414-cov-9.246880_pt1 | contig 60414 bp, 54 predicted proteins | sample MGYA00237777_ERZ505514 | MGnify/ENA primary metagenome ERZ505514 (study PRJEB26160, sample SAMN06269048) | microbial mat metagenome | isolation source: Oligotrophic lake microbial mat | place...
TTTTCAAGCAGAAGACGGCATACGAGATTCGCCTTAGTCTCGTGGGCTCGGAGATGTGTATAAGAGACAGCAAATATCTCTTAATTCAATATGTCAATCATTAGCTATTGCTGGAGGGATTGACAACAAAGCTAAAGCACTGGTGCAAATTGCCAACCACCTTGAAACGAGTGAAAAGCCTCAGAAGAAAAAAAATCTTCAATTTGAAGAAATTCCAAGCCAAAGAAAAATCATTGAGAAACGCAAGTTTCCTGGAAAACTCAAAGTTTTTGCTTCGTGGTATTTCATTTGGAACACCATGTATCAGATTGTTTGGGATTTAATCTTTGCTACTGTACTTTGCAATATGCTCATTATTTGCACTAATAGCAATCTACTATTACTCCGAAACAGTAGAATATTGCTTGCCACTTGCACATCAATCGCACACATAAGTATTAGGATGAACGGCAAAGCCAAAAAGCGTTGGAAGTTGAAGTACGGAGATATAAATTCCAATAACAAGGATCTCTAACCAAAATCGATGACAGTATTTCTAACGGTTCTCTCTGGTGTTATAACTTTTGTGCTGGGGCAGTTGGTAATCAAATTGTTTGTAGATCCAGTTCATGACTTTAGAAAATCTGTTGCTGATATCGCTCTTGCATTGATTGAACATGCAAATGTTTATGCGAATCCTGGAGTAGCCGGAAGCGAAATTGAGAAGAAAGTTTCAGAGGAATTGAGACGCTTATCTTCACGCCTGAACGCACAGATGTATTTGATTCCGTGTTATCCCATCACCGCCAGAGTATTTGGATTACCTTCGAGAAAAAAAGTCGTGGATGCTGCAAGCAATTTAATTGGTCTTTCTAACGGTGTGTTTCAATCTGCGTCTAACCTGGTTTTGGTTAATGTGGAAAAGGCTGACAAAATTCGTAAGGCACTTGGAATTTTTATTCCTGAAAATGAGCAAGTTAAACTCAAAAAATAACCTCTTCATGTTTAAATGCGGCATAACACCCCTTGCAGCGGACGGTGATGAGGTGTCGGTAGAGATGCAAAAGCTACTTGCCGCTTCTGAAGGGGAACGTTATGCGAGGCGTACCATTAATTTTGTCTGGTTTGACCGCCTGTCTTTTGACAACTCTCCTCACACGCCGTATGTTGAAGTGTTCTGAAAGCTTTTTCTGATTGCTGAAGCGGTCGAATGAGGTAGGAAACCGAGTGGATCTACTGTTGGTCATGGTTTTAGGGTTTCTCGGCAGTTTTGGTCACTGTGTGGGCATGTGCGGTCCCTTAACGATCGCCTTCTCGTTATCGCAAAAAAGTTCTGCTGCTCCAACCTGGCAAAAATCGCTTTACTTCCACGGACTCCTAAATCTGGGGCGAATTTTCAGCTATGCGGCGATCGGCGCTGGAATTGGAGCTTTGGGGTCAGTGCTGATTGCAGGGGGGCAACTTGCCGGAATTGAAAGCGGCTTGCGTCGGGGACTGGCAATTTTCACAGGCATTTTGCTGATCTGGATGGGGCTGGTTCAAGTTCAACCGGGTCTACTGCCTAAAATTCCGCTGCTGCACCCCTTAACCCAAGGAAAACTCCATCAAACCCTGAACAGCGGGATGATCAAGCTCTCTTTCCACTCCCGTTGGTGGACTCCGCTGTTGTTAGGGCTAACGTGGGGACTCGTACCCTGCGGCTTTTTATACACCGCCCAAATTAAAGCCGCAGAAACGGGCAACCTCTGGCATGGCATGGTCACGATGCTGGCATTTGGACTCGGAACCCTGCCCTCCATGGTAGGAATCGGCGTATCTGCGTCATTGCTGAGTGCCGATCGCCGCAGCCAACTATTTCGGCTGGGCGGTTGGGTAACGATCGCGATCGGGCTGCTGATCTTGCTCCGAACCGGACAGATGGAGAACTACACCAGTCATGGAGCCTTGGTTCTCTTAATGCTGGCGCTGGTTGCCCGTCCGATCAGTCGGCTCTGGGCTGCACCGCTTAAATATCGCCGGGGTCTGGGTGTGGGCGCATTTGCGCTTGCCATTGCCCATAGTCTACACATCGTTCAGCATAATCTCAACTGGAACTTAGACGCAGTTTCGTTCATGCTGCCAGAACAGCAAGCTGCGCTGTGGTCAGGAGCGATCGCGTTAGCGTTGATGACCCCTGCCGCCGCCACCAGTTGCGATCGCGCAGTCCGCGCATTAGGACGGTACTGGCGATGGATTCATCTGCTTAACATTCCAGCCCTGATTTTAGGAGTTGGTCATACCCTGTGGCTTGGCTCTCATTACTTCGGTGCCCTGGAGGTATCTCAAAGTCAGATCACGTCAGCGCTGTTGCTAGTAGGCTTGACTCTGTTAGTTTTGTTGATTCGCCAACGTTGGATGTGGTCACTGTTATCATTGGAGCGATTTTATGCGCCTGTTCTTAAATCGAAGTAAAGTTCTGGGAACATTGTTCACTCCCTTGCTGTTAGTTGCGCCTGTGGTGGCACATGAAATAGAAACTTCGGTGGCGAGAGATGTAGCGGCAACTTTTCACATTGAACCCAGCCACAATCCCACTGCTGGAAAACCCTCTACGGCTTGGTTCGCGTTGACCCGTCGCGGTGGAAAAGTGATCCCCCTGGCTCAGTGCAACTGTCAACTCGCCGTTTATCCCGTTCCCTACAAAGCAGGAAAAACTCTTCCGGTAATGAAACCGACGTTGAATAAGCTCGACGTAGAACGCTACAAAGGCGTTCCGGCAGCAACTATCACCTTTCCAAAAGCGGGAATGTACGAATTAAAGTTGACCGGAACGGCAAAACCAGGAGCTAACTTTCAGCCATTCAGCTTGTCTTATAAGGTCACGGTTGGCGGCTAAGCATACACAAATAAGGCATGATTTGGCATCTGCTTAGGAATGAAAATTAAACAAGCTCAAGATTTGGTAGGGGCGTAGCATTCGGGCAATAATCCTTGCAACTCAAGCAGAATCATCTACCGAATGCTACGCCCGTACAGCCGGAATGTTCAATGTTATTAAATCCATGATCCTTAGTCCTTAGCGCTTATGATTTTGAGAGTTGTGATGCGAGTGAACCGATGCAGACGATTGTGGAAGTATTGCCAGACAAAAGTGCATTGATCGAGCGATCGCTAGAAATCGTGCTTACCAAAATTGAAGCCGCGATCGCTCAGCGGGACATTGCCACCATCGCCCTTGCAGGTGGCAGCACCCCCAAACCCTTGTATGAAAAACTGGCAGAGCAAGATCTCCCCTGGAAAAAAATCCATGTGTTTTGGGGCGATGAGCGCTATGTTCCCGCCGACCATCCCGACAGTAACGAAGGCATGGCACGGCGAGCATGGCTAGATCAAGTGCCACTGCCAGCCGCCAACATTCACCCGATGCCCACCGATGCCAGCGATCCAGCCGCTGCCGCCGCCCAACACGAAGCCGAAGTGCAAGCCTTTTTCACAATCTCAACCGGAACCTTTCCAGCGTTTGATATCATTCTCTTAGGCATTGGCGATGATGGACACACCGCATCACTGTTTCCCCATACCGATGCTTTGCAGGTGCGCGATCGCCTGATCACCGTGGGCAACAAAGACGGGCAACCCCGCCTCACCTTCACAGCCCCCCTAATTAACCAGGCTCACGCCGTTCTCTTCCTCGTTGCCGGAGCCAGCAAACGCCCCGCCTTAAACCACATCTTTGCCCCCGAAGATGACGACACGCTCTATCCCGCCCGATTGATCCAGCCCCAAGGCGAACTCTGGTGGCTGCTCGATGAAGCCGCCGGAGAAGAATGACGAAAGGCGAGTGGCGAGTGACGAGTGGCGATCGCGTAGCGTCTCCATGGGAGATATGACGAGTAGCGCATGATAAGGATGTGCCCTATTCTCTCTTCCCTGAAACCTGAAACCTGCCCCCTGTTTTACTCAATCGCGGCGATCGCGAATATGATAGTCCTGAGAACTAGGAAATTTCTATGATTGTTTGTCCAAATTGCAATCATCCCAATCCGGATGGTGCTGTGCAGTGCGAAGCTTGTTACACGCCACTACCGGCTACGGCTGCTTGCCCAAATTGCGGCGCGATTGTCCAGTCAGACGCGAGCTTTTGCGGTCAGTGTGGGTCTAATCTCCGTGCCGATGGAGCTACTTCTGCATCTGTTGAACCCGACAATGCATCTTTGCCTAGTGAGGCTCCAGCGAATGTTCCAGAGCTTAGTTTTCCTGACTCGCCCATACAACAACCTTTAACATTTGTACCTAGCATTTTAGTTGAGCAGATTGAACCTCCGCCCGATCTTGCGGCGACAGTGCCGCCTGCCGCAGTTGAACCCGTTGAGGCAATTGAACCAGCGGCTACGGCGGGTGATAATCCAACGGTGGTGCCGTCAACCGAAACTAGCACTAGCACCCAACTGCAAAAACAAACTGCAAAACTGCTGCATATCCAAACTAATGCCACCGCCGAGCTGCCCCAAGGTCTGATGGTGATTCATATTGGTAAGCCGAACGATCGCATCCCGCCTGATATTGATGTGTCTGGCTTTCCCAATTCCGAAGTCGTTTCCCGGATTCATGCAGACATTCGTCTGGAAGGAGACAGTTATTACGTTGAAGATGTGGGTAGCTCCAACGGGACTTACATCAATAATTTGCCCTTAGCAATGGGTAATCGGCATCGACTACGACCCGGCGATCGCATTGGCTTGGGTAAGGGCGATAAAGTGACATTTCTCTTCCAACTTTCGTAGATTCCTCACCAATTTGAGTTACGTTAGATGGTGGAGACTGTCTTGAACCTGCTTCAAAGATTGCTGAAAATCGTCAAATTAAACCTGGAAGTTCCATATCCTGTTCGCGATTCATTCTGGTTCGTCCTGTTGCCTTTCAGCAGAGTTTTTCGTTCTGCGGTTGCTAAAGCACCGTAGGATAGAATAATTTTCTGGCATCAGAAGCGCAATTTGCACTACAAATTTTCGGCTCTACCTGCCAGCGTGATTACCCTGACCTTGTTGCATCCCATGCAGTCCATTCCCGTTCAAAGCTGGAACTTTGAACACGAGTCCGTCGTTCGGATTGGGCGCTCCACCGATAACCATGTCATCCTATATAGCGCCGTTGTCTCTCGCCATCATGTTGAAATTCGTCAAGCGGAGACAGGCTGGGAAATTGTCAACTTAGGTGCAAATGGCACTTACCTTGAAGGACGGCGCATTACCAAAGTTCCCGTTGAAGATGGCGTGATTATTCGTCTGGCGCGATCGGGTCCCAATGTCCAAGTCCATCTTGGCGTAAAAGGTGGCGATCCGGCTGCTGCCACCCCATTGGGTGAGAAAACGGTTGGTCAGCGCACACGGCAAACCACCACTGCGGCTGCTAATGTAGAAGCGTCTGCACCCAGATCTGAGCTAACCTCAAACGCCAGCCAGCCCAAAACTGACATTGGCAACTCCACGGCTCAGAGTGCTGAGCAACGCGGAACTCATGTCCAAACAATAGTGGATGTAGAAAGTCAGGTGCTGCCCAATTCTGAGCTTAATTCTGACGATAAGCTTATTCTTTCAGACTGCTGCCAGCGCTATGTCGGAACGGAACGCCTGTTTTGCCTCGATTGTGGTAAACCGCTTAACACGTTGGGCACGATTGGGACTTACCATGTTGTGAAAGTGTTGGAGCGCGATCGCTTAGGCATTACCCAATTGGTTTGGCAGGATGGACAAACGTCGATGCTGCGGTCTCTCAACCCTGAATGGGCTAGCCATACGGAAGCACTGGAGTTGTTTGAGCAAGAAGCGGAGCAACTGCTGAAGCTTAATCATCCAATGTTGCCTCGGTTCATTGATGTTTTTATTGCAGGTGGGCAACCTTATCTGGTGATGCAACCGTTATATGGGAAGTCGTTACAGCAAGTGGTTGCTACAACGGGCACTGTTTCCTTACAGCAGGCGATCGCTTGGGTGCTTCAGGCTTGTCATGCTTTAGAGTATTTACATCAGCAAACTCCCTCAATAATCCATCAAGATATTCGCCCTGAAAATTTTCTGCGCCGCGCTTCAGTAAATTCAGAAATTGCCCTAGTCGGTCTTTACCCCTGTAGAAGCCTAAAGATGGCAATTCAGCCAGACTTTGCCGGATATTCTGCCCCAGAACAACAGCAAGGACAAGTGTTTGCTACGTCCGATTTGTATGCGCTTGCCCCAACCTTAGTTTATTTGCTCACTAGGAAACCTCCCAACACCTTCTATACCCAGCGAGAGCAAGGCTATCGGTTTTATCCAGAGTATGTGCCAGGAATTGATACTGAACTGATTCCGATTTTGCGGAAACTCACCAATCCTGCGCCGGATGAACGCTACGCCTCTGTCACAGAGTTAGTCCAAGCCCTGCAACACCTTGTGCCCATTGGGGTTTGAGTCCAAAATAGTTCTTTTTGATCAAATTTATTTAACTGAGAAATTTTGTTCAGTCGTCGAATAATTTGGGCATTCTGGTAAGATTGCCTTTTTTAGGCGACTTTATATTCAGGACATCTTGCCTGTGTCACGTCAATCCTGTCAATCGCTGATTCCAACCCTATCCGAAGGGCGTGGTGAGGCTCTGAATCTGGAGTCTAAGCTACAAGATTTGCCTTTGCATCGATTTGAAATTGAGCTAGGGCATTTAGGATCGCAACTCGCACAGGTTTTTGAGCAGCATCCGTTCCTACCGGGCGCAATTTTGGTGAATCAAGGCAACTATGTAGGAATGTTGTCGCGGCGGCGATTATTGGAATATTTGCTCCGTCCCCATGGACTCGATATTTTTTTGGCAGAGCCGCTTCAGGTTTTGTACAGCTATGCCCGATGTGATCTCTTGCTGCTGCCGGGGAATACGCCGATTTTGGTTGCGGCTCAGCAGGCTTTGCGGCGATCGCCCGATCTCTTGGCTGAACCCGTCATCGTTCAAGATGCTCAAACGTACTATCTATTAGACATTCATGAACTTAATATTGCCCACTGGCAAATTCGCGGCATCGAAACCCAAGTGCGCTATGAACGCATCCAGGCGCAGATGATTCAGAATAATAAAATGGCAAGTTTAGGGCGACTGGTAGATGGGGTTGCCCACGAAATTCTTGATCCAGTCAGCTTTATTTGGGGCAATCTCAGCCATATTGCTAGCTATAGCGACGATTTGTTAACCTTGCTGGACGCTTATGAGCAACATTTACCCGGAACTCTAGCAGAAATTGAGCGGCTAAAAACAGATCTGGATGTTGATTACTCGCGCCAAGATCTACCAAGAGCGATCGCAAGTGTCAAAACAGGCGCAGAACGCTTGTCTAAACTGGCATCCAGCCTACAAAACTTCTGCCATATTGATGAGGTCTATCCGAAACCTGTCGATTTGCATGAGGCGATCGACGGTATTTTGTTGCTGCTCAAAAGTCGCCTAACCAACGAGATTCAAGTGATCCGTCAGTATGGGAAATTGCCGCCCGTGTTGTGCTTTCCTGGGCATTTGCAGCAGGTTTTCATGAATATCTTAAGCCGCTGTTTAGATAGTTTGTTGAATCAGGCAATTAGCCAAGAACTGGATCAAGAGTTTCGATCGCGCCATGCTGCCCAAAACCCTGCCGTTTCTGTCAAACCCACAATTCATATTACGACGCAAGTTTGCTCCTTGGCGATGGGCGATCGCGCACCTGCCCGGTGGGTATTAATTTGCATCGGCGATAATGGATCTGGCTTATCGGCTGAAGCGCAACAAGAAATTTTAGAATCATTTTCCGTTAAAAAACGGGCAGAAAAAGAAACCAGCCTTGCCGTCAGCTATCAAATTGTCACCGCTAAGCACGGCGGCAAATTGTGGGTGCGATCGCGGGGGGCAACCTTGGGTGAATCATCTACCAACAACTCAGATGCCTCGCACCTAGACGATTCTCCCTCAGATACTCCAACCCATATCATCGGCACCGAATTCGAGATTCTGTTACCTCTTTCATAGCCTTTAGCTTGCTCTCTTGTTTCTTCTTCCTTCCTTTTTCTCTCTTCTTCCTTCCTTTTTCGCTCTTCTTTCTTCTCTCTTCTCTCTTAAAATACCAAAGTCATCAATTTCGAGGTATTTAGCTATGACAGACCCAATCCCAGTGTTAGTAAATGGTGCGGCGGGCAAAATGGGTCGTGAAGTGGTGAAAGCGATCGCCCAAGCAGAAGATATGACCCTAATGGGAGCGGTCGATCGCAGCCTTGAATATCTGGGTCAGGATGCGGGGGAACTGGCAGGCTGTGGCACGTTGGAAGTCCCCATCACTACTGATTTTCAACCGATGCTGGCATTTGTTTCTCAAGAGAAGCAGCCAGCAGTGATGGTTGATTTTACTCATCCCGACTCGGTATATGAAAATATTCGGATCGCGATCGCCTATGGAGTACGCCCTGTTGTGGGCACCACTGGACTCAGCCCTGCTCAAATTGCTAACCTGACTGAGTTTGCAGATAAAGCCAGCATGGGCTGTCTGCTGATTCCTAATTTCTCTATTGGCATGGTCTTGTTGCAACAAGCTGCCATTCAAGCTTCTCAACATTTTGACCATGTGGAGATTATTGAGCTACACCACAATCAAAAAGCGGATGCTCCCAGCGGGACGGCGCTGCAAACGGCTGAACTGTTAGGAGAACTAGGCAAGCCCTTCAATCCGCCTAGTGTGGAAGAAACGGAAAAATTGCCCGGTGCGCGGGGCAGCCTCACAGAAGCAGGCATTCGGATTCACAGCATTCGTCTACCTGGATTGATCGCTCACCAAGAAGTCATTTTTGGGGCACCAGGTCAACTGTATACGCTGCGGCATGATACGAGCGATCGCGCTTGCTATATGCCGGGGGTTCTGCTGGCAATCCGCAAAGTGATGCAGTTGAAATCGTTGGTTTATGGCTTAGAGAAAATTTTGTAAAGCTAGCGTCCAGCTTACCTTGCGAGACAGCAAACCTCTGGCTGTGATTTTGATCAACTGATTTACTTTGGTTCATCACCGCGATCGCGTTAGCAAAAACGCATAATCAGCGATGACAAGCAAAAATATCTTCGTGAAGTCGTATTCCTGATTCAAGGCATTAAAAGAAAATCGCCTGACCCTTAAAAGCCCCCAGGGTCAGGCTGTCTACCTGTAAGTACGCTTTTCTAACTGAAAAAACTAAGCCAACATAGTTGCCCCCTAGTTGTTTAGCTCTTCCGAATCACGTTCCTCAGATGTATTCTAATTTTGCAGTATTTTTGTTCCAAATCCATCCGCATAGTCCCTCATGTTTTACTTGAATTGGCTCTGAAGCAAGCTAGGGTTTTTGCGTAGATTTACTTTAGAGTGTTCTACGCACATTTATAGTCCTAAAAATTGCCGATATACTTTATGGTCGCTTCACTAATCGCTCCGCACTCTGATCTCCTCTAGGCAAGCCGACAAGTGTTAGGCTCGTAGCAGTTATTCGAGTAGTTTGACCTGTCTTATGTTAGTTCCACTAACCCGCAAAACTTTTGAAAGCCTAATTCCACCGATCGCGACAGGCGGGCAATATGCCTACTTTTGGGGTAAGCCGCGCGATGCGTTGCGACGAGTACTGATCTCAGTGGTTGGCATTTTCGCGATCGTGCTAATTCGGTCACTATTCCTTGATGTCATCCCCGATGGCATTTTATTATTTGTGGGTTTAAGCGTTGGGCTGTATTGGATTTGGGGTCCGATTTGGTGGGCAAGCCTCCGCAATTGGGAATATCGCCGATATGGCTATGCTGGATTTTGGCAGGGCAGAGTAACCGATATATTTTTGACGGAAGAACTGATTGGCACCGAAGAAAACGTCAACAATCGCGGTGAGTTAGTGGTGGTGGAGAACCGAGAGCGCTGTTTAAATTTAGAAGTGGGGGACGAAACAGGCTTTACGGCTCAATTGCGAGTTCCACTTAAGCGCTATCATCGCGCGATCGACCTGGGCGATGTTGCGGAAATGCTAGTGCTGTCAAATCGGGGTGATTTAGGACGCATTGCTCAAACATCAGACATTTACATTCCAGATCATAATCTTTGGGTGAGTGACTATCCCTATTTGCAGCAGGATGCTTTTATAGATGTCAGTCGTAGGCTAAGCACTCAATATCCTGATGCGGCAGACTCAGTGGAACCTCAGCCTACGCGCCGTAAACGAACTCCAAAAGGCGATACTTCTAAAAGCGCAGCATTGACACGTAGACAATCTAATGATGAACCAGATACCCGTAGACGCAGCACTCAAAATGTAGATTCTGATTACCAGCCAGCAGCATCGCCTCGGAAACGGCGATCGCGTCGTCTTGCAAATGACGATTGATGGAATGTATTCGTTAAACGCCTACTTGCTCCTGCCCGTAAGCTTGCCATGCTAAATCGACTAAGCCATTCACAATAGCAGCCGCTACAACTGAACTGCCCTTGCGTCCGGCGATGGTGATGTAGGGGACTAGCGAGTCTGCTAATCGTTCTTTTGCCACGTCTGCCCCGACAAAACCAGCCGGAGTGCCAATTACAAGCGCGGGTCGGATATCTTCGGTTTCAATCAGGTCGGCGATCGCGGTTAGCGCTGTCTGCGATTGCCCAATCACATATACTCCTTCGGGATAACGCCGCGCCAAGGTTTCAATGCCCCAAGCCGCGCGAGTTTTCTCCTTTTGAGGACGAGTCAAGGTATCCATGCTGCAATAAACGGGGTTGGCGAAAGTGTGCTGAATCGTAGCCGCGATCGCCACCTGCACCATTGGCACATCCACCACAATGGTCGTTCGAGCCGCTAGCGCCGCTGCCCCAGACTGTAGCGCCGCATCTGAAAATCGAATCAGCGATTGATAGTCAAAATCTGCCGTGGCGTAGATCACCCGACGGACAATTTCGTATTCCGCCGGCGAAAATGTATGCTCTTCGACTTCTCGATCAATCAACGCTAAACTCTGCGCGTCCGTTACGTGCCATTCCATGTCTTTGCCCTTAGACTTCCCTGTCAATCGGCAAAATGCCGCAGGAGACTAGCAATAGAATAGGCGATTATGTTTCAGATGGGGAGGAACGATTCAATGTTGGGGCTAGAAATGCCACCAGTGCGCCGATCAAAAAGCCTGCCACATTGCGGAATAGAGGCAACCAATCGGATGTGCGCGTCACGACCGGACCAATGCCAAAGGCAATAAACAAAATGCCCCACAGCGGCGAAAAAATTAGCGCCCACTGCCAGGAAAAAACTTGCCCTTCCTTGCGGGGGTGTGCGGCAAAACCGCAGATGACTCCACCCAGAATGGAGGTAATTAGGGTTAAAATCCATTGCTCCCTAGGTAAACCTGGAACTACTTGACAGCCACCCTGCACAAGGCAAGTTTTAATGGAATTAATCGCACCCAAAATTGCTTGATCTTCACCATTTTCACGCACATAGAATTGATTGCCAAAGCGGGTTTGCAGTTCAATCCAAAATACGCGCGGCATCAATGGGTAAAAATCGTCTCCAACGCTGAAGTTCAAAATATTACCGCCTCTAGGATCGGCAACCAGCAGGACGCTGTGGTCGTCCAAACCCCAATACTTTTTCACTGCCATTCCAGGAGTGCGATCGAACTGAGTCAAAACCTTCAGTTTCCATCCGGTCGTTTGTTGAAACTGAGCTAGATCTTCTGCCAAAGTAGCTTCTTGATCGCTATTCAAAAACTTGGCTAAATCAATTACAGCAGTATCGGTTTTTGGCAACAAATCAGGATTATTAAATGCGTGGGCAGCAGAACTGGCGAACAGACCAATCGGGTTAAGCCATACCGAAAAGGCAAGTAAGCAACCGAATAAATTAACCAGACATTTCTGAGAGAAGCGATGATGAGATTGCATCCCTGTATTCAGTTCAGATTGAGCCATGGGTAACGCTGGGATGAGCAGTGAGGAAAGCATCCAAAAAAGTTCAACGAAGAAAATTGCTTAACACTTGTTAATCATATTCTAATATTAAGGATGTCGGGCGATCGCCGTCAATGTTAGTTATCCTGAAAACAGGATGCTTCGCAAAACTTTGCATCTTGTTTACGGCTTCCTAGGCTGATCCGGCACGGAATTTATGAAATGTACTATTAACCGTCGCGCCCAGTTTTCTGCTAGCCATCGCTATTGGCTGCCAGAACTGAGTGAAGCGGAAAATCTGACTCGCTTTGGTGCCTGCACTCGTTTTCCTGGGCATGGTCATAACTATGTTTTGTTTGTCTCGATGCTGGGCGACTTGGATGATTACGGCATGGTGCTAAATCTCTCGGACGTAAAACAGATCATCAAACGCGAGATTACTAGCCAACTTGATTTTTCTTATTTAAATGATGCCTGGGAAGAGTTTGGGCAAACGCTGCCGACGACTGAAAATATGGCGCGGGTGATTTGGCAACGACTTGCGCCCCATCTTCCGCTTGTCCGCATTCAGCTATTTGAACATCCCGAACTTTGGGCAGACTATTATGGAGACGATATGGAAGCCTACCTGACTGTTAGTACTCATTTCAGCGCTGCTCACCGGCTTGCTCGACCTGATCTTACTTTTGAAGAGAACAGCGAAATTTATGGCAAGTGTGCCCGACCCAATGGACATGGACACAATTACCACTTGGAAGTGACAATTAAAGGAACCATCGATCCGCGTACGGGGATGATTGCCGATCTAGTTAATTTTCAAGCTGCGATCGACACCTATGTAGTAGAGCCTTTTGATCACACCTTTTTAAATAAAGACGTTGCCTACTTTGCAAATGTGGTGCCAACTGCTGAAAACATCGCCATCCATATTCGTGATTTGCTGCAAGCACCCATTCAGCAAATTGGCGCTCAATTGTATAAGGTAAAGCTGATTGAAAGCCCTAACAATTCCTGCGAAGTCTATTGTGCAGAACCACAGGAATCTCGGCGATCGCTGCACAGGCAAGCATCTGCGTTAGTTCAGGTTTAACTACGGTTTATCAAAGAAGATTCTTTAAGGGACGCTGAATTCAGCGTCCTTTTTACTTTAAATTTTCTTAGTAGACTTTGAATTTAGCTATAGGTATTGCTTGATTGCAGGGTCTGCCTTAGACTTATCACCTTAATAGCGCTTGAAAAGCTAACTCCAGGAAGATAGTTTTTTCTTTTTATCTAGATTTTCATTGAGAAGCTTGTGAACCTACGTCACCTGATTCCGTTTTTTGATACCACTGCCCAAGATTGGTCTGTAGAAGCGCGATCGCTTCGCTGGCTAACTTTTCTCTGGCTATTTATTGGCTTAGCCATGGTGTTTTCTGCTGCCTATGCCGTTGCGGATGCCGAACAGGGAGATGGACTGTATTACTTTAAACTCCAAGTTGTTTGGGTTCTCATTGGCTTAGTTGGCTTTAATCTCTTGGTTCATACCCCGATTCGCTTCATTCTTGGGGTTGCTGATTGGGGATTGCTGATCGTCTTGGGGCTAATCCTGGTGACGTTGATTCCAGGGGTTGGCATTATCGTCAATGGCTCCTCTCGCTGGTTATTCATTGGTCCGTTTCCCTTGCAGCCGTCGGAGTTAATCAAGCCTTTTCTAGTACTACAAAGTGCGCGAATCTTTTCTCAGTGGGATCGGTTGCGCTGGTCTGTTCGCATCGCTTGGCTAGGAATTTTCTTGGTAGTCGTGGCAGGCGTATTGCTTCAGCCCAATTTCAGTACGGCGGCACTGTGCGGCATGATGCTATGGCTAATTGCTTTGGGTGCAGGTTTGCCCTACATTCAATTGGGAGGGACGGCGCTTGCTGGCTTGCTGATTGCGGCGTTGAGTGTAAGTTTTCGTTCCTATCAGTTGCAGCGAATTCTTTCCTTTTTAAATCCTTGGGTTGATCCTCATGGGAATGGCTATCAGTTAATTCAAAGTATTTTGGCGGTGGCTTCGGGTGGTGTCTGGGGAACTGGATTTGGACTGTCTCAGCAAAAATTGTTCTATCTTCCCATTCAATATACCGATTTTATCTTTGCGGTTTTTGCTGAAGAGTTTGGCTTTTTGGGCTGCGTAATGCTGCTGTTGATGCTGGCAGCGTATGCCACGCTGGCGTTGAGGGTGGCGCTGAAGGCGAGCAGTCCAGTTCATCGTTTAGTGGCGATCGGGATTATGGTGCTATTGATTGGGCAATCACTGTTGAATATTGGGGTGGCAACGGGTGTGTTGCCTACAACAGGGCTACCCTTTCCCTTGCTCAGCTATGGTGGCAGTTCAATGATCTCTAGCTTGATTGCCGCAGGTTTGCTGGTTCGGGTAGCGCGGGAAGGCGGCGAAGCGAAAGTGGTGCGCTTGGATGACCATCGTCATAACCGCAAGCCTGTTTCTCTAAAGCCACAATCGCCCCGCGTTCCTAGAATTCCTCGTCGTGCAACTTAATGCTTTCGTTACGGAGCGTTAAGCCGATTAAGATAAAGAGGTATTAAATAGGCGCTGGCATAAAGCGCGATCGCGACAGAAAGAATGTTTGAAGCCTTCCAAACCCAACTTTATCAACTGGCTCAGTTTGCCAACACGCTTGTATCGACTCAACTTGCTCATCTCACTCCAGTGAGTGTAGGAATCATTTTTTTGGCAGGCTTATTGACTAGCCTCACACCCTGTATGCTCTCCATGCTGCCCATTACCATTGGCTACATTGGTGGCTACGAAGCTAAAACCCGCCTGCAAGCAGCAGTGCAATCGACCTGGTTTGCCTTGGGATTGGCAACTACCTTGGCGGGATTAGGCGTTGTGGCTGCCGTGGTCGGTAAAATTTACGGACAAATTGGCTTGGGTTTGCCGATTGTGGTCAGCGCGATCGCGATTCTGATGGGCTTAAATCTGCTGGAAGCGCTGCCTTTTAGGTTGCCATCATGGGGCGGAATGGATTGGTTTTCGCAAGAATTGCCAACTAGCGCAAAATCTTATTTGATTGGGGTGACATTCGGTTTGGTTGCCTCTCCTTGCAGTACGCCCGTTTTAGCCACTCTGCTTGCCTGGATTTCCACTACAAAAGATCCAGTCTTAGGCAGTCTGCTGCTGCTAGCCTATACGGCGGGTTACGTGACTCCACTGATTTTGGCAGGCACATTTACCGCCTCGATTAAAAAGCTGTTGGAACTGCGCCGCTGGTCGGGCTGGATTACGCCAGCTAGTGGTCTTTTGCTCGTTATTTTTGGGGTGTTCTCGCTGGTATTTAGAGCAACCAGTTTTTAGATTTTAGGTTAATGCTTCATGAGGAATGGGGCAATTGTTTAAAGGCAATAGGGCAATGACTGCAAAAGATACCTTTTTATCAAAATTTTCTACGCTTAGTGCCGCTCCTCGAACTTTTTTTAAGCGAGAACTGGTGCCGTTTTTGGCAGATCTGAGGTTGGCGATCGCTCTACTCTTGCTCATTGCCCTATTCAGCATTTCTGGCACGGTTGTAGAACAGGGGCAACCGATCGCGTTTTACCAGGCAAACTATCCTGAACAGCCTGCCCTATTTGGGTTTCTCACCTGGAAAGTGCTGCTGACGTTGGGGCTTGACCATGTGTATCGCACCTGGTGGTTTCTCGGTTTATTGATTCTGTTTGGGTCTAGCTTGACTGCCTGCACCTTCAAACGGCAAATCCCCTCCCTACGATGGTTTTCTCGCACCTGGAATTTTTATACGCAGCCACGCCAGTTCGAGAAATTTGCCCTGAGTGCCACGTTAGATCAGCGATCGCTGGATGATTTAGCGCCACTTTTAGCAAACCGCCGCTATCGTATCTTTCGCCAAGGCGATTCTCTCTATGCACACAAAGGGCTGATTGGGCGAATCGGTCCTATTGTCGTTCATGTTGGCATCTTAGTGATTTTGCTAGGTGGCATTCTAGGTGCCCTGACTGGATTCATTGCTCAGGAAATGATCCCCAGCGGCAACACGTTTCAAGTTCAAAATATTACGGATGCTGGACCGTGGGCAACGCCTCAAATTCCCAAAGACTGGTCGGTTAAAGTGAATCGCTTCTGGATCGACTACACGCCCGAAGGCAGCATCGACCAGTTTTACTCCGATATGTCAGTGTTGGATAGCACCGGTGAAGAAGTAAAGCGAAAAACCATCCATGTGAACGAACCACTGACCTACAAAGGAGTGACGTTGTATCAGGCATCTTGGTCGATCGCAGCCGTGCGGGTGCGTCTCAACAACAGTCCGATCTTTCAACTGCCGATGGCGCAATTGGATACGGGTGGCAAGGGACAACTTTGGGGCACTTGGATTCCCACAAAGCCAGACTTGAGTGAGGGCGTTTCGCTGATTGCCAAGGATCTCCAAGGCACTTTGATTATCTATGGCAACGATGGCAAGCTAATTTCTACGGCGCGATCGGGCATGGGCACTGAAGTGAATGGAGTCACTTTAAAGATCCTGGAATTGGTCGGCAGCACGGGGCTGCAAATTAAAGCCGATCCTGGAATTCCCCTGGTCTATGCCGGGTTTGCTTTGTTAATGGCGGGTGTAATGATGAGCTACGTCTCCCATTCGCAAATTTGGGCATTGCAAACAGGCGGAGAATGCTATGTGGGCGGCACAACCAACCGCGCCCAAGTCACGTTTGAACGAGAAGTGATTGGCATTTTGGATCAATTAGAGCAGACCGATGAACCTGCTTTGAGCTTGGTATCTTGATTGTTGTAACGAACGAATGATGATTCAAAGCATTTATACAGACGGTGCATGTAGTGGCAATCCGGGACCAGGCGGCTGGGGGGTAGTAGTTTATTTCAGCGATGGCTCCCGTCATGAACTGGGTGGGGCAGATCGGCAAACCACCAATAACCGCATGGAAATGCAAGCCGCGATCGCGGCACTCAATTTTCTCACCGAACACTCCACGGATGCGATCGAACTGTATACCGATAGTGAATACGTCAGAAAAGGCATTACCGAGTGGATCACAGGTTGGAAGAAAAAAGGCTGGAAAACCTCCACGGGTAAAGATGTGGTCAACAAAGACCTATGGCAGGAATTGGATCTTTTAAATTCAAAACAGGTGCAATGGCGTTACGTGCGCGCCCATGCTGGCAACGAAGGGAATGAAAGATGCGACGCGATCGCCCGTGCCTTTAGCCTTGGCAAAAATCCTCAGCTAGTTCAAGTTCAAACGAGTCAAACAATAAATCCTGGCAAACTCGAATCTCTAACTATAAAAACTTCTCTCAAATCGGTTGAAACTGAGCCAGCCGCCTTAAAGCTCGATACGACACAATCTGATCCTCTACTCACCGATGTTGCAACATTTGAACCAATGACAGACGCACCTATCGCTCTCACGTCAGATACAGTGGAAGACGCTCCCCGTGAGATCAAAGTTGCCCAACTGCGCGACACGGTTGAAGCCCTTCGCATTGCCGATGAAATCGCAGAAAAAGGATATTTGATTACCAGTTCAGAATTGGCAGATTTAATGGATGTGAATGCCAGCGCCGTCACCAGTCGTGGAGATAACTGGGTCTGGCGTAACTGGACAGTCTCCCGTGTGCGCCGCGAAGGAAACCAGATCCTTTGGCAGCTAGAACGTCTAAGTTAACTTTAGTTAACTAAAAAAACTATGCCCCATTCTTAAAATTGCGCGGTCCCTGATAGCCCGATTTGGTGGCTAGATCGGTCAGTTGCTGAGTGCCCGTCAAATACTGACCATTAACTTCCCAGGTCGGAAATCCAAAACTCTGTCCAGTTTGCTTCTCAATTTTGGGCGCAATTTCCTGACAAATCGCTGTTTTGGAATTTACGCCATCCGGTGCGCATTCCACATAAGGATAGATTGCAGCGGCTTCTTTGCCAAACAGTTCTTTTTGATCGTTACAGTGAGGGCACCAGTATGCACCATACATTTTTGCGTCAATCTGCTTCAAATGCTTCGCCAATTCAATCTCAGCCGTGGAAGAGGTGTTGGCGATCGCAGGTCCCGTATTACCTGATGCAGTAACTTGGGAAGTTGCAGCCGTGTTGCTAATAGGCGCGTACACAACCAGAGTGCCAATCAAGGTGATCATTACTGTGATGATCCCCAACATCAAAAGTTGACCAATATCCTCCCAGTCGCGACCCAGCAGGGTAAGCACGAACATGCTGAGGGCAAATAGGGCAGAGGCAATGCAGTAGTAGCAAATTCCGCCCGCACCATATTTTGAAACGAATTGGGACACCATGATATACATCAGATAGCCACTAAAGACGGTCATGGCAGTTGCGCCAATGAATAACAGCCGCCAAGTTAAGCCTTCTAAAGTGGTTCGCTGTTTACGGTTTTGTTCGATATTGACTGCCAATGGAGCCAGCGCCAAAACTGCCATTCCGATATAAGCAACTAAGCCAAAGACTGAGAGAGGCAGCCCAAACACCGTGGCATAAGGACTATCTAAAACTCGCTCACAACCGCTGGTAGGACAGGCGGCAACGGTTTTTGAAAGTTTGGTAATGGTAATGTATGCCGTATTGATCGCGCCGAAAATTGCGATCGCTCCAATAATTTGGCGTGACCAGCGATGAATCCAGGGAACATTACGGCGACGACCCACAAGACTAGACATAGCTCAACCCCATACGATTAATCAGAATCCTAATTAGGAATCTCGTCTTTATTTTGCCTTATCCTGTTCCCAATTGTGTTTAAGGAACGAGCCAGAGGTTTATAAAAAGCAAATATTTCTATGGAAACATGCAAAATCTGAAGCATCACGAGCCTTTGTTAAAACTTAGTGGAGCCTTTGTAACCAGACCATTTTGCTAATTCTTCTAAGGATTGCACCCCAACATATTGTTTTCCATTGATTTCCCAGGTTGGGTATCCGGTTACCTTGGCGGTTTTACACAGATTTGGCTTGGCATTTTTACCCCGGGGATCGCATTCAACATAGTTAATGGATTGAATGGCAGACTTGCCGAACAGCTCTTTTTGCTGCGTACAGTGGGGGCACCAATAAGCACCATACATTTTGGCATTAATCTTCTTCAAGTGCAGGGCTAAATCTGTCAATGCGCTGCCGTCTGCAAGGTGCATGGGAGCTTCAACAGGTTTAGGTTTAGCGCTGATGGGTGACGGCTGAACAGTCATTGCTGCTGTGCTGATGGTAAAACCAAATAAGGCGATCGCGTAAATTTGACGATTCATATAAAGTTCCTTTGAAGAATGCAAATTAAGAGTGCAACCGAATAGAAGAAAGTGATTCAGGTTCAGATTCGATTGGCACACCCCGACGCACTGCCTCTACAAACCGATTCACTCGAATGGGATCAATTGGCTGATCTCGACGACCATGGCGCTTTAACGAGCTACAGGCAATCACGCCATCAGCCGCTTGCATTAAACTAGCCACATTCTGCCAATCTGCACCACTTCCGATGAATACAGGAGTGCTGTGGGCGGCGGCTTTTGCCAACTCCAAGTCTTCTAAACTGGGAGGACTGCCTGTTGCCCAACCCGATAAAATAATCGCATCTGCAAGCCCTCGTTCAATCGTATCTTGCACGGCAACAGTTAGGTTTGGAGAACTCAGCGGACGAGCATGTTTCACTAATACATCCGCAAAGATTTTGACATCGCTGCCCAATGCTCGACGATAGCGCAATAGTTCGTAGGCACAGCCTTCAATTAAGCCCTGATCGGTTGCCATCACACCCGTCAACACGTTTACCCGAATAAATTGAGCGTTGGTGCAGGTGGCGATCGCTAAAGCACTCCGAGCGTCATTCCGCAGCACATTGATGCCAATTGGTAGAGTCACCATATGCATTAACCGCTGCACAATCAGGCTCATGGCACTAATCACTGCTGGATCAACTTGACCACTGGTAAATGGCGCATCGAAAAAATTTTCTACAATAATGCCATCGACTCCGCCGGATGCTAAAGCCACCGCCTCTTGCTCTGCACGGTCTAAAACAGTTTTGAGGCTGCCTCCCCATCGGGGAGATGTCGGCAAAGGCAGAAGGTGGACAACGCCAATCACTGGCTTTGAGGTTTTGAAAGTTTGGATTAAGTCCACGTGGTTATGAATCGGACTCATCTGAATCTGAAAAGGGTCAATTGCGGCAGATGACAAGTAATAGGTGACACTTGAAGAACGTCTGTATGATACAGGCTCTACTCTGTCATTCGTCCTTATTCTTAGTTGCTTACTGCTTTATTCAAATAATAGCGTTTCACTGTAACGATCCTTGCAGTAAATCGTCGCTCTCTTCTAAATCCGTCAAAATCTCCTTTACTTTTGTTTTAAACAGAAAATCTAGCTTGTAAAGTATCGTAATATTTTCATTTTCAAGTTAGTATGTAAATTGAACATTATCTGAGCGATTGCACTCAGAAACTGAATAGCTGATGCTAATAGGTTTGATGCGAGGGGAAAGTCCGTCGCGACGCGATCGCCAAAGTCCGACGACTGACCACCCTCTCATAGGATTATTACTAGCTTCATGGGCATTAAGCCAACCATTGCTATCTCACATCTAGGATGTGAGAAAAACCGGATTGACACTGAGCATATGCTGGGTCTCCTTGTTCAGGCTGGCTACTCAGTAGACGCAAACGAGGAACTGGCTGATTACGTTATTGTCAATACCTGTAGCTTCATTCAATCGGCTCGCGAAGAATCTGTTCGCACCTTAGTCGAACTTGCGGAAGCGGATAAAAAAATCGTGATTACCGGCTGCATGGCGCAGCATTTCAAAGAAGAATTGCTGGGCGAATTGCCAGAAGCAGTTGCCTTGGTGGGTACGGGTGACTATCACAAAATCGTCGATGTGATTCGGCGGACTGAAACCGGAGAGCGGGTTACCGAGATTTCATCGCAACCCACCTATATCGCCGATGAGAATACTCCTCGCTATCGCACAACGACCGAGGGAGTTGCTTATCTTCGGGTGGCTGAAGGCTGTGATTATCGCTGTGCTTTTTGCATTATTCCTTATCTGCGCGGAAATCAGCGATCGCGCACCATCGAGTCCATCGTGGCTGAAGCTAAACGGCTAGCATCAGAAGGGGTACAAGAGCTAATCTTGATATCCCAAATCACGACAAACTATGGTGTCGATATTTACGGCAAACCTAAACTAGCCGAGCTTTTACGGGCGCTTGGCAAAGTAGAGGTTCCTTGGATTCGGATTCACTATGCTTACCCAACCGGATTAACTCCCGAAGTAATTGCCGCGATTCAAGAAACGCCCAACGTTCTGCCCTACTTGGATTTGCCGCTGCAACACTCTCACCCTGATGTGCTGCGATCGATGAATCGTCCCTGGCAAGGGCAAGTGAATGATACGATCATTGATCGGATCAAGGAGTCCATTCCTAACTCTGTTTTGCGAACCACTTTTATAGTGGGTTTTCCGGGTGAAACAGACGAACACTTCGAGCATTTACTACAGTTTGTTAGAAAGCACGAATTTGATCATGTAGGCGTGTTTACGTTTTCCCCTGAGGAGGGAACTCCAGCCTATACTCTTCCAAACCAACTTCCTCAAGCTGTGATGAACCAGCGCCGTCAAACTTTAATGCAGGTTCAGCAGCCGATTTCTCTTAAGAAGAATCACCTGGAAATTGGCAAGGTTGTCAATGTGTTGATTGAGCAGGAAAACCCTGAAACTGGGGAACTGCTCGGTCGCTCATCTCGTTTCTCGCCAGAGGTTGATGGCTTAGTTTACGTTTCTGGTGAAGCGAGTTTAGGGTCTTTGGTGCCAGTTGCCATTGACGATGCCAGTGAATATGACCTGTATGGTCATATCGCAACCGCAGCAGATTTATTTAACCATCAACCTTTAGCCGTCCGATAAATCGCTGCATTCTAAAATCAACTCTTTTAAGAGTTGCGGCTTCGTTGGGTTATTCTCCCAACGTTTAAGCTTCTTGATCCCGTCTAATTTCTGATATTTATAGGAGATTCAATGACCCTTTCGTTTAGTAGCCTTGGTCTATCTGATGCCCGCGTCCGTTTTCTAGAGTCCTTAGGATTCACAGCTCCTACTCCGATTCAAGCAGAAGCGATCCCCCATTTACTTGCGGGTCGCGATGTTGTGGGTCAAGCTCAAACGGGTACTGGCAAGACGGCTGCATTTTCTTTGCCAATCCTAGAGCAGATCGATGTCACTTCTCCTGTGGTGCAGGCACTCGTTCTGACTCCGACTCGCGAACTTGCGATGCAGGTATGTCAAGCAATTCGCGATTTTAATGACGATCGCCATCTGAAAATTGTTTCCATCTATGGGGGGCAGGCGATTGAACCCCAAATTTCCCGGTTGAGACGCGGTGCCCAAATGGTCGTGGGAACGCCAGGTCGAGTGCTTGATTTGTTGAGCCGGGGTGACCTGAAGCTCAACAATGTCCAATGGTTGGTGTTGGATGAAGCCGATGAAATGCTGAATATGGGCTTTATTCAAGACGTAGAAAAAATTCTGAACCAAGCTCCTCCTGAGCGTCAAACAGCGTTTTTCTCTGCCACGATGGAACCGTCTGTTCGCAAATTGGTCGCTAAGTTTTTGCGATCGCCCATCACGGTCACAATCGAGCAGCCCAAAGCGGCACCCAGCCGGATCAACCAAGTGGCTTACATGGTTCCTCGCGGTTGGACAAAGCCCCGCGCGCTTCTGCCAATCCTTGAGCTAGAAGATCCTGATTCTGCCCTAATCTTCGTTCGCACTCGTAAAGCGGCGGCTGACCTAACCAGTCAGTTGCAAGCAGCAGGGCACAGCGTGGATGAATATCACGGTGACTTGAGCCAATCTCAACGTGAGCGCCTATTGCTACGATTCCGTCAGCGTCAAGTGCGTTGGGTTGTGGCAACCGATATCGCAGCCCGTGGAATTCATGTGGATGACCTGACCCATGTGATTAACTACGATTTGCCTGATAGTGTGGAAAATTACGTCCATCGGATCGGTCGTACCGGACGAGCCGGCAAGGAAGGCATTGCGCTAACCCTAGTTCATTCTATGGATCGCCGCAAGCTGAGAGACATTGAAAACCATGTCCGTCAGCGTTTGGAGGTCGTCTCTATCCCAACTCGCGCTCAAATTGAGGCGCGGCAGATTGAGAAACTTCAAGACAGCTTAAAAGAAGCCTTGGCTGGTGAACGGATGGCATCTTTCTTGCCAATTGTGGCGAAACTGTCAGAAGAATATGAGCCTCACGCGATCGCGGCGGCAGCGTTGCAAATGGCGTATGACCAGATCAGACCTGCGTGGATGCGTTCTTCTCAAGATGCTGGCGGAGATTATAACGATGATGACAGAAGTGCTTCACCTAAAACTAAGCCTGTCAAACGTGTCAAATCGGGTGGCAATCAGCGGCAAACTGCTGCAAGTTCCAACCGCTCCTCGTCTAACGGAGTTTCTAACAACAACTAAGCGATAACGCTGAATTGAGTCATTAGCTTTAAGAGGCGCGAAATTTCGCGCCTCTTTTATTAGATGTTTTCTAGAATTTATAACTGTGCTATCAACCGATCTACTATTTTTTTATCGTCAGGTGAGTCATCAAGTTTTAACAGTCGTAGATGTGGAAACCACAGGACATCACCCTAACTCTAGCCGCGTAATTGAAATTTCAGTTTTACAAGCTACTTTAGAATCGGGCATCCGTCACCAGGAAACTCACTTGATTAACCCACAAGTGTCAGTGCCGCCCAGCATTACCCAATTCACGGGCATTTCTCAAGAGATGGTGGCTCAAGCTCCTTTGGCAGAGGATGTTTGGCAGGACTATTTGCCATTATTGAACACTGGCACCTTAACGGCTCACAATCTCGCGTTTGACTATGGCTTCCTGCAATCAGAGTTTCGTCATTTAGACATTGGCTTTACTCGCCCAAATTCTGAACAACTCTGCACCGTGATTTTGGCGCGGCTGATGCTGCCTGATTTGCCATCTCGCAGTCTGCCAAACTTAGTGAAGCACTTTGACTTTCCGATCGCGACTTCTCATCGCGCCGAGGCAGATACTCTGGCGTGTTGGCTATTGGCAAAATTATTATTGACAGAAATTCAAACTGAGTCAGATGAAACCCTGCTAAATCGCTTTGCGAAACAATGGTTGTCCCTCCGAGATGCCGCTGCAATTTTAGGGTTGTCTACTCAACAAGCGCGTTCTGCCCTGAAGCGATCGCACGTTAAACCGCGTTTAGTTGGGCAGTACCGCACTCCTCAATATCAGCGAGGAGACGTGGAGCAGCTTCTTCGATCAAGTCAAAGCTCCAATCAACTGTCGCTACTGCAAGATTTTTAGGCATAAAAAAGGCTTGGCGATCGCCAAGCCTAAGAAGCAAATTTCACCGCGATTGTTTAACTACCGTTGCCCTGCATCAATGATCTTCTGCACTTCACGGCTAGGCGTGTATCCGTACCCGAAACCACTAGAGTTCGTGTCATCTAAGATACGAGGAGTCAGCATGACGATCACCTCTTGGCGCTGATTAGTACGCTCAGTGCTTCTAAACAAAGCGCCCAAGATCGGGATATCTCCCAAAATTGGAATTTTTCTAATCGTGCTGCGATCGCTGTCTTGAATAATCCCTGAAAGAATCAGTGTTTGCCCATCTCGCAGGCGAACCAAACCAGACTCGACCCTGCGAGTAGACGTCAGCGTAATGGTTTGACCACCGACTGTTGTGGTATTAGTTGGCGCACTGATCAATGGATTGACTCGGACACTGATAAAGCCATTGTCATCAATTCGTTCCACATTGATGCCTAGGATTAATCCAACCGCCTCAATCACAGGCTCAACTACCTGACGGGAACCACCTGCCGTATCTGTGAACGTAGAAGTGACTCGCGTGACAATATCTTGGGTAAGGGCAACAGTCGATGTTTCCCCTTCCTGAATCGTTAGTGAAGGATCAGTCAAAATTTTAGCATTGCCGCTCACCACTTGAGCCTGAAGCCGCGCTAAAAATCTCGTGGGAAATTGCAGCAGAGACGGTAATCCAAAAGTAACTTGGTCTGGTGTAGTTTGAAATCCAATTATGCCGCCATTGGGAGCCAAAATAGGAGTTGAAGAACCCGGTGTAAATTGAGTCACACCAGGCAAAAATGGATTGCCGGGTGTGCCAAAAGGTGCCCGTGCGCCACCCCCAGGAGGGGTGAGAGAATTTGTACCAAAAGGCGCATTAGACTGTGGAGCATCCACAAATGGACCTAAAGCAGGGCTATCAAATCCAGGGCTGACTGTGGGGAAAAGATTCCGGGTAATGGGTGGAGATGTAGGACTAGCGGCAACCTCAGCGTTGCTAGGAGGGCGACTTCGCCCAAAGTTAAATAGGGCTGCGCCTTGGTCTACCGAGAAGAAGTTGCTGCCGACCCCAAAGGAAAAACTGGAGCTAAGGCTATCGGTGCCTGCCAGGTTTACGTCAATGATTTTGACATTCACAACCACTTGGCGGCGACGCGCATCAAGCTGGGTCAACAGGGAAGTTGCAATTTCAACTTTGCGGACAGGACCAACCAAAGTAATCGCATTGAGTCGATTATCGGTGGTAATAGACAACCCCCGTAACAACAGAGGAGCAGTTCCCTCTTTGGCTTCTAAGGGGCGAATTTCTGTGTCGCGAGTTTCAACAAACCGTCGATTAGTGCCGGTTCCCACTTCTTCAATCCGTACTACGTCAACGGAACGCAGGGTTGAGGCTCCCACGCTACTCAGATAGGCAGAAGCTGCTAATGCTGTGACCTGATTCAGTCGCAATGTACGTGTAATAAGGCTGCGGGCGGTATCGGGCAGACGGGGACTGACAAAAATTGTGCGACCGACTCGATTCGCTTCTAAGCCAGTGACTTGCAAAATATAGTTGAAAACATTCTGAACCGGTTCGTTTTCAATATCCAGGGTGATTTTGGGTCCCCCATTATCCTGCACTTGTAATATGGGTAATGTAGTAATTGTCAGTGATCCTGATCCGAGAGGCTGGGGAGGGGCATAGGCGATGTTCAAGCCGACAGAACGAGCAAGCAAAGAGAGGGCTTCACGGGCGGAGGCATCCCTTAAGACTAAGCGGGGGACACGCTCATTGGTGCCTAGATCAATCGATGTGGGGGAAGAGTCCACTTGCCCGACAGCGATGTCTCCCACTGGCGGCGGAACTGCCCGTGGCAGAGGAATTGGAGCCGATGGCGGCAGGGCGATCGATTGCCCTGGTATGGGTTGATATGGAAATTGGCGGGGAAAAGTTGCAGGGGGGGCAAATTGCCCTGGAGGAGTAACCGAAGGTTGGTTAAATTGCCCTGGAGGAGTGACTGAAGCCGGCGGCAGTTGTGCAAGCGGAGTGGGGAAAGCAGGAGCCTGAGCCGCCGGAACGGTTAAAGGCTGAACTTTTGGCAAAGGCGCTTGGAATGATGGTGCGGGTAGGGGAGGCAGAGTACTGCCTGCTTGAGCGGTGCGAAGGGAAGTATTTGATGGTTTCGCAGCGGTAGTGGTTGGTTTCTTCCCGGTTGCCGCTTTGGTTGTTTTGGCGGGTGCTGCGGTCATGCTGAATAAGAGTGCCCCTTGATTGCGGGTAACTTGCCCCGCGATCGCAGATCCACTACCCGTAACAGTGACCCGGACGCTGTTGCGATCGATTGGGGCAACGGTCACCAAAGAAATTCCGGGGGCAGGATTTGCCTGCTGAAAACGCCCTCCTGGCATGGCAATCTGTGTATTAATCAAATCCGCCGTCCAAGTGCGACCGCGATTGACTGAAAATACCTGGGGGCGATCGCTCCCATTGGTGCGTAACAACAGTGTTGCTCCACCTGCGGTAGGAGTGATCTGTACAGCAGTCACTTGAGCCGCCGCAAAAACAGGCTGAGCAATTGCCACCATCGCGGCACCACTCAACAGACTACTCATCAAAACTTTAGTTAATTCCTGTTCCGGTTTCACGGTCTCTCCTCACATCATAAATAAGCGTGGGACGTTACTTTGCCTGGGCAGGCTGAGGCGCTGCTGGAGCAGCCTGCACCACTTCTTCTGGTCTTAATGGCAGCAATGCCTCTAGCTGAAATTTAGTCGTAATTTTAGGATCGGGTTGACAAGGTGATAATCGAGTGAAATCTCCAGTACCGGTATAAACCGTCGTGTTTTTTGATTTTTCGCTTAGGGTTGAGGTTAGTTCACGAATCACCAGCAAAGGCTGAAGCCGCTCAATATTTTGCAAAATGGCAGCCGTCTGTTCATAGTTGCCAGCCAACTCCACTGAGACAACCTGACGCTTCAGCTTGCCGTTTACCTGGGCACCATAAGAACTATCTGTAATCACACCCGTGAGTTCTTTATTAGGCGTAAAGCCCTTTAGTTCAGCTTTGGCAGCGAGATCGCCGTACTTATCCTCAAACTCGCGAACATTTTGCTGAAGGAATGGCGGACAAAGCGCTAGCTTTTGTGATCTTCGCTTCCCTAGATCCACATTACGAGCATCAATTTGACGATTGAGATCTAGCAAAAGCGTATCTAGTGAGGCTTCGCTCGCAAATAAAGTGAGTACATCATCTCTTTGCCGCTGAGCATTCTCCAACTCTTTCTTAGCAGCGTCTATTTCTTGCAAAATAGCTTGTTGCTGCTGAATATCATTTTCGGTTTGTTTCACTTTGGCATCCAACTGCTGATAGCGCTCCCATTCAGGCAAGCCTAAGTAAAAGAGCAAGGCTCCAGCACCCAACAGCCCCAGCACCGCAAGCGCAATGCCGCTGACCGTTGGAGTAAAGCGGATGCCAAAGACCGTCGGATAATCGGGTTCTGTATCAAACGGTTGATCACCAGGAATAAAGTCTCCACCTGCGCTCATGGCTTAACGACCCCCTTCTGGCGTAACGTTTCAATTCGAGTAACTAACCCAGTTGCTTTTTTACTTTCTAACTCTTGCAATAGCTCAGAAGCAGGCACATCGGTTAGCTCCGTTTGAATGACAAAAGCGACTTCACCCGGCAGCTTAACCTTGTCTCTGTCTGCTGCCGCGCTCGATCCACCCACTTGAACCGCTTGAGGCAGTTTTGGTTCACTTAGCGTTGCACTCAAAATCCTAGTGGTGTCAGATTTAACAAATTTAGACCTTTGCAAGATTATCAAAAAATCGTTGACATCATTAAAACTAGTTGCCGTACCAGTAATTTGAATCACACCACTGGGGGGCTGCGCAGGGGCTGCGGTGGCAGAAGCAGGGCTAGCTGGAGCGCTTGGGGCAACCGGGCTAGGCTTAGGCAAGGCAGCAGCTTCTTGCGCGGTTAACTCTTTAATCTCAAGAATGCGAACTTTGGGTGGGGTACGAGCGCTAATATCCCCAAACGTTGCCGACCAAGGCTTAATGGTGTTGAATACACTCGCAAATGCAGCGGTATCTTCCTTTGCTTGAGTAGTCTGAGCTTTGACTGAGGCTAATTTTGCTTGCTCTGCTTTAATGGCGCTAATCTGAGCGTCTAATTCTGTCTGCCGTTGAACAAGCTGCTCATTTTGAGATTGCAGAAAAAACCACCCTCCGGCAGCTAGTCCTAACAGCGCTAGACCGGTTCCGGCACCTAGCCAGAGAGGTCGCTTACTTTGAGGAGTACCCAAATCTCGCCGTCGGGAGCTTTGGGTAGGCTCCGAGCGATATTCGGGGCGATCCTTTAAAAAATTGATGTCTAAACCATACATGTTACAAAACCTCCCTCAATCCTAAGCCCAGCACAACACTGAGTCCTGCCCTTTGAGTGGGAGGAATTTCCTCGCCTACTTCTAGATCTAATGCGGCAATTGGATCAACCTGAGTGCAAGGCAGGCTGAGCCGACTCGCAAAAAATTCATCCAATTGCCCGATCGCTGCCCCTGGACCTGCCAGCAAAAGCTGTGCCACTTCCAAGTTTTCCCCCTGATTTAAGTAAAAATCAATTGAGCGCCGCAACTCATCTGCCAGTTCACCAATGATTCGCAGCATGGCAGCCGAGCCTGGATTGGTGCCGCCCATTTTTCCAGTGCTGCCAATGGTATCGGATGGCACGATGGGAATGGTCATCCCCTGCAACAAATCAGTGGTGCGAGAGGGGGGCAGATTCATGGCACGAGAAAGAGCGCTTTGAATTTGGTAGGTGCCAATGGGAACGGTTCGAGAGAATTTGGGCACTCCGTCTTGGGCGATCGAAATTTCTGTACTCTCAAATTCAATGTCCACGATCGCAACCGCTTCCTGAGACGAAAACTGCCGCAATTGCTCTCGAATGGTGCGAATTAACGCAAAACTTGCCACTTCTAAAACGTTTAGTTTTAATCCGGCTGCCTCAAAAGTACTAATGTAAGCATCCGTAATTTCTTTACGAGTTGCTACCAGCAAAACCTGAATTTTTTCGATGCCATCATCATCAGTAAATAGACCCAACTTTTGATAATCAACATCCGCTTCTTCGCGAGGAAAAGGCAGATATAAACCTGCTTCCTGATTTAACACCATCTCGCGCAGTTCATTGTCATCAAGTTCCGCAGGTACTGGAATAATTCGGGTGACTGTATCGCGTCCACCCATGACCGCTGTGGTTACTTGCTTTGTTTTAATCTTATGTTCTGCAAATATTGATTGCAGTAGCTCTGCCATCCCTGGGGGGTCCATAATTTGCCCCTCCTGAAACATCCCTTCAGGAACCGGAGCCGAAGCTAAAGTAGCGAGCTTAAGTGATTGCCCCTTCTTCTGTAGCTGAGCTACGTTGATCCGGTCTGGGGCAAGCTCAATCCCAATTCCCTTAGATTTTTTAGAGAGTAGATTACTTAAAGCTTTCACGACAATGCTGCCTGCTCAACTAAAGATTTTGGACGAAAATAATCCACAATTTGCAAACTGCAACCTAAGGGATTCAAGAACTAATGTATGGTACTCAACTTTAATAGAAACGAACACTTTAATTAAAAAGATGACTTATTTCTATACCCCTCTCTATGACTAGCCAATTTCTGATTGAATCGTGCAGAAAGAAATTATAGAGGCGTTCCTTAAATTCGACGCATTTTAAATTTGAAGCATTGTTGAATTGGACATTTGATTGTTCCTGTTATCAGCGATGGTACACACAATCTTGAGAATTGCGCACATTTTTTCGACAGAGCATTAGTTTGGTAGCCAAACTGCCACAATAGTAAGGATAGATCTTTGAGTTTTGATTCTGTGAGTTTTGAGTATGTTTCAAGCTACTCGGCAGCGCTTAGCACTATGGTATGCGGCTGTTACGGCGATACTGTTGCTTCTATTTGCCAGTGGCGTTTTTTTTTATGTTCGCAGTACGCTAATTGAGCGCGTTGATGACACGCTAAACCATGTGGTGGAGGTGGTGCGGCGATCGCTGGTGATTGAACCGCTCGACCTCCACTCGGAAGGTGGGTTATTGCGAGTCAACATTGAAGCTAGTTTTCGCACTAATGCTGCTACCACAGAAGCCGATCGCATCGATATTGAGTGGTTCAGCCCAACGGGAGAGTTGCTGTGGTCAACGCTTTCTGCGCCGCTACAGGTGCCGTTGCGCTCTACTCCCAAGGGCGAAACGGTCAGAATCACTCAGGAGCAAACACCAAAAGCGATTCGTGAAACATTAGCGAAGCTTTCCACAGGACTCTCTGCGGGAATCGCCCAACCGCCTACTTCAACAGTGCCCCCTGCCGAACCGATCGTTTTGCGACAAGTGACCCAACGAATTGAGTTAGGGCAGCAGGTGCTAGGCTATCTCCGGGTTAGCCATCCGTGGTTTGAGGTGACCAAGCCTAGCCGCGAGTTCTTTTTGGATCTTGCGGTAGGAACGGGGCTGATGGTGGGTGCGGTGGGCGCGATCGGCTGGTTTTTATCAGAGTTAGCCATGCAGCCAATCCGCGAGTCTTATCAACGGCTCAAGCAATTTACAGCCGATGCTTCTCATGAATTGCGGAGTCCGATCGCAGTGATTCAAACAAACGTTCAAGTGGCGCTGGCAGATCCCGATCCTGATCCACTGATTCAACAAAATCATTTGCGGGTTGTGGAACGATTGACCCGGCGATTAGGTCGATTAGTCGATGACTTACTATTTTTGGCACGACAAGACAGCGGCAGTGTGCAGGCGCAATGGCTAACGGTTGATCTCGAATTGTTGTTGGAGGAAGTGATTGCAGAACAGCAGCTTCTGGCGAGGGAAAAAGAGATTGCGATCGCCTTACAGCCAATTGAGCCTACAAGAGAATCTGGAATATCGACCTCTTCAATAGCGTCAGTTCCAGCGGAATCGATCAGCCAGATAAACGCAATCGCGACCAAACTGGCGCACAAAAGCTGGACAGTGGTGCAAGGCGATCGCGATCAGCTTTTTCGGCTCTTTACCAACCTGATTGGCAACGCAGTGAAATACACACCATCCGGCGGCACTGTCAATCTAGAATTCCAGCGCATTGGGCGGCTGAGTCACGCTTTCTTGCAAGTGGCGATTACGGATACAGGTATTGGAATTCCACCGGAAGCTTTGCCGCAGTTGTTTGACCGTTTTTATCGGGTTGATCCTGCCCGTAGCCAAGCCTCGGCTAAAGGTTCAGGCTTAGGATTGGCGATCGCTCAGGCGATCGTCCAAAATCATCAAGGTCAGATTCAGATCACCAGCATCCTTAACCAAGGAACCACCGTGACTGTGACATTGCCCCTGCGGCAAGAAACAATTAAGGAATTTCGAGTGTCGAATGACGAGTGTTGAATGACGCGATGTGCGACTTTCCCGATTGCCCACCCTGCGTCATTCGTCATTCGCCATATTGTTCGATGCCTAGCAGGTTCACTTCTTCATAGGCTGCGAGTTGCAGTTTTAAGGATTGGTTTTGTTCTTCAATTTCTTTCAATTCGTCCAACCGTTCCAAAATGCGTCGGCTGAAGTTTTCGGCATCGGGTAGCTGATCCGCAATCCACGACGTGTCGATTTCTATTTCAATCATTTTCAGCATATGTTGATATTCCCGTATTAGCCGCTGATTGTTGGCAATCTGCTGGTTCAGGATATCAACAGCGGTCGTGGCGCGATAAATCCGGGCTGAGTAAACCGCTTGATCAACCTGTGTCATCTTTTGCTTGAGTGCGTTTATCTGTTCAATTAATACCTGATTAGATTGATATTCATGAGTCAGTTCGGTAACTCGCTGCTCTAATTTGCGCTGCTGTGCCAGCAACCGTTGATCTGCAATTAGCCGGATTCCTTCTGCATGGGTGGCATTCAAGGTGGGGCTACTCAGTTGGGCATTGTTCGTGAGCTTGATGTATGCCAAAACCCCGATCGCGCTAAAGATGGAGGTGAAAAATACGTTGCCACCATTCAAAAAAGACACCAGGACAAATCCGGTAACAATGGTGATCAGAGTGATGAAATGCTGGTTGGCGCTGGGAACGGGATTGGGTAAGACGTAGCTTTTGCCCGTAGTGTGATTGGCGATCGCAACTAATTGCTTCATCAGATAGCCCTGCATCGTGTAAAGCACTGACACGACATCGCCCCGATGAATGGGAATCACATCGCTTTTACCAGGAACCGAAAACTGAAGGCATTTTAGGGTGCGATCGGCGGTCGTAATTTGAAATGTATAGTGCCGTTTGTAAAAGCTAGGAAGCTGGGAGGTTAAATATAGCAGCGCTTCGACAATAGAGGAGCGCTTAGATAGCTTGCCATACACCACTCCATACTGCTGACTGCAAGATCGACAGGTGACTTGCGTAGGCATGGTGTGGCGCTGCAAATCGGCGATCGGGTTCGTGCAGGAAGGACAATATAGTGAAAGTCTCATTACCAGATTCTAATCAGGGACGGATAAGGGAAGCTTCGGACTCACGGTCATTATCCGATGGGACGAACCAGGTGATTATTTCTGCATCTTAGCGAGTCTTTTAAATTTGTGGGATGTTGATTACTGAGTTCACAAAGATTTAGGCGATAAACGTTAGATTTTGCAGCCAAAAAGCTAGCGCGCGCTATTTTCTTAGCGATTTTTAGTATGACTGAATGCAAGTATGGTTCTTTACTGTAGGGGTCTTGTGCCTACCCTGACGGAGATGGAGGGCAAGCACAAGGGAATGCCCCTACAAATTTCATCCCTAGATTTAGCAGTACCCGATTTTTTCTAGTCGGTGGCAATGATTTGAGGGACTTTAAAGAATTCACCGTCGCGATCGGGGGCGCTTTCCAAAATTGCTTCGCGATCGCTGTGGGTTTCTAACACATCTTGGCGCGTGATGTTACTGGCATCGATCGCCCGAAAGGTTGGCTCAATGTTTGTCACATCCAGTTCACTCAACTGCTCAAAATAATCCAAAATGCCGTTCAACTGCATGGTGAACATTTCTTGTTCAGCAGTCGATAATTCTAATCGTGCTAGGTGTGCAACTTTACGAACTTGTTCGCGATCGATCATGGGTAGAAGGGAATTATGGGGACAAGAAGCGAAATTGAGTAGAAAGACTCTCATCCCTCAGCCCCTTCTCCCTAGGCAGAAGGGAGTAATTTCATCAAAGTCCCTCTCCTTGGGGAGAGGGATTTAGGGCTTCGACCTGAGCGCTCAGCCGAACGGTGAGGGAATTGGCAATATTCAGTTAAATCTACCTACCGCTTTTAAAAGAACACGTCAATTTGTGATCGTCCGGTAGTCTTCATCCAGTTTTGGGCTTCAATGTAGTTATTTGGAGCGTTACGGACGGCGCGTTTCCAGTAGTCTGCTGCTTGATCAAACCATTCTTCCGCTTCTTCTTCTTTGCCTTCTTCTTCTGCTCGCTCACCTTTGTAGTGAAAGATAACGGCAACGTTGTTCAACGTTTGGGGCATCCGAGGATTGATCTCAATCGATTGAAAATAGTAATCGAGCGCGCGATCGTGTTCGCCATTACTCGCATGGATCAGCCCAATGTTGTAAAGAATATAGCTGCGATCGTTGTCGTCTTCCTCTAATTTGAGGGCTTCGTGATAGTTTTCAAGCGCTTCAGCATATTCGCCATCGGCTTGAGCTGACATACCATCCCGATAATATGCAAAAGCTATCTTTTCCTTTCTGGTCGCAGGCAGTAGCTGTAGAATTAGGTCTGCCATGACCGTAAAACTTTTGTCGATGAAGTTGTCGTTACGTTGGGTTCTAGGCATATAGCAAAAGAAAGTAGGGTCGGCTGATCTGCTGATTTGATCAAGTGCGATCGCGAAACGCTTCCTAGTTTAACGTCCTTATAGCGACAGCGTATAGACAGAAAGCGTTAAGAAGGGTGTCAGGAATCAGGTGTCGGGTGCCAGGGATGAAAGGGCAAGGATGCGATTTTTTCTAATCTTCAGACTTTAGCTTCTAGTTCATATAACCCAAGACGGTTTTCTACCCCTCCCAAGCGTCATCCAGACTTTCTATACTGTAGATCACAGTTTCAAGTAAAGCAGTGAAAAGATGTCCATGACTCCAAACCCAGACATTATGCAAGCCGTAGAACGATTGGACTACCGCGTCACCGTGGGTGATGTGGCGGCTCAGGCTGGGTTAGAAGTCGCAGTGGCAGAGCAGGGCTTGTTGGCGCTGGCATCGCAGGTTAGCGGTCATCTTCAGGTGGCTGAGTCTGGCGATGTGGTCTATCTCTTTCCTCAAGAGTTCCGCTCGATTTTGCGAAATAAATATTTTCGGCTTCAGCTTAAGGAGTGGTGGGAGAAGATCTGGCGGGTTCTCTTCTACCTGATTCGCATCTCCTTCGGCGTTTTGCTGGTTACCTCTATTCTGCTGATTTTCCTAACAATTTTGCTGATTACGCTGTCGCTAAGTGCAGCGAGTAATAACGATAACGATTCCGATAGCGGAATTAGAATGCCCTCTGTTGGGTTTGGTCCTGATATTTGGTGGATTTTTTATCCTGACTACTCTAGCCGTCGTGTCGCCCATCGCCCTGAGCTGAACGGCGAAAAATCTCCGCTTAACTTTTTAGAGGCGATATTTTCGTTTTTGTTTGGCGATGGCAACCCGAATGCAGATTTGGAAGAGCGCCGTTGGAGAGCGATCGCGACTATCATTCGCAACCAAAAGGGTGCAGTGGTCGCGGAACAGTTGGCACCCTACCTAGATGAGGTGGGTCAGGGCTATGCTCGTGAGTACGAAGAATATATGCTGCCCGTGCTAACCCGCTTTAATGGACGACCCGAAGTTAGCCCAGAAGGAGGCTTGGTCTACCATTTTCCTGAACTGCAAACGAGCGCGATTGAGCAGCGCTTACAACCGATCGCGGCTTATTTAAGAGAGTTACCTTGGCGGTTTAGTCAGGCAAGCGGTGGACAAATTACGCTGGCGATCGGGTTAGGGGGGCTAAATTTAATCGGGGCGATCGCTTTGGGAAACCTTTTAGCAGGCGGCGTTGTAGCAGCGCAAATGGGCGGTTTGGTTGCTTTTGTACAGGCTATTTTTTGGGTTTTGTTGGGCTACGGATCGGCGTTTTTGGCAATTCCGCTCTTGCGCTATTTTTGGATTCAGTGGCGTAACCGTAAAGTAGAAAGTCGGAATCAAGCACGGCAAGATCGAGCAGTTTTTCTGAATGAAGCGGATCAAGATTTGCAGAAAAAGATGCTTTATGCTCAGCAGTTTGCTGCGGAAACCGTTGTTGGCACAGATAAGCTGGCGTACACCACTGAACAAGATTTGATTGAACAAGAAATTGAGCAGACAGACAAGATTGATGCGGAGTGGCAGCGCCGTTTGGAACAGGGGTGATCGGTGTGCTATTCGCTCACTGAACACGGTAGGATACAGATGCATTAACAGAATTTAACAATGGTAGAACGTCCAATCAAAAAATCTGAGCGACCCGAAAAAGTTGCCTCAGAAGGAGAGAACTCATCTGTTCAGCCGTCTGTACAGCGGGAAGATCGTCCACGTCCAGTTCGCAGTGACGATCGTCCGAGTGAAGATCGTCCGACTGGTGACCGTCCGAGCGTAGAGCGTCCGAATCGTGACAAAGATCGTCCGAGTCGTAGTGACGATCGTCCGGGTGGAGATCGTTCAGGTGGCGATCGTCCGGGTGGCGATCGTTCAGGTGGCGATCGTCCGGGTGGCGACAGAGATCGCGACCGCAGAGGCAAGGGTGGGGATCGCAGAGAAGAGTTCAAACCTCCTGCTAGTGTGGCTTTGATGAGAGGACCAAAACCACCGAAAGCTAAATCTAAAGCTGAGATTGAAGCTGAAGAAGCCGCTGCCGCAGAAGCGATCGCCAAAGCCGAAGCGGAAGCGGCTGCAAAGGCTGAAGCAGAAGCCGCTGAAGCTGAGGCAAAAATCGCCGCCGAGGAAGCCGCTGCAAAAGCTGAGGCAGAAGCCCTAGAGGCTGCTGAAGCTGAGGCGGAAGCCGCAAAAGCCGCCGCTGAAGCAGAAGCCACTGAGTCTGTAATTGCATCAGAAGAATCCGCTGAAGTCGCTGAAGTCATGTCTGAACCTGTTGAATCAGTCCCAGAAACGGGTGCTGAGCCGGGGGCAGAAGGCATCTCTATTCCGGCTGAGCTTGGGGCTGATGTGGCGATCGCACCTGCTGAAGAAAAACCTGTTGAAACGGTTGCTGAAGTTTCATCTGAATCGGTTGCGCCAGTTCGAGTTGTGGCTCCTCCTGTGATAAAAGCTGCTCACGCGATCGCCGGAGCCGTTAAGAAAGCGGCAGAAATTGTGGCTGAGCCTGTGGCTGCTGTGGCTAAGCCAATCGTTAAGGTAGTGATTAAACCTGCTGAAACGGTTGCTGAAGTCATATCCGAACCGATTGAGGAGGTTCCAGAAATGGGGGGTCCGCCGGCGGCAGAAGTCCACGATGCCCCTACTGAGGATGCGAAAGAATCTAAATCTGCGGTGGCGGAAAGCGAGAGCTAATTAGATAGCAGCGATCGCATCAATCGCAGCTTCTAAAGCGATCGCAACATGAGTCCAGTGGGTTCCTCCCTGGCAAAAAACCGTGTAGGGTTCTCGCAAAGGACCATCTGCTGAAAGCTCAGAGGTGCTGCCATCAATGAAAGTGCCGCCTGCCATGACTAATTCACTTTCGTATCCCGGCATTGCTGCTGGCACTGGGTCGAGATAGGAGCCAATCGGCGAATGTTGTTGAACAGCACGGCAAAAAGCAATGAGTTTGTCTTGTGAACCCAGTCGGACTGCTTGGATCACATCTCGACGAGGAGCCATCGGCAACGGGTTGACTGGATACCCCAATTGGTTAAACACATAAGCGGTTAAATGGTTACCCTTCATCGCTTCTCCCACCATTTGAGGGGCGAGAAAAAGCCCTTGAAACAACAGCCGATTTTGGTTGAAGGTAGCACCGCCTGAATTGCCAATCCCAGGAGCCGTCAGTCGGCACGTTGCCATCTCTACTAAGTCTGCTCGTCCGGCAACGTAGCCGCCTGCTGTTACAATCGTGCCACCCGGATTTTTAATCAGTGAACCTGCCATCAAATCTGCACCCACACTCGTCGGTTCGCACGACTCAATAAACTCGCCATAGCAATTATCCACAAAGCAAATCGTGTTTGGGTTTTGCTGTTTAACGATTTGAACGATTTTTTCAATGTCCGCGATCGCCAAACTTGCTCGCCAAGAATATCCACACGATCGCTGAATCAATACCAGGCGCGTCTCTGATTTGATAGCATGAGCTAATGTTTGCCAGTCAATCTCGCCTGTTATTGTGAGATCTAACTGGCGATAGTGAATCCCAAACTCTGCTAAGGAACCCTGCTGATGCCCCCGTAGACCAATCACTTCTTCTAATGTGTCATAAGGGGCACCCGCCACCGCAACCATTTCGTCTCCTGGACGAAGAACGCCATACAGTGCACAGGCGATCGCGTGAGTCCCAGATACAAACTGAACCCGTACCGCCGCTGCTTCCGCCCCAAAGACTTGAGCAAATACTTGATCCAACACTTCCCTGCCTAAATCGCTATGTCCATATCCTGTCACTTCAGAAAAGTGATGAGTCCCAACTCGGTGCTGGCGAAAGGCTGTGAGCATATGTTTCAGGTTTTCCTTGACCTGTATGTCAATACCAGAAAAAATCAGGGATAGTGCTTGTTCCGCTTCTTTTAAAAGAGTTCGGCTGTTCATTTTCCGCTTGCTTCTCCAAAATAATTCTTAGCGCCTTGTGCTGCGGTAGCCAATCTACCAATCTTCGCGACGAGATCTCTAAAACAAGCGTCTAGTTTTGCGCCAATTTGGCATTGTACTTCTCAATGGGACTAATGCATGACTGTTGCAACTTCAAACAAACCACTTAAATTAGATTTGCCGGTAGTTTTATTCATGGTGATTGTGCATGGTGGTGCGCTCTTTGCCTTATTACCGAGTAACTTTAGCTGGGCAGCCGTAGGAATCGCGATTTTCCTACACTGGGTCACTGGCGGCTTAGGAATTACCCTGGGCTTTCATCGCCTGATCACCCACCGCAGCTTTCAAACGCCAAAATGGGTTGAATATTTCTTGGTGTTGTGTGGCACCCTGTCCTGTCAGGGTGGCGTAACTGAGTGGGTGGGAATGCATCGCTTTCACCATCTCCATTCAGATCACGACCAAGACCCGCATGATTCAAAGCGCGGCTTTTGGTGGAGCCACATGGGCTGGATGCTATTTGATATTCCGATGCGTGACCAAGTGCCTCGTTTCACTAAAGACATCAACGACGACCCGGTTTACAAGTTTTTTAACAAGTACTTCATCCCGCTTCAGATTGCGCTGGGAGTGTTGCTATATGCGATCGGTAGCTGGCCGTTTGTGGTCTGGGGCGTTTTTGCTCGCTTGGTTGCGGTTTTCCACTGCACTTGGTTGGTAAACAGCGCTACCCATATGTTTGGGTATCAAAGCCATGAATCCAATGACAACTCCCGCAATTGCTGGTGGGTTGCGCTGCTAACTTACGGGGAAGGCTGGCACAATAACCATCATGCCTATCAACACTCGGCTCGCCATGGCTTACAGTGGTGGGAGATTGATATGACCTGGATGACCATTCAGTTTTTGCAGTGGATTGGACTGGCAAGCAAGGTTAAATTGGCGGGCAAAGATTAACTTCTTAGGTGTCAGGTTTCGGGTGTCAGTAATGTTCTAGATCTGCTGGTAGAGACGGAAAATTTTCTGTCTCTACCAGCATTTTGAGGTTGTGCAGCAATATATTTAGAACATCACTCAGGGTTTAGGCTTTGACCTGACCGCGCAGCCGAACGTTGCTAGAGTGGGGCTTGTAAGATTCAGAACTGTCCTGTCCCTTGAATAATATGCTTCACCGTCGTGAGCGTCTCTAGGCTAATAGGACCACGGCGGTGTCCTTTTTGATTGGACATGCCTAGAAAAATAGAATCTCCTCGTTTGGGATTGCGAGAAAATCGGGGGGAGGCATTGATGTAGGTGGAGGCGCTGTTAATGCCCAGAGCAAATTGGCGGCTTTCCTGATAGGATTCGGTGACTAAACAATCGGCATGTCCGCTGCTGTTTAAGTTGATCCAGGCGATCGCGTCGTCCAAACTGGCAACTAGCTTAAAAGCAATCACCTTCGCCAGGTATGCCTGTCGCCATTCGCCCGCTTCTGCGAGTCGCAAATCGGGAAACTCGGCTGCTAAGGAGGCATCTCCACGCAACTCAAACCCTTTTTCCCGCAGACTGTCCCACAACATCAGTAGCGAAGCAGGACTTTGGCTGGGGTGAATTAGCACTTTTTCGATCGCATTCACAGGGTCAGGTTCACTTTGATGACTGTCTAAAATCATCCAGCGAACGGCTTCTAAACTGCCGGAAGGCGACCAATATAAGCAACAGTTGCCCATAGCCGATTTTAAGACAGGAGCCGTTGCCTGTCGGACAATCTGCTGCACTAGACTAGGGCGACCGTAGGGAATAATCAGATTTAGATATTGGTCTTGAACGATTAAATCTCGTACGAGGGCGCTGTGGTCGGATGCTATGGCTTGAAGACAGCCTTCAGGTAAGCCTACTTGCTCAATCGCTGACCAAAGTGCTTGGGCGATCGCGGCATTAGAATGGCTAGCTTCTGCGCTTCCCTTCAACACCAAACTGTTGCCTGTTTTGATGCACAACCCTGCCGCTACCGCCGCCAACTCTGGAAACGCTTCGTAAATCATAGCGATTACGCCCAAGGGCATCAGTTGCGAATAGATTTGGCAGTGATCAATTTGGTATGCCGCATCCATGACGCGTCCAATCGGGTCGGGTAGCTCACTCAGACGCTTGAGCAGTTGAACAGACGTTTGCAGGCGTTCGGGGGTCAATTTCAGCCATTCTAAAATCAGGTCGGGCACCGCCATTTCTCGGCTGGCTTCTAGGTCTAAAGTATTTGCTTCTAGAATGTCATTCTGCGCTTGGTTTAGGGCTTCCGCCATGGCATAAACCGCCTGACTCCGCAGCACTCCTCTAGTAGTGGATAGATGAATTGAAGCCCGATGTGCAGCTTGTACAGCCGCGATCGGATCAGAAGTAAGACCAAGAAAATTCGTCGTCATTGGGTTACCGTCTATATGCCAGTAAGACCATTAAGGCTGGAAGCAGTGCCAGCAGCATAATACCAATCACCAGAACCGCACTGTGCGAGGTTGGCTTGGCGTTTAGTGCCAGCGGTAGCCAAATCACTAGCATGATGAAGACGATGCCCAGGGCGATTGGCAAGTAGTTATCTCTAAAATTGGGGTTGGCAACGTTCCACTGATGCCCATTCCAGCGCCATGCTTTTTTGTAGGGATAGCTGCTAGCTAGATGTTCCAACACTTGCCCAGTTTCATCAACCACAAAAATTTGCTGGCAGCGGTTACATCCAAAGGCTTCAGTTAAAGCGATCGGAGCCAGTTGCCCTTTACGACGACAAGGACAGGGATATTCTTGGTTTAAATCAATCTTCTGGGATTTTTGCGGTTGCACAGGCAGACCAAGACTGAAATTGCTAGTTTTTGGGTTAAGAATGGCTACCCATCCATCTATTCAGGCAAGGTTTGGTTTCAATGATCAAGTATTTCTATTAGCGACGCAAGTATTTCTATTGGCGACGCAAAAGTTAACATTTGCTTTAGATTACTTGATTTGCTTTAGATTACTTGGAAACACAATCCTTACTAATTACTGGAATCTTACCACTGTAGCTTTGAAGTCTAAAAGCCTTAAAAGTCTAAAAGCGTTATACGGTTAAAAGCGGGTGACGAGATTCGAACTCGTGACATCAACCTTGGCAAGGTTGCGCTCTACCACTGAGCCACACCCGCATAATTCAGACGATCATTACATTCGCATCCTGCAACACATTTTGTCAAGCGTCATCTTACAGTTTCTAACTTCTTCTATGGATATTATTCGTCTTACAGGCATTCGTGGCTATGGTTATGTCGGTGCGCTACCAGAAGAACAGGTTCTAGGGCAGTGGTTTGAGGTTAATGTGACGCTGATGCTCGATTTAGCAACCGCAGGACAGAGCGATCGCTTAGAAGACACCCTTAACTATTGCTCAGTGGTTGCAACGGTGCAGCACTTAATTCAAACCTCCAAATTTGCTCTGCTGGAAAAACTGGCAAGCGCGATCGCCGATGCCATATTGCAAAATAACTCTGCTAAGATGCCTATCCACCAAATCACCGTGGCGCTGATTAAACTGACTCCACCCATCCCAAACTTTAGCGGTCAGGTGACGATTGAAATTACGCGCCAGCCTCCAGCCTAAGGATCAATACGCTGAATCTAAAAATAAGATAAATGCTGAGCTAGGGAGTTTGAATGGCTTGGGCGATCGCGGTTGCCACCTCTTTGCTCTTCCAATAGCTACCGTGAGCATCGCCCCCATTGATCAGCGGCAGCAGCGTTTGACTAAAGAGCTGCATTAAACAATTGCCGGGGATTACAATGTCTTCAATTTGCACCGTATTTTGTGCGCCCTCTAACAAAATGGGTAGAACGCCTGCTAATGGGTATGCGATCGGATCGCCGGGATGGGCATAGTTACGCCAAGGCAAGGGTTTGCCGTCTCGCCGTCCATAAAGCGACTCTAGCAGTTCTTTCAGTTTTGGCGTGAGGTTGAAACTGCGACCGCCAGCGGCATTAATTAGGCTGAATAGGGAGATTGGCGAACCCATTGTATGAATGCTAGCGACTGGAATGCCGAACTGTTGGTTTTCTTGAAAGCCCAGTCCAAAAAAGCCAGCGCGAATATTGTCAATATTTTGTCGGGTTGCAGGTTCTACTTCAGCCGCATCCCAGCGAGGCGCAAACAGAATATCAAATAAAATAACGGTGCCCCAACTATGAGTGACTAGATGCAGGCGATCGCCCCGCAATTTACCACTAGCTGGCGGCGATTGTAGCTCGTCTAAAGTCAGCCCCATTTGTTGTAGTGCTTGATCACTAATTTGCCGAACTAATTTAGCGCTGACATGACGGCTGAGGTACAGAGCCGCATCGCCGACAAAGGGCAAGATCTGTTGGGTTCGCATCTTTTGGAACCAGAAATCAGACCATTTGGGCGAAGCTTTCAACCCTTCTAGCAATAATTTAGTGACCTCTTCGCTGACATTTCCCCAAAACAGGTAGATGGGTTTCAAGTCTCTAGATGGGTTCTTAACAGAGGATCGAATGCGATCAAATAGATATTCAGCATCTCGGCGAAAACCCGGTTCGCTATGAGTATTAACTCCATGGATAAATACCACGTAGTCCGTTGGCATGTTAGAAGGCTCCACTTCACTAACTTTTTTTGAAGAGATGATTCTCAAAGTTAGGATACGGGCGATCGCGCTCTGATTACGGTAAACCTTTGCAACGCGATCGCTTGTTATGCGGTTTGCCCTGCCCAGATTTTCTCTAGCACCGTGGTCGGGTCAATGTCTGACATTTTGCCGCTGAGAGATTTGATTCCCATAAAGCGATCGCTGGGAGGCAGTAACAGTTTTGGTTCTGTAGGTCCAAACACTGCCATCATGTAGGTCTGTACTGCAACAGCTAAGTGCATTGGCGCACTGTCGGTGCAGAGCATCAGGCTAGCCCCTGCAATCATCGCCGTGAGTTTGCCAATATCGCCCGGTGTCGTGACTTTCAGGCTGAGATTTGCCCTGACCAACGTCTTGACAAACTTCTCGTCATCTGGACCTTGCACGACGACGATTGGCAAATCGGGCGATCGCTGCACAAACTCCTGGATAATGCCCTGCCAATTTTCTACTGGATAAATCTTATCAATCCCTTTTTCTTTAGCAAGTTGGCTAGAGCCACCGTGAATCAATACATAGCCGCCATTGCCAATATCTAACCGCTGACGTTCCGCGTCTGCCCAGTCTAAATCGCTGGCTGGCACGTTCACCGCCAAATCAGGGCAAGGCGTGGTAATGCTCAAACCCTTCAGCAAATCGTGATACATGACAGCGGCATATTGGTTTTTATTCAGCGGCACTGGGTTCGTCAAAAACCGATTTCCGTCCCCAGAATATCCCACGCGAGTCGGAACGCCTGTTAACCACAGCAAGAAACCCACTGTCCATTTTTGCCCCAGTGCCAACGCAATTTTGTAGTCGCGATCGCGCAAAGTGCCCAACAGATTACCATAGTCTGCCAGACTATTTCGTCCTTTAAAGTCGAACGGGATCACAGAATGGATAGACTTGCTGACCCGGTATGCAGAAGCGGCTCGTGGTTCAACCACTACATCAATTTCCGCTTCAGGATAGGTCTGCTTCAGGTCATCCAGGGTTGGAAAAAATAGGATTTGATCGCCAATTCCACCAGGAACCAAGGCTAGGATTCGCATAATGTTTCTTTACGCTAAATTCGCTCTTATTCTAAAAGGTAACCGCTAAAGAATAAACCATTTATCCCCTAGATTCACCTTTTGCTTTTCTCGACTTTACCGCCCCTCTGCCCCAAAGTGGACTGATTAGCGATAATGGAAAGAATTTGTCTCGCGGAGGTGCAATATGTACCTGCTTATTCCAGCCGCAGGATCGGGTCGCCGGATGGGGGGCGATCGCAATAAGCTCCTGTTGCCCGTTTTTGGTAAGCCACTTATTGCTTGGACGCTGCTTGCTGCCAAAGCTTCTCGCTCAATTCGGTGGATTGGTGTAGTGAGTCAACCCGATGACTTCCCTGACTTTAAAGACATCATCAACGGGGTCGGCATGAGCAAAATGGTGCGTCTGATTCCAGGTGGCGCAACTCGTCAAGAATCAGTGTTTTGTGGCTTGCAAGGGTTGCCTGCGGTGGCTGAACGGGTGCTGATTCACGATGGCGCGCGCTGTTTGGTCACGCCCGACTTATTCGATCGCTGTGCTGAGGAACTATTAACCTGTTCAGGCTTAATTGCGGCGGTTCCTGTAAAAGACACCATCAAAATTGTGGAGCCGATCCAGCAAATCATTACGGGCACCCCCGATCGCCGCAACCTATGGGCAGCTCAGACCCCTCAAGGCTTTCAGGTGGAAGTGTTGACCCGATGTCATCGAGAAGGTGCGGAAAAAGGCTGGCAGGTGACCGATGATGCCATGCTGTATGAGCAATGTGGCTTTCCGGTCAAAATTGTGCCCGGTGAGGAAACAAACTTGAAGGTGACGACGATAATGGATTTGGCGATCGCCGAGTTCATCCTGCGGCAGCGAGCAAAGGAAGGAGCTTAACGACTCCAAGTGCCGTGTTCTTGAAGCAGCACAACGCCTCAACAACTAGATGCAGTTTCAACCCTTTTTTCAAAGAAGAAATCATAGTGATTCGAGTTTTATTGCCACTTTTACTTTTATTCTCTAGCATCATCGGGCTATTTTTAAGCCTATGGATTGTCACTACAGCCCCCACCTTTGCCTTCTATCCCTTATCGGTGGGTGCGCCAGAACTCAGCCCAGGGTTGCTGTTGGGCAATGGGGCGATCGCGCTATTGGCACTATTCACCTGGCGACATCAACAGAAATGGTTGCTTCTAGGGATTTTAAGCATGAGTGTGGTGGCAGTGTTACTCAGTGCCTTACCGCTGCTGCAATTGCCTGCCACACATAAACAATTTGCCGCAGAGATGGAGCGATCGCTGGGCGTTCAGCCGGAGACGATTAAACCTACTAACGGGCGATCTCAGCCTTTTTCATGGCAAACCTTTTTTACTGGACTTCCAGTTTCCCCGGTGCGCTACGATGCCAACATCCAGTTTGCCGTCCCCAATGGAGTGCCCTTAAAGCTTGATCTCTATCGCCCTATTCAAATGGGTCAGCATCCCACGGTGGTGATGATCTACGGGGGAGCATGGCAACGGGGCAACCCCACCGATAATGCTTTGGTCAGCCGCTATCTTGCAGGGCAAGGCTATACGGTGGTGGCGATCGCCTATCGATTTGCGCCTCAATATCCGTTTCCCGCTCAGATAGAAGATGTGCGATCGGCGCTGGAGTTTATTCGCCAAAATGCCGCTAAATATGAGATTGATCTAAACCGTATGGCAATCATGGGGCGATCGGCAGGGGCGCATCTGGCAATGCTGGCAGCGTATCCTGCCAAGGCACCGCTTCAAACGCCCAACACTCCAGCTTTTCGCGCCGTCGTCAACTACTACAGTCCCGTAGACTTAACCAAAGGCTACTCCGATCCACCCAATCCCGACCCAATCGATTCCAAAAAAACGTTGAAGGCGTTTTTGGGTGGAACTCCTGACCAATTTCCCGCCCTATACCAAGCCGCTTCCCCAATTAATTTTGTCCGACCCAATCTCCCACCCACGCTGCTGGTTTACGGCGGACGCGATCACATTGTCCAATCAAAATTTGGGCGCTATTTGTCTGAACAACTGCAAGCATCCGGTAACATTGCCACCTTCCTCGAAATTCCTTGGGCAGAACATGCCTTTGATGCGTTGCCCAGTGGAATTAGCAATCAACTAGCGATGTATTACACCGAGCGCTTTTTGGCATGGACGATGAAAGAATGACAAGCTGCGAATGACGAATGACAAACACTCTACAAAAATAGATGACGAATGAAGATGGCAAGATTTTAAGCTCTCAATCTTTTACGCTCAACATTCTGCACTCGGCATTCGACACTCGGCATTTTCGTTATGCTTGGGCTTCTTCCAAAATTTCATCATGTAGCGAAGTGCGGAAGAAGAACATACAGCCGCCGTGGGTTTCGGGAGCGTGGGTGCTGCTGGGAACGGAGCGAATGTAATCTCCGCTGCCGTATACTTTATTTCCTATAATCAAATCGCCTTGTAGCATAAAAATTTCTTCGACATCCGCGTGATGATGCAAGGGATAGCGGACTCCAGGCTCTGCCCGAAACAGCCCCACTGCTTCTCGTTTGACTAAATCGATGTGCAGCCGCGCAATCGTGACACCGGGAACTTTGTAGCGTTCCCATTTAATCGCTTGGTGACGAACTTCACTGCGGTTAATCAGCGAGGTGGCGCTGCGTTCGAGCAAACGGGCAATCAGACCGGGAAACGCTGATGCCGGTTCTGGAGTAAGTTGACTCACAGGAACAGTCCGCCCGATTCGCTGAAAGAGCCGCTCTTTAAGCTTTGCAGCCATTGGAATCTGGTGATTGCCGTAGGGCATAGCCGCCACGATCGCATCGATTTCTGCTAATTCTACCGCCAAGTCTGGCTCGGCAACAATTTGCGCTTCAACCCAAGCGCGATCGCCCTCGCTCAGCAAGCCAAGAGCATACAGCGGAGCTAATTCACAAAAACAGCGGTGTTCACTTTCCATCACGCAGCGCTACCAGACGGTAGAGATATACACATTTTACTAACACCCTTCTTATCCTCACCTTAACATTCACTTTTGTGAACCCACTTCCACCAGTCTGGTAGATCTTGTAGGTGAACTGTAGGAACCTAATTTGGGTTTAGAGTCCCCAACTGCCAAGGGCGATTCGCAGTTTATTCAACCCTAAACGCACACGAGTTTTAACCGTTCCTAAAGAGAAACCAGTTTGAGCCGCAATCTCGCTTTGAGTCATGCCTTTGTAGTATGCCAACTCTAAAACCAAACGCTGCTCTGGAGGTAAGGTTTTGAGGGCAGCTAACACTTGAGTTCGGCGTTCAGAGATTAGGGCATCTTCAATCGGGTCTACGCTCGATCCGACGATTTGGATCTCTACAGCATCCACGGAAGTGGTGGGAAGTTTTGCAGACCGCTGAATTACCCTGAGGCGATCTAAGATACGGCTGCGAGTTAGCATAAATAGCCAGGTATCTACGCGACCTTTTTGGATATCGTAGCGCTTGGCAATTCGCCAAACTTGAGAAAACACATCTAACACAACTTCTTCGGATTCTTCAACGGAGCCTAAACTTTTGAAGGCAACCGAATAAAGCACACGAGCGTAGCGATCGTATAACTGAGCAAGCGCCGTTTCATCCTGTTGAGCAATTCGGGCAAGGATGAAGGATTCATCAAAAACTGGCTGGGTTGCCATTCAGAAAAAGTCCTTCTCCAGGTTCGCGGGGTTAACCAATCTATGGCAAATCAAACAAGTAGGCACTGTTTAGCGCCTTACTTCTTTGAAATCAGCATAAATGTCATTTAACCATACGCGACTATCCGATTAAACAGTTTAAAGGCTTGATTTAGGTGAAAGAGGCATCGGGACAGGCAACCCAATTAAAATTGCGTTCCGACTGGAGTAGCGCTACACGGTTAAGATCCAACGATCGCGGTTTTGAGCGCTGACGAAAGCTGTAGGCAACACTTGCAGGTTGACTCCAAGGGATTTGAATGCGGCTCGAATAACGGTAGCGTGAGACGCTTCAGTGGAGCCAATGCTAGCGCCTGCGGTGATCAGGGCAGGAGTTTTGAGCCTAGAGACTTCTTGGGTGTAGGCGATCGCGGCATCAGTTTCCAGCGCCAGCGCCAACTTCGCAATGTGCCAACTTCGCAATATTTACATCCGTGTCGATGTTGCCCTCTCCCTTTTTCAGGTAGCCAGCTAGGTCATAGCTGGCTTGGGCGATGACCGGAGTGCCACCTAAAGCTACGAATTGCCGATGACAATACATCTCTACGACAGCGATCGCTAGATGGATCTGTAGGGAGGAGTTTTCCCTCATCTAACTGTGTGGCGCGTTCGATTCGTCTTATACCGCAAGAATGATGTACTTTAGAATTTTTTTGTTTACATTGATTTTGATGTATTGCTATACATTGAACAACCCAGATGGCTGGTAGATTTGAATAGATATATTGAGGCAAGCAAACGATGGTTAGTGATGCTGTTACCCGCTCGAATAATAATCCTAGTGATCCTAGAAACCGAACCGTTGTTCATCCAGTGGATGACATCTACAGTGCAAATCTAGAGACACCAATCAATTCATCAGGTTGGACTAATGCATATCTGAATAATCTTCCGGCTTACCGTAAAGGAATTAGCGTCTTTCGGCGAGGTGTAGAAGCTGGCGTTGCTCATGGATTGTGGATTATCTTTCCTTTTGTAACACTTGGTCCTTTGCGAGATACTCCTAGTGCTAATCTGGCTGGACTGGTTTCTGGAATTGGGTTGTTGATTATCTCAACTCTTTTAATCTTTCTCTATGGAGCTAGCAATCCTCCTGCACCCACGTTAACGTTGACGACTCCACGACCTCCCGAAGAGTTCAAGACCTCGGCAGGATGGATTAAATATGGCAACGGCTTCTTAATTGGTGGAGTGGCTAGTGCGGTAGTATCCTACTTTTTACTTCAGACTTTTTGGTAGCTAAAGAACTAGCGATCGCCCCACTAACTTTGTAGGCAATAACCTCCCTCTTTAGATAGATCGTTTACTACTCCGAAAGCTTCAATATGAAAGAGCTAGGGCGATCGCTCTAGCTCTTTCGTAGTGTTGCTCATCTTAAACACATTAAATCAGTGAACGCTTCTGTTAAAGTAATAATTATTTTGGCGGACACAGGGCGAGAATGATGCACAATGCAACACCATATACAGTGCTTGTTATTGATGATCGTGCTAAGGCGCGAGAATGGTATCGTCAAGCATTTTTGGTGGAATCAGCTTCATACAAAATTTTAGAAGCAGATTCAGGCTTTTGCGGGCTGGAAATATTGCGGAATAGTAAGATCGATGGCATCTTATTAAGCTTTCAGTTGCCTGACCTAAACGGGCTAGAGTTTTTAGCGAGATTGCAGACAGAGACACAAAATCCGCCGCCTGTTGTAGTCATGTCAGACGATCGCTCGGTGGCGATCGCGGTCAGTGCAATGAAAGGCGGGGCTACCGATTATCTAATTAGGCAAGAGACAAGTGCCGACCAATTGCGGCTGACGATACAAAATACGCTACAAAAGCAAAGCATCAGCGCACCATCTTTAGATCAAGCCGTGCCCGCCCAAACCGATAATCCACTTCAAGAAAGCTTGCGGTTGCTCCAGCAGATAGCCGAAACTACGCCTGGAATTTTGTATCTTTATGACGTGAGTGAGCAGCGCAACATCCATGTCAATCGGCAAACTGGCGAACTGCTGGGCTATAGCGCTGAGCAAATTCAGGCAATGGGTGCTAATTTATTGTCAACTCTGATTCATCCTGATGATTTGGCGACTATTCCGACTCACCTCGACCAAATGCAGCAAGCGCCTGATGGCACAGTGTTTGAGTTGGAATATCGAATGCAACACGCCAATGGTGAGTGGCGTTGGTTCTGGGGTCGTGAAGTGGTATTTAAGCGATTAGCTGATGGGCAGATTCACCAGATTTTGGGCACCACCCAAGATATTACTAGCCGCAAGCAAACTGAGTTAGAGCTAACCCGCGCGATCGCCCGATTTGAACACGCCGCTAGTGCTGCAAACTGCTTGATCTACGAATGGGATCTTTTGACCGATACTGTAGATCGCACACGAGGACTCACAGAACTGCTGGGATACGATTTAGAAGACACTGAGCCAACCAAAGAATGGTGGCTCAATCTAGCTCATCCAGACGATGCTGCCTGGCTGCGAAAACACAAACCACTCGATTTTGCCAACATCGATCGCTATAGTTCTGAATATCGAGTACTTCATAAACAAGGTCACTATTGTTGGGTACATGATCGAGGAATTATCATCAAAAATGAAGCAGGTCAGCCGATCAAAGCCGTTGGCAGCACTACTAATATTAGCGATCGCAAATTGGCAAAAGAGTCACTTCTAGCCAGCGAAGCTCGATTGAGCAGTTTTATGGATGCTGATGTAGTTGGCATTCTTTTTGGTGATGTTGATGGAGGTATTCAACAAGCGAACGACGAGTTTCTTCGCATCGTTGGCTACAGTCGAGAAGACTTGGAAATGGGTAGACTCCGCTGGGATACCATCACGCCGCCAGAGTACTTATCACTGGATGAACTGGGCATTGCTGAAGCGCAAACAAGGGGAGCTTGCACCCCCTACGAGAAAGAATATCTTCGTAAAGATGGCAGCCGCATTGCAGTATTAGTTGGCTACAGTCTTTTGGGTGAAGCCCGTCGAGAGGCGATCGCCTTTATTTTAGACATTACTAACGCCAAGCAGACCGATCTAGCACTCCGCCAAAGCGAAGAGCATTATCGATATTTAGCAGAGGTGATTCCTCATCTCGTCTGGACTTGTAATGCGGCGGGGCTATGCACTTATGTGAATCAACAGTTCTGTGACTATACTGGGTTGACATCCAAGCAGGCGTTAGGATTAGGCTGGATTGCTGCGGTGCATCCCGATGATATGCAAAATACTTATGCAGCATGGACGGCAGCCGTCGATCAAGGACTACCTTATATTCACGAATATCGGCTAAAGCGGCAATCAGATCGCGCTTATCGCTGGCAAATGGCGCAAGGCTTGCCGTTAAGGGATGATCGAGGTCGTGTGGTTAAATGGTTTGGCACTTGCACTGATGTTCATGATCAAAAGCAACTGGCTGATGAACGGGCGCGGCTGCTCCAGCTAGAGCAAACGGCTCGTGCGACGGCGGAAGAAGCAAACCGCACGAAAGATGAATTTTTGGCGATCGTCTCTCATGAATTGCGATCGCCGATTAACTCCATCCTCGGCTGGGCAAACCTGCTCCGCACTCGTTCCCTAGATCCAGATATTATTCCTCGTGCATTAGAAGTGATTGAACGCAACGCTCGTTCGCAATCTCAATTGATCGAAGATCTACTCGATGTTTCTCGCATCGTTCATGGAAAGTTGCAGTTAACGGCTGCTCCTGTGCAGTTAGCTTCAGTGATTCAAGCCGCCCTTGAGGTGGTGCGCCCGATGGCAGACGCAAAAGCAATTCAGATAATATTCGCTCAAACCAATGACAACGTAGAGAACGCAAAAGACCTTCCTCTACAGGTTTTAGGTGATTCTAATCGCCTTCAACAGGTTGTTTTGAACTTGCTGTCAAACGCCATCAAATTTACACCTGAAGCAGGTCGGGTAGAAGTACAGCTAGAAGCAGTGAGAGAAAACTCTTCTAACTTCAACCCAACGCCTAGTCCCTCTTACGCTCAACTGACAGTCACTGATACCGGAAAAGGAATTAATCCCGAATTTCTTCCCTATATCTTCGATCGCTTTCGTCAGGCAAACACTGGCACTACTAAATCCTATGAAGGATTGGGATTGGGCTTAGCCATTGTTCAACATCTACTTGAACTGCACGGCGGGTCGATTACGGCTGCAAGCGATGGAGAAGGGCAAGGATCAACGTTCACCATAGTTTTGCCGCTGCTAGAAGGCGATGATGTTGATAGGGTACTGCAACCCGGTAAAAACTATGTTTTACCTGATTCTATTCCATCAACATCTGATCTTCCTTTAGCTGGCATCTCGGTTTTGATTGTGGATGATCAAGCTGATGCCTGCGAGTTTGCCATGATTACACTAGAGCAAGCGGGAGCCGAAGTTACTGCGGTTTCATCGGCGCAGCGTGCTTTACAAGCTTTGAATACTCATAAAGTAGACATTTTAGTCAGCGATATTTCAATGCCAACAGAAGATGGCTATACATTGTTGAAGCAAGTTCGATTGCTACCTGCGGATCGAGGTGGCACAATCCCCGCGATCGCCCTCACTGCTCATAGTCGTGAAGAAGACCGCGATCAAGCCCTTGCCGCTGGCTTTCAACTCCATCTTGCAAAACCAGTGCAGCCAGACTGTTTAGTTGCTCTCATCGCTAAATTGACGCGTAATTGAACCACTCTCATCCTCTTTTAGATAAAACAACCCACCAAAGCCATTTTCGAGGTGCATCGTCGCCTATCAACCAACAGAGGATGATGCGCGGTGCAACGTAATTTCAAAACAGTAAATTAACCTGATGTGCAATTAAAACCAGCCCTCACCCTAAATCCCTCTCCCAGAGCGGAAGAGGGATTTAGGGTGAGGGCAATCGGCAAAGTCGCACATCGCGTAAATTAAGGAGCTGATTTAACGTTCATCAAACTTCTTTTCATAGTTCGGGTCTTGGGTGCCGAGGAACTTATCCCAAAATGTAAAATACAGCCCGTAATGTACGGTGTACTTGAGATGATGAATGGAATGGTGAGCGGGACCAATAACCCATCTGCCCAGCCAATGATGCGGAAACCACAGGGGCAAGCGATCGATGCCTAGATGATTCAATACTGCCCAGACTGTCATAGTGGTTAGTACTGCAATCAACGTGATGAAATGCAGCGGCATGACAAACACGATGCCGACCAAAAAGAGCGATTGAACGATCGCCTCTAGTGGGTCAAAAGCGAACGAAGTCCATGGGGTGGGGTAGCGCGATCGATGATGCCCCTGGTGCAACCAGGCAAAGAGCAAGGGATGGTGAAACAAGCGATGGATGAAATAAAAGTAGGCATCTTGAAGCAGCAACACCGCAACATAGCTAACCCCCAAATACCACAGCCCATACTGGTTTGGGTCGCTATATAGCCGAGTCATTCCCTCACCATAGGCGGACATGACGATCGCTGCCGCTAAGGCAAACACTCCTGTCGAGAACACAGAGAGTTGAATATCAGATTGAATTGATCGCCAAGAAGGAACTTGCTGCTGCGTCAGAGTTCCAATGGGGTTCACAAAAGCCTGACTAGATGACGAATAAAAGCACCAATACATCCCCCCCGCTACCAAAAAGTATCGGAATAAAATAATTCCAAAAGAAGCGATGCCGTAAAACCCAAATGAGTGAGCCATCAATTTAATCTCCTTGCCATTCCCGATCTTCCAGTTCCTTTTGAGGCAGCAGCAGCGTGGCTTCAATGTCTTGCCGAATTGCCGCTGTGATTTCGCAGTTACTATTTAAGCAATCTATCAGAAGTTGATTGGCATCGTAGTATCGCTGTAGCATTTGCTCTTGCTCAGGGCTGAACTGCCAGGAATGATGAATATTGCGGTAATGGGCGATCGCGCCCTTCAATTGCTCCATCCAAGCAGAATAGTTTTTCTGCCACCAATCCTGAAGTCGTGCTTGGTTTTGGCTAGCTGATGGCAATTGATCTCTTAATTGTTGAAGAGACTTACACAATCCAGCATCCAAAACCATGACCAGAATGTTATCAAGAGCCGAGCTACAGGCATTGGTGCGGGCAGAGGCTTGACTATTATCGACGGCACACTTTAGCAGCAAGTTCTCCAATGCCGCATCTAAAAACAACCCTTGGTCAAGGGTGCAAACTAGCGCAAAGTCAGCCGCCGCAGGAGTTTTTTTGGCAAGGGCAAGATAAAACGCCCGTTTGGTCGCCACTTTAGTTTCATTTGGGATCTGCTGAGATTTTTGGCTGCTCCACATCAAAAACTTTTGCAAATATGGGTCTTGAGCGACTAATGCATCAATGTGTTGCTTCATCAAGTGCATTAACGAATCTGCACTCCGCAGCATCGCCGATGTTAACAAAAATACTTCGCGCCAGCGTGGATCGGTAATGTGGCTGACTAAGCCTCCTAGCGCTTGCTCTATCGCTCCCAAGTTATGACTGGCAACAATTTTTCGCGCCGTAAAGTATTCTTGAAATGCTAGATGAGAAAACGAAAAAATCCCTCGCGATCGCTCGATCAAGAGTCCATGCTGAGATTCGATCGCCTTCAGCATCGCTTCACTTTCGAGTTGAAGTTCTTCTGGTTCCAAAGTCGCACCGGGCAAACTTCGCAAATAGCCACCTATGTGTTGCTCAATCATGCGTTGCTCAAAGAAATACTGCCCTCGTTCAAAAGTGACTGCCGCAAGCTGGCTTAACAACCTCAGTTTTTGCGGTAATGAAAAACCTCGATAAACCTGATCGCGTTCAACTCCTCTCGCTTCATCCCATTTATCTAGCAGCAAATCCAGCCCTTGTTGATAGAACTCAGCCCGCTTGGCTGGAAATTTTCCTTGACCCTGAAATACCCAGCAGGCGAGATGCAGAAACAGAGGAGTAGCCGCTAGTTGACGTAACTGCCAATTTTCCGGCAAGTCTAATTTTTGGATAAACTGAGCAGACTGATCCTGCCCTGCCTGAGCCGTAGTTTTGGTCAATGCCACAAACCACTTTTGGGCGAAGGTATTGATTTGAGCTTGGGTAAAGGGGGCAATTTCTACATCGGTAAAGCCGTGCAGCCGCAGTTTTTGGGCAGCGGTTCGACAGGATGCCGCAAATCGATTTCGATGATACTTATCTGAGAATTTGCGAATTTCTTTTAGAACCGCTGGGCTATCCTGCTTTAGCACTTCATCCATGCCATCCAGCAACAGCAAGACTCGACCCTGTTGCAGGAGGGCTTCTAGCACAGACGGGTCGGAAATTCCAGAGGTGAGCAACCCCTGCTGAATCGTGTTGAACAGGCTAAACTCGCCGCTATTTCTAGCCTCTTCTGCAAACTCTCTCAGCAAGATAAAAATCGGCAGTTGATCGGCGGCAAATTGACCTAGATTGCACTGAATCGCTAGATGTTGCAAAAAAGTGGTTTTGCCCACTCCCGGTTTGCCCAACACTCGAAGCTTCGAGTAAGTTTCAACTGCCTGCATTCCCGGTATATGACCTTGATCAATGGCTCCTAAACCCACGCGATCGCATTCAGCGGGTTGCAAGTTTTGCAGATCAGCAAGCTCAAGCCGCTGTTGACTGGAGATTGTCTCCAAAATATTGACATCTACATAGATATCATCAATGCTAACCGGACGGTTAATGTCTAATAGCTGCAAAATCCCGCACTGGTTTTGAATGGTGTCTCGATGGCGCGATCTCACCTGTTGCACCAGAGCATCAATGTTCAGAGGTGTAGCCTCCGCCACCTCATCGGATTCAGGAAAGTCTGCTGGCGGATTGTCCGCAATCTCTCGCCAGTCTAAATCGAGGATCAGACAAACGGATAAAAATGTCTGCCGTTCAACGGGCTGCCCGGTAAAAAATCGCCAAATCGGCTGACGGGTCTTTAAATTTACCTCTCCTGCCAGATTTTCTTGAGTCCACCCTTTCAGCGAAAATGCTCGTTTAGCCCATTGAATTCCAGAAGAAGAAGCCTGGAGCGATCGCTTGACCATAAAATAAAAAGCTCAGATAAGATTCAAACTTCAAACTTCAAACTTTTATAACTAAAAGACACTTTATAGATTCTTCTATGTTGATAATTGATTTGTTTAACCCGGTGAAATCATACAAAGTTAAAGACGGCTTCTTCAACTATCATTGGGCAGAAATCAAACATTTTGGTGCAATAAATAGCCTTTAGGAACTTGCGCGATTGTAAAATATCCTCCGTAGGATGTGTAAAGAGCATGACTCATGATTGATTTTGCGGTGTGGGATAGTTTGCTGCGCCAGTATGTGGATCAGCAGGGGCGAGTAGATTATCAGGCTTGGAGTCAGCACCCTAAAACGCTAATGAATTGGTTAGCAGGTTTGGAACCGCTAGACCCAAATTTAAATCTGCCCGATGAGCTAGCGCTGTGGATTAATCTCTATAATGCGTTCACCATTTCCACGATTTTGGAACGCTATCCGATCGCGTCCATTCGACCCGTTGTGCTAGGGATTCCCAATTGGTTCGCCTTCCTGGGATTTTTTCAGCGTCGAGCCTATCGATTGTCAAATCAAACCTATAGTCTTGCTCAAATTGAGAACAAAATACTGCGCGATCGCTGGCACGATCCACGCATTCACTTTGCGATCGTTTGTGCCTCCATTGGCTGTCCGCTGCTCCGTAACGCAGCTTATACATCGGATCTTGTGGAACATCAACTAGAAGACGATGCTCACCGTTTTATCAACAATCTCGACAAAGTTCGTTACGATGCCCAAACTGAAACACTCTATTGCAGCAAGATTTTTAAATGGTATCGCCAAGATTTTCTGCAAGTGGCAGGCTCAATTCCAGATTATATTTGCACCTATCGCCCAGATCTCCCTTTAACGGCTGAAACTGCGATCGCCTATCTCGATTACGATTGGAGCTTGAATCAACGAACATCCTCATAAAACCGCTTCAAATAATCCGCAGAAACCCCAACTCCCCACAAACAGCCGATATACAAATAGATGGCAGTGGCTTTCCAGGCTCCCCAATGGGCAACTCGGCGATCGCAACTTTGCACAATCCGATTCACTTGACGAATTCGCCCTTTTCTCACCAACCGGAGGCATAAATCGCCATCCTCCAAAATCGGCAGCGCTTCATCGAATCCACCACAATCCCAAAAGTCAATTCGACGACAAAACATCACCTGATCGCCAAACAGGAGGCGTAATCCTTTAAAGAATAGATGCGGTCTAAACAGCAGAGGCGCATAGTAGGTTTTGAGGTAATTGTGCAGTGAGATTCCCCAGCGGGTGGTTTCTGCGCCCCTCATCAAAGAAATAAAGCCGCCACAGGCAACGGTTTGATCCGCCAAGGTTCGCTCAATCACAGCGATCAGATCATCGGGAACCTGGGTATCGGCATGGAGAAAGCAGAGAATGTTACCCTTCGCGAATGTTGCTGCGTGATTCATTTGAACCGAGCGTCCGCTGCGATCGCAAATCAACACTTGTACTCCAGCTAAGCGGGCGATCGCAACAGTTTCATCGTGGCTGCCCCCATCCACAACCAGCACCTCGACGGGCGGCGGATCGAGAACGGTGAGTTGCCGTAAAGTGCGTCCGAGGATGCTGGCTTCGTTGAGCGTAGGAATAATGATCGAGACTTGAAACATCTTGCGTTCCGACGGTTGGTGTAGCTACGCGATCGCCACTTTATGCGAGCTGGCTAAAGGCGATCGCTCAATCCATACCATTGCATCAAAATTGGCTTCCAGTGCAGTTGATTATGCAACTGCAAATTCTATCAAGGGATAGATTTTGTTTGAATTGCAGCAATTCACAATGATGTTTATTATCCAGTCTTGCGAGATTTCAATCATGTATCTGACTGTAGTTATTCAGTGCGTTTGGAGATTGAGCAGTAGGTCGCTATATGAATGTTGATTGCCTCACAGCGATCGCGGCTCCACCAGTACACTGGCTGCCTAAAGTCAAATCTGATTCTTTAGTTCACACTCCTCCGTTACCCCAATGCGAGATGTGTGTGATTGTTCCAGTGAGGAACGAATCGGAGATGCTAGAAAGTACGCTGACGGCTCTAAACCACCAGCTTGATTTAGAGGGAAGATCGCTCGATCCAGATCGCTATGAAATTATTTTATTGGCGAACAACTGCGACGACGACTCTGCTGCGATCGCCCATCAATTTGCCAAGCAACATTCTGATCTAGTGTTACATATTGCTGAGCAGACAATCACTGCGCCAAATGCTCATATTGGCTGGGTGCGAAAGCGGTTAATGGATGAGGCATACAATCGCTTGATATCAATTGGCTGCAATCGAGGCGTTATTGCATCAACTGACGGAGATACCCGCGTTGCTTCCAACTGGATTGCGGCTACTCTATATGAGGTCGAGTGTGGTGCTGATGCGGTTGGCGGACGAATTGTCACAGATCGACGCGATCGCGCTGCTCTCACTCGTTACACAAGAGCTTGCCATCTCCGAGAAGTGGGTTATCGCTTTCTAGTGGCTGAACTGGAAACTTATCTAGATCCTGATGTATTCGATGGCTCTCCCCGACACTTTCAACACTATGGTGCAAGCTTAGCCGTGACTGCTGAAATGTATGGACGTGCTGGAGGCATTCCACTCGTTAGAACTTCAGAAGATGTGGCGCTTTATCAGGCATTGATGCGGATCGATGCCAACTTTCGTCATAGTCCATTGGTGCGAGTGACAACCTCAGCCCGGCAGGTCGGGCGCGCCCAACATGGTTTGGCGGATCAGTTGAGCCAATGGACTGCAATGGAATCTGAAAAGCAACCTTTTTGGGTTGAATCAGTTGCCGCTATTACGACTCGCCTATCTGCACGTCAAGAACTGCGATCGCTCTGGCGACAGATGCTTGATGGCTATGAACCTTCCCTTAAAGATGTGGCACTGCCAGCCAATCGGTTAGGAATTTCTCATGATTGGCTGTTGAGTCAGCTAACGCAAGCTCAATTTTTTGGGGCATTGCTCGAACAAATCGAACATCGACAGGATCAAGAAAACATTTGGCAACAGCGATGGAGTTTAACCAAAATTGAATATGCCATTAATGATTTACGTCTCTTGCTAGAACCAGTGCGGCGACAACAAAGAAAGACAATTCAAAAACAGGTTAGATAAGCCACAAAATGCTAAACAGATTTTTCGGACATTCGTTCAAATAAATCGAGGCGATATTTCTCGGCGCGATCGCCCTTTAAGTGTTTAAGCTGAGAAGTCGGTAATGCCAGAAATGACTCATGTACCTGATCTCCACTCAGTGGATTGTGATAGTCATCATCGTAGGGTGTCCAATGGACTAACAGTAGATGCCCACCCGGTTCGAGATGCTGCAATATCAACTGCTGCGATTTTTCAAGGTCTTCTCGACACCAGTAGTAACCCACTTCTGAAAGCACTGTGAGGTCAAACTGTTCGCTCGGATAAGCGTCTGGAACCCCCATCAATTGAAAGCGGATGTTTGACAGAGAACGACAACGAGCGATCGCCTGCTGCTGAGCGATTTCACAGACATCAATTGATAACAACGAAATGCAACGTTCCGCCAGCATCTCAGTTAAGACTCCAATGGAAGTGCCAATTTCGAGCGCTGACCGATATTGATGTTTAGACAAAGCAGCAAGGGTTGCAGCATATTTCTGCGCTTCATACTCACTGGTTTCAAACTTCCAGGGGTCAGGGTCAACAGTATAAAGTGCGTCAAAATAATCAGGTGTAAGTGTTTGCTTAGAGGGCAAATCCATCAAGTTTCCTCCAAATACAGTTCCCAAGGTTGAGCGAAGTTTTCCAGCATTTTAGGTGTGAGCCGGAAGCCTTCTGGATCGTCATCAATTAAATCGGTTGTTTGAGACCGATAAGCCGCGATCGCCTTCAGCTTCATCTCTAACACACTGCTAATATCGAGTCGCCAACCCATCACCTGTACACAGCCAAAATTTCCTCGTTGCTCTGCATCCCAATCCCAAATTGGATATTCAATCAGACGCGGTGCATAGTCTGGATCAAGCTGCTTCAAATCGATCAGTGCGGTGTGAATCAGTTGCCAAGTAGCTCGATGATCAGGGTGAGGATCGAAGCGCCACGGTAGAAAAATGGTTGCAGGCATGACTGTTTCTAGAAACCCGCTGCAACGCGCTATAGCTTCTCGAAGTCTAATGGATTCTAAGTTTGAAATTGAGCCATCTTGCAATCTTAAAAAGCTGGTTTCTGTCTTCCCCAAACCTAAAATAGCCAATGCCGCTAGCGTTTCTGTTTCTCGCAGTATTCGCAAATGGGGAGCCGGATATTTGATTGAGCGGGGATGGGAAAGGGTGCCATCACTAATGACTAAAACCTGGACAGAACAACCTAAAGCACGAAGTGAAGCGATCGCGCCGCCGCAGCCTAAGGTTTCATCATCGGGGTGAGGAGCTACCACTAACACAGAATTCGTTGCGATCGTATCCACTGATCGCAACGGCACCATCGTTGGGTTGGTAAAAGAGCATTGATTGTCAACTGTAAGATTCATAAAAAGGAACAAAGATCAGGAAACAGAAATAAAACTGAACATTGGCACACGGGTCTAATAGTTAGCTGCTTAGCATTTAATGCTAGAAGATTCATCCAACCACAAACGGCTCGCAGGAACTACTTGAGACAGCGCATACTGCCCCGCGCTAGCGAGCGCTGCATCAAAAACGGGTTGACGCAGATACAAGCTTAAATCTCGAATAATCCGCTCCATTGGATGGGGTGGCAGCAAGCCGCGAGTTCCCACCGATCGCTCACACAACTGAATTGTCTCCATGCAAATCTGTTCGATCGCGGTTCTGACCATGTTGGCATAAGCCACTAGCTGATCTGCCTGCTCTTGAGGCTGGTTTGGATCACCACCAAAAATAGGCGCGTAGGCTTTGATCCGGTTTGCCGCTCCTTGTAGCCAAAGATTGCCACTTTCGATCGCGATCGCCATGCGCCCTAATCGGTGCTGTTGGTAGGGATCAGT
>ENA-ORBV01001136-ORBV01001136.1-microbial-mat-metagenome-genome-assembly--contig:-NODE-1136-length-60397-cov-12.927304_pt1 | contig 60397 bp, 54 predicted proteins | sample MGYA00237777_ERZ505514 | MGnify/ENA primary metagenome ERZ505514 (study PRJEB26160, sample SAMN06269048) | microbial mat metagenome | isolation source: Oligotrophic lake microbial mat | place...
GCCACCGCCGCCACCACCGCCGCCGAAGCCGCCACGGCTGCCGCCGCGACTGCCACCGCCGCCGCCGCCACCGAAGCCGCCGCGACCACCGCCGCCGCCTTCACGAGGCTTGGCCTCGTTGACGGTCAGATCGCGGCCGTCCACGTTCTTTCCGTTGAGGGCAGCCATCGCGGCCTTGGCGTGCTCATCGTTGTTGAACTCGACGAAACCGAAGCCGCGAGGGCGGCCGGTCTCGCGATCCATCACCAAGGACGCCGAGGCGACTTCGCCGTGAGCCGCGAACAGGTCGCGGAGCTGAGCCTCGGAGGTGTTGAACGACAAATTACCGACATAGAGCTTCATACTGATGCTTCCATCCTGCCCTTGCAAAGTCATAAACCGGTGCTTGAACTCGGGCAGAGGAAGCGTCGGCGATCCAAGATCCCGCCCAACTGTGGTGCGGGTACGTACCAAGATCCCTGAACTGTATGGCCGGTGGTCGACCCGCGACCACTCGGACCTTCGTCCCACCGTTCGGGTTCCCGCCGGTGAGGAAAATGCCGGGGTTGCGGAATCCCCGGAATAGCGACGCACGACCCCCAGAGGCCGTTTTCCGAGATCTAAAAATTCTTCCGCGTCTCGATTTGTTTCTTCGAAGTCTCGCAAAGCCGTCGCAAAACCAGCACCGCAGGAGACGCCTGAGCAGGGCGGAGTGCTGGCGTACGCGCCCGGGGAATCACTCGTCGTCAGATGGCTCGACCGGGGCGTCGGAAGAATCGTCCGTCGATTTGCTCTCGCCGAAGATCGCCGACCCGACGCGCACGATGTTCGCGCCTTCCTGGATCGCGGCCTCGAAATCGCCTGACATGCCCATCGACAGCAGATTAATGTTGCCCTGGCTGATCCCCGACTTGCGGAGCTCTTCGTAGAGATCGCGGCAGCGCGAGAACGTGGCCCGGGACTGGTCGGGCGTTTCACCCAAGGCCGCCATGGTCATCAGCCCACGCACACGCACGTTGACCATCGTGTCGATCTGTTCGGCCAGCGGCAACGCGGCGGGGACCGGGCAGCCGAACTTACTGGCCTCGCCCGAGCAATTCACCTGCACCAGCACGTCAATCACCTGGTCGCGGCGGGTGGCTATGACCTGAAGTTCTTCCGCCAACCGCAGCGAATCGACCGAATGCACGAGGCGGACGAACTCCGCCACCTTGCGAGCCTTGTTGCGCTGGAGGTGCCCGATCATGTGCCAGCGAACCGGCACGACCGCCGGGGCCGAGTCGGCGGAAGAGGCGGGCTGAGAAGTCCCGGATCTCAATTCAGGTTTCGACGCGGGCTTGCCGCCTCGCGCGAGAGTAAGGAACTCACCGCTCGCGCCCGGCGCGACCCGGCGCGACGTGGGATGGACGCGAAGCCGGTCGAGATATTCCTCGACGATCGCGGCGTGCTGCACCAGCGTCTGAACGCGGTTCTCGCCGAAGTCTCGGTGGCCAAGGTCAATCAGGGCCCGCAACTGCTCGGGCTCGGCCGTCTTGCTGACGGCAACCAGCAAAATCTCGTCCGCCCGCTGCCCGGAGAGTTGGGCCGCCCGCGCGATCCGATCACGCACCAGCGCGTACCGCTCGGGGATCGAGTCGGGCATGGTCGCGGATTGCTCTGTGGTGCCCGTGGCCATCAACGCTCCCGAGCGATCACGTCGTCTTGGTCTGGCTCCATCCCCGGATGGAACGTCCAAGGTACGATAGCCGCGATGGTGCGACGACGGTGGTCCAGACGCCGCCAGCTGCCACCCGTCTTTTTTCGAAGCCAACCCTCTCTGCCGGAGCCCGTGAACTCATGAAGAACGACCATCTCAAGCCGCGCGAAACCTCCCTTGCCGTCGGCGAAATCGCGCCAGATTTCACGCTCCAAGACCAAGACCGCAAGGAATGGAAGCTCTCCGAAGCGGTCAAACTCGGCGACGTGGCGCTGTGCTTTTATCCGTTAGCATTCACGGGCGTCTGCGGTACCGAGATGAAGTGCGTCAACGACGAGATGGCGAGCTGGACCAAGAAGGGCGCCACGGTCATCGGCATCTCCTGCGACAGCACGGCTGTCCAGAAAGCCTGGGCCGATTCAATGGGGCTCAAGCAGACCCTGCTGGCCGACATGCACCGCCACGTGTGCAAGGCCTACGGGCTCTACTGGGCGGACCTGAACGTGTCGAGCCGCGGGACGGTGGTAGTCGGCAAGAACGCCAGCGGGCAGGGCAAGGTCAAGTGGAGCCAGTCGCGCCAGCCTGGCAACGCGATGAAGTTCGACGACGTGCTCGCGGCCCTGAGCTGATCGATCCCCCGATCCATTACGTTCGATCTATCGCGTTCGATCCATCGCGTTCAAAGAATCGCCCATGAGCCAGCGTCCACTCTTTGATCCGAAGAAAATGGCGGTAGCTCGCGAAAAGCCCGCGGAGGCAACCGCGCTCGTCGCCGCCCCTATCGCTGCGCCTCCGCCGCCCGCAACGGGCGTTCTCACGGTCTCCGCGCTCGCCAGCGTCATCGACACCGCGCTCCGAACCGGCGTCCCCGGCAAGGTCCGCGTCGTCGGCGAAATCTCTGGCTTCCGCGACCGCACGCACTGGTACTTCGATCTCAAGGACGCGAACGCGGTGGTGAACGCGGTGATGTTCCAGGGCGGGGCCCGGCGCGCCGGGTTCGCGCCCCAGAACGGGCAGGAGGTCGTCGCGACGGGCCGCGTTGAGTTTTACGCCAAGCACGGGAAGGTCTCGCTGCTGGTTGAGAAGCTCGAACCCGTCGGGGCCGGTGCGCTTGAGCTGGCGTACCGCAAGCTGTGCGAAGAACTGCGGGCGATGAGCTGGTTCGACCCCGCCCGCAAGCGCTCGCTACCAACGTTCCCGCGCAAGATCGCCGTCGTCACGAGCCGATCAGCCGCGGCCTTGCAGGACGTGCTCGTCACCATGCGGCAGCGCTGCCCTGCGGTGTCAGTGCTGCTGGTCGATGTTCGTGTGCAGGGCGAGGGCGCGGCTGGCGAGGTCGCGGACGCCGTGCGATACCTCAGCCAACACCACGCGCGGCTGGGCGTAGACGCCGTGCTCGTCACCCGCGGCGGCGGGTCGATGGAAGATCTCTGGGCGTTCAACGATCGCGGCGTCGCCGAAGCGATCGTGAACTGCGCGATCCCCGTTGTCGCCGCCATCGGGCACGAAACCGACACCACCATCGCCGAGCTGGTCGCCGACGAACGCTGCGCCACACCCACGCAGGCGGCCATGAGACTCACGCCAGATTCCGAGGCCCTGCTGCGTCAGACCGACGCCTTCGCCCAGCGGCTGCGATTCGTGGTCGGGCGGCAACTGCGGGCGGACCAAGAGCGCGTTGAGCGGGCCGCGGCCAGGCCAGCGATGCGTGATCCGGCGGCGCTGGTGCGGCGCGCGGATCAGGAACTGACGAGCATGTGGACGCGGCTTGGCTCGGTGCTGCAACTGAGGCTTGGCAACGAGGCGGTGCGGATGGAGCGGCGCGGGGCCCGGCTTGAACGCAACCAGCCTCGCGCGGTGCAGGCTCGTTCTCTGGCGCGGCTTCACGCGGCCGAGACACGCATGAACGCGGCCTTGCGAGCACGGCTCGAATTGATCGATCTTGATTCCGATGACTCACGCTTGCAGCGAGCCCTGAAAGTTTTCGCGGACTCGGCTCGCGCGCGGATGAACGCGCTCGAAAGGCAGCTCAAAGCCGTCGGGCCGATGAGCGTGCTCGAACGAGGCTTCTCCGTGACGACTCGCGAGGACGGACGCCTGCTCCGCTCGACACGCGACGCTCGTTCTGGGGACCGACTCAAGACCACGCTCGCAGATGGTTCGGTCGAGTCGGTGGTGGACGGCCCAGACGCGGCAACGCCCACGATCTCCAAGGCAAGCAAGCTCAAACCGGAGCCAGTTGCACGCGAAACAACAAGAACGCCCGCTGCGCGGCGAGCAAGCAACGACCAGCAGAGTCTCTTTGACGCGCCCTGAGGCTCGCGCTCGCTCCAGCAGGCGCCAGCTCTACGCCCCGCGAACCTCAACCGGGTAGACTCTCGCACCGTGAGCAAACGACCAACTCTCAATTCGGCCGCAAGGCTCGACGCCGCACCCGACTCTGGCCCCGGGTTCGAACAGTCCTTGGAGCAGCTGGAGTTGATCATCGAGCGGATCGAGACCGGGCAGGTGGGGCTCGAGGCCGCGATCGCCGAGTACGAGAAAGGCGTCGGTTTGCTCCGGCGTTGCCGCGACATTCTCAAGCGGGCCGAGCAGCGGGTCGAAGAACTCAACCGCGAGGCGGCCGGCGGCGAACAACTCCCGTCCGGTGCAACCCCTGATTCATCCTCTCGCCACGAAGGCCCGGAGCACGAGGATTGACCGAACTCTTTGCGAAGTTGCCAACCGCGATGGCGGCCACAACGGTCTTGGCCAGGATGGAGGCGTACGAGTGGTACGCCATCGTTTCCAGCCTCATGCAGCTTGTCTTCGCGTTCGCGTTTGGGGCGTGCCTGGGATCGCTGATCAATGTTCTGGTCTACCGCCTCCCGCGTGGCATCGGCGTCGTCACACCCCCCTCGGCCTGCCCCGGTTGCGGCACCCAGCTAACTTGGCGTGAGAACGTGCCGGTCTTGGGTTGGATCTTTCTGCGCGGGCGCTGCCGGTTCTGCCGGATGAAGATCTCGCCCGAGTACCCGATCGTCGAGGCCGTGGTCGGCGGGCTGTTCGCGCTGTTCTATGGGCTGTGGTTCATGCTCCCGCGCCGCAGCATCATTCTTGACGGTGCCCTACGAGGGCTCGATTGGACCAGCATCGCGCCGGACTGGACGCTCAACGGCCTCGGCATGACCTGGCCGGCGCTGGTGGTGCTGCTGATCCTGATCGCCTCGCTGGTCGCGATGACGCTGGTGGACGCCAAGACCTTCACGATCCCGCTGGTGCTAGCCTGGGTGCCCACCGTCGTGGCCCTGATCGCGCACCCTTTGCACGCGCTCTACATCCAGCACACGACAGGTTCGCTCAAGTTCGGGGCACCAGAATGGATCTGGACCATCCCGACGCCCACGACTTGGGGGTGGGGATGGATCGGCGCTTCTCTCGGCGGCACGCTCGGGCTCGTCATCTCAAACCTGCTTCTTCACTTCGGGCTGATCCGTCGCAGCTTCGCGGACTACTCCGAATGGGAAGCGGGAGTGCTGGCCGAGGAAGAGAAGACCCGGCAGGCGCACGCCGCCGCGGCTCAGGCCATTCCGGACCAGACCATCTCAGCCCAGACCGCGGTGGGTCAAGCCGGAACCGTGCAGCCTCAATCGGCAGACACAACTCCCCCACCGCCCCCGCGTGACGCCCAGGCCGCCCCAGTTGATCTCTGGGTCCAGTACCCGCACGCCCGGCGTGAGAGCTGGAAAGAGATCATCTTCCTCGCGCCATGCATTCTCCTAGCTTACGCCGGTTCGCTCCTGGCCCACCGCCTCGCCGGGCCTTGGACGTTCGATCAGGCCTCTTTCACCGATCGCCCCGCCCACGCGGCCCCGCTCTGGCTGGTCGTGCTGGCGGGCGTGCTGATGGGCTATCTGATCGGCGGCGGGATCGTGTGGCTCTTCCGGATCGTGGGATCGCTGGCGGTCGGCAAAGAAGCGATGGGGCTGGGCGATGTTCACCTGCTGGCGGCCGTCGGCGCGTGCCTGGGTTGGATCGACGCGATCCTCGCGTTCCTGGGCGCGGCCTTTGTCGCGCTGGCGTGGACGGGGATCAGCAGGGTATTTTCAGGCAAGCTCCAGCGCGTTCTGCCTTACGGGCCTTACCTGGCAATTGCCACATTGCTGGTCCTGCTGCTGCGCCCCGCGCTCGAAGCCGGGCTGACGCTGCTTCTGAAGCCGCAGATGCCGATCCGGTTGCCGTGAGGAACACGGTTCCGGGCGGTTGCTGGCCGGGCAATCTTGAGAAATAATTTCGAGAAGTCGTACTTTGACGACAAACCGGGGAATACGCCGATATGGTTGGCACCTGCGGGGTGTTCCGCGGGTTGGGCGCGACGGGAAGCCAGCCGCACCACGCGCGACAGTTCACGCGGGAACTTTCAGACAGACAGCTAGACAGGGAACGCAACCATGGGATTCGGGATCAAGACGAGCACTGAGACGAACATCGGGATGACGAGTCGGTTCTGGACCGCCGCGCGACGCGTGTTGGGATTAGGTTTGGTCGCCAGCGTCACCATCGCACTGGGCGGTTGCGGCGTGGCTCAGACCGAGTACGACGCGCTCAAGACTGAGAATGAGGACCTCCGCGGGCGAATCGCCTCGTGCGAGTCCACCAACCGCGAGAAGGACACGCGGATGGCGGAACTCGAAGCTCGCGCCAACCAGCAGCCTCAGGCACTCATTCAGCAGCCGCTTACAGGGAACTTCAACTCTGGCTCGGGCGGCGGCGACGACGGTCCCTTCCGTCGAAACGAGCGCGGCCAGCTCGCGCTCGAAATCGCTGGCGAGGTTCTCTTCGACTCCGGTCAGGCTGTAATCAAGTCTGGTGCGAAGAAGGAACTTGACCGCGCCGCCAAGACACTCAACGGCAAGCATTCCGGCAAAACCGTCCGCGTCGAAGGCCACACCGACAGCGACCCCATCAAGAAAGCCAAGGCCAAGTACCCGACCAACGAGGCCCTGAGCGAAGCGCGGGCACAGGCTGTCCGCAGCTACTTGGTCTCCAAGGGCGTGAGCTCGGGCCGCGTCTCGTCGGTGGGCATGGGCAGCTCGCAGCCCAAGGGGTCCAAGAAGGACAGCCGTCGGGTCGAGATCGTGGTCGTCGGCGGGTAAGTTTTCGTCAACCCGACGAACACTCGTCGGGCATCGACGAAGCCTCAGTCATTCAGCGCAAACCGAACCCCCGGCCTCGGACGGCCGGGGGTTTTTCGTTGCGCCGGTTCGACCTTCGATCGCGCGGATGACCACCGATTGACCAGCGTCCCCCACACCAGAGGAACTCCGGGGCAGGGTAATGAGAGCTTTCTTCGCCCTCTCTTTCGGGGCGCACCGGGGTGTTCTCCTCGTTCCTTGTGAACTTGGACCGAGAGATCGCCGATGCCAACGCACAAGGAGATTCAGCGATGACCACCCCAGCCAAGTCGTCAGTCCCTCTTCTGAGCGAGTTCGCCTCGGACGCCAGCATGACCTCACTGGTCGAGTTGTTCGTCGGCGAGATGCCGGGCCGGATCGAAGCGTTGCGGGCGGCCTTGAGTTCGGGCAGCCTCGACGCGCTCAAGCGTGCGGCCCACCAGCTCAAGGGCGCGGCGGGCGGGTACGGCTTTCCGACGATCGGTGAGGCTGCGGGCAAGGTGGAAGCCCTGATCCAGCAGAGCTCGCAACCCACGCCCGAAGACAAGCTTCAGACCCTCCGCGCGCAGGTTGACCAACTGACCGAACTCTGCGCCCGGGCCCGGGCCGCCAGATAACCGCCCACCGACTCGCCGCGCTGCGCGGCCTCGGATTGAACGATCCGCACACTTACTCCTGATTCGCACTTTGGTCCGTGGGGCAGTGGAACGATGGCAGAAGATTTAAAGACAACCGAGTCACCCAAGTCCATGTTGCTGGTCGTCGATGATTCGCCGGACATTTACCGGCTGATCAGGGCGAGACTCCGCAACGAGGACCTGGACGTTCGCTCCGCGGGCGGGGGCGTCGAAGCCCTGGAGATCGCGAGGAAGAGCCCGCCCTCCATCGTGTTGCTCGACATCGACATGCCGGGAATGGACGGCTACGAGGTCCTGCGCGCTTTTAAGGACGACAAGGCCCTCCAGCACGTCCCCGTTATCATGCTCTCTGGCAATCAGAACGCTCACGACAAGGTCACCGCCTTTGACCTTGGAGCGGTCGACTACGTCACCAAGCCGTTCGATTTTACAGAACTCAAGGTCCGCATCCGCTCGGTGCTCCACATCCAGCAACTGTTGCAGTTGCTGTCGCAGCGGGCCCAGATCGACGGGCTCACCGGGCTTTGGAATCGCGCGTTCTTTGACCAGCGCTGGAAGGAAGAAGTCTCGCGCTGCGCTCGGCACGGGCACCCGCTGTCGGTTGCCATCATCGACATCGATCACTTCAAGTCCATCAACGACGGTTTCGGGCACCCGGCCGGGGACGCGGTGATCCAAGGTGTTTCCAGGCTCATCCAGCGCGAGGTGCGAGCCGCGGACGTCGCGTGCCGCTACGGCGGTGAAGAGTTCGTCATCATCATGCCCGACACCGGGCCCGGCGATGCCCACGCCGTCGCCGAACGCATCCGCGTCGCCACGGAAGGCATCGCCTGGCCACGCCACCCTGATCGCAAGGTCACGATGTGCGTGGGCGTCGCGGGCTGTAGCGGCGCAACGCAGACCTCGTCCGAGTCATGGCTCGAAGCGGCGGACCGGAACCTGTACACGGGCAAGAAGGACGGCCGCAACCGCGTGGTGGTCAGTGACGTCACCAATCCGCCGCAGATCAAAGCCGCGGGTTAATCGGCCGATCGAGGAAATTCGCTTCGCACCAAAGAAAAGCCCTCGGCGAGACGCCGAGGGCTTTTTCTGTTCTGAACGAAGCAGGATCATCCGAGGTCAGCGACAACCTCGATTGATCGCTCACGCACGACGACGACGGGTGGCGACCAGGCCAGTCAAGCCGAGCAGCGCGATCGACGCCGGGGCCGGGACCGCCTCGACCTTGTAGTTGTCGAAGAAGGTCGTATCGAAACCAGCGCCTTGGAGGTTGATGTCCGCGTCACCGAAAACGCTGCCGACGCCCGCGCCGAACGAGATACCGCTGGCGATGGTCACGCCGTTGATCGCGTAGCTGGACTTGAGGGTGGTGTAGTCCATCGTGATCTTTAGGTTGTTCCACGCGTCGTACGAGACGGCGGTGGTCGAGACGACGGAAGTGGTGCCGTTCCAATAGTTCGCCAGGCCGCCGCTGTTGACCCACAGGGCGCTCACGCGGCCGAAGGGCGAGTTGCCGTCGTAGCAATCGAGGCCCCAGTTGGAGCTCTTAGAGCCGCCCGTCTTGAGGAACATGTCGACCGAGGCGACGACGATCTTGTCGGTGTTCGTGGCCGTGTTGTAGTTCACCGCGGGCCACCACCAAGCGGCGGAAGCAACCGGGCTCGAATCGATCGAGATCGAACGAGTACCCGAAGCGGCCTGGGCGGCGGTGACGTTGGCGACGTCGCCCGTGTCCGTCCACCCGTTCTGGCCGAACAGGTCGCCGAGGACATAGCCCTCGGAGGCCTCGAAGCCAGCGAACTTCAGAACGGCTGCCTGGCTCGCGCCCGCGAGCGCCACCAGACCCAAAACAAACGCGGAGGTGGAAACCTTCATCTCAAGTCCTGTCTCTGACGATTGCGACCGGGAAGCCCGCGGAGCCAGCACCGACTGAAACGCACTGCAAGGCCACGCTTGCAACATGCTCGGTACTGACTGAAGCTGGAGTCCTCGTCTCTCTCCCCAACTTCTCTCGGGACATCATACTGACACAAGATTCATAATTCGCAAACAAAGTTGGGGTTTTTCTTTAGTTTTTATCAAACTCCCAGATTGACACTATCAAAAATGTCAATTTGGATAAAATAGCCGCGAAGCTTATGAGATATCGGACAATGCTCGGATGCACTCTTCACCGCGTCCTGAGCATGAAGATCGCGTACCCGGGTTCTGAAACTTTGAACGACGAACCGTCCTCGCGGACCGTTCCAAGCACCTTCAGCGGCGACCGAGCGATCAGGCGGGTCCATTGCGCATGGTCATAGCCACGCAGGTCGTAGGTAAAGTCGATCTCGTCCACGCTTCGCTCGCGCGTGACGGTCAGATGGCTGATCACACGCTCCATCCGCCCGCCTCTTCCTTCCCCCGTCCCGGGCAGATACTGCACAACCTGCCGGACCTCGCATCGACCTCGCTGCCCGATCCAGATGTCCTCGCTCGAGATCTCGAACCCATAGGACGACAAGCTGAGCCCCAGCGCATAGACCCCGCCGGGCTTGAGGATCTTGGCCATCTGCTCGAAGTGATCGAGCATGGCCCGGTCGCTGGGCAGATGACGGATGGTGTTGATGAGGTTGAACGCGAAGTCGACCGAGCCGGGGCGTATCACGCGGCCCATCGTTCGAGCGAACGTGGTCAGGTCCGCGACGTGCGCTACCGGGCTTGACGGTGTGCTCGCCAGCGTGGCCGCGTTGTTGCTTCGGCGCGCGGTGGATGATCGCCGAGCAAGCCGGGCCTCGATGGATCGGTTCGCGTACTCAACCATGCCCGGGCTTATGTCGAACCCGATGACCTTGCGCCCGCGACCGGCCGCTACGCGAAGGTACCGCCCCGACCCGCAGGCCGGTTCGAGCCATGTCTGCTCCGCGAGCGGCACACTTTGCACGAATCGTCGCGCGATGCGTTCGAGCCCGCTGACTTCCTGCGCCGTGCCCGCGGCGTGCAGGATGTCGTAGACCTCGGGGAGGCTATAGAAGGTTGGTGCGTCGTCAGTCACGGCCGCAACAGTACGGGCGGTGTTGAGCCGTCACGCGCGACATCGAGGTTCGCTACTTCTGATAGTCGCGATCGTCCCAGCGGTTCAGATCACGAATGGCGGTGTCGGTCACTCGGGCAACGTGACCGTCCAGGAACATGGCGTTGACACCGGCCGCGTGCCGCTTGGGAGCGGTGCGAAGGTCCGCGTCTTTCCCGTTAATCTGCCCGGTCGCCCAAACGTCGTAATACTGCGCGATCGAAATGTCCGTCGCGTTCTTTCGGTAGTAGTTCTTCCCGTCCACGTCGCCCGGATCGTCCGCGTAACAGGTAATGTACAGGGTGTCGCCGGGGTTCCAGCAACGAGTCAGCGGCGTCGGGCCTTTGCGGTTTGCGGAGTCGATCTTGCCGGGCGCGGTGAACTTGAACCCGTTGATCACATAGTGGATGTTGTGCAGGTCTTTCGGTCGGCCCGGGTCGCGGTAGTACGGCGCGTTCACGAACTGGTCGCCCACGTCGTCCTTGTCGGGGTTGTACGAAGGATCCTTTGCCAGCGACTTCCAGTCCTTCAACGCCGGCACCCGTTCGTCGATGAAGGGCCTGAACGCGATCGGCCACGGGATCCGCTCGCGCTCGCGGCTGTCGTAGCCTTCGCGCGGGATCCACTCTTTGTACTGATTGGCGTAGAAACCGACGGCCGCGCCGATCTGACGCTGGTTCGACAGACAGACCGTCGCACGTCCCGCCGCGCGAGCCTTACCCAGCGCAGGGAGCAGGATGCCGATCAGGATCGCGATGATGGCGATCACCACGAGCAGCTCGATCAGAGTGAAACCGGCGCGGAGAACCCGCGACGAGAACGAAGGCTCAGAACTGGCCATAACCAGAGTGTACCAGACCCACCGGGCCGGACCGCGGCCAATTCTGGTGAAGAATTTTGATCGCCTCTTGCAACAGAGAAGCCCGCGCGAGACACGAGCCCGCGCGAACTTCGGAACCTCGCACGTGATGCCGCGTAGCGTCTCTCATGCCCGAAACCGGCAACGAACTTCGCCCGACGCTCTAGAGCGCCAGCTCGGACAATCGCGCCGCGGATGAGCTTTCTCAAAGAGACGCGGCCGTCATCGCGTTCCTGGCCGACCGCGACTGCCGCTGTCCTTTTGGTCTACATCGTGACAATAAGCATTCCCACCGCTTCCCGGGAGTAACTAGGCTTTCAGCCACCGAGAATTTCATCCAACGTGAACATCAACCGCTCCACTTCCTCCATCGTGTTGTAATGAACCAGGCTGACCCGCACCACCCCGTCCGCCGGGTCGAGGCCCATCGTCTCGCACAGGCGCACCGAATAGAAGCTCCCGTAACGGAAACCGATCCCGCGCGCGTTCGCGGCCTTGGCGATCTCGGCAGATTTTTTGCTGCGATGGACGAAGCTGATCGTCGACACGCGCGACGCGGCCGCGTGCGCCGGGCCGATCACGGTGATGTCGCGCCGGTCGCGCAGGTATTCCATCAACCGCGCTTGGAGCGGGAGCTCCAGGTCGGTCATCACGCCGAGCGCGCGCTCGACGACGCGACGGTCGAACACCGGCGAGGTTGTCATCAAGCTTGAGTTTGTCGGAACGACCCGCGAGCTTGAAACAGCGAGATCACCGGCGAGAAACGAGAGGTACTCGTACAACGCGACCAGCCCGGCCGCGCCCTCGTGGCTGACCCCGCCCAACTCGAAGCTATAAGCCAGGTTCGCCTTGTCGATGAAATAGTGATTGGGCCCGGTGATCTCCGCGAACGCCTCGCGGCGGCCAAAGAGCGCGGCCATGTGCGGGCCGAAGACTTTGTACGTCGAATACACGTACCAATCGACACCCCAGTTGGCGACGTCGATCGCGCGGTGCGGCGCGAGCGCCACCCCGTCGGCCACGACGCGCCCGCCGTGCTGGTGTACGAGGTTCGTGATCGCCTTCACATCGACGATCTCGCCGAGGATGTTCGAGACGTGCGGGAAGGCGACGAGAGCGGTGCGCGACGAGAGCAGCGGTCGCAGCGTGTCGATCGAGATCTCCCACGTTCCGTCGGCCGCCCGCGTCGCCGGCCACGGCTTCACGGAGTACCCACGCGAAGCGAGCCTCATCCACGGCCCGACGTTCGATTCGTGCCCGGCGGTCGAGACGATGACCTCGTCACGCCCCGCTCTGGGCGACTGCGTGTACGCGTTCGCGAGGAGGTTGCAGAGCGCCGTGGTCGAAGGCCCGAGCACGCACTCGCCGGGGCCTTGGCCCGGTCGGTAGTCCGCGCCCGCTCGGCCGGTAGAGCTGCCGTCCGTGCCGCCCGCGTTCATCAGGCATTTCACAAACTCGTGGGCGCTCGCCACGGTCGCCGTAGCGTCACGCGACACGGCGTAATCCGCGCCGAGCTGCACGTAGGAGTTCAAAAAGTACTCGCGGATCCGTTCGATAACAACGGACGGCACCTGCGAGCCGCCCGCGTTGTCGAGAAAGACCGTCGGCGCGGAAAGAGCTGGGAATGCGGCCCGGATTTCCGCGACGGTTGGGATTCGGACGGCGGCGAACGCTGGTGCAACAAAGCTCGACATGTCCGATTGTTGGCGAGTCGCCGCGGCCGCGAAGGGTTCTCGGCCTTGGCTTTGTTGAGTTGAGGTGTGTTGAGGTGTAAGGAAACACTGGCGGTCGCGACCTATGAAGAACAGACGCGGACGGCCGCGGATCGACGCCCGACCAATCACTTTTTTCTTCCAATCACTCCTCTTTACCTCTCGCCGAACCTCAACCCGTGCCACCACTCACCGATCCCGAGCGATGGTTGATCGACCACGGCGACATGCTGTGGCGCTACGCGATCGCGCGCGTACGAGACACGCACGTCGCCGAGGAATTGATCCAAGCCGCGCTGGTAGCGGCCCTTGAATCTCACGCTGGCTTCCGCGGCGAGAGCACCGAACGGACCTGGCTCATGAGCATCCTTCGCCACAAAATCGCCGACCACGGACGCGCCCGGCAACGCGAGCGCACCCTGCGCGAACCGGCCAGTGCGGCCGCGGCGAGCCTTGCCCGTGATGATCGATACAACGAACACGGTGGCTGGCTCAACCTCCCCGCGGCGTGGTCGCGCAGCCTGACGCGGTCGTTGGAGAGCGACGATTTCTGGCGCGAGTTCGAGGCCTGCCTGGGCTTGCTGCCAGCGGGCGTGGCCGAGGCGTTTATCCTGCGCGAGGTGCGCGGCATCGACGCCCCGATCGCGTGCGCGGAGCTGCGCATCACGCCGGAGAACCTGTGGGTGCGGATGCACCGAGCCCGCGAGATGCTGCGGAAGTGCCTGAGCGGGAAGTTGGCAGGAAGCCCGAGCAAGAGGATGGTTCACCAGGCCGAAGCCGACCACGCGGGAAACTTGCGGGCGAGCCACGGAAAGGGATCGAAGTCGGGTCGTGTTTCAGCGATTCGGGGTCCGAACCTTGAGGGGACGCGATGATCGCCTTTGTTCGCGAGATCGTGCGTGTGATAAACGTGCCGTGCCGATCGCACTCGGTGATGATGTCCGCGTCGCTCGACGGACGCCTGGCGCGTGCCACGCGTGTCGGGCTGTCGATTCACACAGTGCTGTGCGTTCCGTGCCGGAGACTTTTCGCGCAGTTCACGCTGCTGCATGATGCGGCGAAGAAACTCAGCCGCGAAGCGCAGGACCGGATCCTGCGCAACGAAGCGATGCCCGTTGAGGTCCGCGATCGCTTGCGCGCAACTCTGCGCGGCCGGTAAGCACCGGGACGCACGGCGTTGAGGACAATCGCAAGCACTCGCTGTCCGATCTCGCGAACCTCGCGCGCACACGCGGGAGCGCAACGCGCTAAATTTGCTACTGACATCCAGCATGGTTTATCGAACGCCAGTTGAGGGCATGATCCCTTGGTTTCTACCGGTCGGGTGAACCTCGTCCCACGCTAGCGCGTGGCGCTCGCTGTTTCCGTCACAAGTTCTCTCCAGCACGCAACTGTTTCCACCTCTTTGAACTTATTTCGAGCGTGACTGTCAGGTTCTCGTACCAGAGCCGACGAAGGTGGGCCGAGATCGCGGCCGAGCACTTCGTCCGCGCGAGTCTCAAAGGCGTGAAGAAAAAAACGCCAGAAGTGTCAGATGCGGCAGGTGTCCTCGACGAACTTTGCAGACGGGTGATGCGGAGAGCGCCGTTCGTGCGCTCCCCAAGCCGCCCATCCAAAGCAGTCCGTCGTTTCGTGGGGCATCGAGGTCCACCGCGCGGCGCGAGTGTTCACGCCGCGCTCTCTATTTCCCTTTCCTGGAGTGTTTATGAAGCTTTCAAAGATTGTGGTACTCGGTCTCTTGGCCAGTTCTGGGCTTGCGATCGCACAGCCTGTTCAACTGCGCGTGACGGTGCAGAACCTGGCCCCGGCGAACGATATTTCGTTCGCCCCACTGCTCGTGGGGTTCAACAACGGAACGTTCGATTCGTTCAACGTTGGGGAGACGGCCACAGCGCCGATCATTTCCATCGCCGAGGGCGGAAGCGGCGTCGATTGGTTCCCGGCCTTCGCCACGGCCGACCCGAGCGCCACGCTCGGATCGGTTGGCGGTGCGTTGCTTCCCGGCGCGTCGGCATCGAACACGTTCACGGTCGATCCGTCGGTGAACCGCTTCTTCACGTTCGGCTCCATGGTCATTCCCAGCAATGACTATTTCATCGGTAACGACTCGCCCACGCGCTACATGCTGTTCAACGCGCTCGGGCAGCTCAACATCTCTTCCATCTCGCAGTTCGGTAGAGATATCTGGGATAACGGCTCGGAAACGACCGACCCGCTCAACGCGGCGTTCTTGGTCGGCGGGAACAACGATCTGCGGACCCCTGAGAACGGAGTCGTCGAGTTCGACTTCGCTGGCCTCGCCGCGTTCAACGGGCTCACGACCGCGGCTGGTTACGTGCTAAACAGTAATCTCACGGCCAACACTGAGGTGTACCGCATCACCTTCGAGGTTATCCCCGCTCCGAGCGCTCTAGGCCTGGTCGGGATCGCTGGCCTCGTCGCGACGCGGCGCCGCCGGTGAGCAACAGGACGGTGAAACGAGTGCATGCACGATCGGCGTGAACCTCGCTTCATTCCCTCACACCCAAAGATGGGCTCCTGCATCGCGCGGGAGCCCTTATTCGTTCGAGGCTAAGCAGAACCGACATCTTTCTCCGCTGTTCCAGAGCCACCGGCAACGGTCATGCACACACACATGCGGAACGCGGCCGTGGCTCTCGAGAACGCTCGCAGTCGTCGGTGTTCTTTGGGAGTCGCGGACTCATCAGCACGCCGTGGTTGCCCAACTCCAGTTCAAGTTGACACCGACCCAGCAGCCTTACGCCCCCACTCCTCCCACGCAAACCCTTCCCCAACCAGCCCGGGCCTGCCCTGCAGCCACCCCACCATCCACTCGAACGCTTCCGCCAGTCGTGGCCCGGGGCGATTGAAATACTGGTTCCCATCCACCAGCGCCACCCGCCCATTCCGCACGGCTGGCAGCTCTTCCCACCAACTCTTCTTCGCCATCTCGCCCACTGCGTGCCGCGTCGCCGCGAGGTCCAGGCCGCAGGGGCAGACGATGAGCACGTCGGGGCGGCTTGCGACCAGGATCTCCACCGGCACCGCGATTGATTTCCTCGCTCGCCGCTGCGCGTGCTGCGGGCCCACGGCCGCGCCCGCGTTCTCGGTCGGGACGCTGGGATTGAGAACGTGCCGGCCGCCAGCCCGCTCGATCATCTGGACGGTCCAGTGCCCGCCGATAAAGATAGGGTCGGTCCATTCCAGAAACGCGACGTTCGGGCCTTCTTCGTAGGCGTTCACGAACTCGCCCGCGGCGGCGAAGCGCTCGCGCAGCTTCACGGCCTCGGTCATCGCACGCGACTCCAGCCTCAGCGCCCGGCCCACCGTGAGCACGTCATCAATCACGCCCTCGATCGTTGTCGGATTCAGGCTCACGATCGTCGGCGGCGGCGCCATCGACGCGGCGATGCGCTGCACGGCCGCGAGGTCGATCGAGCACACGGCGCAGAGGTCCTGCGTGATGATCACGTCGGGCTTCAGCGAACGCAGCAGTTCCTCATCGACGCGGTACAGCGGCAACCCGGCCGCGAGCTGCTCGCGAACCTGGCGATCAATGGCGGCCGGGTCCACCGGTGCGGAGGAGTGCTCAGTCGTCTGCGAGGTCAGCACCGGCACATGCCTCACGCTCGCTGGCCAGTCGCACTCGTGGCTCCTTCCCACCAGCAACCCTTCGGCTCCCAGCAGGCAGACGATCTCGGTTGCGGAGGGCAGCAGGCAGACGACGCGCAGCTCGCGCGGCGTTTGGGGATCGTTCACAGAACCACGCGAGGCGGTGTTCGAAACTCTGTTTCGGGTTTGGGAAGGCAATCCACTCATTCGTTGCTCCGTTAGGCCCGCGGGCAGGATCGCGGCGGCTGGGAACGGTATTCTCTAGGGAGAGAATCGCGCCCGAAGTTCCGGTCTGAATCAGGTACTCAAATCCGATCCATAATGCACCGCCCCCCGGAAACCTTCAGACCGACCCACGCACGGCACGGAGCACACTCGTGAACAGCTCATCCCGCCCGACCCGCACCGCGCAGCCAGTTCGCTGGGAACCTCGTGCCGCAATGCTCATAGCCGCCATGGGGCTCGTGGTCTCGATCCCCAGTACAAGCGTGCTCGCTCAGGACAGGCCGCCGCCCGGCGGGGCACGTCCGAGCCAGCCCAACGTTCAGCCCACTATTCCGCCGACTATCCCGCCGCGTCAGGACGTGAACAATCCGGGCGTTCGCAACCCGCCCGGCACCGCGCCCAGCACGACCGTAACCACCGGACGATCCAAGTTCGTCAACGCCGGGCAGCCCGCGAACAACGCCGCGAAGCCCGCTCCGGCGGTCCCCGCCGCCGGAGCGACCCATGCGGTTGTCCCCGAGCCCCCGCCATTGGCCGAAGGCCAGGCTCCGTCGCCCGACGACGACATCACGCTCTCGGCGTTCACGGACGCGGTCGAGTTGTCAGCGCTGGTCGAGTACGTCGCCAAGGCCGTGGGTATCAACGTGACGGTCAGCGGCACGCTGAGCGGGTCCGTTGTGTTCAACGCGCCGCTGACGGTGAAACGCCGCGACCTGCTCAAGCTGCTCGATGCGATGCTCGAACAGCAGAATTACACCATCACGCTCGATCCCGAAGGTTTTTACATCGTTCACGCGCTCGACAAGGTCTCGTTCAATTTGGACGGCGACCTGCCCACGACGAAGATCATCCCCACGCCCAACATTCGTCCCTCGGCCCTGAAAGTCGCGATCGACTCACAGATTTCCGGCGGCATGGGGTCCGCAGGCCAAGGGCAGCCGGGCGCTCCCGTCACGGCCAGCAAGGGCTTCGCGTATATCGACGAGCTGGGCATCATCGTGGTCACCGACACCCCGCGGCGGCTCGCGGCCGTGGAGTCGCTGGTGAACCGGATCATCGAGGAGTACAGCAAGGCCGAGTTCACGCGAATCGAGCTGCAGTACATCGCCGCGCCGGTCGCCAGGGCTCGCGCTCTTGAACTCGTCGGGCAGGGCTCGGCGGGCTCTAATCAGCCCACGATCGACCCGAACACGGGCGCGATGATCCAGCCCGGGCAGGGCGGGGCGTTCGGCCAAGGCAGCAAGGGACTCGACAACCTCGGCGAACGGCTCACCGTTGATCCGCTGGGCAACGCCCTGATCTTCCGAGGGCACCCGGGCGAGGCCGACATGCTCGGAAAGTTTCTTAAAATTATCGACGCCCAGAGCACGCTCAGCCCCAAGTCCTACAACGCCGGGTCCGCGGCCAAGCAGGTCGCCGACATCGCCCGCGACCGCGGTCTCGGGCAAGTCACGCTCATCGCCGCGAAGGAACAGCAAGACCCCAACAACCCCTTCCGCGGTTTCAATTTCAACGGTGGTGATGGCCAGCAGGGGCTGCAGCAGAATAAGCAGAACCTCAACGGCGGCGGGCCCGTCATGGTCGTGGACGAGACACGCGGCACGATCATCTACTACGGCACGAAAGAACAGCAAACCGAGCTTCAAAAACTCATCGACCAGTTCAAGGTCGAGGACGAGTTCGTCACCATCGTCCCCTACAAACTCCGCCACTCCGACGCCACCAAGGTCGCCGAGCTGGTGCTCGGGCTGATTCAGAACACAACCCCTACGGGCAGTTCAAGCCTTCTCCCCGGCTCTGACGGGCAGCAGCCCGCGACCGGCGGCATCACCTCGGGCGGCGCACGCCGGAACAACAACCGCAGCGCGTTCCGTGCTCAGGGCACCAGCGCCAACCAGCCCGGGCTGAGCATCTCCGAGGACGAACGCATCTTCGTCGTCGCCGACAAGTCCAACAACCAGATCCTCGTCAAGGCCCCCGTCAAAGACCAGGCCGACTTCGAAAAGCTCATCAGCAAGCTCGACCAGCGCCGCCCTCAGGTCTATATCGAAGCCAAGATCGTGACCGTCACGGCCACCGACGAGTTCCGCCTCGCCTTCGAAACCCAGCTCATCAACGCCAACGGCACCGGCGGAGTCCTCAACACCAACTTCGGGCTCTCCACCTTCCCCACACCCGGCACGCTCACCACTCGCAAAAACATCAGCACGGGCCTGACGGGCTTCACGGCCGCGCTCATCAAGTCCGATCAGGTTCCCATCGCCATCACCGCACTCCAAAGAGACTCCGACACCCGCATCCTCTCTACACCTCAACTCCTGGTTGACGACAACGAAGAAGCCAAAATCGCCAGCGTCGACGAGCAACCCACCACCACCACCCAGACCAGCGTCGGAAACCCCAGCACCACCAGCTTCCAGGGGTACGAAAAGGCGGGAACAACGTTCGTCGTCAAACCGCAAATCTCCTCGGGCGGATACCTCCGTCTCAAGTACTCCGTCAGCCTCTCGAGCTTCACCGGCGTCAGCTCCAACGGAATCCCGCCCGCGAAAAATACCAATGAGGTGAGCTCCGACTCCGTGACCGTCCCGTCAGACACTACCGTCGTCGTCGGCGGACTCGTTTTGGATACCAAGGGCAAAACCGTCGTCAAAGTCCCCTTCATCGGCGACATCCCCATCATCGGGCTGCTCTTCAGCGACACCAACACCAACGAACGCAAAACCACCCTCTACATCTTTCTCACGCCAAAGATCATCCGCGATCCCAACTTCGACGACCTCACGCTCCTCACCAAAGGCCCCATGAAGGCCGTCAACATCGACGACGGCGTCCCCATCATCAAACCAACTTTCATCGAGATCATCGAACCCAAGTCCGACCCCAAACTCGAATCCAAACTCGAGTCTAAATCAGATCCAAAAGCCGAAACTGCCCCAACTCTCGCCACCGGCGGCTAACTTCCGGCCCGCATCACCATGCCTCGCGCCACGCCCGACCAACCTCGCCTGCTCCCAAGTTCCAACGGCAACGGTCTCGCGCGCGCACCGGGCCTCTCCCCCGCCGACGCCTCACGCATCGCTTCCATCTTCGGCCCGCTGAAGATCACCGCCGAACAAGTCCGCCAGTTCCCCGCCATCGAGGGCTCCGACGCCGAGCCTTGGGACACGCTTCTCGGGATGCTGGCCGTTGACGAGCACCAAGCCCTCGAACTTCTCTCCGAGCGCACCGGGCTCCGCTACGTCCCCGAGCCGCGGCTTCACGAGTCCGCCGGAAAGTTCTACGAGGTTGTCTCGCCCGATGTCTCGCGCCAGCACCACATCGCCGGGCTCGAATCCGACGGCGTCTCGATGACCGTCGTCACCGCCCAGCCCATGTCCCCCGCCGTCTTCACGCTGCTCGAAGACATGCTCGGGATGCCGCTGCAGATCGCCCTCGCGCCTCGTGCTGGCGTCGCCAACCTTATCAACCGCGGCTTCGAGCAACGCCAGGACCTGGTCACCGAGATCGTCGAGGACATCCCGCTCGACGACCGCTCGATGCAGAGCCTGGCTGGTGCCGTCGGCCAGGCCACCGACCTTCTGCAACTGGCCCGCCAGACGCCCGTCATCCGCCTCGTGAACATGATCCTCTTCGAGGCCCTCCGCCGCCGCGCCAGCGATATTCACGTCCACCCCATGGAGACCAAGCTCATCATCCGTTTCCGCGTAGACGGCATGCTCATCGACGCCTTCAGCCCGCCGCTCTCGCTCGCCCCCGCGATCAGCTCACGCCTGAAAGTCATGACCGAGCTGGACATCGCCAACCGCCACAGCCCGCAGGACGGCCACACCTCCGTCCGCGTCGGCAGCCGCAAGGTCGATATCCGATTCTCCTGCATCCCCACCGTCTACGGCGAGCGCCTCGTGCTGCGTCTGCTGGATCAAACTTCAACCCAGCTCTCGCTCGACGAGATCGGCATGAAGAAGCCGATGCAGGCCGCACTGATGGAACTGGTCGATCGCCCCACCGGAATCATCCTGGTCACCGGCCCCACCGGCAGCGGTAAAACTACCACGCTCTACGCCGCCCTCGGCTCGATCGACCGCGCCAGCCGCAACGTTATGACCATCGAGGACCCCGTCGAGTACCATCTTGAGGGCATCAGCCAGATGCAGGTCAACGCCAAACGCGGCGTCACCTTCGCCACCGGGCTGCGCGCCCTCCTGCGTCAAGACCCCGACGTCATCCTTGTCGGCGAGATCCGCGACAACGAGACCGCGCAGCTGGCGATCCAGGCCTCGCTCACCGGGCACCTCGTGCTGGCCACGCTGCACACTAACGACGCGCCCGGCGCCATCACCCGTCTCATCGACATCGGCGTCGCGCCGTACCTCATCACCAGCTCGCTCATGGCCGTTCTCGCGCAGCGATTGCTCCGCCGCACCTGCAAAGTCTGCAACGGCTCGGGAAACTCGCACGGACCCAACTCCACCAACGGGCGCTGCGACCCCTGCTACGGCACGGGCTACAAAGGCCGGCTCGCGGTGTACGAGATCATGACCATGAACGACCCGCTGCGCAAGCTCACCGCGCAGGGCGCCGACTCGGTCACGCTCTTCGAAGCCGCCTGCGACAGCGGTTTCAAGCCCATGCGCGAAGACGCCAAAGCCAAGGCCGCCGAAGGCCTCACCGACGAGGTCGAGATCTACCGAGTCCTGCACTAAACGGTCCTACGCTCGGCGGATTCGTGCTCATCGCCGCGTGCAACGAAACGAACCTCACCCGATCGCACGCTCACCCGCGACAGCAGTTTTCTTAGAGAGGCTCGGCCGTGAACGTCGCGCCGTCCAGAACGTCAAAGCTTACAAACTGCCCCCTCTGGAATTGCTTGGCTTTCTGGCGTTCGTCGGTGACGGTGCAGATGATCGGCACGCCAGCGTTCACGGTAATGGTGTTGGTTGATTCGTCGGTGGCGATGACACTGCCTTGGACGCGGCGCGGGCGGCCTTCGACCGGCTCCACGTAGCGACCGCCAGAGCCGACCGTGTCCACGCGGCGAGCTTTGGCGTGGATGGTGCCGACAATGCGCTTGCCAACGAGCGTCTGCGGCGCGATCGTTGGCCGAAGGTAGAGCTTGTAGCTGGTGTCTGGAATATCGAGGACGAGGTACGCGGGCTTGGTGGCGCTCTCAGCGATGACAGAATCGAGGATTCCGCGGGCGAGGTGCGAGGCGAGCTTGGAGGTTGGGGCGGGGGTAATCATGGCAAGAAGATAGGGAGGAGGACGATATCAAGAGTTCTGGGCTTCAAGACAGCGAATCAGAAGAGGATCAGGTCAGATCGGCGCGAGGTTCAGGAAGTTCTTAAGCAGCTTGGGGCCTTCGGTGGTGAGGAAGCTCTCGGGGTGAAATTGCACGCCTTCGACGGCGTGCTTCTCTGGATCAGCGAAGACTCGGCGGAGGCCCATGACAACGCGGCGCGAGCCGAGATGATCAGATTCGTCGGTCCACGCGGAGGTGAGCCAGCCATCTTGGCCGGGCTTGGGGGGCGAGGGAATAGTTGACGAGCGGACGACGAGCGAGTGGTAGCGGGTGGCGGTGAACGGATTGGGCAGCCCGGCGAAGAGGCTGGTGTTGTCGTGATGGATGAGACTGGTTTTGCCGTGCATCTGTACAACGTGGCGTTCGACGATCATTCCGTTCGAAGCGGCCAGGCACTGGTGCCCGAGGCAGACGCCCAAGACCGGGATTCGGCCCGCAAAGTGGTTGAGCATGGCTGAGGAGACCCCGGCCTCGTTGGGTGAGCAGGGGCCGGGAGAGATCACGAGGTGAGTCGGCCCGCGGCCGTTGTCCAGCTTGGAAGCCTGCTCCGGCGTGATCTCGTCGTTGCGCACGACGAGCATGCCGATGCCGGGCTCAAGGCGTGGGTCAAGCTCGCCGAAGCGCTGGACGAGGTTCCAGGTAAAGCTGTCGTAGTTGTCGATGAGCAGAATCACGCCAGAGAATAGGGCGGTGCTCAGGCCGCTTCATCGCGTGACTGGACTTCGGCGGCGGTTCCGGCCACGCCGTCGCGAGTGACGTAGAAGAAATCGTTGGTGATCGGGTAGGGCAGGCGACGGTAGTCCTGAGTAACGCGGTGTTGGAGACGCTTGATGAACGGGTCGGGGCCGGGGGAGAGGGCGACGAACATGTCGCGGGCCGGAGTAGCGACATAGAAATCGCCGCCCATCTGCGGGGCGAGGCGATCAAACAAGCCCGAAAGTAGAAGTCGTGCGGCGTCGTAGCCGTCGTGCTCGGAGAGGATCGCGGCCTTGCCACCTTCCTTGCTCTCGACGAGCTGGATTTCGAGCTCGGGCGCATATTCATCCAAGTTGGCGCGAGAGATCTCATCGAGATCATCCACGGTGAGCCCCCAGCGGACGACCTGCTCGGTGGTGACGCTGATGGTCATGTGCGGCAGGTCGGTGACGAAGACGACGACGGTGCCGTTGACGAAGGGGACGTGGGCGACCATCTCGCGGGTGAGGTGCTCGAAGATGGATTCAGGCTGGATGCGCGGCATGATGCGCGGGCGGGCGAAATCGAGCGTCATCGTGAGCAGCTGGGCCGCGTCGCCGCTGAAGAGCTGATCAAGGTAGTGCTGGACGATCTCGTGCCCTCGGTTGGGCTCGTGGCGGACCATTCGGAAAAGGTTTTCGAGGTCGAGGCGGCGGCCGTTGACGATGAGTTCGCGGACCCCACCCTGATCGATGGCGTAGTCGGGCTGCATCTTCCGCAGCACCTTGGCGACCATGTCCGTGAACTCTTGGGGGTCGATCGGGATGCCGGCCATGGCGTGAGCTCCTCAGATCTGACTCGACGCCGGGCGGGCAGAAACGGACCCGCAAAAGTCCTCGGCGTCGCGACTGTGGCACCGGATGGAAACCGATGCCGAGGGGATCATCGTCGGGAGTGCAAGGGCGGTGGATCGCGATTGTGTTCATTCGCACAGGGTGCGACGGCCTAGGGTGGATATTCCGGCCAACCGCTGTGCCCGACGCAATTTCCGGGCGGAGAACGTGGGCAGACGCGAATTATTGAACCGCGGAGGTACGGTTCCTTGAAGGGAGCGGCTTGGCTAGGGCGGTCGGTGGTGTATAATCGCCCCTGAAATCCGCTCGCGGGTTTCATGGGCAAGCAGAGCGGTTGGGGCGCGAGGCCTCGCCGAAATTTCTTAGACCGCAGCGACGGGAGACCGACCAGTGACCGAGCAAGAGATCGAAGCGAAAGTGATTGAGATCGTGGCCGAGCAGATGGGAGCCGACAAGGCCAAGATCAGCCGGGCCACGAGCTTCGTGGACGATCTGAACGCGGACAGTCTGGATACTGTTGAATTGGTCATGGAGTTCGAAGACGAGTTCGAGACTTCGATCCCCGACGAGCAGGCCGAGAAAATCAAGACGGTGGGCGAAGCCATCGACTTCATCAAGCAGGCGCACGGCGTAGAGTAAATCTCAGCGAGGGGTCGGTTCTGACGGGTGTTCCGCCGTGTGGGGAACGTCCGAAAGTTTCTGGGCTGACACTCGCGGGGCCGATCCGTGGGCCAACCGGCAGCCCATGGGTCAGCAGCCCGTGGTTTGAGCGAGTTCCCCGATAGCCCTGCCGGCGGCGATTTCCCGCATGCCAACTCCATCAGGCCTTCCCAAGGTCGTTATCACCGGTTTCGGCGCAATTACCAATCTCGGGCACACCGCCAGGGATACTTGGGAGGGAATGCGCGAAGGCCGAAACGGCATCGGGCTGCTCGAGGGCGAGGAGTTCAAGCGTCACACCGGGCATTGGACGGTGCTGATCGCGGGCCAGGTCAAAGACTGGGACCCCGTGGCGACAGGGCTGATGGACTCACGCGACGCCAAGCGGATCGACCGGTTTGCGATTCTGGGCATGGGCGCGACGGCCGAGGCCGTGAAGCACTCGGGCATCGATTTTTCAAAAGAAGACGGCGAACGCTGCGGCGTGGTGATCGGCTCGGGCGTGGGCGGGATCCGCACGATCGAAGAAGGCATGTGGATGCTCATCGATCGCGGGCCCGATCGCATCTCGCCGTTCACGGTCCCGCGGCTCATGGTCAACGCGGCGGCTGGCAACATCTCGATCAAGTACGGCCTGCAGGGTCCAGCCTCGGCGCACGCCACGGCGTGCGCCAGCTCCGGTCACGCGATCGGCGACGCGATGCACATCATGCGTCGCGGCGAGGCTGACGTGATGATCGTCGGCGGGGCCGAGGCCGCCGTCACGCCGCTGTGCATCGGCGCGTTCTCGTCCATGAAGGCGCTGAGCACGCGGAACTCCGATCCCTCGCACGCGAGCAGGCCGTTCGACCAGCACCGCGACGGGTTCGTGCTGGCCGAAGGCGCAGCGATGTTCGTGCTGGAGACCGAGGAGCACGCCAAGAAGCGCGGGGCCACGATCTACGCCGAGCTGGTCGGCACCGGGAACAGCTGCGACGCGACGCACATCACAGCCCCCGACGCCGCGGGCGCGGGCGCGGGGCGCTCGATGCGCTGGGCCTTGCGCGATGCACACCTCAACGCGACAGATATTGAGTACGTGAACGCGCACGGCACATCAACGCCGTTGGGTGACAAGGCCGAAGTCGCCGCGGTTCTGGGCATCTTCGGCGACCACGCCCGAAAGTCCAAGGTCGGCGCGGGCGGCGGCCGGCTTTTGATGAGTTCGACCAAGTCGATGAACGGGCACAGCTTGGGCGCTTCGGGCGCGATCGAGCTCATCGCGTGCGTTCACGCCGTCCGCGATGGTGTCATCCCGCCGACGGTGAACCTGGACAACCCCGACGAGGGCTTCGACATCGACCTAGTCCCTCACCACGCACGCGAGCGGCGCACCAGGTACGCCATGAACAACACCTTCGGGTTTGGCGGGCACAACGTGACCCTGATCGTCGGTCGCTACGAGGGGTGAGCGGGCTGCAAATCTTGAGCGAGATCCGACCTCGACGATCGCCTCACGCGAGATGAACATCTCGATCTGGCCAGGAGTACCCACGGGTTGAATCGGTGCGCTGCGCGGTTCGTCCTCGCGGGACGGCTTTGAGCGGCGCGAGAATGGCACGCGTGTTGCGGGATACTCGTCACGCGGCCTCCAAATCAGGCGGCCGAACCGATCGGGGAACTCATGGGCGGCACGCTCGAAGCGATCCTGAAACTCGAAGTCCCGATCATCGTGCGCCTCGGCGAGCGAACGATGAGCATTTCCGAGGTCATGGCATTGCTGCCGGGCTCGATCATCGAGCTTCGAAAAAGTTCGGAATCGGAGCTCGACCTGATGGTGAACAACAAAGTCATCGGGTGCGGCGGGGCGATGAAGGTCGGTGAGAACTTCGGGATCCGCATTAATTACATCGGGAATCTGACGGACCGAATCATGGCGATGGGAACGCCGACGGCCCCCGAGGAACCCGCGGGTTCTTCGGTCGAAGACCTCGCGGCGGCGATGCTCTCCGGGCAGGTGTAAGTCTTCGTTTTACGAGAACGGTGCGCGAAGCTCGTTCTTCAGTTGAGGAATGAAGAGCCGGCTCGGAGAGCCGACGGACCAGTGGCATCGACCCGCGCGGGTTTGGCCGCTATTCTGCCTCGCCAAGGAAGGACATCGAGGCCAAACATGCCAAGAGATATTCCCGTCGGAAACGGCGACCTGCTCGTCACCTTTGACCGGTTCTACCGGGTGCGTGATATTTATTTCCCACACGTGGGTCGGCACAACCACACGGACGGGCATATCCAGCGCTTCGGCGTCTGGGCCGATGGAAAGTTCGCGTGGATCGAGGACCCGACCTGGACGCGAGAATTGCGCTACAAGCCCGACACGCTGGTGACCGAAGTGCGCCTCGTCAATGAGATGCTCGGGCTTGAGGTCGTCTGCAACGACGCAGTAGATTTTCACGAGACGGTGTACTTCCGGCGCGCGGTCGTCAAGGACCTGCTCAACCGGGACCGCGACGTTCGGATCTTCTTTCACTGGGACTTTTCGATCGCTGGCACCCCGGTGGGCGACACGGCCAACTACGACCCGGGCACCAGCAGCATCGTGCTCTACAAGGACGACAACTATTTTCTGTTCAACGCCTGCGACCAGAACAAATGCGGGATTGATAACTGGGCGATCGGGACCAAGCGTGTGAACGGGGCCGAGGGAACGTGGCGCGACGCCGAGGACGGAATCCTGGGGCGCAACGCGATCAGCCAGGGCTCGGTGGACGCGACGGCCGGGTTCAACCTGCAGATCCCGGCCGGGGGCGACTCGTACGTCACCGCGTGGCTGGCCTGCGGGCATTCTTACGACCGGGTCAAGCAGCTCAACCGCAAGATCAACGAGCGCGGCCCGGACGCGATGATGGCGCGGACCGAGGCGTACTGGAAGCTCTGGGCCCGCAAGGAACCGATCGATCTTTCGCCGCTCCCCGAGAAGGTCCGCGACCTTTTCTATCGCAGCGAGCTGGTGCTGCGCACGCAGATCGACAACGGCGGGGCGATCATCGCCGCCAACGACAGCGACATCACGCAGTTCGCTGGCGATCACTACTCCTACTGCTGGATGCGCGACGGCGCGCTGGTCGCGTACTCGCTGGTGCTCACGGGGCAGAGCGAGCTCTCGCGCAGCTTCTTCCGGTTCTGCTCCGAGGCGATCGAGGACGACGGGTACTTCCTGCACAAGTACACGCCCACCGGCGAGATGGCCTCCAGCTGGCACCCGTGGATGATCGACGGGATCAAAATCCTGCCGATCCAGCAAGACGAGACGGCGCTCGTGGTTTGGGCGTTGCGCCAGCATTTCCAGATGTTTCGCGACGTCGAGTTCATCAAGCCCTTGTACGCCTCGCTGGTCGCCAGGCCAGCGGAATGGATGCTCAAGTACCGCGACTCGCACGGGCTGCCGCAGCCGTCGTGGGATCTCTGGGAGGAGCGGCGCGGGATCCACACGTTCACGGTGGCGGCGACGATCGGCGGGTTGATCGCGGCCGCAGAGTTCGCGCAGGATTTCGGCGAGTTCGCGCGCTCGAACGCCTTCCGCGAGGGCGCGGAGCGGATGAAGACGGCTCTCAAGAAGTACCTGTGGCACCCGGAGCAGAAGCGGTTCGCGCGACTGGCGACGCCGCTGGCGGACGGGACGTACCGGCTGGATATGACGGCCGACTCGGCCAACTACGGACTCTTCGCGTTCGGCGTGTTCGATCCGCTCGACCCGATCATGCAGTCGGAGATGGCGGGGCTGTACGAGAAGCTGTGGTGCAAGACAGAGATCGGCGGGTGCGCCCGGTACGAGCGCGACTACTACCACCAGGTCGAACGCGACCGCGTGAAGGACATCCCCGGCAACCCGTGGGTGATCTGCACGCTCTGGCAAGCCCAGTATCACATCGCCAAGGCTCGCAATGTGGACGAGCTCAAGCTCGCGGTGCCGCTGCTGGAGTGGTGCGTGAAGCGAGCCTCGGCGTCGGGCGTGCTGGCCGAGCAGTTCAACCCGCACACCGGCGACCCGATCAGCGTGAGCCCTCTCACCTGGAGCCACGCGACGGTGGTGATCGTGGTGATGGAATACTTGAACAAGCTCAAGAAGCTGACGGCGGGCTGAGGTGCGCCGCGGTGCTGTCGGGTGCCCGAGGGCTCTCGATTCAATGCGAATCTGTAACTAGCCCCGCGTCTACGCTTGGGCATGAGCGGGCGCTTTATCTTGGTTGCTCGGACAGGGATTCTCAGCGAGATTTTTTCGCTGAGTGAAGGGCGCGACGAGAGCGGGCGGACGGTGTCGCGCGGGCCGATCGACCTGAAATCTCGGTACAACATCGCGCCGGGTCAGGAGATCGCGATTGTCAGAACCAGCGCGGCGGCCCGAACCTCTGAACATCAACCACCCACCGTTCCTAGGCGTGAACTGGCCTTGGCGCGATGGGGGCTGATCCCGGTGTGGGCAAGCGCCTCGGACGTCGGCGTGCAGATCACGTCCTGCCCGATTGAGACGGCCGACTCGGCCCCGTCGGTGCGCGAATCGTTCCAAGCCCGCCGGTGCATCATCCCGGCCGACGGTTTCTATGAATGGCGGACGCTCGGCAACGGAAACAAAGCCCCGGTGCTGGTGCGGTTGCGGCCCGGCACAGAACGAGCGGGAATGTCGACGTTCGGGATCGCCGGTTTATTTGATCGCTGGTCGTCCGAGGACGGCACGTCCGCCGTCGAGTCGTGCGCGATGCTCACCGTGCCCGCCAACAGCGTGGTCAAACCGATGTGCGAGCGGATGCCCGCGATCGTTCGCCCTCAGGATTTTTCAGCCTGGCTGGGCGGCACGAACGAGAGTTCCGAGAACGACCCTCGCAAGCTCAAGGATCTTTGCCGAGCCTGGCCAGCCGAGTGGACGGCGCTGACGAACGTCAACCCGGCGGTGAACAGCCCGCGGTTCGACAATCCAAGCTGCCTGATCGCGATCGATTGATCCTGCAAGTCCGGCGGCGCGAGATCAGGTGAGCGCGTAGAAAAACCACGAGGTGAACTTTCCCTGGCCGCCCTCAGGGTGGTTACGTCGTGGCCTTGTCATTGGGACGTTTGGCGTGTTCAACCAGGCCCGCTCGGAGTTCGAACTAGGCTCACCCGAGCCTACCGGTCGGCCGTGTTCAGGCTTCGCCCGATGGCGCGTTGGCGGTTGATGAGTTTGCGGCCGCTGCGCGACTTCATGCGGACGCGGAAACCGATGGAACGCTTACGCTTAAGGCGGCTGATGCGGTGCGGGTAATGCATGGTGCAATCTCGTTCAGAAGGATCGTTGGGAACACCCGATCGGGCACCGGCTCTAGACGGCTTTGCGAGTGATCGGGAGAGGAGGATAGACCGCCCTTGGTCGTCCGACCAGTCCGCCTTCCAAGGTCTTGCCGAAGGGCTCTCGCGAGGCCCCCGGGAGCGAGCTCAATAAAAGAATTGGAAGTTGGTCGCTGATCGGGTATCGTGGTTGAGTTGACGCTCGGCCGTGGGACTGCCGGGGCGCGTCCGCTCGCCAATCGTTGTTTGGGTGCCTAGGGAGGCTTCCGGATGACGGCAGGCGAGCGCTCGCGTTTGGTCATCGAGTCGAACGGCGTGCCGAGCCTTGGAAGCTCGCGCGTCGTGTTGGTTCGTCGAGGCTCAGAGGCCTTATAGGGTAGACCATGGACGAGAGCGCACTACGACAAGCCGAAGCCGCATTGAGGTACACGTTTAACGACCGTACGTACCTGAACCTTGCCCTCACGCACGCGTCGGTGGTGGACGCACGCATCAACTCCAACGAGCGCATGGAGTTTCTAGGCGACTCGGTGCTGGGGCTGGTCGTGTGCGCACGGATCTACGAGAAGTTCCCGCAGCTGCTCGAGGGCGAGATGACCAAGATCAAGAGCCTCGCGGTGTCGCGGCAGGTCTGCTCAGAGATCGCCACGCAACTAGGGCTCTCGCAGTTTCTGATCCTGGGCAAGGGAATGCAGACTTCGGCAGACATGCCAACGTCGCTGCCAGCGTCGGCGCTGGAGGCGGTGATCGCCGCCATCTATCTCGACGGAGGTGCGGGCGCGGCGTCAGCGTTCCTGCTCCCGCTGGTCGATCCGCACATCGATCGCGCGGCCGAGAGCGGGCACCAGCAGAACTTCAAGTCGGTCCTGCAACAGCACGCGCAGCGGCTCAACGAGAGCACGCCGATCTACCGAGTGCTCGACGAGAAAGGCCCAGACCACGCCAAGTGCTTCAAGGTGTGCGTTGAACTAAGCGGGAAAAAGTTTACGGCGAGTTGGGCCCAGTCCAAAAAACGAGCCGAACAAATGGCGGCGCTCGCGGCGTTGCGCGATCTGGGGATCATTCAGGAAACCCCGGGGGGCGAGAATCGATTTGTCGATCAGGAAGTAGAACCCTCGCGAAACGATACCTGAATAGGGACGGGAATCGAGACGGGAACCGAGGCCTGAACCGGGACGTGAATCTCAAGCCAGTATGTGCGGGCTCGTGATCTGATCTCAGGTCCGATTATCTTGAGGCAGAGTCTTGCGCCGCAATGTGTCGCCGAGGATCGGCGAGGTCCGATAGACGACCGATGCCACCGACTGCGCCGACGATCAAGCCCATCTCGACCGACACACCGAAGCACACGCTCGGCGAGGTTGTGAGTGCGCCCGCCGTCGTCTCCTCAGGAGATCGAAACGAATTGATCCGTCTCGGTCGATCCGGGAAACCATGGGCATTTCTTGCGCGAGGCACGCGGGCCGTTGAGAACGACCCAAGTGATGCGGAGATGGCGTTCCTCGTCGCGGCGAACTTCGCGCGGCTGCACCTTAAGACAGCAGCCGCCGAGTTGCTCATGCACTTGCCTGAAAAGTTTCGAAAAGAAGCGGGCGTCGGCACGCTCATCGATATGGTCGATCGCCTGCCAGCCGACGAGATCACCGCCGCGTCACGCACGCTCATCTGCGCCGCGAACCTGGAAACTCTCGCGCTGCGTGGGATCGATCTCTCGGCCGAGTTCAGGCTTTGGCACTCCAAGGTTGAGGATCGCCGCTTCTTCCGAGCCATGGACGGCAACGTCGTGAGCACGAGCCTGACCAACTCGAAGTTCGGGCGATTGGACGGCCTCGCGGATCATCGAGGTGATGCACGTGCGTTTGCCCACCGACACTTGAGCGCTGAAGAATCGCGCGGGCGGCCTCACACTCTCGAAGGGATCGACCCGCCCTGGATTCTCCAGCACGCGAGCGAGTTGCTCGCACGCCGCGGCGACGGGCATGTCGCGCGGATCAACGTGATCGAGCGCGACCCAATCAGAGCGTTAGACGGGCTTTCGTTTGTTGATCTGACGAGCGAGCTCTGCCAGCATCGGCTTCATCTGTACATCGGTGACCACGCGATCGAGAACTTGGCTCGCGACCTCCGCGCTCTCTCGCACACTGGGATCACCGGCCCGTTCATCCCGCGATTGCCCGCTCGTTCCGCGGTTGCGGATTCTGTGGAATCCCTCTTCAGCAAACTCGAACGCGAGCAGCTCGCCGATCAGGCATCGCTCTCGGCCGCGGCGCAGCGCATCTACGTATCGCGGGACAGGGCGTGGTGGAACCACAGGTTTGAAGAGGCTCACAACGAGACCGGACCCAAGCTCCGCGTGCTGGTGCCGACGTGCCGGTACACGACCTTTGTGAAACACTCCGCGAGCGACTTGGCGTCCGCGCTCGAGCGGGCCGGGTGCGCGGCGCGCGTCCTCATCGAGCCCGACGACACGTGCCATCTCAATGGGCTGGCGTACCTGAAGCAGATCGTGGAGTGGAAACCAGACCTGGTGGTCCTGATCAACTACACGCGCGCGACCCTCCGCGGCATGTTCGGGCCGATTATTCCGCTGCAACTGCCGTTCGTCTGCTGGATCCAGGACGCGATGCCCCACCTTTTCCGCGACAGCGCTGGCGCCCAGCATGGGGAGTTCGATTTCCTGATCGGACACCAGCACAAGGAGCTCTTTGAAAGATTCGGATATGCCAAAGAGCGGACGATGGCGTGCTCGGTCGTTGCGAGCGAACGCAAGTTTCACCCCGCTCCGGTTGACGCATCACTGCGTCGGCGGCACGAGTGCGAGATCGCGTACGCCAGCCGGCACGCGGAGACGGTCGAGGCCCTGCACGCGCGACTGTGCGGGGAGGTTCGTCACAACCCGCCGCTCGTGCGCGTTTTCGAGCATCTTTATCCGCAAGTCCGAGCGCTCGGCGAACACCCGACCGCACAGTTTGCGCACGCCAGCTTCGATACGCTCGCGTCAGAGGCGTTGGTCGCTACGCAACACCCCGGGCCGCAGCCCGATCTCAAGCTCGTCGCATTGATCGCCAAGCAGTACTGCGGCCCGCTCGCCGAACGAGCGGTGCGACACCAGACGCTGCACTGGGCCGCAGATATTGCGGAGAAGAACGGCTGGCGTCTCAACGTCTACGGCCACGGCTGGGAGTCACACTCGCGCTTCGCACGCTACGCCAAGGGAGAACTGAACCACGGCGAAGAACTGCGCGCGAGCTACCAAGGAGCCGCCGCACATCTGCACGCGACCGTGCACTTTCTCATGCACCAGCGAGTGGTCGAGTGTGTGCTCTCGGGCGGGTACCCGATGCTGCGGATGAACATGGAAGAAGTTTCCGCGCTCTTCTGGGCGAGTATCGGCGATCTCTTTGCCCGCGATCTTCCGCCGAACATCGTCGACCCCAGCTCGGGGCAGACAGCGTTCCAAGTCGCGGATCACCCCACGCTCATGCGGATGATGAGCCTGCGACAGAGAATAGGCTTGCAAGCCGAAAGCACGCTGACGTTCACCGAGAACCAACGCAAGCGGTTCGCCAAACGCGGCGGAGTACCACACCCGGCGGAGCAATCGCTCTGGCTTCTGGGCGACTCGGCCGAGAACTTCTTTGACTCGCCGACAGCGCTTGAACGGAACGTCCGAACTGCGATCGAACGCCCCGATCTGCGTCGCGCCACGTCACGCCTCGCCGCGGAGCGGATCACGCCGTGCCTCACCTACCACGCGCTTGTTCACGATGTACTTTCCTTGGTTCGCAAAACGTTATCCGGCACGAAGGCGTTGAGTCGGGGCACCTTCTCATGAACGCCACAACGCCGATCGGCTTCGTGGTTCCCGCCTACAACGCCGAGCGCACGATCGGCGACACCCTGCGCTCGCTGCAGTCTCAATCGTTCCAGGATTGGACCGCGGTTGTTGTTGATGATGGGTCCTCGGACACCACCTCGACGGTCACCGAGTCGTTCCACGAACCGCGCATTACGCTCTTGAAGCAGACCAACGGCGGCGTCGCGCGCGCGCGCAATGCGGGCCTTCGAGCATGCCGAGCAGATAACATCGCGTTCATCGATGCCGACGACGTAATACATCCGCGCTATGCGGAACGGATGCTGAACGGGCTGGACACTCAATCCGACGCGGTCGCGTGCTGGCATTCCATCGTCGGGCCGAGTCTTCAGGACCTCGGCTGGACCGCCCAGGTAGCTCGCGAAGAACTCGCGCTCAACCTCCTCTGCCGCTTCAATCCGCTCGCCATCGGCGCGGTGCTGATGCGCCGCGAGGCGCTGTGCCAACTTGCCGACTTGGAAGGCTTCGACGGCGCGTCTTCACAGATCGAGACTCCGTTTCGCAGCGAGGACGGTATTCTCGCAGACTGGGGCCACTGGCTGCGCACCGCTCGCTCGGGGATTCGTTGGGCTCCCGAGATCGCTGAATCTCTGTACCTCTATCGAATGATCGACGGCTCGCTCTCGCGCGACGTGCGGGCGATGTGCGATGACGGTCTGCGCATGATCGAACGCTACTCCCCGCCCCACTCGCTGGCGGTTCACACGCGCTCGTGGAGAGTCCGCTGCATCGCGCGAGCGATCGCGCAGGGCGACACCGAGGCCGTGCGCGAGTATCTCACGCAACTCGGTGCTTGGACAACGCATGACCGAGATGTTCTCGTCGGTGCCTTGCGGTGGGCGTTCCAATTCCATGCTCAGGTCGGGCCCGCCAACGCAAGCCAGTTCTCTGCCGCATGGCAAGGATCCGTCGAGCGAGCGCTGCCTGATTTCCCGTGGCCCGATTCGATACGTCGGGCGATCGTCTCTCCTCGTGATCGCTGGGATCATGCGGCTCGGCGCGCGATTGCGATGCTGACTCCCGGGGACAGATTGGTGATGTACGGCACGGGTCGCAATGGTTATGAATGCGCCGCGACCTTGACTGAGATGCGTATTGAGTTTGAAGCCGTGGATGATCGGAGCGGGTCGGGTGCTCACGCGACTGTGACGCTACCGGCATCGATCGACCCTCGCTGCGTGGTGCTGATTACTCCGGACAATCACGCGGCTCTCACCGACACACTCCGGCGACGCGGCGTTACGCGTCTCGTTCATGCCGAGCCGTAACCCACACACAATTGCAAACGCTCCGCGGCTTACTTCGCGGTGCGTTCGTGAGCGGGAGGCGGCCTTCGAAGCAGAACGCTAATGCGCTTCAACTCTTCCTGCGCCAGATCGTCGCGCACCTTTGACCAACTCAACACTCGGTGCGTCTGAAACCGAGAAACAAGCCCATCAACCTCCGTCGGCGAGAGGATCACCGTGTCGTCGCGGCCGATCGGAGCGACCATGCTTTGGGATACGATGCCAGCTGCTTCGCGCTCGGCGGTGCGTCGCGCGACCTGCACGTTATCGTCCCGAACCTCAAGCGACCGACCGATGGTCTGAGCGCACTTGACGATCGCACGCCCGTTGCAACCCAGCCCAACGAGAATCACGCGACCCGAGCGGCAGCGATCCAGAATGCAACGCGCGACGCGCTCTGGAGAAACCAGCGTGGCGGCCAGCGCTGCGGTCGCCGCTCCACAGAACCCCGACCGCACACGCCGCATCGCTTCGAGAGTATCCCAGGCGGCCGCCGCGCTCTCGATCCACTCACCCGCCAGCGGATCGCACAAGTCCGGGCGCTGACCTCGCCCGAGCACCACGGCCCAGTACACCGCGCTCGCGGCCGCGTCTGCGGTGATGTCCACCTCGCGGGATTCAGCGCCGAAGAACCGACGGACCGTCCCCTCGTCACAGCGCCGGCCGACGATCACGCTCGCGCTCCAATACTCGATCGCGAGAGCATTCAGCGCGTTCCGCCTTTGCTGCGCTGTGCTGTGTTCCGCGTTCAACTCCGGGCTACCACGGAATTGGACCGCGCGGCGTTCGTGCCCCTCGCTCACAACCTGCGCGGCCGCTTCGAACATCGCCGCGAAGTCCTTGCTCAAGCTCCCAGGCCGCACGCGGTAGCTCGCAACGACATCATCGATCGCTCGCCATCGCACGCCTCGCTCAGCCAGCCGGATCCAGAAGTCATAATCCTCCACCACTCGCAGCGACTCGTTGAACTTCATGCCAGCCAGAAGCCGACGTTCTATCAACTGCGCGTGCGACGCGAATCGATTGTGTTCGAGGAGCTCGTCCAAGCCTACTGAATGTGCGGACGGCCAGCATGTGACTCCGAGAGCCTCACCCGAAGCGCCACGACACTGGTACGCGCCGTACGCGGCTCCTTCGAATGATCGGCACGACGCCACGAGCTTCTCAATCCCCCGCACCTCGGTCCAATCATCGGCATCCAAGAAGTACACGAAACGACCGCTCGCGTGTTGCAGCCCTGTGTTTCTTGCTCGCGCGAGGCCACGGTTGGGCTGATGCACCACGCGAATGCGCTGGTCTGACGCGGCGATCTGACCCGCGATGCTCGGCCCATCATCGGTCGATCCGTCGTCAACAACGATCGCTTCCCAATCGGTCAGCGACTGGGCACGCAACGAACCGAGCGTATCACCGATCGTGGTCGCGGACTCGTACAACGGGACGATGACGCTCACGAGCGGGTTCACGCGACACGCTCGAGCGCAGGCTCGCGCGATAACGCAGTCGTCTCATTCGCATACTCGCGGTCGGCACGATAGAGGCCATGGACGAAGACACCACGCGCCAGCAACGCTCCGCTCCTCGCCCACATCTCGTCCTCATATTGATCGCTCGAGAGTAGAACGTGAGATCCCGCGAGCAGATCGCCCGGGTTCAGGATCACGAAGCCGAAGCGGACCTCGCCCGAGTGAGCATCGTCCACGATCCCTTCGACCTTGATATTCAGATCTGTGGCGTGCTCGAGCACCCACTGCGTGTGCCGCCCTGCGCCCCAGAGCCAAAGACGTCGGATACCCAACGCTCGAAGCTCTCGCCCTCGCTCGCGTAGTCTGCTTCCTTTGCAGGTATGCATAACCGATATACTTGCGCCGTGAGCCTGTGCTGTCGCGTAAAGCCAGGCCATGAGTGATTCACGAGTCGGCCCGTCGGCACGGAGCACGCGTTCGATGCGCGAGACCGCCCTTGCGGATCGCCCGCCGCCGAGCTGCACTTCCACAAGCGCCCTAGCGATCGCGCAACGGTCCGCGTCTGAAACTGCTGCCACTCGGAGGTGCGCCCACGCGGCGAGCAAGTGATTGGCCACCACAACCGACTGAGCCTCGCTCGGTACACCGAAGCTCGCTCGGTCGCGCACGGTGTAGGTGTACAGCACCTCCGGCAGATTCGCGATATCGTGCCGCGCCGAAAGCCGGAGCCAGAGCTCGAAGTCCTGCGCTTTCAAGCATGTTTCGTCGTAACCACGTTCGGTCAGAAGCACGTCACGTCGCATCATGACCGAGCCGTGAGACATGGTGCTGCCGAGCTGAAGTCGCCAGCGGATATCCTCGGGCAAGAGCGGTGGCATAACCACGCCGCAGAGCGCGCCGTCCGTGAAACGTCGCTGATACGCGGTGCCAACAACCGCCACCTTTCGATTTTCACGAAGGAATTGCTCTTGCCGTTCAAAGCGGGACGGCGCGCACTCGTCGTCAGCGTCCATTCGGGCGATCAGGCCCGCTCTAGCTTCACGGATCGCGACGTTCAGAGCCGCGGGAAGGCTCGGAGTAGAGAGCTCGATGACGCGAACACGTGACTCTTCCTGTGCCGCACGATATGCCACCTCGCGTGTCGCTCCGTCGGAGCCGTTAAGCACGATCAAGATTTCCAGTTCCGTGACGGTCTGATGACGTATTGAATCCACAGCGCGGCGAAGGGTGCCGGCGGCCGAGAACACGGGGAGTGCGACGCTGATGCGTGGGATCATGGGGGAATTATCGACCCTGCCGGGCACGAGCGCTCAATTTCTCTCTGAGGAGTTCACGCAGGACCGATCATGCGAGAACGGAGGTTTCATGCCGGCACCAGCGACCCCAACCGTCCGAACGCACCCGTCGCAAATCTCACCGGCAGCCCACGTGAGCACTGGGTGTGCGCTGCGCTATCAATCGACGCTCCGATACACCGATCGGGCGACAAAGGCTCGATACATCGCTGACAAGTACGCGGATCTTCTTCGCTCGACCGTTCTTGACGTTGGTTGCGACACGGCCGCGCTCCGCGCCCTCGTCGCGCAGCCCGGGCTTTACCGAGGCGTGGATCTTGGTTCCGGCGCGGACGTAGTAGTCAATCTCGATCAGGAGAACCTGCCGTTCTCGGACCGGAGCTTTGAAACCGTGGTTTGCACCGACGTTCTTGAACATCTGGAACGCTGCCACGCGGTGATGGATGAACTCTGCCGCGTTTCATCGAACTGCGTGCTCGTCTCGCTTCCAAACCCGCTCGCGACACTCGTCCAGAACCTTCACGACGGCGGGCACGGCAAGATAAAGTACTACGGCCTGCCCGTCGATCCGCCCGCCGACCGCCACCGATGGTTTTTCGGGTACGAGGAGGCGGCCGCATTCCTGACTCAGCGAGGAGCGCGCCAAGGCTTCGAGGTCGAGCAACTCGACGTTGAAGGCTCGACGTCGTTGTACTGGCGCGTCGGGCGCGCGCAACGTGATGTATTCGCTTCGCCAAATGTTCAGGCTGGCACGACGTGGTGCGTGCTTCGGAGAGCGCGGATAGCAAGCGACAGCGGGGGCTCGTACTTGTGACGACCCACACTCCTATCGCGGACGCCCTCGTCCTTGTATTCACACCCGGCGTTTCGCTCGACGAATGGCGCACGACGGGCTTGCTCGAACGTGAGTGGTCTCTGTACGAACGGCTCGCGACCGCCTATTCACGGCTCGTGTTCGTGACCTGGGGCGGCTCGGAGGACCGGGAAATCGGAGCCGAACTGAGCTCTCGGATCAACAACCGCTTGACGATTGTCGCACCCGGTCACGACGAGACCACCGAGACTTTTCGCTTCACCCTTGGCGCACGCGTGCGCGATGCGCTCGGTTCGTGCAGCACAGCCGTTGTGAAAACCAATCAGATGCAAGCGGGCTCAGATGCCCTTGCCGCGGTCCGCGCGCTCCGTGCGTCGAGGGTTGAGTGCGCTCTCATCGCCCGCGGCGGGTTCTTGTGGTCACGGTTCGCTGCGCTGGAGCACGGCGCGGCTTCACGGGCCGCGCAGGATGCCGCGGCCGCAGAGCAGGAGCTGTGCTCACAGGCAGATCTGGTGGTCGGCACGACGCCCTCAATGACCAACGACCTCGCTTGGAGATTCGGGCTCGCCGAAGACCGTTTGACCGTGATCCCCAACTACGTCCGCTGCCCCACCGCGACGCGGTCGGTTTCGTCACGCGTGCCCACTCGTATCCTCTTCGCAGGACGCTTCGCGGAGCAGAAGCGGATTCATGTGCTGATCGAGGCCGTGAGCGTCGCGCGAACTCAATCGGCGACCCCACTCACGCTCCGACTCATTGGGTCCGGCCCGTTGCGTGATTCCCTCGCGGCGCAGGCCCAAGCTCAGCATGTACCGCTCGAGCTCTTCGCTCGGGTCCCGCACGCCCAACTCATGGACGAGATGAGCACGTGCGGGGTCTATGCGCAGACTTCGGCCTACGAAGGACATCCCAAGACGGTGCTCGAAGCGATGGCCCACGGGGCTCCGACGCTCGTCACGGACACGCCGGGTCTGGGCGAGGTAGTGCGCGATGGCCAGACCGGTCTTCGTGTCGCGGACGATGTCGCGGAAATCGCGGCCGGGCTGCTGACATTGGTGCAGAACCGCTCGCTCGCGGATCGACTCGGCACTTCCGCCCGTGAGTGGATCCATGGTCATTTCTCACTGGAGCGCGTGGTGGAGCTGGAGCTGGCCGCCCATCGACGCTCGCTCGTGAGCGCGCGCCAGACGACCGCTGTGTCGGCCCGTCGCGTGCGCTTCGATCCTTCGTTGGTTCACGCCACAACCGCGGAGGCGGTCGCGACGTGGCAATCCGCGCTCGACGGCTATACCAAGCGGCTCACGCCTCGCGATCGCGCGGTTTTTCTTGCCGCGCTGGACGCGCCCGTTTATGAGATGCAGGGACGTGCCGCGATCGAGGCCGAGGGCGGCCTTCATCCTAAACATCGGCTGATGCGATACCACGATTTCTTCGTTGACCGCATCAAGACCGGCGAGCGGGTGATCGACCTGGGCTGTGGGGTCGGCGCGCTGGCGTGCGCGATCGCGCAGCGTTCAGAGGCGCGAGTGGTCGGCATGGACTGGTCTCAGAAGAACCTCGACAAAGCCAAGGCGGCCGCGCTCGCCGCGCCGAACGCACGCACCTCGTGGGAGCTCGGAGATATCACCCAACGCCGTGCCGCTGGCAGCTTTGATGCGGTCGTGCTCTCAAACGTTCTCGAGCACCTTCAGGATCGTGCTTCACTCCTCGTTCGCTTCCGCGAGTGGTACCAGCCTTCACGCTTTCTGATCCGCGTGCCCGCGTTCGATCGTGAGTGGCGCGCGCCGTGGAAGCGAGAGCTTGGGGTCGAATGGCGACTTGATCCCACGCACGAAACCGAGTTCACCGAAGCCCAGTTGCACTCCGAGCTCGCCGAGGCTGGGCTGCGAGTGACGGAGCTGATCGTCCGGTGGGGAGAATACTGGTGCGTCGCGCGGTCCGCGTGAGTCTCGCCGCTGTAGTGCTCGGGTCACGCACCCTGCCGCCGATGCCACGCGCCGCTAGGCCGGGATCCGGAACGCATTGATCGCACGGCTCGCGCCCAGCGACTCGCCAGGGCTCGCCGCGATCCGGTCGTCGCGCCAGGACTGCTCCCCGAGAAGGCGTCGAAAGAGCGAGATATAGGCCTCGCCCACGTGCCCAAGCGTGAAGCGACGCTCGACCATATCTCGAGCCCGGGCAGAGAATTCCGCGTTGTGCTCGCGCAGCACGTAGAGCGGGTAGATCGGGTTCTCGGGCATCATCGCCACTCCCGCGCTCTGAGCCTCGTCGCGGACCAGCTCGGGCGTACCTCCGGAATTGTGGTACCACACCGGCAGCCCACATGACATGGCCTCGAGCACGGTGTTCGGGCAATAGTCATCGCGCGACGGAAAGAAGAGCACCTGCGCGGACCGCATCAGACGGGCCAGCCGCGCGCGGTCGGAGATCACACCGAGGTTCGTGATGTTCGGGCACTGCGAAAGAAGATGGCCGTGCGCGTGATCCTGCTCCTGACGGCCGATCGTGTAAAAGTGAATCTTCGGATTGTTGCGAAGCAATCTCGCGACCTCGATCAGATCCCCGACACCCTTGCGAATCCCGAAAGTGAATGCGATGTGCAGGATGTTCAGCTCGCCCTTGAGCTTCTCGCGCGGCCCCTCAGGAGAAAAACATGAGCGATCGACGCCGTTGTAGATCACCGATCCCCTCGAAGGCTCGTTGCAGATCGCGGACTCGGTGCCGAAGATCGTTTCGCAGGGCGCAGTCGTATGGCGGCGAACGTACTGCGACTGAAACACCGTCCAGTCCGCCAATGCATTGATCTCCCGGTTCTCCTCGTCGCGCTCATAGACCTTGACAACCGAGCGGGCACGCCCGTCAAGACGGTGCACAATCTTGACGCCTCGTTGCTTCAGGCCTCGCACGATCTCCAGGCCGGGCTCCCACTGAACGCACAGCGCGATGTCCTCGCCGGTGTCGGGCGTTGCAGTGTGATCGATCTCGTTCTGGTCGAAGTACGTCAGTAGAGATTTTACAAACGGGAACACGTACGAGTCGTTCTCATACCCCGGAGACTTGCATACCAACACTTTCATAGGCACCCCGGAATGACTCAATGCGATCGGGCGATGCAGCCCCCGTCCTGTGCAGATCTATCGCCCACAGCACGCTGTTCGCAGCAGATTACCCAACTAGAGGGAATCAGCATTCGACATCGCTGTTCTCGGTCGTTCTGGGATCATGCCGCGCGTCGCGCCCGCTCCGCGAGTCCCTCGATCGCGGCCCGCTTCAAGATCGATTTCCGACACGATTCACCCGGCAAAGCACCGCGTGGCAACACAGCGGCGATCTGTCGAACTTCGCCTGACGGAAGCTCCGCTCGGCTTCACGATGAACCCCCACGCGAGCATCATCCTGCGGCAGAAGCCGCGTGCGAATCACATCAAACCCCGACTTGGAGAGAAATGTCAGGAACTCCAATCGAGCCCACTCACGAACGTGGTCGGGCTTCTTGCACACCAGGCAGTCACGCCCGCGAAGCCGGGCTCGCTCTGGCGTCGAGACAAGAACCAGACCTCCCGCGCCCGCGGCCGCTCGAAGATACCCCAACAACGGCGCAGGGTCCAGAACGTGCTCGATCACGTCGGAGCAGAGCACGAGGTCGTAGCAACGATCCGGCGTGGGCGGTGCCTCGAGATCGATCGGTCGCATCATCGCGGCGATGCGCAACGAGGTCGCGACCGCGAGAGCCGATGGCTGGTCAACCGCGGTGATATCAGAACAGACGGGCGTTATGTACTCCGCAAGCTTCACACCCGGCCCGGACCCAACATCAAGCATCGAAGTGAGACCGCAACGCTGGAGCAAGTCGCCAGCCCAGCGGTAGACGTGCGACTGGTATCGCCGCGATTCGGCGATCCTTTCGGCGGTCCAGTACACCGCGGTCCGGTTCACATCGTCGCGCGTGCGTGCGATGTTCTGTTGCTGGTAGCCTCGGGGCAGGCAGTAGGCTGTCGGATCCGCAAGGCCCCGCTCAGGACGAGGCACCATCCGCTGACGCGTGAAAGAAGTCATGCTCTGCTTTCCTCAGTGAGATGCCCAACCGAGCGAACGCCCGCGCGCGCCATGTCCGTAAGGGCGCACGGCGTGAGCGACGAGCAGCGTGACTGGCACCAGCAGGCCGTCATCGTGCAACCTCCGGACGAGAACACTCTCGTTCGCCAGCCGAGCGCGCGAACGCATGAATCGCGGCCGCCCTTGACCGGTAGCTCAGCCTCCGCGCCAATAATATCGCCACACGAGTTCGCTCAGAGGCCGCGCCCGAGGACTCGGAGAGCGCGGACCCGATGCTCTCCGCCATTGATGAGCCGTCATCGGGGACAAACCATCTCACCGCTGGTTCATCGACCCAGTCTCGCAATGCCGAGATCCCTGACGCGACGATCGGCTGGCCCGACGCCAAGTACTCGCCGAGCTTAACAGGACTTGTCCATCGCGCGGATGCATGGTGAGCGCTGGGCGGGAGAAGCAGCGCGTCAGCGTGCCACAAATATCTCGCCACCTGCGCGTGAGGCCGCGGGCCTAGAAGGAGCACGTTCGCGAGGCCCTTCGCCGCAACGCGATCTCGGGTTCGCTCGACGTCCTCGGGCAGGCCTCCGAGCAGGGCGAACACGACGTCAGGGAGCAGCCGCGCCGCGTCGAGCATCGTCGGCACGCCCTTGTAGTCGTACAAGTGACCCGCGTAGAGCACGACACGCTTGGACGTCGGAAATTCCGCTGGTCGGTCTGAACCCGCGCGCGGTGCAAAGAGTTCGACGTCCACCCCGTCTGGCACGACGTGGACACGATCCTTGTCCGCTCCGCGCGAGACGTACTCGTTTCGCAGAGTTCTCGAGATGGTGACCAGCGCAGCGATCCGCGGCCGCACGGAATCGTTCAAGACGCCCTCGCCGCGCGTGGCAAGGAAGCACTCTTCGAGAAGAGGATTGAGATCACCGACGTGAGCGTGCGTTTCCAACACCGTGCAAAGACCGAGACGTCCGGCCGCCAGCGCCGCATGGAAGTGCCTTGCGTAGACGAAGTCCGCGCCCTCGTCCCGGCAGACTCCCGCAGCCCAGACCCCGAACGCGCCAGAAGGGTCACCGTCGATCGCGGGCAGCCGTTCCGGCGCGAACACCCATTGCAAGGCGGGCTCGGCGTAGTCTCGCGCGAGGTCGTCGCAAGTCACGCCGTCACGCGGTCGCTGGCAGCAGATCACCACGCGATGGCCCAGCCGCGCAAAGCCGCCCGCCGTCTTGGTGACGTTGATCGCGTGCGCGAGCGAGCTGCCCGCAGTGAACTGCCCGATCACGCCCACCGTGGGCTGTTGGCTCACGCTCGTTCCTCCAACCACGCCGCGAGTGCACAGACAACAAACGCCCGGCCCTGCGCGTTCGGGGCATCGGTCCTCACATAGCTCTCCCAGTCGGCACGAAGAACGCCCTGAGAAACAAGCTTCGAAGAGTTCACCGCTTTGAGCATCGAACCGATGACATCGGACATCGGCACGCGCAGGCTGAACCCTTGCTTTGGCCGAGCGAGAACCGCGGGCGGGACGCGTCCACGCAGGTACTCGCGCAGCACCGCTTTGGATTGCTGGCCCGCCAGCGCTTCGCACGCCCCCGGGCTCCCCTCTGGCCCCCGCTCTGGCAGGGCCAACGACCACTCGAGCACCCGACGATCAAGAAACGGCGCACGCAGCTCCACGCCGCACGCCATGGTCGCGCGATCGAGCTTTGGGAGGATGGAACCAGGGCAGAATCCAAAAAGGTCCAGGCGCTGTCGCCGACGGACCGAGGGCAGCGAATCGCGATCGTGAACGCTCAACCACGACGCGTAGATCTCTTCGTCATACTCGGCCCCGAGCGGCGCGAGCAGCGCGGCCGCCTCGGCCGGATGAAAGCGCGGCATCACGTTCTGGAGATGATTGTGAACGAAGCTCCGCGACGCGAGCGCGGACAGCGCCGCGGCCCGCTCGGCACTCGTTGCGCCAGGGCGTGCAACCGTCATGCTGACATCACACGAGGCGTCGATGTTCTGCTTCGAAGTACGAGCCGTTGGCCGATGCCACGCGTACCCGCCGAACGCCTCATCACCACCGTCGCCAGCGAGAACGACCGTCCCGCGTCGCCGCGCAACCCGCGCCACCTCCGTCATGGTGAGCAGCGCGCCGAACCCTTGCGGCTCGTCGAAGCTCCGGGCCACGCTGCGCATCAGGTCGGGGATCGAACCGCTCTCAAGAAACGAGGCCTGATGCTCGAGCCCCAGGTGAGCCGCAGTAGCGGCCGCGGCTTGCGATTCATCGTCGTCCCCACAAAGCCCGAGCGTTACGCAAGGAACATGCTGGTCATTCGCCGCCAGGGCGCACGCGAGAACGGTCGAATCAATCCCGCCAGACAGCAGGAGCGAGAGTGGCACATCGGAGACAAGATGCTCGCGTGTGACGCTCGTGATCAATTGCTCGAACTGCGACGCACGCGCCGCGCAAGACTCCCCCGGCGTTGTGCAGGTCCGGTCTTTCTCGATAATCACTTCAGGATGTTGCCACCACGAACGAACTTCCGGAGCCCCCTCCCCCGGCGACCATTCGAAAAACTGCGCGGGGCCGAGCTTAAAGACCCCACGCCAGACCGTCGCTGGCGCGGGGCAGTACCCGAGCGAGAGCACGTGGCACAGCCCTAGAGGATCGAGCTCAGGACGCTCATCTACAGCCTCTCGCAGCGCATCGGCGGTGGACGCGATCGACAGCACCCCACGCGAAAGATGCCAGTAAAGCGGCTTCATCCCCGCGTGATCGACCGCGGCCAGCAGCACGAGCCGCCCGCCATGCTCCACCGAACGAGCGTCCCAGATCGCGAACGCGAACATCCCTTGCAGGCGACGCAGAAGCTCCTGAGGCCCCCACTTCGCATAGCCGTGCAGCACAACCTCGGTGTCTGTGCGAGAGAGAAATCGCACGCCAACCGACTCAAGCTCGCGACGGAGCGAGCCCGCGTTATATATCTCGCCGTTGTACGTGATCGCCACGAGCCCGTCGGGCGTGACCATCGGCTGGTGCCCGGCCGAGGTTCGATCCACGATCGCCAAGCGACGATGACCGAGCGTCGCGAGCCCCGTGGTCGGGCACGACCAGACCCCCTCACCGTCTGGCCCGCGCGACCGCATGCAGCGCAGGGCATCGCCAAAGCGACGAGACGCCGCCTCGACCGCCTGAGCAGGACGGCGCTCCGGAACAATCTGAGCGAGAATTCCGCACACCTGAAATCGGTCCTCTCTTCGTTCACACCCGTGCGCACGCCGCCTTGATATCCACGCCCGAGTGCGGCTCGACCTCGCGCCAACCGGCCGCGTGAATCTGACCGCGGAGCAGCTCACGCACCATCGAGTCACGCGACGCAAGGCGCTGCTCCAGCCGCGCGCGCTCGCACCACCGAGCCGTATCGGCCCGTCATGGAGCGTCGGGGCAATGTCCGTGCCGATTCAGGCGCGGGTCCGAGAAGCAATCCCCACGTTTTACCCTAGTTTTAAAGGATTCATAAAGCATGAGGACGTATCGAGAAAAAACGTCACATGCTCTGCCTGATCGCCAGCCGGCTCCGGACCAGCGTCGCCCGGGCCGCGCGCCGCTGATCCTGATCCATCTCCGTGTTCAGCACCCGCTGAAGGTGCGCTGGCTGGACCAGCAACATCAGGTGGTTCACCGTCGTAACCTCGATCCCCGGGATGATCCCCATGACCACTCCAAGCCGAAGATGGCTGAGCGTCTGCATCGCCTCGTCGGTCGCCAGCAGCCGCGCGTGTGTCAGCACGCCCAGCGCGCGGAACGCCTGATCTTCCAACGACGCGCGCCGCTTGGTCGCCAGCATGCGCCGGGCCGCACGCTCGTACTCGATCACGCGCGGGATGATCTCGTTCTGCAGTTCGTGCAGGATTACGCTCTCGGCCTTTCCCAGCGTGGTCTGGTTCGAGATCTGGTAAAAATCCCCGGCCGCGTCCGAGCCCTCGCCGTAAAACCCGCGCACCGCAAGGTTCATGTCCGTAGCGGCACGCTTGACCTTCTCGATCTCGCCGGTCAGTTTCAACCCCGGCAGGTGCAGCATCACGCTCATGCGCACGCCCGTGCCAACGTTGGTCGGGCAGGCGGTGACGTACCCGAACCTCGGCGAGAACGCGTACTCAAGCCCCGATTCCAGCCCGTCGTCGATCTGATCGATCTCGTTCCACGCGTCAGCGAGCGCCAGCCCGCCGCGGATCACCTGCATCCGCAGATGGTCCTCCTCGTTGACCATGATCGAAACCCGCTCGCCCGGCACCGCGATCGCCACGCCGCGCGGGTCATCCACCGTCCGCGTCGCGGCCTTGGGAATCCCCGCCTTTTCTGGCTGCGGCTTGCCCTTGGCGTGCTGCTTGGAGATCAGGTGACGCTCGACCAGCAACGTCCGTTCGGCCTGCGCACACTCGTGCAGGTTGACCCAGACCAGCGGTTCGCGCGTGCCAGCAGCCAGAATCCGCGCCCGGCACGCCTCGAGCACACGCTGCCGCTCGGCGTGCGAAGCTCGCGCGACAAACGGGAACCCGGCCAGGTTCCGCGCCACGCGCACGCGCGAAGACATTACCACGTCGGACTCAGCCCCCGTGCCACGCAGCCACTCGGTCTGGGTCTCGTACGACGGGAGCGAACTTCCCAAGGACATCGGCGAACTCCTTGCCTTCTCACATCGATCGTCTCTCGTCCGGCCGACGCCTATCCCTGCGCGGCCAACCCCGGCCGATCTGGCGGCAGAATCCCCATCTCACTCAGCTTGGCAATCTGATCACGCAGCTTCGCGGCCAACTCGTACTGCTCACCACGCACCGCGTCTTCAAGCTGCTTCCGCAACGCGATCCGACGCTGGTTCCGTTCTTCAAGATCGCCCAGAACGCTCTGCGCTTCTTCCGATTCGACCATCGCTCCGCCAAGCAGCCGCTTGGGTACCTTGCCAACATGATGAGTCGCGCCCTCATGAGCCCGTTCGATCAGCGGCCCGATCTGTGCTTCAAAGACCCTGTAGCAGTTCGGGCAACCTAGGTGACCGGTGGCCTTAAACTCCGAGAAGCTGAGCCCGCACGAAGGGCAGGCTGTCATCTTTTCAGGTACCGCCGCAGGCGATCCGGACACGGACATCGCGATCACCGGCGGGTTGTTCAGTGCGAACTGCAAGGCCTCGGCCAGCGGCGAGGTTGGCTCGATCGAGACGCCACCGCTCGCGGCACACTTCTCGCAGAGGTGCTTTTCGATCGTGACGCCGCTCTTACGGGTCACTTCGTGGACGGTGGCCTCGTTTTCGCAGTGGTCGCACTTCATCCGTGAGGAGTCTACGCCAAAGAAAACAACCCCGAAGGTCGGGGTTGCGTGGTTCGAAAATGAACGGCCGAGAGCGAACGAGCAGGAGCCTTACGCCGCAGCGGCAGCCGCAGCGGCCTTCTGCTGGCGAGTGTAGCCGTACTTCCGCTTGAGTGGCTTGACGACCAAGCCCTGACGGATCGCGCGAGTCGAGGCCTTCACGCGAGTGTTCACGCCGTCGATGATCGCCGTGACCTCTTGCAGGTTGGGCTTAAACGTGCGCGGGGTGATGCCGGTGGGCTTCAGGCCGAAGCCGCCCTTCTTGACGGCCTGGCCGCGCCAAGCGCGTTTCTTGCCGAAGCTGGTCTTCTTACCGGTAAAATGGCAGGTGTTTGGCATGAGAAAACCTCGAAAGCCCGGCTCATGAGCCGGGAGTGGAAGGCCAGAACCCGGAGTGGGAGCTGGGAAGGAAGGATAGGCCAGCGGTCGGTGGAGACAAGGGGGCCGGTTGTTCCTCCGCCGCGGCACCCAGACGCGGTGAGAGGCTCTGAAAACGCTCACTCCAACCTTTAAGGCCACCCTTTAAGCGACATGCCGCAGCCGCCGCAGGGCGGCTCTTCGCCGCGCCCCCACCGCTGCCCGGGACATGTGCATCACCTGCGCGGCTTGAACTTCCGAGAGCCCATGCACCTCGGTCAGCATCAGGGCGTCGCGCTGCCGCGCTGGCAAGGCCGAGATCTCGTCGGAGATCCGCTCGCTCAGCGAACTGTCGGCTGAAACGTCGTCCTCGGAAAAATCGCACGCGGCGTACTCGTTGCGTTCGCTCCGCTCATGGCACATCTCGTCAAGCCCCGCCTTGGCCCGGCGGCGCTCGGCCAGCAGCGTCCGAGCAGCGTTACGGGTGATCGTGAAGAGAAACGCCCACGTCAAGGCCCGGTCTCGGCCTTGGCAGTATTTCACGAGCCGCAGGAACGTCTCCTGCACCACGTCCTCCGCGTGCGCATCGCCCGCGATCCGTCGCGCGTATCCAAGCACGCTGCGCCTGACGTTGTAGAAAGTATCGCCCAGGTACGTTTCGATCTCGTTGGTCAGCACAGCCCACCCGCTTTCTCGATCGGCTTCCCGGCCGACCTCGAACCTCACGAAGCCCCGCCAAGCCTCGAGAGGCCTCGCGCGAGACCCAAGTCTCGATCTTCTCGATCCCGGACGGCGTTAGGTCTCCCAACCCATGGCCGCCCGCACCCTGAAGACACACTGCGATTTAGACAGCAAAGCAAGGCAAACATACCAAAGCGGGGAAAACGCACCGCGAAAGAACTACTTGACCCGCCAAGGGAGCGGATCACCGCCGCGCCCCAGAACAGACCCAAGCACAGCGAACCGAGACACCGCTCGGCTTGCTGCGAAAGAACATACCACCTCCGCGAGTGCGACGCCAGCCAGGGCAATTGCTGGAGGCACGATGTCGCGGCCGATCGCCTGGCCGACGAGAACCGTCAAGGCCGAGACGACGAGCAGAACGCGCACGATAGATCGATACGCGACAAAGACTTGCGCACCCTGCAACAGCTCGGAGGCCACGCTCGTGCGCACCAAAGATCGCGGCATTAAGGCATCTACCGGATGTTGATTTTGAGCGCGGACTTGATCCTCGTGAGGCTGACTTTGATGTTGGTCGGATGCCCGATCGTCGGTGGTCAGCTCAACGAGCACCGGATTGGCCAGCAGCACCCGCAAACGACCGCTGCGATGAAAGATCGGTGAACTCACGCGGCACCTGCTAACTGGATCGTGCTGAAGAGCCCACCATCTTGGGCTCGCGGTTGAGCCCCGGGTTCGTCGTCGCTCTCGACCCCCGCCTCGCGAACGGCTGAGCCGATCACGAAGCACACGGCCTCGAGAAGGTCGCGGTGCGCGTCGCTCATCAGCGGGGCGAGTTCACCCGGCCCGAGCCTCTGTTCGTGGGCGAAATCGATGAAAAGAGCCAGCGCGAGCCGGAGGTCTGAGCGCGAGCAGGAGTAGATATCGCGGAGTGACTGGTTCATCGTGAAGTCGCTGTCCACGAGGTACTTGAGATACTCGCGCATAGACCCCGAGCGCTGACGGAGCCACTCGATAATCATGTTCTCGCGCGCGCCGGTCCGGATCTCCGAGCGCGAATCGTCCGTGAGCACGACATCCAGTTCCGGATCGAAGTCCGGCCCAGAACTCGGGTCGAGAGCAAGCTCCGGGTTCGAGCGGCCGCGTCCTGCGAACCGCTCGTCGCACCCCGGGGCGCTCGTCTCGTGCGCTCGCGCGCCCGGTCCGCCGCCCCGTTCTCCCGCACCATCAGCGCGAACGGCATCACCCGGGCGATCCATGCCCGGTCCAATGCCACCGCCGATACGATCGCTGCTGCTGCACATGGCCACCATCCCTGCGCTGCCGCGTTGTCCGCTCTCGGGGGTCCGCCCACCACGGCAGTGTCCGAGAGCGTCGTGAGTTTTCGAAATGCCAACCGACTCGGGAAGAATCGGTTGACAAAGAAGAGAGGAAAGAGAAGGCCTCGGCCAAAGGTTCGACGAGGGAGTCATTCCCACAGTTGCCATCCATGGCAGTCATCGATCCACCAGATACAACCGGGCATAGAAATGTTTGGCCATGAGGCAAAACGCCCAATAATCGTGCGATTTGGCTAGGAAAACACCCTGCGTTTTCCACAAGTCTTGACAGGGACGTGAGCAAGCTGTGGAAATCGGATGGTCGCGTCGCAGCAATGTTGATTCAAAGACAAACAAACTTAAGTCGAGTTTTCACAAGATGTTCCAGCGAACATTGACCTCTCATATCTCACCCCCTGATCACGACTCTCCGGCCGTTGGCGTAGGTTGAAAAGTCGCCTTCTGCGCTACTAACCTTGACCAGGACCGAGGTCTGGTTGGTTCGCGAGCACGCAGAAACCAATGCCCCGGGCCTTTTCTTTCGCTGTTTTTCACTCTGAAAGGTTCAAAAATGCCCGTCCGCATCGGAATCAACGGCTTCGGCCGCATCGGCCGCCTCTTTTATCGCATCGGGATCGAGCACGGGTTCGAGATCGTGGCCGTCAACGACCTCGTGCCAGCGGACAACCTCGCGTACCTCCTTAAGCACGACACCATGCACCGCCAGTTCATGCTCGGCGGCAAGCAGGCGGAGGTCTCGGCCACCGAGAACTCCTTCACCGTCAACGGCAAGACCACCAAGACCATGGCCGAGAAGGACCCGGCCAAGCTCGGCTGGAAGGACCTAGGCGTGCAGTACGTGCTCGAGGCCACCGGGCTCTTCACCGAGTTCGACAAGGCCCAGCTTCACTTGGCCGCGGGCGCCAAGCGTGTGCTGATCTCCGCGCCGACCAAGAGCACCGAGCAGGTTCCCACGATGTGCAAGGGCGTGAATGATTCGTCCTATGACCCGAGCAAGCACACGATCGTCTCGAACGCGTCGTGTACGACCAACTGCCTCGCGCCCATCGCCAAGGTCATCAACGATTCGTTCGGCATCGACGAGGGGCTTATGACGACCATCCACGCCGTGACCGCGACGCAGCCGACACAGGACGGGCCTTCCAAGAAGGACTGGCGCGGCGGGCGCAACGCGTACCAGAACATCATCCCCGCCAGCACGGGCGCGGCCAAGGCGGTCACGCTGTGCATCCCGGCGCTCAAGGGCAAGCTCACGGGCATGTCCTTCCGCGTTCCCACGGCCGACGTGTCGGCGGTCGACCTCACGTTCCGTACCGCCAAGGACACGTCGCTGGCGGAGATCAACGCGGCGATGAAGGCCGCGAGCGAGGGCGCGATGCACGGCGTGCTGGGGTACACGGAAGAGGAGGTCGTGAGCAGCGACTTCATCAGCGACCGCCGCAGCAGCATCTACGACGCTAAGGCTGGAATCGAGCTGAACAAGCGGTTCTTCAAGGTCGTGAGCTGGTACGACAACGAGGCCGGGTACGCGGCCCGGTGCGTGGACATGATCAAGATGATGGCAGATAAAGACGGCGTGAAGTAAAACTTCTCTGATGAAGCAAATGCTTAAAGGCCACGCTGAGGAGCTTGGCCTTTTTTATTAAATCAAGGACTACCGGGCACTCGCGGGCGCTCGAAAACCAGAGAATTTTGACGTAGATCTCAAGAGCGACAACGCTCCTTCGTGGTGCAACGCTCAGACAATCCCGTCCGTCGTCGCTGCGCCAGCCACCGCCGGGTTGGTCGCGTCGGCGTCGAGTGAGGTCGATGAGCCGTCGCCGCGTCGCTCGACCAGCGCGATTGTTTTCCATTTCCCGCCCAGGAATCGGATCGACAGCGCGATGCCCAGCGACGCGATGTACGACGCGGCCGCGATCCAGGGGCCCAGCGAGCTGAGCTGCGGGACAAAGTGAACCATCGCCAGCCCGCCGCCGACGATGAGAGTCCACGCGAGGATGACGGTCGTGACGCCGGGCCAGAGCGTGTCGCCCGCTCCGCGGAGAGCGCCGGAGACCGCCATGGCGACGGCGTCAAAGAACTGGAACGCGGCGCAGGCGATGAGCATCGCCGAGCCGAGCTTCACGAGCTGTTCGACGTCGGCGGGCGGCGTGTCCTTCTCGATAAACAGATGGATCATTGGGTCGCGGAAGATGATGAAGAGCAACCCGCAGGTACACATGTAGCCGACCATGATGCCCATGCCGACCTTGACGCGTTGAAGTGCCAGATCAGGTCGGCCCATGCCCATGCACTTGCCGACGGTGGCGGTGAGCGCGACAGAGATTCCCACGGCTGGCATGAACGAGAGGGTCATCCACTGGTGGGCGATCCAGCCAGCGGTGGAGTGCAGGCCGCCGAAATGCCCGACGAGATAGACCATGAAAAAGGTCCAGCAGACCATCTCGTTGCCGAACATCAGCCCGCCAGGCCAACCAAGTTTCATGATGTCGCGGACATGCTGGCGCGAGACGCGCCACGCGCGACGTGTGCCGTAGAGGCGGTTCATGGTCGGGCCGAGGAAGAAGGCCATGGGGATCGCGAGCTCGACGAACGTGGCGATGACGGTTCCGATGGCCGAGCCGACGACACCCAGCGCAGGGAACCCCCATTTCCCGTGTACGAACGCGACGGAGAGCACGAGATTGATGATGTTCGCGGTCAGGCTGGCGACGAAGACGACGGCGGGCTTATGCAGGCCGTAGAAGAACTGGGCGAGGCAGCGGGTACACATGGTGAGTGCGCTGCCGAAGATGAGGACTTGGCCGTAGCTCGCCGCGAGGTTGACGTGGCGCGGCTCGCGTCCGATGGCGGTGAAGATTTCGGGAAGGTAGAGGCCGTAGGGGATGAGCAGGATGGACCAGGCGATGGCGATCCACATTCCGTTCCAGGCGTAGGCCGCGCCGCGCTCGGGTCGGCCCGCGCCAAGATTCTGCGAGACGTAGGTATTGACGACGGTGAGGCAGCCCATGGCAATCGAGATGGGCGTGAAAGCGGCGATCCCGCCGTCGCCCTGCGCGCTGACATAGATCGGGTCGGGCCCGATCCGCGAGACGATGAGCTTGTCGACAAATTGCATGAGCGTGTAGGAGGTCATCGTCGCCACGACGGGCGCAGCGATGGAGACGAGCTCGGCCAGCGGGGACCGCGGAACGGTCGATGAGTTCGGGTTGGACGTCGTTGATTTCATAGTGTTCCGTCGGTGTGCAGAGCGCCTGACGCCGAAGCGGTGAGCGGACTTTAGGTCGGTCACGAATGCTGGCTGAAACCTGGGCAGAGAGACGAGAGAAGTTGTTTGATCGATCGTGCCCGCAAGCACCGGCGCACAGCACGCCGGTTTCATGCTCCGCAGAGCCGGACCGCCAGCTCGATTGCGGCCGCCATGCTGCCCGGGTCGGCGACGTTCTTGCCAGAGATGTCGAACGCGGTGCCGTGATCGGGACTGGTGCGGACGATGGGCAGGCCGACGGTCACGTTGACGGCACGATCGCGGGCGATGAGTTTGACAGGGATCAAGCCTTGGTCGTGGTACATGGCGACGACAAGGTCGAATCGGCCAGCGAACGCGGCGTTAAAGATGGTGTCGCCCGGGTGCGGGCCGGTGACGGTGAGCCCGCGTGATACGCAGGCGCGGATCGCGGGCTCGATGAGTGTGCCTTCCTCAGTCCCGAGGAGGCCGTGCTCGCCAGCATGGGGATTGAGGCCGCAGACGGCGATGCGCGGCGCAGCGACACCGAGTCGGCGGCACGCGGCCGCGCCAAGTTCGATCGCGTCGATGATCCGTTGTTGCGTCAGTTCGCGCGCGAGACTGAGCAGCGGGACGTGGACGGTGGCGAGGATGACATTGAGGACCGCGTGGTTGTCGATCGCGGGGACGTGGAAGAGCATCGCAGCCCGGTCGGCATGAAAGCGTTCGGCGAACAGCTCGGTGTGGCCCGGATACTTTCCGAAGCCCGCGAGCGACCACGATTCCTTGCAGATCGGCGCGGTGACGACCGCTTCGACCCCGGCCGAGTGATCGGTGCCAAGGGCCGCGTGCGAGATCGCTTCTTGAACGAACTCGAACGAGAGCTGCCCACCGCGACGTGTGGCCGCCAGCGCATGCTGCTCGCCGAGAGCTTCGGGCCAGCTCACCACAGAAACCTCGTCGCGCGGCCAGGACGTTTCGTCGTATCGATTAACGACCTTCCAGAACGGCGTCAGCCCAGCGCGAGCGGCCGCCGCACAGAGGCAGGAATCGAGGCCGTAGATGCGGAAGGACGCGAGGTCGCGAACGCTCGGGCGGGCGAGCGCTTTCACGACGACTTCGGGACCGATGCCGCCGGGGTCGCCCATACTGATCGCGATGCGCAGCCGGGTGGGCGTGATCAAACGAGGTTGCGAGCTCGATGCTTCAGTCATGCGTCGTCAACCACCGAGGGGTCGCGCACTTCCGTTTCGTGAAAGCTGAGCCGGGCGTTGGCGTAACGCTCGGGCGAGATCTTGAGGTCGGGGGTGATTCCGTCCTTGTGCTGCGCGTGAAGATGCTTCAGAAAAGGCACGCACCACTGGCAACCGGTGCCCGCGCCGAGACACTCGGAGATCAGCGAGGCCACGGGCGGGTTTTCACGAGACAAATACCCGCGGATCTTCCGAAGCGAGACGTGAAAGCAGAGGCATACTTGATCGTCGGCATCCACAGTCGATGATAGCAATAGATCGAAACACGCGGGCGGGCAACGAGAGGGGTGTGAGTTGGGCTGGTCACGAGTCGCCGAGTCTCGACAAGATGTCGAGCACTCCGTCGGCCTCGCGCTGATCGGAGACGAAGCCCGCGATCGCGCGCAGCGGTGCTTCCGCGTTGGCTGGGCAGGCGAAGAAGCCGACGTTCTCGGCGATGGCGCGGTCGCTGAGGGTGTCGCCGATGCCCGCGAAGCGTTCCTTTCGTAGGCCCGTCCGCGCGATCAACCGCGCGATGCCGGTGGCCTTGCTGATGTGCGCGAGGTCGCAGTTGATCCACGCGACGGTCATCGAAACCCGGAAGGGCCAGGAGTTCTCGCGGAACACCGATTCGAGCTTGGGCATCAGCGATCGGAGGTGCGGCGTGTCGGCGTGCCAGAGCGACATCGACGCAGATTTTCCGGGCTGCATCACGACGCCGGTGGGGATGAGATGTTCTTCGATCCAGGCGGTTGCGCGAGCGACCGCGTCGAGGTGTTGAGCCGTGATCGCGGGGTCGCGGAGGTAGACGTTCTCGCGCGGGTCGTAGAGCCACACGCCGTTCTCGGCGACGCAGGGGACGGCGTCGTTGGCGATGAAACGGCAGACGGCCTCGGCGAAGGGCTGAGGCCTGCCCGAGCAGACCGTCACCACGGGGCGGTCGCCATCGGTGATCGCACGGCGGTTGTGCTGGGCGATCCTGGTCAACGCCTCGGCGTTGAACGGCGCGGAGGATTCAGGTCCAAGACAGCCGTCGATGTCGCAGATCACGGCGTCGAATCGGCGTTTCAGGTTGGCCCCGATATTTTCAGAGTTTTTAGGCATCGGCGACAAGCGTAGCGAGCGCGAGCGTCGAACAATCTGGCGTGACCGGACCAAACAGCAACCCACTTTTCCACGTCGTTCTTCACGAGCCCGAGATCCCCAACAACACGGGAAATATCGGGCGCACGTGCGTGGCGACAGCCTGCGCGTTGCACCTCATCCACCCGCTCGGCTTTGATACCAGCGAGAAAGAGTGCCGCCGCGCGGGGCTCGACTATTGGCCGCGGCTGGGCGTCAGCGAGCACGAATCTTGGGGCCAATACTTACAGGATGTACACCACAGAGCGACGCCCGGCCCAGCGGCGCCGGGTGAAGTGAGTCTTGGGCCCAGTCTTTGGTTGTTGAGCACCAAGGCGAGGCGCACCGTGTTCGATGTGCCGCTGCGCCGGGGCGATCATCTCGTGTTTGGCAAAGAGTCCGCGGGCCTGCCGGGGTCACTTTTGAATGAGCGACCCGACCGGTGCGTCAGCCTGCCGATGCTTCCCACCGAACGGTCGCTGAATCTCGCGACGGCGGTGTGCGCCGTGATCTACGAGGGTCTGCGCCAGCTGATCGCGCGAGGTGATCTCGCTCTCGATGCGGCGGGCCGGATCGCGATGGAGAAGTCTCGATAGTGCACCCGATCGGCGCGTCCGCGCGATACTCAGCGAGCGATGCACGATTCATCACCAGTTTCGACACCCGCGTTTTCCGACACGCTCGCAACCTCGCGAAAGTTCCACAGGATCGCTCGGCCGCGTGTGCTTCGGACCGACGTCTGGCTGTCGAGACCGATTGAAGAGGTCTTCGATTTCTTTGCCGACGCGTTCAACCTCAACGCGCTCACCCGCCTTGGCTGCATTTTCGAATCCTGGACGCCAGCCCCGATCGTGATGCGAGCTGGCGCGATCATCGACTACAAGATCAGGCTCAAGGTTGTTCCGAGGACGTGGCGGACGGAGATCACGGCGTACGAGCCGCCGTTCTGCTTTGTGGATCAGCAGCGGCGCGAGCCGTATTCGTTGTGGCACCACGAGCACACCTTCCGGACCGAGCGAGGCGGGAAGATGGTGACCGACAAGGTGAACTACGCGTTGCCGCTGAACTTCACGCCGATCGCTGGTCTGATCCACGGGCTGATGGTTCGCCACGATCTGGATCATATCTTCACGTACCGGACCGAGCAGATTCGAGCGCTGCGGGGCGAGCGCGGGCGACAGCGCACTGATCAGGCCTGAGCGTCGAGGATCTTTCCGATCGCGAGCTCGGTCGCCACGGCGTTTTTGATCGCGGGGTTGCGGTACATCGGGAGGGTGACGTTAGAGTTCGCCGCGAGGTGGGCGATCGATGTCGGCTCGGGGGACACAGGCGGCGGAGTGTCGAACGTGACCGGCGAGTTCACGGCGGCCGCGACCAGAGTACGAGCACGCTCGAGCCATCCCCGGCCAGAAAGCTCGACTGAATCTCCGCGAGCGGCGCTGGCGCGGTTCACGGTGGCGTCCGACTGTGCTGATGAAAGTTTGAGCGGCTCCGCTGGCGGTTGCCCGTACGCGGAATCGATCCGTCGTTGCTGCAGATTCGGGCGCGAGCCTGACGGCTGGCCTTGGGTGATATCCATGTCGAGGATGTATCGGGCCGGTCAAACTCTTCGCTTGAGTGGTCAGGTGAGTTGACGAGCGCACTCGATCCGCGCTGTCATTGAACTACTTGAGCAACATCGCGAGTTCACGGCCACGCTCGTCGTCACGGCTGGTCGCCCAGTCGGCCGCGGTGCGCCCGAGCTTGTCCTTGGTGTCTTTGGGTGCGCCAGCCTTCAACAGAACAGCGACCTTTTCCGCGTCGCCGCGGTCGGCGGCCTTCATGAGAGGCGTGACGCCGTCCTTGTCCCCGGCCTTGACGTCCGCGCCAGCCGCGAGGAGCAGGCCGAGCACCTCGACGGGCCCTTCACCACCGGTGGCCAGCGCGAGCGCATCGCGCCCGTCGTCGTCAACGGCCGTGACCGGCGCTCGAGCGTCGAGCAGCGCCTTGATGTTCTCAGAGTTGCCCGCCATGGCCGCGGCCATGAGGGCGGTCTGGCCCCACTTATTCTTGAACTCGACGTTGGCTCCCGCGGCGATGATGGTGGTCAAGATCTCATGGTTGCCTCGCCCCGCTCCCATCATCAGGGCGGTCCAGCCATCGCCCGTGCGAGCGTCAACGCGGGCCTGAGTGCCCAGCAGAGCCTTCACCGTGGGCAGGTCTGAAGAGAGCACCGCCCAGATCAGCGGGGTTTTGCCGTCGAGCGTGGACGCGTCGATCTTCGCACCGCCAGCGATGAGCGCCTGAGCGGCCTCTGCCTTGCCGCACGAGGCGGCGAGCATGAGAGGGGTCATCCCGCGTCGTGCCTTGTCCACGCCGTCCATGGGCTGGTCGACAACGACACCCGGCCGCTTCAAGGCCGACTTAAGTCCGGCCGCGTCCCCGGCCTCGGCGAGCTGGTGCAGCGAGCCCGAAACTGGAGTCAGGGTGCTGGAAGGATCGATCTCGGCCGACAGTCCTTTCACGTACACCAGCAGGGCCGCGCCCAAACCCGCCAGACAGATCGCCACCACCAGCAAGGGGAACGGACGTTTCTCAGCCATTGGACTTTCCCTTCAAAGCGTGGCGCGAGCGCCCGTTCACGAACCTTAAACCTGGGCCATGATCTTTATAATGCGACAGAGCCGAATGCGACAGTGAGTTAAACGGAACGGTTCTCAAAGTTCGTACCGGGAGTATATCAGATTCACCGATCCGCTCGAACAGTTTCAAGATCTGCTCATTAACTCGGCCCGGCAGCGTTCGAAGACCTCCCCCACCGAGATCCGGTCCATCATGGCGCGACCGGCCGCGTCGTTCTTGTGATCGAGTGCCTCTTCGGGCCCGACATGCTGGACCACGTTCGCCTTCCGTCCGTACGGCCCCACCGTATCCACCCGGGTCGGGCCGTAGAGCGCTATCAAAGACCGATCAAACCCGACCGCCATGTGCAAGGCGGCCGAGTCATTCGCCACGACGAGTGATGCGGACTCGACCAGCGCCATCAGCCCACCCACCGAGGTTTTCCCCAGCAGTTCCAGAACCCGCGGCTCGGACCTTCCTAGTTCGAGCAGCGCGCCGCACTGCTCACGCTCGCTGGCCGAGCCCACGACCACCACGCGGTCGATCGCTGCTAGCCCCGTCATCATCAAAAGATCACGAGCCAACTCCGCGAACCGCTCGCAAGGCCAGCGTTTGCCGACCCATCGGCTGGTCGGCGCAATGAGCACGTAACGCTGGTGCGCGAGAGAACCGGAGCCCGAATCGCTGGCGAGAAACGCGGCCCGATCGGCCTCGGGCGTGTAAAGCTTCATCTCCGCCACCGGCGGCACGCCCGCGAGTTTAAGCATTTCGAGCATCCGATCGACGCTGTGGAGTTCTAAACCAACCAGATGCCGCTCGGTATACCCAAGCCAACCAAGTTCGCGTGCGTTCGCGAACCCGACTCGTCGCGGCGCTCGCGTGGCAAAGGCGAAGAGACCGCTGCGCGCGAGGCCTTGCATATCGAAGACCAGGTCGTACTTCCGCCCGCGCAGTTCGTTCATCCACGCCAAGCTCGGGCCGGGGTTCAATCGGCTCATCGAGGCACCCAGCCCTTTTCTCGAGAAGGGCACGACGCCCGACAAGGCCGGGTGGGCCGCGATCGCGGGCGCGAACGAATCTTGCACGAGCCAATCGATCACCGCGTCCGGGAACGCGCGGCGGAGGCTGACCAGCGCGGGCACGGACTTGCACACGTCACCCAGCGCGCTGGGCCGGATCATCAGGATGCGATTAGGGCGGGCGGTCGATGGCATGGTCTGCTGGCCGATCGTACCTCTAAAGAACACGCCACTTTCGCGGCGGTCGGCGAAATCTTCAAGGCTCGGTTCCCAAGGTATGAGATCGGCGTGTTAGGATGAACCAGTTGAACCTCATTCTTTGGCCAAGAGGAACCATTTATGAACGCTCGTAAGGCAGCAGCAACGACCGTGATCAATGCGGGCAACGACCGAGCGCGACGCGTCGAGCCTTGGTTCAAGACTCTCCTCTCGGTCGCTGGGTTCGCGGTTTCACTCTTCGGCGCGACGGCACTAGCGCAGACCGGCACCAAGCCCGCCGAGAAGCCCGCTGAGAAACAGGCCGACAAACAGGCCGAGGCCCAGCCCGGCAAGGTCCAGACGCTGATGGTCGCCGAGCGTTCCGACCTCTCCAAACTGCTGGTCGATCCGCGCGACATGCGACTCGCCAAATCGCTGGGCATGTTGCCCGCGCGTTTAGCCGAGCTGCCCGCAGAGAGCCCGAACTTTCCTCCCCAGGCCGCGGCCGCGATCAAGACCGCGCTCTCCGCGTTCGCGCGCCCGGGCCGCTTCGGTGTCACCGTCAACGCTGGCGACCCGTCCAACGGGCTCTTCGGGTACGGCGTGGTCATCAGCGCCGTCGCGGCCGACCAGAAGGACGCAGAGTCTCTGCACGCCAGCATCCGCGACATGCTCAAGGACGCGCCCGTCCCGCCCGCCCCCGCAGGCCCCAAGCGTTTCGAGTCGATGGACGACACCATCGTCGGACCCGCTGGCCGCCTGAGC
>ENA-ORBV01001137-ORBV01001137.1-microbial-mat-metagenome-genome-assembly--contig:-NODE-1137-length-60317-cov-16.651760_pt1 | contig 60317 bp, 60 predicted proteins | sample MGYA00237777_ERZ505514 | MGnify/ENA primary metagenome ERZ505514 (study PRJEB26160, sample SAMN06269048) | microbial mat metagenome | isolation source: Oligotrophic lake microbial mat | place...
GCCCCAGCTTCACTGGATATTTCCGTGCCAACTCATCCTTGGCGAACGGCGTTACCGTAAATAGCTGGATACCCCACTTAACGAATGAGAACTTGCTTCGACGGGAAGGCCGGACAGATTTCGGTAATGCAGGCGGTCGGCGCCTGCGCGGCTGCCTGGCTGGTTTTTATCCCCTCCAAACACATCTGAAGAAAGACTCCACGGCTAACACCCCTCTGTGCGCTGTGCTATGCCTGCCAGTTGGCTGGGTCTCCGCTCCATCGGCAAGAAGCTCGCGCTACGTCGAGCGCCATCAGAGGATCACCATTCCCGCCGTCCTCAGGGCATCGGAAATGCTCCATAACCTCTCCGACATACAGACCCGCGTGCACGCACCACCTCCTCGACCATCAAAGCACTGCGGAGCAGACCATCAGCCTGAAAGTCATCGCGGAAATCGAGCACCGAATATCCACGGCACTGGGCACCTATCGAACGCCCACGCTGTCCGTACACATCCCGTCTATCAGCACTTTATTCCCTTTCAATTTTGCACACACCATCCGAGCACGTTTTCGTTCGTGTTTCCTGTTTCTCCAGACAAGACTGCTTATCCTCTTGACTAATGGCCCCATCGAGGCATTTTTTCACCTCCTCCCGAGCGGCATGAATACATTTCTCGCAAAGACCTTGGGCCCCGGGTTGCGCCTTCTTGGCATCCGCTTTAGCTTTGGCCGAGTTGGCTGCTTCCACTGCATCATCTTTCGCCTTCTTTACTGCATCGAGCGGAGCACCCACTGCGGATTGTTTTTTCCGAGCCTCATCGCGTGCAGTCTCCGCTTCTATCGCCTCCTTCTCTGCTTCCGCAATCGTTTTTCTTTTCTGCAAATCCTCAAGACTACCTTGTGCCTGCGCCGTAGACACCCCCAAAAATATGAACGCCAGTAAAACCAGACTCATTCGCCTGAGGGTGCTACTCCGAGTGCGTGGCATGCGTTCGCCTTCATCCGAAATGGTCATTGATTCAAAATCTCGATTTGTCGTCCATTTAAACATGACACTCCTCTCTTCAAGATTGCCAAGATGCCTTTCACGACCCACCCAAACTTCCAAGAAACCATTGCACTGTTGGGATCGCCATCATCTATTCAGTTGACTAGAGACTCGCACAAAACGAAGTTTCATGCGTTGACTCAGCGCAACGGAGATCCGATTCAGCATCGCAGGGGGGTGCCAATCGTAGTCCGTATTTTCCAACCGACACATAGCGGCTGACGTCGTCCCTGCCAGGGGTGCGAATTGTCACTGGGTCACACCGGCGAGATCACGCAGGGCGATCAGTTTCCGCGCAACACTGTCGTTTGCCCGCGCTTCGCCCAATCCCTTCACATGCTCCGGCCTCCCCTCATAATAGCGCTGGTGGAGAATCTGGACTGCGTTGGCCGTTGCCTGCCTCATGAGTTTTGCCATGACCGCCTTTGACAGTTACTTCATATCACGCTCTCATATTTGCAAATAGCGATCAAGTGGGGACTACGCTATTAGATCGAACCGGACAGTAGACCAATCTGGGAAGCGGATTTCATCACTGGCAGGAAGGGAGGGGATGGAAATGTAAGATGCCACACCGGATGCGGCTGAAGAGACGGATATTCAGAGAGAAAGAGGTTGCCGATCTTTCCTTCCCCACTGTTCGGGCAACGGCTTGTTCACTGAGGTGAGAGATGGTCCGCTATCGTCGCATATCGTTTCGCGGCTGAGCGATCAGAAAAGATTATCGATCCCTTTTATTCCGCCAGCGCTTCGATCCTCGGACAGGGTGGGTGGCGGTCTTCGTCAATCGGCTCCTGACACTGCGCCTGTACCTCGCCATGCCACGATGCCGTGACGTAAGATATTCTTACTTCATTGATGAGGTGACCATGCTCGCGAAAAAGACGTCGAAGAACCAGGTGACGCTGCCCAAGAAAGCCCTGCAGGACATTCCCGAGACCGACTACTTCGATATCACCGCACAAGGCGGAGTATTGATTCTCAGACCCGTCACCGTGGGTGATCCAGGCTCTCGACTCGCAGTGGTGCGACAGAAAATTAAAGACCTTGGGATTGTGCCGAAAGACGTCGATCGTGCCATCGCATGGGCGCGAGGACACCGAGGGCGCCGCAGGTGATCCGAACCGTTCTCGATACGAACGTCATCATGTCCGCGCTCCTGTTCTCCGGCCCACCGTCGTAACTCGTCTCAGCCTGGCAATCCAGCCGCCTTCGGCCCGTCGTCTCTGCCCCTATCCTCGATGAATACATTCGAGTCCTGGCCTATCCAAAATTCAAGCTCTCGGACGCCGAGATACACAGCCTGGTCGAAGAAGAACTTCTCCCTTTCATCGAGACCGTCAAAGGGCCTCCATTAATCGCGCCAATAGTCCGAGACCCAGACGACGCCAAATTCATCGCCTGCGCGGTAACCGCCGGCGTCCGCTGGCTCGTCAACGGCGACGACGATCTCCTGAGCCTTCATCGAGTCAAATCGGTCGAGATCCTCTCCGTCACGACATTCCTACAGCACCTCAAGCGCAAGACCTAGCAGGCTGCGGGAAACTCCAGCATGGCAATCTCAGCATGTACCAATTTGAGGAGGCCCAACCAGGGGAGAAGTAACAGCAGCTCCTTCACCACCGCAATCACAGCCAGGCCGGTATGGTGTGAGCGTGCCGTCATCAATTGGAGGGACTAGCACAAACAACGCATCCTTCTTCTCGCGAGACGTGAACCGTTCTGGCTTTCAGCGAGAGACGAGGACCGGACGCGGTGGGCGGCTGACTGGGGTGAGCTTTCTGAAAAACACACCCGACCTCTTTGCTTTCCCTGATGAGAGTGGGAATCAAACGAGCAGGCCTGCCTATGGAAGGACGCTTACTCTGGCTTGCGCTTCGCCAATAACTTTTGGCGACGCCGTTGCGCCTCAAGCTGCTTGGATTTCTTTCTGACGCTCGGCTTTTCGTAAAAACGCCGCCGTTTCAGTTCGCGGAAGAGTCCTTCCCCCGCGAGTTTCTTCTTGGCAATTTTGAGGGCTTTCTCGACGTTATTATTGAAGACTTTGATTTCCATACTTTCAGTCTGCGTGCTTTCCCAGGCGATGCCTGCATAGGGTTTTCTCTCGTGCCATACTGACCATGGCACGCAGTGTACCATGACACCCGACGTTTCTCTAATAGCATGTCATGCTGGATCAATCAGAAGGGATGACCTAAGCCGTTAGAATATTGGATGTTTATAATTTCTCGAAAAAATAACTCACCCTCATTCAAATATGCAATGTCTCTTAGAAATCATGGTGTGTGTACTGCTTCCAGCAGCTCTCACAGACCATGTACTCAACAGAATCAGAGAACAGGCGGGATACAGATTTTCCAGTGATTGCACGATACTCTTCAGCTTCAAGCCACGAACCTTCGCGCAAAAAACTGCAACAAAAGCTGCAACGAGTAATTGTGTCGGGTAAACATTGTGCAGTATCCGCGCATTCCGATATCACAGAAGCCAGTGGTTTCTGCTGAGTTCTTAACAACGCATGCTCTATACTGACACCAAAATTGTCGATCGGATTAATTTCCATTTCAAAAAAAACGATTCACACTCGGGCTATCGCAGCGATATTGTTTCTTCACAGAACGTTTACACGCTCGAGCGTGCATGATGGCAGAATCCACCGCCATTTTAGTGACATCACCTTGAATAAACGTAAAGAGCGATTTACCTAAAATTGCGCTACCATGAAGCGATGGTGATGGGACAAGGAGGCTATCGTTCCAAGAAGCTCCGAGTCCAATAATAATGTTTTCCTTGTCGAGCTCAATCTTCATGCTGAAGCCTGTCCTATCTGACTGGGGTCTATCGCCTCACCGACAGGGTCCCGGTCTTCCAGGCCATACCGGCCCCACCACAGGACAGCTTCGAGGCATACATGGGGTCACACATGACTATTGACTGATAGCTCCTCGCTGCATCGGCCTGCCCCTGCTACTTCTTCTGCTTGGCGCGCGCCAGTGCCATGGCCATAGCCATCGTGCCGGCCGGCTGTGGTTGGCGCTCTGGAGCATGCTGGGGAGCCGGCGGACGTCGGGTGCGCGGTTCATGTGCGACTCCCGTAGAGACCTCGACGGGTGCGCGGCCTGAAACGGAAGCACTGACTGGCGCATCGTCGAGGCGCATGGTCAAAGAGATGCGCTGCCGCTTCACATCGACATCCAGCACTTTTACTTTCACGATCTGTCCCGGCTTGACGACCTCATGAGGATCCTTGATGAACTTATTGGCCAGCGCCGATACATGCACGAGACCATCCTGATGGACACCGACATCGACGAAGGCTCCAAACGCCGCGACGTTCGTCACCACGCCTTCGAGGAGCATGCCGGGGTGCAAGTCAGTTAACGACTCGATCCCCTCTTGGAATGTGGCAGTCTTGAATTCCGGGCGCGGATCGCGGCCCGGTTTTTCCAACTCAGTCAGAATGTCGCGCACCGTCGGCACGCCAAACTTCTCATCGGTGAAGTCGGCGGGAGATAATCCCTTGAGCACCGCCGGCTGGCCCATCACCTCCACGATACCTTTGCTGATGCGTGCGAGAATACGCTCGACCACCGGATAGGCTTCCGGATGGACCGACGAGCGATCCAGCGGATTATCACCGTCGTTGATGCGCAGAAAGCCGGCGGCCTGCTCGAACGTCTTGTCACCCAGGCGCGGCACCTTGCGGATCGTGGTGCGATTTTGGAAAGGCCCGTTCGCATCACGATACTCGACGATGTTTTTCGCCAGCACCTTGTTCAGACCCGACACCCGCTCAAGCAGCGGTGCCGAGGCCGTATTGACGTCCACCCCCACGGCATTGACGCAATCTTCAACCGTCGCATCGAGCGAACGCGCCAGCGCCCGTTGGTTCACATCGTGCTGATATTGGCCGACGCCGATCGCCTTGGGATCGATCTTCACCAACTCTGCCAGCGGGTCTTGCAAACGCCGGGCGATAGAAACGGCACCCCGCAGACTGACATCTAATTGGGGAAACTCGGCCGCGGCAAAGGCCGAGGCTGAATAGACCGAGGCGCCGGCTTCGCTCACCACGATCTTAGCCACTTTGTGCTCTGGCTTGTGAGCCACGACCAACTTGATCACCTCGATGGCCAGCTTGTCGGTCTCCCTACTTCCCGTACCATTACCGATCGAGATCAGCTCGACGCCATGCTGTACGACCAGCCTGGCCAGCGTCGCCAGTGATCCCTGCCAGTCATTGCGCGGCTGAAGCGGATAAATGGTCGTCGTCTCCAGCAGCTTGCCGGTCGCATCGACCACCGCCACCTTGCAGCCGGTGCGGATGCCTGGGTCAAGACCGAGCACCGCCTTCGGGCCAGCCGGCGCCGCCAGCAACAGCTCGTGCAGATTGCGGCCGAAAATCTTGATCGCCTCGGCCTCCGCCGCTTCACGCAACTGCACCAACAGTTCCACGGTGAGATGCAAGTGCACCTTGTTGCGCCAGGTCCAATCGCAGACGCTCAGGAGCCACGTGTCTGCGCGGCGGCCACGGTCTTCAATGCCGACATGCGTCGCAATGGTGGCAATGCAGGGATGCGGCACCGCAGCTTCGAGCGCCTCGCCCAAGCCCAATTCTATTTTCAACACACCCAGCGTGCGGCCACGGAACAAGGCCAGAGCGCGATGCGACGGAATGGTGCGGATGGTTTCGGAATAGGCGTAGTAATCGCGGAACTTTTCTTCCTCCGCCGTTTCCTTGCCTTTCATCACGGTGGACGTGACAACCCCCTGATCCCACAGGCGGGTACGTAATTTCGCGAGCAGCTCGGCAGTCTCGGCAAACCGCTCGACCAGAATATCCCGCGCACCCTCCAGCGCTGACTTTCCGTCCGGCACATTGATCGCCTCCATACCCTCGGCGGCAGGCTTCACGTTCAAGTACTTCACCGCTTCCTGCTCAGGGTCGAGCGTCGGATCGGTAAACAGGGCATCGGCCAACGGTTCTAATCCAGCCTCTCGCGCAATCTGCGCTCGCGTGCGCCGCTTGGGCTTGTAGGGCAAATAGAGGTCTTCCAACGTTTGTTTGGTTGCAGCTGCCGCGATGGTGCCGCGCAAGGCATCGGTGAGTTTTCCCTGCTCCTCGATCGAAGCCAGGATCGCTGCGCGACGCAGCTCCAATTCACGCAGGTACAGCAGGCGCTCTTCCAACGTACGCAGGTGCGTATCGTCCAGGTTGCCGGTCACCTCCTTGCGATAGCGCGCGATAAACGGCACGGTCGAACCTTCATCGAGCAGGGCGACCGCGGCCTTCACCTGACCGAGGCCCACGCCGAGTTCCTTGGCGATGAGTGGAATAATTTTCAGCTGTGCCTCGTCTGATACTAGTTGTGTCGTTGGAGAAACCATCTATGCCTATGACCGATCTTTCCGAAAGCTGCATCAGGCCGAACGTCGGTTCGTCGGCCTCACGCGCGCTTTCTTGTTCAGGTGTGTCACACGTCTTCGTTGTGGGATGGATGCTGCTGTTGCTCTCGATGGGATGAGAGCCAAGTCTACTGCATAACTTCCCCGCATTTCCAGCCGCCCACGCAGAGCACACAACTTCGCCGTCCTCAGACTCCAGACCATCATGTTGACCCAGCATCCGTCTGAGAGTACATTCGGCCACAAAGAAAACCCCTCCGTTGGATACTGACGGGAAGTATGAGCGACGACCAAAACGGCAAATCCGGAGGCTGGTTTGGCAACCCTCTGCCCATCATGATGGTGGTGCTGCTGGCGGCCGGCGTGCTCGTTAAGAATGTACCGCTGGAAAGCGCGCGCCCAACCGATGCTGAGCGCGTAAAGTTCGCGCCGACTGGCCAGCAGGATGTCGAGGCTCGACTGTGGCAGGACCCGTTTGCCGCGGTCGAGAAATACAAGAAGAGCTCCAACCAGGCCGTCGCGCCTACAGAAAAGGCGTCACTCGATTCGCACCCTCCGGACAGGCTGCACAGCCGTATTACAGACCAGCATGGCAAAATGATCGTCGTTGCCGTGAGCGTCTTTGGGGGTTCCTACGCCGAGGATGCCGAGAGCCGTCGCCGTTCACGCTTCGCGGTGGTCTCGGCGCTCGGCTTCCATGACTATCACCCCGAGTCCAACGATACGATCGGCTACTTCCGCATCGACCCGTCAGAGCCCAAATCCAACGCCCGCAAACCAACCTATGACGATGACGTGCCCTATGAGTGGTTTGAGAGGGGAGATAAGTCGCGCTCCGTGCTGGTGCTCTGGCTGAAGGATGAAAAGCTCACCGCTACACCGCTCACAACACTGAACGACCTGTTCAACAAGCTGATGCCGGACAGCCGCACGGGCCTCACCGTCAAGTTCATCGGACCGGCTGGGTCGGGAACGCTGAGAGACCTCGTTCGCGAAGGCACCATCCCGAATCAAAATCCTGTAACACTGAAGACCGGCAGTGCGATCGAGTTCTACTCACCCAGCGCGACGATCTCCAATTGCGATCTGCTTAACCAAGAGGGCAGCCAGCCACAGTTGAATTGCTTCGAAAATCCTCCCAGCCTATTAGAAAGGACGACACTTCCAATTGTCCGCACAATCGGCTCAGACGACGTGCTCGCGGCTTCGCTGCTGTGGGAGCTGTGGCAGCGCGGCGTCAATCGCGACGCCTGGGCAAAGAAGGACCCGGCCGAGCGTACGTGCGAAGACGGCCTGGTGCTGATCGGCGAGCGAGACACTGAGTACGGCCGAACCCTCGCGCGATATCTCAGGGATGGATTCTCGGATCGCTGCGGGATTACGCCCGACGGAAAGCCTGAGATGTTGCGCTCCGACAGGCACAGATTACCACCGGTTCGCACATTCACCTACCTGCGCGGGCTGGACGGCGTGCTCGCAGACTCTGACAAGTCGGGCAGCAAAACGCCAGCTAAGGAAGATAGCGGCAAATCGAAGGACCTGCGCGCACAACTCGACGATGCGCCGCCTGAGCATGCCGAGGGGCGCAGCCAGTTCGATTACTTGCGCCGGCTTGCCGACGAGATCGATCGGCTCGATCACGACAAGACGTTCTTCGCAAAGAACGGCGTCAAGGCGATCGGCATCGTCGGTTCCGACCTGTACGACAAGCTCCTCATCCTCCAGGCGCTCCGCAGCCGATTCAAGGACAAGATCTTCTTCACGACCGACCTCGACGCACGCTACCTGCACGCCGACCAGAAGGACTGGGCGCGCAACCTCGTGGTCGCGTCCAACTTCGGCCTGTCATTGAACCAGGAGTTGCAGAAATCCACTCTACCGTTCCGAGACGGCTACCAAACTGCGACCTACCTCGCGACCCTGATGGCGGTCGGCGGCATGTCGATCGACGACTGGACCGACAAGAAGGATCAGTGGCTGCGTCCGAAGACTTTCGAGATCGGCCGGACCGAGGCGGTGCATCTCGCCTCTCCGTCTGTCGAGCGCCTCAAAAACTGGGGAGGCAACCATGACTCTGAGGACAGGGTCCTTCCCGCAAAAGTAACGCCTTGCGATGGTAGCTGGAAGGAATGCAACAATATCGAGCCGATCTGGCCATCGCGTGGCATCGAACTCAATGACCCCTGGCCGGTTTTTTTCATGGTCTGCTTCGGACTCCTGTTGGTCACCCTGACGAGCCGTTGCGTCCATCAAACGGTGCGCACTGCCATCGGTGCGTCCTCGCCCGAGCGTGATGCGGCGAGGGCGACAATTTACCTCGTATCCGGCGCGGCGATAGTGGCGGTGTTCATCCTCGCGATAGTCTCGACTCGTATAAATGTGTCGCTCGCGCAAGGTGTTGGCGAGCCGTTCTTGTGGTTCGAGGGCATCAGCGTCTGGCCAAGCCTCGTGGTTCGCTTCGTCGGCCTGGCGACCATGCTTGGGCTCTGGTATGCGTTCCTGAAAATGATTCAACAAAAGGAGAAGCCCGACAAGGACTTCGAGATCGCCCTGCCGAAACCCCGAACACTCAATCGCAGTAAGCTGTCTGCCTGGTTGAACGGTCCACACATCAACCTGGCATTGTTTGATCAGGCGGGCCATGCAGAAGCACGTTCCGCGGTCAAGGAAGAGACCGGGGGAAAGAAGATCATTGATGTCACTACTTTGTGGCAGAACTATCTGCGTGCGACGAGCTGGAGAGAGATGGCGGGCTGGATTATGGTCTCCCTGCTCATCGGTCTCATACTCGTCATTGCAACATTCCAGGTCCTTGACAGCAGGCCTTCGTTCCCCCATCGCGGCGAGCTCGTGAAGAACCTGCATCAATTTCTCGTGTATGTCAACGCACTAGTCCTCTGGCTGGCCATTTTCTGGGTCGGGTATGAGACACGCGTCTGCGCACGGTTCATTGAGACCCTGAGCAATGTGCCCAACGAGTGGCCCGACCAACTGCTCGCTCGCACGGAGAAAGAAACCGGCGTGCCGCGCACACATCTCGACGACTACCTTGACTTCCGACTGATCGTCCACGCCACCCAACGCATCGACTGGCTCATCTACCTGCCGTTCGTCGGGATATTCTTCATGGTGCTCTCGCGAAGTAATTTCTTCGATGCGATGGACTTTCCGCCGGCGTTGTTTTTCATTGTAGGACTCGCGCTTGGCTACTCACTACTCAGCGCGATTCTATTACGCAGGAGCGCCGAGTCTGCGCGCGGCAAAGCGATCGAGTACTATGAGAGACAGCTGCTCATACAGGCCAGGGTGAAGGACAGCCAGCCGCCGATTTTGATTGTAGACCCGATCAGCGTGGAACAGATCAAGCTCCTCATGGAGCGCATCCGCAATAACCGCGAGGGCGCGTTCGCGCCCTTCGCCCAGCAGCCTGCGTTGCAAGCGCTGCTCTTGCCGTTCGGCGGCTACGGGAGCGTCCAGATCATCGAATACCTCTTCAAGCTGTAGCCCGCAGCCTGCTCTGACATCTCGCCCCACACAGAACGCCCTCCCGAGATTGAAATACAACTTCACGGAACCTTGTCCCACGTGCCACATTGCGCCCACTCTCGGGGGTGGGGTACAGTGACAGCTGACTGAGTGGGAGAACTGCGCAATGGAACGAGTGGCCGACAGGATAGAAGAACAGTCGTTACTGAGACAGCCAGGCGCAATCCTGTTCGTCTCCTGTTATGAACTAGGGCACCAGCCTATCGGCATCGCTCAGCCGATGGGATTTCTCGAACAGGCCGGATTTGCGCCGGACGGACTCGATATCGCGGTTGAGAACATCGATGAAACGCCCCTCAGACTGGCGCGATTTGTCGGCATCTCAGTCCCCATGCATACGGCACTCCGTCTCGGAGTGCGGGTTGCCCAACTGATCCGGACGATCAACCCAGCCTGCCACATCTGTTTCTATGGCCTCTACGCCTCGATCAATGCTGAGTATGTACTCCAAGCGCTGGCCGATTCTGTGGTGGGCGGAGAGTATGAGATTCCGCTGGTTTCACTCATCAAGGCGCTCGATCTGGGGCAACCGATCAGCCTGCTCGAAGGAGTCGGTTCTCGAAACCGGGTTGTTGGTCCTTGGTTGCAGCGTGGCTATGCCTCAACAGCCTCGACGATCCCGCACCCAATCCCAAGTCGCAGCGGACTCCCGACGTTGGACCGCTATGCTCGACTCCAGCAGAATGGGACGGAGCGGTTGGTCGGATATGTCGAGGCCAGCCGTGGATGCCTCCATCACTGTCTCCATTGCCCAATTGTGCCGGTCTATGAGGGGCGCTTCTTCCTCGTCCCGGAAGCGGTCGTCCTAGAGGACATTCGACGGCAAGTGCATGCGGGCGCGACGCATATCACGTTTGGCGACCCGGATTTTTTGAACGGGCCGGGACATTCCATGAGCATCGTTCGCGCCATGCACGAAGAGTTTCCACACCTCACGTTCGATTTCACCGCAAAGATCGAACACCTCTTGAAACGCCGCAACCTGATGCCGCACTTGCGTGCGCAGGGATGCCTGTTCGTGATCTCTGCCGTGGAGTCATTCAGCGACTCTGTTCTCGATCTGCTTCAGAAAGGGCATACAGGCGCGGATATCATCACGGCGCTCGGCATTCTACGTGAGGCCGGCATTTCGCTTCGGCCATCGCTCGTCGCCTTCACGCCATGGACCAGCCTGGACGATTACCTGCATATGTTGGATATGGTGGAAGAACACGATCTCATCGACGCAACCGACCCAGTACAACTGAGCATTCGCCTCTTGGTTCCCCCAGGGTCGGCGCTGCTCGACAAGTCTGACATTCAGCGATTTCTCGATCCTCTGGATCAAGCCGGCTTTCAGTATCCCTGGACGCACCAGGATGAGCGGATGGATCGACTCCATCAGGCCGTGCGTGCGATCGTCGAAGCCAGCGCCAAGGAAGAGGAAGATGCGATGGTGACCTTTGGTCGGATTCGAGCGATTGCCGATGAGATAGCCGGCCGTCACGCAGAGCCTTCGACTCGGACAAGGGTGAGCAGGCCTGATCGTCCGAAGCCCCCTCGTTTAACAGAATCATGGTTCTGCTGCGCAGAGCCGACGACCCAGCAGTTCAGACCGCTGCAAACAAATGGGCATGGGGAAATATAGGATTTTAGCAATTTCATATGGTTGGGAGAGGGAGCACAAGTGAAATCTGAACTCATGACACAAGGCACAGAGATCCAGGAACTATTGGGGTTGAAACTACCGGCAGTGGCAATCGCATTTCAAGATTCGGCTCCTGCCGGCATTCCGCGGGTCGCATCTCCTACAGCAGCAGGATGCGGCTATTGGAAGCTGGCGGCTGAGGGGCAGGTCTTCTATACGGAAGCATCAGATCACTATACTTGTCCCGTCGGGGCCCACACCCATGGTGTGGATCTGCCCCCACAGGTCGCGACTGAGCTGAACGGTCTCGTGCAGACCATGGTAGGGATGCAATATCTCACGATGGCAGACATTCCGATGATTCCGCGGCGGCAGGGAACCTTTCATGTGGCCCTCTATGCGCCACTTGCGCAAGCCACCTTCACGCCAGACGTGGTGCTGGTCCGCGGGACCGTCAAACAGCTGATGTTGCTGGCGGAAGCGGCACAGGCAGCGGGGATTGCCGGCGGGAGCGCCACAATGGGACGACCGACTTGCTCCGTACTACCGGAAACATTGCAATCGGGACAGACGGCCAGTAGTTTCGGCTGTATCGGAAACCGCGTCTATACCGGGCTTGGAGATGATGAAGGCTATTACGCCATTCCCGGTGCAAAGGTGGCCGCCGTGGTGCAGAAGTTGGTGATCGTCATCGAGGCTAATCGCCAGTTGGAACAGTTTCATCGAGCGCGCGCGGGAACAGTCTCTCAGAATCCTCGGTAGCCGCCTACTGAAATTCTGGATCCCTAGATTACAACCCAGCAGGCTGCTCAAAAGGGCCGCCAGCAAGGCCGCAGCGAGTGATGGACCGAGGCGTACCCTCTGGGGCGCACGGTGCGACGAATAAGGAGCACCACGTTTGTGCGCGCCGCCGAGTGGTGAGGCGGCCGGGTCCCCGTTGAGGGCCTGAACGATGCGAGAACGCCGCTGGCGGACTTTTTCAGCAGCCTGCGAAGAGATCACGATGCCGAGACTGTTGCTGCTCCTACCGACAAGGACCTATCGAGCCGAAGCCTTCCTCGCGGCAGCGCGCAGCCTGCACGTCTCTGTCACCATTGGACGTGCGCAGCGCCCCGAAGAGCTGACGAATTCGCCGGATGAACTCTTGCCCCTCGATGTTCGAGATCCGCAGGCTGCCGCTCCCATCGCGGTGGCATTCGCCCGACAGCATCCCCTCGACGCGGTGATCGGCGTGGACGATGTCACGGCCGTCACGGCTGCCGCCATTGCCCAAGCGATCGGCTTGCCCCACAATTCTGTCGCGTCCGTCACCGCCGCCGGCAATAAACGCCGGATGCGCGAGTTACTGTCCGGACAGGGCGTGCTCGTACCGTGCCATAGGGTCTTTCCCCTCGACGGTGATCCACAGGAGTTCGCGACACAGGTCGTCTATCCCTGCGTCCTGAAGCCGCTGATCCTCTCCGCGAGCTGCGGGGTCATTCGCGCCAATGACGAGGAGGAGTTTCGTCGCGCGTTCCGTCGGGTCGGTGCGCTCCTTACCAATTTGGGCCTGGTGGAACGGGACGAGCAGGCCCGTTGGATCCTCGTTGAGGATTTTGTGCCGGGGATCGAAGTCGCACTGGAGGGCTTGCTCACAGAGGGCACCCTGCAATCGCTCGCGATGTTCGATAAGCCTGACCCGCTCAACGGCCCATTCTTTGAAGAGACGATCTACGTAACCCCATCCCGCCTCCCTGCCGATCTGCAGCAGGACATTATTGCCTCTGCCGCTCGAACAGCCAGGGCGCTGGGACTACGAGAAGGGCCGGTGCATGGAGAATTTCGCGTGAACGAGAAGGGAGTATGGGTCATTGAGTTGGCCTCACGAACGATCGGTGGGCACTGCTCCAGCACCCTGAACTTCGCCTCCGGCATGTCGCTCGAAGAGCTGATCCTCCGTCACGCACTGCGGATGCCGCTCCCTCCCCTCACCAGGCAAGAACAGGCAGCAGGAGTCATGATGCTCCCTATTCCATTCGGCGGCAGGCTGCGTGAAGTGCGAGGACAGGCTGAAGCCAGAGCGGTGCCTGGGGTGGAAGCACTCACGATCACGGCGGAGCCGGGCGATGAACTGGTCCCGCTGCCTGAGGGAACACGCTATCTGGGGTTTCTCCTGGCACGGGGCACGACACCGGAGGGTGTGGAGCAGTCGCTTCGGGAGGCGCACCGCCGATTGACGGTGGTCATCAGCGCCGCGTCGCCGCCCGACGCGGCGCCGTCATCACCCCGATCCTGCACCATGAGTTTCTAACAGGCTCGCTGCCTGACCTAGGCTAGCTCGGCTTCTTCCGAACCTCTGCGCTCATGTTCCGCGACCACTCATCCAAACTCTTGCCCTGTGCCGCCACATCCGCCATGCCGGTCATGTCGTGCACCCATGCGCCCTGTACGGTCTCACCATCGTCGACCACACTCTTCTTGATGGTCTCCAGCTCTTTGTCAAACCGTTCGGGGGCTTGCTCAAGGATACGCCGGATCCTCCACTTCGACACCGGTTTGCCTTCCGCATCCAAATCACACCCGTAGTGGACAAGGTCCAACTGTCCGGTCTCAATCACCTTAGCCAACATACGATAGGTCACGCCGGAGCTGGATTGAACTAGCGCCGCCTTATAGAGACGCTCACATTTGCCTGGATCTACCTCCAGCGCGGTGAGGTCCTCGATGGCTTTGGCGGCAACTTCTGGAGCTGTATCGATCTCTCCCATAATCGTCCTCCTGCAGGGGTTGAGCCTCGTGGCAATACCAGCCAGAACCCTATCAGACTCTTCTCGAACAGCGCAAGACGACCGCAGGCTGCACAGAGAAGAGCGAATGGCTGATGGCCTATAGCTAAAGGCTCGGAAAGAGCACCGTCTGTCAGAAAGAGGCGTCGTTCATCGCAGGACGCTGAAGAGTCCACCAGCATGAGAAGACCATTATTGGGTCTGTCTCGTTTATTTGGTTGAACAAGACCAACTCGATGAACGAACCAGACCAGATGGACTATGGAAGCCAGACAAACCACAAACGCAGAGGACAGCATTGTTGACTATCCTACGCGCAGTTCAGATGCCATCTGTGCTCGCTTGCCGCGACACAGTTCCAGAGTTGCTCAAGAGCGCTGGATCTCCCCCTGAGTCTCCGCTACACTTCTCTCCCTTGAAAAGGAGAGACCGATGCGGGACGAACGGACGACCAACTACTATACCCTCCTCGAACTCTTGCCCAATGCAACAGAGGCTGAGATTAAGAAATCTTGGCTTGAACAAATCCAGGTCTGGCATCCGGATCGCTTCAACCATTCACCGACGTTGCACATAAAAGCTGAAGCCCGGACACAACTGATCAACCAGGCCTATCAAACCCTCAGTGACCCTATCGCACGCGCTCGGTACGATGCCACGGCTGAGCCTTCGATCTCCCACAGGCAGCCCCCACGCCCCTCCCCTGCATCAAACCCATCGTCTGAATCCTACGCCTCCCCTCCGCCACGCCCTCAACAAACCGCACGGTCTCGTCAGGGCCCCCGCGGACCCCAATCGCTTCTGATGCTCTCCCGACAGGGCCAGCCCAAAACCATGGTGCCGGCCATTACCATGCTCGTCGACAGCCATGAGCAGCTCCCCTACGAGTTTGAGCATCTTGCCCGCATCGCCGGAACCATTCGTCAGACGCTGCCGGCGGGTGATTACGCCATTGCGGAAGCGCCCGAGATTTTCTGTGTCGAACGCCGGCGCGTGGAGGAATTCAATACGATCTTCTCGAATCCCTCCGACAACCGCTCGCCTTTTTTGCAAGAGCTCGACGCGCTCCTGGACTACCCCCATCGGTTCCTTGTGATCGAGGGTACGCTCCAGTCCAGCAAAGGCGGTGGGCGGCTCGGCCAATATCACAAGAATGGCATCATGGATTTCGTGGATGCCCTGACAGCACGATTCGGGATTACGATTATCTATTCGGATAGTCGAGAAGACGCAGAAGAACGAGTCGCCAATCTCGCGGCCCTGCACTACGCCTATCACTATGCCGAGCAACAGGGATTCGGCCGCTGCCTCAAAGAGGATGATCTATGAGCGAAAGAGCTGATGGCATGAGAGAAGAGCGTATGGCTGATAGCTTATGGCTCGAAAAGAGCATCGACTGTCGGAAGGAGCGGTGGTCCTTGGTTTCAGCAATTCCGGTTCTAACTCTTAGTCATTCGCTATAAGCCATACGCTATAGGCTCTTCCTCTTTTATCAACTCATTCCGAATCCGACCTGCCGCCAGGCTTCATAGATCACCACGGCGACCGCGTTGGAAAGATTGAGACTCCGGTTTCCTGGAACCATGGGAACCAGGATGCATTGCTGCTCAGCGACACTCCCTCGAATCTCAGCCGGTAACCCACGGCTTTCCGGACCAAAGACAAAGACATCACCGGCGGCATAGTCAACCAGGTCATATCGCTGAGTCCCTTTGGTAGAGACGGCAAACAATCGACGGTCCTTGAAGTGCTCCGCACACGCGGCCCAGTTTTCGTAGACCGCAATCGTGACAAATTCGTGATAGTCCAGTCCTGCCCGCAGCAATTGCTTGTCCTCCAGCGTAAAGCCCAGAGGTTTCACGAGATGCAGCCTGGCTCCCGTGTTGGCGCAGAGGCGAATAATGTTGCCGGTGTTCGGGGGAATTTCAGGCTGATAGAGAATGACGTCAAACATGGAGCGCGTGACTGATATAGAAGGCGGCTATGCTATCCGCTGCTGGGCAAGTCTACTGCAACGGCCAACCGGTATCCACCAATTCCAATCCTGACGGAGCTGAGGCGCCAAAAAAGTAACCCAATCCTCTTGCTTCGCCCGCATGATTCATGACGGTTCGTCTCGCAATCGCCCGAAAGCGCGTTCCTCGTGAATCGTATCTCGTGTAAGTGTTTCGAGTTTCATGTTTCTGATTTCAAGTTGTTTGAGTCGGATTGGTGAAATTCAGAGGTCGAACCTGAAACTTGGAACCTGAAACTAGAAACTCCACTTCCGGACGAACGACGCTTCACGCGCAAGCATAGCGAATCCGCGATTGCAGCAGAAGTGTTCATGAATAATGCGGGTTAGGCGAAGGAGAATACGAATGACAAGGTTGGGTGAACCTGTGCTGCTCAAATGAACTGGTATCCTACGCTGACCTCACTCAACTTCGTTGACTGAAACGCGACGTTCTGCCATTCTGATCGAAACCTACTCGGAGAAAATCCATGGCTCAAAAGAAAGAGACTGTACGAAAGGTTGCGCTTGTCGGACTTGGTTATGTGGGGCTTCCTATTGCCGTTGCCTTCGGCAAGCAGGGGAAGGTCATTGGGTTTGATATCAATACAACAAAGATTGCGGAGTTACAGAAGGGTTTTGACAGAACGGGGGAAGTGTCGACGCCTGACCTCAAAGCCTCTGATGTGCAGTATACGTCGGAGCCTACCGACCTCAAGTCCGCTGACTTCATCATTGTGGCCGTTCCAACTCCGATCAACGAGGCGCTCCAGCCGGATCTCAAAGCGCTACGAATAGTCTCGGAATTGATCGGCAAGAATATGTCGCCCGGTACAATCGTGGTCTATGAGTCTACGGTGTACCCTGGAGTGACAGAGGACATTTGTCTCCCGATTCTGGAAAAGACGTCCGGTCTCAAGGCCGGCGTTGACTTCAAGGTCGGATATTCACCGGAGCGCATCAATCCAGGGGACAAGGAACATACTCTTGAGAAGATCGTCAAAGTCGTGTCGGCTCAAGACGCCGAGTCGCTGGAAGTCGTTGCGAATACCTATGCGCTCGTTGTGAAGGCGGGGATTCATCGAGCGTCCAGCATTAAGGTTGCGGAAGCGGCGAAGGTGATTGAGAATACACAGCGAGACCTGAACATCGCGTTGATGAACGAGCTGGCCCTCATCTTCCATCGTCTTGGCATCGATACCAAGTCGGTCCTCGATGCGGCGGGGACGAAGTGGAACTTTCTGAAGTTTACTCCGGGATTGGTCGGCGGCCATTGTATCGGGGTGGACCCGTATTATCTGACCGCGAAGGCAGAGTCGGTCGGCTATCATCCGCAAATCATACTGGCCGGCCGGCGAATCAATAACGGGATGGGAAAGTTTGTCGCGGAGCAAACGATGAAGCTGCTTGGTCAACTTTCTCGGCCAGTCAATGATCTTAAGGTGGCGGTCTTAGGTCTTACGTTTAAAGAAAATGTTCCGGATCTACGCAACAGCAAGGTGCTCGATATCATTCAAGAATTGCGAGAGTATGGTGTTCACGTGTCGGTGCATGATCCCATTGCAGCACCGGAAGAAGCGGTTTCTGAATACGGGATACATTTGAGTAAGTGGAACGATCTCAAAGATATCGACGGAATGGTTGTGGCGGTCGCGCATCGTGCCTATGCGGATATGGGGTTGCAGAAGCTGCTCAAGCCTCTCCGCAGTCAGCGGGAGGGTGTGGTGATTGATGTGAAATGTTTGCTTGATAGGACGAAATTGCCTAAGACGCTCAAGTACTGGCGTTTATAGGGGGATTGGCCGTTCTTACGCTACTCCGCGCATCTTTAGCAGGCTGCCGAAAAACTCAGTTTAAGCTCAAATCCCGCTGTGTTCTTACGCGTGGCGTTGACACATGAACAACTCGCAGGATGCTCAAATAGGCCGTCCAGCAAGGCCGCAGCGAGCGAGTACAGGTGATCCCTCCAAGCTTGCTCGTTATCTCTCTAGGGATGGGGGCTGACTGATCTTCCACTGCGCGCGTCCAACGAGGGCCTTCGGAGGCCGCGCGTTGCGCGAGCACAGAAGATCATCAGGCTCCATCCCCTCTGCGTTCTGCGAGCAAGAAGGGCACCTGGCCGCTCCCGCCCCGGCTAGAAGCCCATTTCTTGTGACAGCCTGACTTCCGATTCGTCGTCGATTTCCTCAAGGCAGGTGAAACAAGAAAAGGGAAATCGGTCGATGGGGATGGCGCAGACTTCGCCGATCGGCGATTCGTCCAAGGCAGGCCCGCCGCATTCTTTGTGAACCAAGGTCAGCATCGGCGTTTCCTCTGTATCAGTGCGATGGCGCGAGACTAACGCAGCCCCAAGGCCGAAGATCTGGATTCGAAGCTCCAAACACGTCAGCCTTCAGGCCCCCTGGGCTCTAACCAGAAGCAGGTCCACACGTTCCATCACGCCCTTGCTCACCGATGCGTGAAGAGCCGGTGGGAAATTCTCCGGCAACGAGTTCTCGACTTTTTGGAGTGCGCGCTGCGCTGTATCCGCCATTTCCTCGATCGCGGCAATGACAACCGATTCCGCCAGACCCGTCGCTTTCCCGGTCTGTACAAAATGTCTCCCCCGGATTTCACCGATTCGGTAATGGCGGTTGGTGCCGACCGACATGAAAAGCTTCATGTGCCTACGGTCGATCTGACCCGCATCGAAGCTCGGCTGCGCGGTCAGCACATCATACAGGGGTGTCAGGTGATAGCTACCCCCGGGACTCAGAAAGATGCTGAAATTCTTGGCGTGCCCGTCTGTCGCGCCGATCAGCCAGAAGAATATTTGCGCCTTCAAGAGGGTTGTCCGGTCTGCCGCCGGCTGATCGCTGCCTTTCAGCAAGTCCAGAATCCGGACCATTCCCGGCCCTCCCTCACTCTGATATTTTCTCGTCGGTGGAATGGACAACGCCTGGCAACAATCTTCTTGTGGTACACGCAGAAGCCGCTTGTCTTTCGTCCACCGCCGGTCGAACCGCTCGATGACCAGCGCCTTGGTGTCCCCGAATGTATGAATCTCCGCCTTGTTGACCGGCAAGCCGAAGACTTCTGCCAGTTTCAGGCAGTAGAACTCATTCTCGACACTGTCCGATAGGTCGAGGCCGTTCGGCAGCCGCCCGATCTGTTTCTTGAAGATATGCGTCGTTGGCGTGGTGCCTGTGGGCTTCCACCACCGGCCCTTGTGCCGCAGCAGCGCAGTTTTTTCCTGCGCACCGGCTATTGAAATCCGGAACGTATCGTCACGGCTTAACCCCAAAGGAGCCTGGGAGAGGCCACGTAGCAGCCGTTCGATAGCCGTCTCATCTACGGCTTCCCCCTTGATCGTGGCCGTGATGTCCTCGTAGGCATCCTCGACTCCGATGAATTGCAACGCCCCAACGCAATCCCGGCCAATGGCCGCCAGCAGGCTATACGCGTCCGGTCCAGCCGCTCCGACTCGTTCGGCCACACGGCGCCTGAGCGCATCCGAATCCGGCAACAGGTTATCGAACACGGCCGTGACTGCCTCTCCTCTGTAGGCATCCTCCCGCAAGGGAAGCGACAGCGAAACCGGTAGCGCATGCTCCCATTCCAGCCAGCGAGGGTCATACAGAAAGTCGATTGCGCCGGTAGCCGCCTTGCTGAGCCGGCCGACCGGCCGGTTGTTCATCAGCACGCACAACGGCGCATGAGTACGGCGGCGCGGCATCAGAATATATCCTCGATATCGGCGGCCCGGCCTTTGGATCGCGGCACAATCTGAAATTCCAAATCGAGCGTAGCCAGCACGCTCAGGATTGTCTCCATCGTCGTCGAAGGATTCCCTGTCTCGATCAGGGAAATTGTCTCCTGCCGCAGGCCAGCTCTTTGCCCCAGCTGCGTTTGACTGAGACCCTGTTTCTTCCGGGCCCGCCGGACCAGGTTCCCGATCTGTTTCGGGTCGCGTGCAAGATCGCCCATGACTCTCTCCCCTTTTTTATTATGCGCTATTCGCGATAACATTGCACTATAGGAATTAGCGCATATTTATATTTTATGATCCAGACGCGATAGATTGCCTCCGGTTCAGCCGGAACCTGCCGGGATGGCGACACGGGCAAGCCGGAAGGACTGGTGCGACAACAAGGCCGAATCGCTAAGGACCCGCCGTCGGAGGCCGAGAATAGAGCGATCTAGATACCCAGCTCTTCCGAGCTTCTCACTTCTGATGCGTCGTCGATTTCTTCCAGGCAGGTGAAACAAGAAAAGGGAAACCGGTCGATGGGGATCGCGCAGACTTCGCCGACGGGCGATTCGTCCAGGGCCAGTCCACCGCATGCTTTATGAATTAAGACCAGCATATCGCTCTCCTACTAATCAGCGCGAACGTGGGGAGAAGGCGGGACAGGGGACAGTTCGAGGTTCGAAGTTCGAGATTTTTGGAACTTCGAACCCAGGACGTCGAACTCTGGATCGCGTTTTTCACGCTAGTCACGCCCCTCTCGCCTATCAATGACCAGCCGCCGAAAGGTGTCCAGATGTTCCGGACCGCTCAGTCGATGGTCGCCTATTTTTAAGAGGAGTTCGACGGGGTACTCCGGGTCACGGACGAGCAGTTCATCGACAAATTGCCAGCTCACACGAGGATGGATGGTCCGGTCTTGGAGTCCGTGCAAGAGGGTGGTCTGTACGCGACGCAGCTGACTGAACCGCTTCGACCAATAGGCTTCACTCTCCTCGACCCATTTCCACGAAAGGGGCCAATCCTTGTGCAGAGGGTCGTCGTCCCAAGGCATCCAGCCTGTCTTGTGCCATCTGGCTCGCCGCTCGGCAGGAATTTCCTTCGCCCTGACACCGATCGCATCGAAGGCTGGGGCGATGAGTAGAAGCTTCTCCACTGCCGCGAATTCCTGAGCCATCATCCAGGCGATCCAGCCACCGAATGAGTTGCCGACGATGGTGATCGGCGGTCCGCTCTTGATGAGATCGAGCACTGCTCGCGCGTCGGCGATCCAATCTGAGAGGGTGTAGTCGGTGAACCGTCCTTCTGAATCCCCGAAGCCTCGTACATCGTAACAACAAAACCCCCAACCTTTCTCGTCACACCATTGCGCAAGGGCCTTGCTCTTGTTGCCCCAGCGTTTCGAGAGGAAGCCGGTGATGAAGAGGATCTGGCGATCCTTCCCCATCGAGCGATCCCCGCGGATCAGTTTGCCGTCTGCTGCTGCGAGTTCGAAGGAGTGCATGCTACTCATATTTGTGTGACCACCTTGGTGATGAAAAGCCCCAGCCGCTGCAGAATTGCTCTTGGAATCTCATGGCCACCCCGGAACTTGTGCCATTCGACCGACAGTCCCGCATGAGTCAAGGTGTCTCGCAGCTTTTCCGCTCCAACGTAGGGCAGGATCTCGTCTTGCGCCCCGTGGCTTTGAAAGACCGGCAGGCCCTTCCGTTTCAACATGAGGGGGGTCCAGATTTGCTGCGCTAACAAATTACCGGAGAGCTGCACCAGTCCCGCATAGGGACGATCTGTGTGGAGCAGGGCATCGCACGACAGCATGGCGCCTTGAGAAAACCCTCCGAGCACCGTCTTGCGCGGATCTGCCCCGAGTGTCTGTTCAATCTCTTCGAGAAATCCCAGCATGATCTCGCGTATTGGAGCGAGGCCTTTGGGAATCTCGTTTGAGACATCGCGGATCCGTCCTGCCGCTTGTTCCTGGGCCATACGCGCCATGTCGATGAGCCACCAGGCGCGTGCGGCACTTGGCCCAAAACTCAACGAGAGCGGTCCTTCTGGAAAGACACACCTCGTCCCGGTCGGCACAGTCAAGACGTCGGCCAACGACACAAGGTCATCACCAGGCGCGCCGAAGCCGTGCAGGAGCACAACGAGCGGACCGCTGCCTCCACCCTTTCCATCTGTGCCGCCGGTAAGACGGACCGTGAGCCCGCCGATCTTGTCTTGTTTCATCGCATCACGACGAGCAACTGACGCTGAGATGTTTCCCCCAATTGGGTGGGGAGGCGGCATAGGCCTCCATGCCTGGCTGGTCGCTGTAGGGATTGTGCAACAGGGTGAGCAACCGATCGATCTCTGAGTAATCCTTCTTCTCAGCCTTTTCGATGGCAGTCTGTGCCAGATAGTTGCGGAGCACATACTTGGGATTGACGCGGTTCATGCGAACCAGGCGATCTTCATCCTGACTCCCCTCCTCGCGCAATCGGTCTTTGTACCGGCGAGCCCACTGGTCGAACGATGCCCGATCCAGAAATACATCGCGGAGCGGTTCATTCAGCGATTCAGTTCCAGTCTGAAACAGGCCCAAAGCCCGAAAGAAGCTTGTGTAATCGACATGGTGCAGGTGCATCAGTGCCAAGAGGTCTTGGATCAACGGGACATCCTCCTCCTTCGTCTCAAGGAGTCCGAACTTGGCCCTCATCAACTCCATATATCGTCCTTCGCAGAGGGGCGTGTAGCGGTCGAGGGCGGCCTTCAATTCTTCCTTTTGTGCCAAGGGGAGCAGTGCCTGCGCCAGACAGCTGAGGTTCCAGAGACCGATATAGGGCTGTTGATTGAAGGCATAGCGGCCGTTGTGGTCCGAGTGGTTGCAGATAAATCCAGGATCGTAGTCGTCGATGAAACCGAACGGGCCGTAGTCGAGTGTGACCCCCAGGATCGACATGTTGTCGGTGTTCATGACGCCGTGCGCCCAGCCGACGGCCTGCCATTGCGCAATCAGCCTCGCTGTGCGTTCAACGACCTCGGAGAAAAATCGCGCGTACTTGTCCGGCCCATCGACGAGATGAGGATAGTGCTGCGCGATCACGTAATCGGCCAAGACTTTCAGCTGTTCATGCTGCTTCCGATAATAGAGGATCTCGAACGAGCCGAAGCGCACATGCGACGGCGCCATCCGCACGAGTATCGCGCCTGTTTCGACCTGCTCACGATAGACTTGGTGGCCGCTGCCGACGATGCAGAGCGCCCTCGTCGTTGGAATGCCCAGCCCATGCATCGCTTCGCTGCAGAGATATTCGCGGATGGTTGAACGCAGCACCGCACGGCCATCGCCCTCTCGCGAGAACGGGGTCAGCCCCGCCCCCTTCAGCTGCAGATCCCATTTCTCCCCCCGCTCATTCCGCACTTCTCCAAGGAGGATCGCGCGCCCGTCTCCCAACTGCGGCACATAGACCCCAAATTGATGGCCCGAATAGAGCATCGCCAGCGGATCCATCCCTGGGATGAGCATGCTCCCACCGAACACCGCGGCAAATTCCAGTCGCGTCGCTTGCTCCGGATCCAGATCGATCAATTCGGCTGCCGCGGGATTGAAGCTGATGAGATGAGGAGGCTCGGAAAACGGAGTCGGGTTCAGCTTCGCGTGAAACGATTCGGGCAGCCGGGCGTAGGTATTGTCGAAGGAGAGGGTTTCTAGTTGGCGCTTGGTCATGACTGCAACATACCAGGTCTAGACTCCTCCTATCGACTCCCGTTCTGGATGTCGCGGTCGAGCGTGAAGACGAAGACCCGTTCGCCGATTTGCACGTCGATATCGGTAAAGAGCGCGAGGGTCTTGGCGCCCGTGATTTCGCTCACTTGTTCGCAGAGTTTGTCCCGGCCTAGCGCGATCAAGTTCTGCCGCAATCGCTTTACCATATCGATCCCTTCCACTGTTTTGGCCAGTTGACGTTCGGCTGGGGTCAGCACCCCCTTGAGCCTGACCACAACCAGATCCTTTACGATGAACGCGCGTACTTCGTCCGGTCCACGGCCTATGAACTCTTGCTCAAACTTGATGATGGCATTGCGGATGGCGATTTCCATGTGGTGTCCTAATCCTAAGTGAGACCGAGGTCTCCGGCCTGTAGCTCTGCCCGGTGCAGGATTATAGGAGGCGCACGCTTGCCCGAACAAGGGCTATCAGTCCTTTGTCCGACCAATCTCGCGACGTAGGTCTATTGGGCTTTGCGTGATGGCTGAGAGAACCCATTCTCTCCCAGCGCTTGACGGCGGTCTACGGAACGTATTATTGATGGAGCGGGATTTTATAGTACGGCGGTCTCTCCTTTCCCGAGAATTCTCAACGACAGGGGGGATACCAGCTTCGACAGTCAACGGCCGTAGGGTGACCGGCAATTCTCAGGAATGGCCGGTCGTAGTACAAGCCAGCTGGAGTGAGCCCAATGGGCTATTAGGGGTTCCTGGTTGGCTTTTGTGTTTGCTGGCAGGAGGCTGAAACAGATCTCCAGCATGGAATGCGTCACTCATTGCGGCCTTGCTGAACGGCCTGTTTAGCACCCTGTGGGATAAATCTCTCGCAGACCAACATCGTTTGGCCTGTTGCAAAGAGTCGTGCGATGAGCGTATTGAGGTACCGGTGTACGCTATTATCCCAGTTCCGTTGCCCCTGCTCCTCGCAGTGCTCATTGCGCTGGTGGGCGACGAGGGATGGGGGAATCTACGAGCCAAGATCGTGGCCTTTTCCATCGGCGGCATCCTAGACCAACTACTCCTTCCCTCAGAGCAGCAACCATGATGTCCGACCGTATCGACCCGCTCCCCCTGTTTGATCGATGGTGAGGCACTACCGATGACCCCGAATGACGCAGAACGAACGATAGCGCCCCATGACCACACATCCAAAGATACCGAGAGTGCGCGGCCTGTCACAACAGGGCCCGTCACCGTCCCTGGCTCCGCCGCGTTTCAGGCCAAATACGCTGGGCGCGATGTCGCGGCTGGGCTGATCGCGGGGTCCATGGCGATTCCCTTGACGGTGGGCATCGCCATGATGTCGGATTTTCCCATCAAGGTGGGGTTGGCGACCGTCGCCTTCGCCTGTTTTATCGGCTGGATCAATGCCTGGATCAAGCCGGGCAACTATATCGGCTGCCCGGGCATTGCGGCAGGCTTGGCGCCGGTGTTGGCCGTGGGTGTAGCCAGCTTTGGCCTGGATAATATGGCGTTCGCGGTGTTCCTGACGGCGACCTTTCAAGCCATCATCTGGAAATTCAACTGGCAGCGATTTATTTTGATCGCCGTGCCGGTGTATCTGGTCGAAGGGCTGCTGGCAGGCGTCGGCTTGAAGATCGCCCTCAAATTTCTGACGTTCACCTATGAGATTCCCGTTGGAATGGAATCCGTCGAGACGTTCTGGAACGGCGCGCGCATCCAGATGGCCGTGATCTCCCTGATTGGATATGTCGGCTTTGTGTATTTGTTTTTAAAATTCAAGAAGACCCAGCCGGCCGTACCCTATTTTGTGCTGATCATCGTCGGCGCGGTGCTCGCGCAATTCGTGTCTGTGCCTATGCTCTCCATCGATGATATGGACCTCACGCTCGCGTGGCCGATCCCGCATGTTGACAGTGCGTTAACCGTGGTCTATATGATCGGCTTTGCCGTATTGTTAGCGGCGATCGATGTGATTGAGCAGGTGATGAGCAATGCCGCGATTGAAAAAATAGACCCGCTCAAGCGTAAATGTCACAGCAATAACAGCCTGCTGGCCATTTGGATCTCCAATATGGGGGCGAGCTTCTTTGGCGGCATGACCAATCTGGACGGGCTGGCGAAAAGCACCACCAATCGGCTGGCCGGCGCGCATACGAAGTTTTCCGTTCTGATTATTGGGTGTGTGGTGACCTTCTTTACCCTCAATGTCGAATATCTGGCCTATCTGCCGAAGTTTGCCTTGGCGTCGATCATGATCTTCACGGGCTGGAAGATGATTGAGGGCCTCATCCATGTGACCCATCACGGTCCCTATGCCATGATCCTGGCGATTTTATGCGGTGTGCTAGTCTTCAAGGTGGGAATTTTCGAGGGCTTGCTGATTGCCCTGGCCGTGCACGGCGGTGTGCACTACATGTTATATGCGAATCTCGAAAAAATGCCGGGACGGGATATTGTCAAACGGTACATTGATGACCTCAAAAAGAGCGACAGCGGCGATATCACCTAACCGACCTGGCTCAGACTGACCACGCAGGATAGTCTTGAGGACAGGGAGATAGATCTCCGCGTCCTTCCGTCACACCTCAGATTCGAAAGAAGGCGTCTCGGTATGTTCATGAAAATTATGGCCGCGATCGACGGCAGTGAGACGTCTCTGGAGGCCCTGATGGAAGCCAAGCGCATGGCCGTCTCCCATCATGCGACGCTGCGCATTGTCTACGCCGTGCCCAATGCAGACGAGGCCGATCAGCAGGTCGGCCACACACTGTTAGCGCAGGCCAAGGTTGCTGTCGGTGATGGCCTGGACATCGAAATCCAATTGCTGCACGCGGAAGCCGAATATGGCTTGAATGGCATTGCCGAAGCCATTGCCGGTGCGGCGAATGAGTGGGACGCCGATCTCGTGGTGGTAGGCACCGCGAATCGGCGTGGGCTGGAGCGTCTGGTGTTCGGCTCGGTCGCCGAACAGTTGGTCGCCAAAATAGACGCCTCGATTCTTTTGGTGCGTCCACGGTAACTCGGCGAGGATCTGGACGGCCTCGGTTCCCGGTATGAATAAAAGAGCACGGAGAGCAGCGTCGGTTTCTCGTCGCGAGGGCGCGCCGGCGCCGATTCATGTGGCCCTGTGCCGGATCGTGCCTGTCTGGTTACCGCTGTGAAGGAGTGAATGATGCGACAGGCGCAGGTGTTGCCCGCGTCAGCCCCCGAATCCATCCGGCTCGCGGCGGAGATCATCCGCGGCGGCGGCCTCGTCGCCTTCCCGACTGAAACGGTGTACGGACTCGGCGCGAATGCGCTGGATCCAGACGCCGTGGCGAAGATCTTTGAAGCCAAACAGCGACCGTCGTTTGATCCCCTCATCGTGCATATTGCGGAACGTCTCTCCCTCGATCTCCTGGTCCAGGAGATAGGATCCGCCGATCACCGGTTGATGAACGCGTTTTGGCCAGGTCCGTTGACGCTCATCCTGCCGAAGCGCGCAACGGTTCCCGATCTCGTAACGGCCGGGCTTTCCACTGTCGCCGTCCGGATGCCGGCCCATTCGGTGGCACAGGCGCTGATCCGGGAAGCCGGTGTCCCAATCGCCGCGCCGAGCGCCAATCTGTTTGGCTATGTCAGTCCGACGTGCGCGCAACATGTACTCGCCGGGCTCGGCGATCGTGTGGACCTAATTCTCGACGGAGGTCCATGCCCCCTTGGCGTAGAATCCACCATTGTGTCGATGATCGGAGCCAGGGCTGAACTCCTGCGTCCTGGCAGTGTGACGCTCGCAGAAGTTCAGGAAGTCCTTGGGTTGGCTGTACTGGTTGCTAGTCATCAACCCCTGGTCGCGCCGGGCCAACTCCCTCGTCATTATGCGACCAGGACACCGTTGACCATCTTACCTGCGCACAGAGTGAGACCCGTTGTGGAAGAACATGCGCGCGTAGGGCTGCTGGCCCTGTCGGCCCCACGCCACATCGACGACAGATTCTGCGCGGTAGAGGTGCTCTCGTCGTCCGGGGATTTGCGTGAGGCTGCACGGAATCTGTTTGCGGCGCTTCGGCGGCTGGACGCGCTGAGCCTCGATCGCCTGTACGCTGAGCCCTGCGACGAAGAGGGCCTCGGCCTGGCGATCATGGACCGCCTCCGGCGTTGTGCGGTGTCCAATCAACCCAAAACCCCTGAACCTTCCACCGCGGCGACGACGGTTCTTGCCGGGTCAACGCGGCTGACGCGCTGAGGCTGAGGCTATCCCTCTTCAATCATGATCGGCGCACAAGCCCGCCTGGCCACATTGATGGATCGGAGCATTACTTTTTCTACGGTGGAAAACCACGTGTCTGGCGGCGGGAGCAAGATTTACCACAACGTGGTGGGGCGCATCGGCATCATGTCCGGCCCATGGAGCAATCTCCGACTCGGACTCGCCCAGCACACCATGATGACCGGCGACATGCCGTGAGTCGGCAAGAGTATTTCGGCAAGAAAGAGAAAGGAGCCTGAATTTCTGTCGCCTATGACGCCCCTCGTGCCCTTGTCTTTCACGATGGGAGTTGTCTAGAATGGGCCCCTCTTGAGCGATTCCAGGACGGAAGGATACGGTGAAGGGTCTACGGTTCGAGCGCATCGGGAAAAACCGTCATTATAATGTGGTGTTCCACATGGGGAGCAGCTACGTGCCTGTCACCGATGAAATCGTGGAGGAACTCAAGGCCCAGAGTCTACTCCCCATCGAACGGTTTCTCGACCTCTTGGTCGACCGCGTCGGGTATTCTTCCTACCTCAAAGAACAAATCCGCACAGAACTCAAAGCTTCCGGCGACTCAGTGACGCAGATTACGGTCTTACAAGGCGCCATCCGCGACCTCTAATCGGCTGCTGAAAACTCCCTCCAGCTGCGTTCTCGGTCGCGTGCCTCCCTGCGACGTACCGCAAGGGTACGCCTCAGTCGTCCCGCTCTCTGCGGCCTTGCCGGCGGAAATTTTGAGCAGCCTCAGGAGTCCCAGAAAAACACCCAACTTCGTTCTCGTCTCGAAAAATCCTCAACGTACCCCACCTGGGAAAGAGATGTTCCAATCTTTTACTTCTCTCGCACATTCGCCTTCGACATACCCCTAGGTCTCCCTTTAAGCGAATTGAGTAGTCGATCCGTCACTCGAACGCCTTTGGTGGTTCGCCGAAGGGCTCGAGCCCTCTCAGGCAAAGCGTCGGCATCGACTGATACGTTCTGCGTCTTCCGATCAAGAGTGATGAGACCTTCCTCTTTCACTAAACGAACTTGAAGTCGATACCCCAGCGCCGATGCATACCGCTTAAGAGTTCCGATGGACGGGGAGTGCTTTCCCATTGCTGTTTCCAGACGGGCGACTGCGGATTGAGTGGTTCCAATTCGGGCTGCGAGCTCAGCTTGGGTGAGTCCCGATTCGGCCCTCGCTTTGAGTATCTCGTCTAGAATCTCGAACTCCTCCCTGAGCCCTTCGTATTCGCGATGCACATCCGGGCGAGCAAGCGCCCGGGCCTTAAAGTCCTTAAGAGTGTTTCTCATCTTTCATTCGATTCCGCGCGATCTTCAGTTCGTTCAGAGGAGTCTTCTCGGATTTCTTGATGAACTGATGAAGCATCACCACCCTACGACCAACCAAAATCCGAACTCCCTGCGCCTCGCCAACCCATAGCTGCTTGTCGCAAGGCTGCCTCTTATCGTCGCAGATACTCGCTCAATGAAAGAAGCCGGACACCGTGAGATATCTCAACCGCCAACATGGCTTTGTCGCCGGTCACAATGGCTTTTGCCTGTCCGGCAATCGCGCACTCGAGAATCCGATTGTCCGGATCGTCATCGAACACGCTGACCCGTTCCTTCGGTTGAATGAGTTCGGCAAGCTCTGTCAGTAAAAGAGCCGTACGACTCAACGCATCGACATCGCGGTTGAACTTGCGAGCCAGGGTGGTGAGTAATTCGTCGATGATGGGTTTGGATATCAGTAACGTATCGTGACCATCAAAGATGCGCTGCATCGCTCGATTGGCAGAAGAACCAGGCAGGACAAACGCCGAGACATAAATGTTGGTATCAAAGACGACCCTCACGGTTTCGCGAGATACCGCCGAAGATCTCGGGCCGTGAGAATGCCTTTGGCTTTCGCTTTCTTACTCCAATAGCCTTGGATGGCTCTGAATTCCTGTTCGAGCCGATTGTGTTTGTTCTCTGAGACGAGATCCTGCAAGACCGCGACTGTACTCTTCCCCTCACGCCGAGCGAGCCGATCCAGTTCTTTCGAGAACGCTGCAGGAAGGGCCAGTTGTCGTTTCGCCGCTGTCGCCATAATCACACCTCGTACGGCCTAAATCCTACCATGCAGGCCTATACGCGTCCACCACGGCGTCCGAACTCCCTGCAGCCTTGCTGGCGGAAATTTTGAGCAGGCTCTGGAACTCAGGCGATTTTCGGCTACCTCAATCTCCGCTTCCTGATCCTCTCGCAAACGCTGTTTCCAATCGACTGGCCTCTGCGACGCCCAAGGTAATTAGCTTGGCAAGTAATCGATCCACGTCCATCCGCATCGCCTCGTTCCTATCAAACAGCGTCGGTTCCTGACGCCGAACCTCTTCGATCCATACGCACACACGGCGACCAATGCCATAGTCGACCCAGAAGTCTCTGTGGTCGGGGTAGCCTCTCAGCCAGGCTTTAGCCGCTGTGACGAGGAACGGCAGATGTGCCGACCTCGGAGACACTTCTAGTAGGTTGAGCGTCACGAGCGCGACAAAGAGCGAAGGTCCGTGCTCGATCAGCTGTTCCAGCACGGGGAGAAAGGCGTCGAGCCGATCGATGCCATTTGGAAGCAGATAGCATTGGGCGGAATGGGCGAAGCCGTATACATTGAAGAAGAGCACGGCAATGGCGGGTCCAATATGCCATTCAATGGAGCTGGATCGATTGCCCGCCAGATGCTGCCATCCGCTGGTCGCCATCATTCGGTTAGCGAGCACGGACCGAATGCGAATCGCGATGGGTTCCTGCAGGCCGCGATCACTAAAATAGACGGCATCAACACTTCGGAGGAACCCGGTAATTATGTCGTAGAAGGCCTTGTCAGGCAGCACACCGATCGGTGTCAATGCGAGTTGTTCAATCTCGGGCAACGCAAGTCCTGGCAGGGATTGGGCCAGCAGGTCGAAGTAGGCATCGTTCCATTCGCTAGGCGGGTTGGCAATTTCTTCATGCAGGTCCATCCCGGTGCCATTTGCCGCGGCAGTCCAAGAGGCATAGGACTGCGCAATTTTCAGTAGCCAAGGGCGCTGGCCTATATCAACGATGCTGTGGGTTTTGCTGAGCCACAGTGCCGCCGCCTGGTGGTCAACATATTCGTCCGGACGAGAGCGTTGCGGTACGGGTGTCTCTTGCTGCCTTCGTCCGCCCGGTAGTCGTAGACGCCGACGGAAGCGCGGGGGCTCCAACGGAAAGTCTGGCCATTCAGGCTCAAGACGTTCATCGGCAAGCCATGCAAGTTCAGCATCCACGGACGCAAGGACTTGTTGTCGTTGGCGCTCGGAACGCACTGCGACCTCTTCTTCGGAAAGATTCCATTCGTGATTTGGCCGGATACATGCCGCGAAGGCACACCGTAGTACTGCGCGCGGTAAGCGTTCGTCGATGGAGGCGAGTATGTTGGCGGCCGCACCGTATCCGTGCGCTGCTGCCTGGTCTTTGCGAGTGGCCACTTCGAGGAGGTCGCGCACATTCCCGGGGGCAGTCCGAACTCTTAGTGAGTGGATCATTCCAACAAACGCCACCGCGACCGGGTTGAATGAGAGCCCGGATCGAGATCGATAGACTTGGTCGTCCTTAGTCTGCACTGCCTGAGCGAAAACGCCGCGTGCCCAGGCCTCATGGCGAACGCGCAGCTCGCCGTCGCCGTCTCGCATTGCAATCATCGCCGCATTGACCAAAGCTTGGTCTCGCATCCAGTCCTCGTCTTCGTCCCTGCCCTCAGTTTCTGAAATGACTACAGGACGTTGCGCCCACTCAACTGCCGCCGTCACGAGTTCTGGCGACGAGCGTGACGGGTCCTCCAGGGCCAAGCTGAGTGCAGCTTGCATATTGGTATCTGAATGCCAGCCCTGCGTTGCCTGTTCGAGTGCTGCAAGGTGCTGAGCTTCAGCCTCCGGCGACACATACTGGTACCCCGTACATTGAGTACCATCCGGCATTGAAACAGACGCCTCGCGCCAGTTGTTCGGATCGAGACGATTGAGTGCGTGGACAGCCATAAAGGCAGAATCACGAAAATTTGATCGCGCGTCTGGCGGGCCGAGACGTGTCGCAGCGCTTCTAAGCCGAGTCTTCAGCACCTCTCGAAGTTCCGGCTCGGATACATATTTGTTGAGGAGTTCCTCAAGTGAGTGTACCCGAGAAGCGCTTAGCCTTTCCAGACCAGCCGAGCCTACTAAGTTTCGCGAGAAGGTATTGAGCCCTAAGATATCGTGCCCGTGTCGTTCCCGATCGATGCTAAGGAGCTCAGGGCAAGCCAAGAAAGGGATTGCCGCGTCGCGTGATTTCGGCCAATGCGAAAGTAAGAGATCGACAGCGATTAACAGGTAGGCGGCTGGCGAGCCAGACGAGCCGAGCACCTCAGCGAGCACTGGCTCGAGGGTCGCTCCTGCCTCGATGCGGCGGTGCGCCCAAACTTCGAGCGCCATCAGGGCTGATGGTTACACAGTGGTATCCCGACCCTCCTCGTGACCATGCATACGATCGTCTCCACGGAAAAGCCCGGTCACCATCGAGAAGCGTGATGATAATGGCATCATCACCATGCTCGCTGCCCCCGCTGTAGAACGAGATCGCATGGTCGACGAGGCGATGGATCAGCGACAACCCGTGTTGCGGCGCATGCGTGAGGAGTTCCAAGAATGGCCCCTGCGTATGTGACCCAGGAAACAACTCGTGGTCGAGAAAGTCGAACGGCTCCTCGCGATCGTGGCGGCTATGCCCCTCGTCAGCCCGACGTTGCGGAATCAAGGCGGTGGCGGTCAACTCAGCGAGTTCCGCAGGCGCAGCCTGCGCAAGCGAGCCGCGAAACTTCAGAATGCTCCGCACAGCATCGTCGGTGTGTTGGCGCTGCCTCAACGATTGCAGATACTCCTTAGCGAGCGTTGGCGTCCGATTGCAGAACGAGAGAAAACTGGTGCGGAGGTCAGATTCCAGCAATCTAGTACGCTCGTAATCAAGTTCTTCCCCGAACGGCTCACGTCGATCACGGTATGTTTCGGCGTCCCGAGCGGTCTCGATCATTGTCAACCAGCGATGGAGCCACTGCATCAACAACGGAGTCAGCGGATCGTGACCAAGCGTTCCGAGAGGCCACGTGGTATATAAGTCAACTACATCCGGGATCGAGGCCGCGGGTATATCTTGGCCCAGTTTGAGCAGCCAATGGATCAGCCGAGTCCAGGACAGTCCACTCGGAACATTGAGACTAGCCGGGATCACCGGCGCGTCAACCCCGATGGCTGCGAATAACTTCGCGAATACCTTTGAGGCCGGCTCGACGTCGACCGCCATCACGATCCGGATGAGCTCGCAAAGAATGCCTGCACGGTTAGCGAGCAGAATGGTCGACGCGCGCGTCAGCAATTCGGACCCGATTTCGGATCGAACGAGTGCCAGCAATGCCGCACGACGCCACGAACCATGTGTACCCTCGCGGCTAAGACGCTCAAATAGAGCCTGCCACCGCGATACATCGGTTGCACGCTCAAGGGCCATGCGCGCCGTGAGCTCAACACCTCTTGCCAAGGCTGGCGAGGCAGGTCGGTCTAGAGATAGATGCTCGATCATCGCAGGCTCGGTATGGAGCAGGTTGACAATCGCCCATTCGCGAAGAACATCATGACGAAATGCGACGTGGTCGTTTCCCAAGTCGCGTAGTGTCTCGCTGGCAACCAACGCTTCAATAGCCCTCGATGGATAATGAGTAACGTCCTGCGGGCCGGCATGTAAGAGTGCCCTTTTCGCCAGAGCCTTAAGCAACCGAGCTCGGTCACGATGGTCGTCGTCGACTCTGCCGTCGGCCGTCTTCCACCATTGTTCAGCCATGTCGACCTCTGTGCGTAGGGCCTGAGCATCCCCTGGCAGACTTGCAAGACGAGCCAGGCGAAAGAGGTTCCTGGTCACATCTCGTGCGGGGTGAGCGTCTGTGAGGAGCGGAGCGAGCCTCACATCAGCGTGTCGGATCTCATCGACTTCGGCGTCGCTCAGTTCATCGATCACGATAGGCTCAGCGCGACCCAAGCGGTCGAGGGCGTCTGCTGGTAGCCAATTCGGCTCCTCACGCCCAAAGTTACGCCTCGCGGTCACCATCACTGCAACGCCTGGGACACCCGCAGCTTCCCGGACAAGGTCAACAACAGTTCTCTGTTCTTCATCCGAGAAAAAGTCCAGGTTGTCGACAAAGAGAACGGCTCCGCCATCGGCAGCAAGATCGGTCAGCAAGTCGCGAGCGGTGCCGTCGAACCCGAGGATCGTTCGCATGGCGGCCCACCCGTTCGGCATCGTTCGGCTAGGGCTGAGGACGATAATCCTGGCCTCTGCGGCGACTTGCTCGGCGAAATGCTTCAGCACCCCCGACTTACCTACCCCCGCATCACCGCGGATCTCGACGTAACGGCCGCTTTCAAGAGCGACATGAACAGCAGCGACACGTTCGGGTCGAGTCAACATCACGTCACCGAATCGATCGCTAATGTCAGCGAGGGCGTGACCGGAATCCTCGGCGAGTCTCAAACGCGCGGATGAGTACCGCCGGTCGCCAGAAAGACGAAACGAGTGAGGGCTAAGGTCCTCGGTCAGTCCATCGCGGGTTCGGTCACCACCACTCGCCGCGACCCGCAGCGCGAGTTCGACCAAGGTCGTCCAAAGGTTTCCCGCCCGCAACGTATCGTCTGGGTGAAGGGCACGAGCGGCACGTTCCTTGGCGAGATCTTCGGATGCAGAGCCTTGAGCAGTGAAGTCGAAAACGAGGATTTGGAACCTACGCAACAGGCGCCACACAGTCTCGTCATCGTCTACTGACTCCGCGTCGTGCAAGTGCGATTTGAAGGTTCGCACGAAGGTACGCATATCATCATTGGCAGAGCCGGCTCGACTGATCCGGTCCGTGAAAGTCACGGCATCACCTATTTGACGCGCCCAGGTCAAGACATCCTGGTAGGCCCCATCGATCTTCCGAGACGTTCGAGCCGTCGCAATCGCAAGTTCGTAGCGGGTGACCCAGAAGTCTGACCTTTTGGAGGCCATGACGATCTGACCAACCACATCGCGAAATACCTGGTCTCCGGGCGCAAATGTGATGCTCCGCTTGACTTGAATCTCAAGAACTGCCGGATCGCCGCTTGCATCATGGGCGCGCACGATAACGTCGTCGAGCCACCGGCCTTCAGATGCTCGCTGAAATTCGATGCGGGCGATCGTCGTGCCTGGCAGGCCGCGGGGTTCCGTGCTTGTTAACAGAGATAGCAGGTAGTACGCGCCAACCTGGCCCTCGAAATGGCTGCCTGCTGGTCCGCTCGATGCAGGACTAATTCCGATAGCTGTCACCGGTTTTGGTCTCCACAATCACGGGTCGCTCTTGAAGAGTTTTCTCTCAACGCATTTATCCGCGACCAATGCGCACAATGAGGGACCCATCGTTTCATCGTGGGACCTCTTAGTAGGCTGCGGAAAACTTTTGTGCACAAGAGGAGAGCACTCCCGCAGGCTGCTCAAAAAGGCCGTTCAGCAAAGCCGCAGCGAGCAACCATAGATGGTCCTTCCAGGCTCGCTCGTGTACGTTTTCTAGGATGGCCCGGATGAGTTCCCCACTACGCGCGTCCAACGAGGTCCTTCCGAGGGCGCGCGTTGCGCGAGCACAGGGGACTCACCGGGGCATCCTTCCCCTCAGACTCCCCCACACATTAGAGGGTCCGCCATCTCTTCGTTCGACTGCGCGCATTGAGCGAGCACCGTTTCACCGTGCGCGGTCTGCGAGCAAGGGAGAACGATCCCGGGTCCCGCAGGATGCTCAAAAAGGCCGTTCAGCGAGGCCGCAGCGAGCATACAACGAGGGTTTTCCGACGTGTCCGCTTTTCATACTCCCCCCACCCTTCAAGAGGGTCGGCCATCTCTTCGTTCTACCGCGCGCATTGAGCGAGCACCGCCCGTAATGTAGCTATTCGATAATTCTTGGGTGCGCGCTCAGCGAGCGAGGAACGAGGAGATGGCCGACCCTAGTCCGCCATCTGGCCTTCCTGGAATAGCTGATTCAGTATCATATTTCTCTTTTCTGGATCTTTGTAGTACTTCAGCGCCTTGGTAAAATTGTCCAGTGCGCTCTCGCGCTTTCCCTTTTGGGAATAGTACTCGGCGATGCCGTGGTAGGCGCGAGGGTCTTGATCGTTGGACTTGAGGGCTCGATTGAAGGCTTCGTAGGCGGCCTGCATATGCTGTTTGCCCAGCTCCAACCAGCCGATCGCCGAATGAGCTGGACCGAAATTCGGATCGGCGAGGAGTGCCGCGTCGTATTCTTTTTGTGCTAGGTCAAGGCGGCCTCTGGTTTCATAGAAATCTCCCAGAGCGAAATGCACAGCTGCGTCATTGGGATTCAGGCGCAACGCCTGTTTGTATGACTGCAAAGCCGGCTCGAACTTGCCCTGTTCGGCGAGCGCGCAGGCGAGGTTGGCGTGGGCCACCGAGTCGTGGGGGTGCAATTTGATCACTTCACGATATTGCGGGATCGCCATCTCCAGGCGGCCCTGCTCTTGATAGGCGACGCCTAAGTTGGTGCGCGCCGGTGCGTAAGAAGGGTCCAGTCGCACCGCTTCACGATATTCCTTGATGGCCATTTCGAGATGGTTGGCTCGCTCATGTATCTGTGCGAGAAAGTAATGGGGGTGGGCGGACTGTGGCGCGAGTGCGATCGACTGCTTGTAGGCGATGATTGACTGTTCGGATTGGCCTGCTTGAGCCAGAAATAATCCCATCACGAGATGCGCGTTGGTCTGCTCAGGCTGTCGCGCAACGAATCCTTCGACCCACTCTTTGACGTGAGCCATGTCTTCGGATTCTTCGAGGCACTTCGCGCGAGCGTTCCAGGCTTCGGCAAACTCCCCGCGGAGCATGTGGATCACATTCAGCGCAAAATGGGGTCGAGGATCCCGATCTGTGCCGGTCGCGGGATGGCGGGCCCAGGCCAGTGCGGCCTGCTGAGCCTGATCCCATTGGCCTTCCAACAGCCTCGCTTCACATTGGGCCTGGTAGTCGGTCATCAGAGCTAGCTTGACTATCTGGTGAGGGTGTCCTCGATGTCCGGCGAGGTGGCCTGAATGCGATCCCCGAGTGACGGATAGCGCGCCGCAATCTTTTGCTTCATCAGCCAGGCAATGGTTCTGTACGACCAATGGCCCTTCACACCGGAGCGGAGCCTGGCGATGTATTCGGCTTCGGCATAATCCATCTTAAAGAGGCACCGCACCTTGAAACCGAACGGCGTCGCATAGAGTGACCCTTCCGCGCTCGTTTTCTTCAGCTGTTCGATGTCCATCCGAACCGCGTCCATCGCCTGTCGGTACTCCTGATCCAACCCTGCTTGCACGAGCGGCGGTGGAACCTCGTACCCGTGCACCGTCGTAAAATTCTGCTGAATCTGCTGACAGCGCCGGTGCCGGTGCATGTCGCGCCAGCCTCCGATGTCCATCAGCACGTCGAAGGTGAAGGCATAGCCGCTGCGGAACTCTTTGATGAGTTCGTCGTAGGGCCCTCGTGCGCTCATCGCGACATCGATCGCCTCCTGCTTTTGCTTCTCCGTCCAGGTACGGACGACCGCGAGGAGACTCCGATAGGGCGCATGAGAGACGCGGTAGAGCAAGGTGGTCACGATTTCGTCCAACGGATCGTGAGGCTCGATGAGGTCCACCGGCTCCGGCACTCCCCAGGACGCCGGTTGATCCAGGCCGGTTCCACGGAGCGCATCCTTCGCGTATTTGGCGAGGTCCTGGTAGACCGACGCTTGATAGTCGTTCGACGTGGCATGGCGCGCGAGCGTCGGCGCAAGAGGCTCCTGTGCACCTGGTTGACCGCACAGTTCGCCCCAGAGATTCACGGGTGACCGTTGGCAGGCATCCTTGAGTTCGTCTCCGATCGACCGCAATTCCGGCAGTTGCGACGACAACAGCCTGGTGATTTGCTTCTCCAACGTCCTGATGCTGACGACTTGTCCGACGTTCGTTCTGGCCGAAAGGGGGAGGAGATACCGGGTCACATCGAACGCGCGAGCGGCAATCGTTCGTTGGTAATCGGCCGGCTTCATCGATTCGGGGCGCGGCTCGCGCTCTGAAATAAATTGGGTCAAGGGTTGATGCAACAGCCGGTAGATCTCGGCGAGGCTGCGGAGAATGCCCTGGTAGGTGCCTTCCGTCTCCGACCCCCGAATGGAATCGGGCACGTACCATCCGCCTGAGGCAAAGTTCTGATACCGGCTCGATTTCGCCTGGCCGTCCCACAAGGGCTCGTCTTCGAGTCGAATGGCCGCGAGCTCAGAGATGTCCTCGAAACAGATGATGACGTGGCCAAGATCTGCAATCGACGCATGGCCATAGTCGAAGTAGAACTGATCCCAGAATTTTTCAGCAGAATGTCCATGCACCCAGCGAAGGCTGTCCTCGATCGAGTCGGGTGAACGGCTGTAACGGGCCAGGGCATAGGCGGATTTTTCTGGCGGCATCGGTGCGAGCGCGATGACCCGGCGGGTCGGTTGATCCATACTCATGACACATCTCCACACGGCGGTAGGCCGCGAACTATACGCCCGCGCGCCGGTCGGCGCAAGGATGTCAGACGTGATTCGTCGACCGGCATTCGCGCAGAATCATAGAAGCTGTTGACGCGCGACGACTCAGAGCCCATGAACGCATGACGATTGACGTTTGCCGCGCCCACGCGCGTTGACTTGCCTGCAACCCGTCGTTATAGTCCCGGATCTTTCTAGCAGTTTGCTGAAAACTCAGTTTTTTGCGCGGCAAGGTCCTCTGATGATACGTAGGTTGAGAGTGCCGTATTGCCCGCAGGATGCTCAAAAAGGCTGCCCAGCAAGGCCGCAGCGAGCGAAGAGGCGAGGCGTACGCTTCGGTACGTTGAGTCTCTGAGCGACGCGAGAACGATGCTGGCGGACTTTTTCAGCATCCTGGTAGACGGTCGCTGAATATGGACACCATCAAGGGCATCAAAGGCGTCAAGGATCTTCTTCCTGAGGAGACCCCTCGGTGGCGTGTCATCGAGGATACGGCGAGGCGCTGGGCGCTCTGCTACGGGTATCAGGAGATCCGCATCCCCATATTCGAACTCACGGCACTCTTCGCCCGGAGTATCGGTGCCACGACGGATATCGTCGAAAAGGAGATGTATACCTTTCCCGATCGAGATGGAACCTCGCTGACCTTGCGCCCGGAAGGCACGGCCGGCACGGTCCGGGCATTTATCGAGCACAATCGGGCGGCCGATCCGCTCCCACAGAAGTATTTCTACGTTGGGCCGATGTTCCGTCATGAGCGGCCGCAGGCAGGGCGCCTTCGGCAGTTCCATCAATTCGGTGTCGAATCCTTTGGCACATCGGACCCTCGGGCTGACGTCGAGGTGATGGCGCTGCTGTGGCGCCTCCTGTCGGATCTGGCCCTGCCGGATCTGACGCTGGAGATCAATAGCCTGGGAAGCTCCGGGGACCGCGGCGCCTATACGCCAATTCTATTGGCATTTCTCAGGCAGCAAGAAACACACCTCTGTGCAAACTGCCGTCGCCGCATGGAGACGAATCCATTGCGGGCGCTGGATTGCAAGGTGCCGGACTGTCGGGCAGCGACCGAGTCAGCGCCCAAGCTGACCGATCATCTCTCTCCTGAGGCCCGTACACACTTCGACCAGGTTCTTGCAGGTCTCGATGCGATCGGGGTGCCCTATCGACTGAATCCTCGTTTGGTGCGGGGGCTCGACTACTACTGTTTGACGAGTTTTGAAATCACCTCGACTCATTTGGGCGCTCAGAACGCAGTGGGCGCCGGTGGCCGCTATGATGGTTTAGTGGAAACGCTCGGTGGCCCGTCTGTTCCGGCCATAGGATTCGCGGTCGGGCTTGAACGTGTGTCGTTGATGCTCCCGGATACATCATCGTCGTCGATACACGAATGTCTCTACTATGTCGCGGCCTTTGGAGAGCAGGGGGCCAAGCTCGGGATCGTGTTGCTCGACGAACTCCGTAGAATCGGACTGTCAGCCTACTGCGACTATCGCGCCACGACACTTAAAGCACACCTTCGCCAAGCTGATCGATCGAAGTGCCGTTATGCCATTCTCTTAGGCGACGATGAGGCAGCTCGCGGCGCTGTTATTCTCCGCAACCTTGAGTCGAAAGCTCAGGAGGAACTCCCTCTGGCCGGCCTCTCATTTCTCCTGAAATCCCGTATACCTTCCTAATAAAACGTCCGTTTTTTACTGTTGACTTTGTGGTGAAAACCTCGTAGTGTCACGAGTCAATTTATATCATAAGAGATTGATTGTATTGATGTCTTTTATTTAAATCTATGGCGGCTCGCAGGCTAGGTCTCTTGTTATCCACACCCCCGTCTCACCCCAGTGTTGAGACCGTTATCCAATTAGCTCAGGCTGCATTACGTAGAGGAGTTGATGTCTACCTTTATCTCATTGATGAGGGGGTAAAGACGGTTGTGGACCAACGCTATCTTGGTTTGATCGATGCCGGGGCGAAGATGTCTGTGTGCGCGTATGGCTGTCAACAACATGGTGTTCCAACGGTCACGGTCGATTCGAGAGTTTCGTTATCTGGTCTGGTGGTATTATCGGGAATTATCGATGGCTGCGATCGCTTTCTTGCGTTTACATAAGAAGTTCATGTCACTCCGGTTGCCTGTCTATGTCGAAACGGATTGTGGTGGTGATTTCAGAAGATCCGCGTGTGACGGCTCGCCCTGTTGAAGCGCTTCGTATTGCGCTGGGGCTTTGTGCTGGGGACCATGAAACGACCGTCGTGCTCCTAGGCGATGCTTCCTTTCTGCTCAGGGAAGATTCAGAAGAGATTATCGACGTCGATGTTCTTGAAAAATATCTTCCTTCCTTTAAGCACTTGGCCATTCCCTTTATTGTCGAAGTCGGGACGGCGAGGGATGAGTGGTCTGAAGGTTTTTCCGTGACAGCTCTACCTAGAGATGACATTAGACAGTTCGTGCGATCAGCTGACATAAGTCTAGTTTTTTGAGAGATCTATCTGTGACCGTATGAGTACAACGCTCTATCTGCTTCGACACACGCCGGACGCGATTCCTCCCTCACTCTTTCAAGCGAGTGACGCAGATATCGATATCGTCTGTGTTGAACAGGTGTCCTCGGTCGTTCCTTCTTCTATAGAAAGAGGTACTGGTCTCAGTGAGAAGTTAGTGAGTAGCGGTTCTCATCAGACGTTGACATATGATGACCTGGTCGAGAAGATTTTCTCATCAGAACGGGTTATTGTTCTCTAGATGTCTGTGCTGCTCTTCTCCGAAGATATGTCTATATAGAGATAAAGACCGTCGTAGGAGGAGGAGTAAGAGTAGGTATTGGGGATAGTGTGGAAAGAGAATAGGTTATTGAAAGTAAAAGGTATATTGGACGCTATCTTTGTGGAGTAGGTTGGGGATTGACTCTGAGTAACCACTGTATGTGATGTCGATATCATGTGGTGATCGGTGGAATGGGTATGACTGTGAAGCCTCTACGTTCCGATACTGACAGAGAAGGCTTGATGAAAAAACAGGTTATCAACAGGTGTGCATAAGTCTGTGTATGCAGAATAATCAGGGAATGATGGCGATCGAACACGAATGGCAGGATGCCTTGGCGTATATCCAAGGGAAAGTGCCAAAACAGGTGTATGACACGTGGTTTACCCCCATCCATTTCGAGCGGATTGAGGACGCGACCGCTCAACTGGGAGTCCCGAATAAGTTTTTCGGCGACTGGTTAAGCCAACACTACGGACCCCTCCTGAGCGAAGCGATCTCTGTCGCTCGAGGTGGCATAGAGACGGCGATTACATTTGTCATCTTTCATAAACAGCCGACGAAACAGCCTGAGAGTAGTGGGAGTTCCTCTGGGACCAGCCGCCAAAGCCCCGGGCCCCGGTCGAAACGGGGAATACAGCTCAACCCAAAGTATACATTCAAGAGTTTCGTCGTAGGAGCTGGAAACCAATTTGCCCATGCTGCCTGCATGGCGGTTGCCGAACAACCGGCGAAAGCCTATAACCCGCTCTTTATCTACGGGGATACAGGGCTAGGGAAGACGCACCTCTTGAATGCCATTGGAAACTATATGGCGGAGCGGACGGATCTCCGGATTGCCTATTTAACGACCGAACAGTTTACGAACGAGGTCATCAACTCCATTCGATACGACAAAATGATGGATCTGCGGAAGCGCTATCGTCATATCGACATGTTGATGATCGACGACATTCAGTTTTTGGCTGGTAAAGAACGGACACAGGAGGAATTCTTCCACACGTTCAATGCCCTCTATGAAGCGCATAAACAGCTTGTGCTTTCAAGCGATCGCTTTCCGAAAGATATGCCCGATATCGAGGAACGGTTGCGGTCACGGTTTGAATGGGGACTGATCGCGGATCTCCAACCACCGGACGTTGAAACACGCATTGCCATCTTGCGGAAAAAGTCTGAGGACGAGGGCGTCACGTTGCCGGAAGACGTCATCCAGTTTCTCGCCACCACGATGAAGAGCAATATCCGCGAGCTCGAAGGCTCATTGGTACGGCTCGGCGCCTATGCCTCGCTCACCGGTCAAACGATCACGCTGGAGATGGCGAAGAACGTGCTCCGGGATCTGATCGGCACCAAGAAAAAGATCGTGTCGATGGATGATATTCAGGAAACGGTGGGCACGCGCTTCCACGTGAAGATCGCCGACCTGAAATCCCGTCGACGGAGCAAGACGCTGGTGCATCCCCGACAGATCGCCATGTATCTCTGTCGAGAGCTCACAGACTCCTCGTATCCCGAGATCGGGCGGCAGTTCGGAGGCAAAGACCACACGACGATTATCCACGCCTGTAAGCAGATCATTAAAGCGAAAGACAACGACAGTGTATTGAGTGCCACATTGGACAGCTTGAAGGAGCAGATCCTGCGAGCGTGAGGGGCTGCGCTAAGGGGAACAGATCATGAAATTTCGTATGGGACGAGCGGAGCTCTTGACGGGTCTTCAGCGGGTCCAAGGTGTCGTCGAGAAGCGCAACACGATGCCGATCCTCTCGAATATCTTGATTGAGGCGAAGCAGGACGGGGTGGAAATCGTCGCCACCGACCTCGAGATCGGCATGCGTGGGCATTATAAGGCGACCGTGGAGAAACCGGGAGGGATCACGGTCTCGGCGCGGAAGCTATTCGAGATCATCAAGGAATTGGAGGTCGGTGAAATCGACATCACCTCTGGCGACAACAATTGGACGACGATCCATGCCGGCAAGAGCCAATTTAAGATCGTCGGCCTCCCCAGCACCGACTATCCCGCGTTGCCGACGATCGAACGGGAAGGGCTTATTCCCCTCACCGGGGTCGGTTTCCTCGAGCTGATTCGGAAGACCCTCTTCGCGGCCGGAGACAATGACGCGCGCTACATCCTCAACGGTCTGCTGGTGAGCCTCATCACGTCGGAGAAGAAAACGATTTTGCGGCTGGTCGGCACCGATGGACATCGGTTGGCAGTGGCCGAGCAGGAGGTCCGAGATGCCGGGGTTAAAGGCCCTCCGCAAGAGATCAAAGCCATCATTCCGAAAAAAGCGGCGCATGAGATGCAGCGTCTTCTGGAGGAGGGCGGCGAGGGGGAGCCCTTGATCGGGTTCACCAAAAATCTCATGATCTTTCGGAAGAGCGGTCTGTTGCTGACCTCGCGGCTCATGGAAGGGAACTACCCGAACTATCAGCAAGTGATTCCGAAAGAGGGCGGCGGAAAAATCGGGGTCAATCGCACCGACTTTGAGGGTGCGCTTCGGCGCGTCTCAGTGCTGTCACGCGATAAGGCGAGTGCGGTGAAGGTGACGTTTGTCTCCGGACAGATGACGCTGTTCTCCAGCAATCCTGACTTTGGAGAGGCGACCGAAGAACTCGCGGCACGGTACGAGGGGGAAGCGTTGAGCACGGGGTTCAATGCCCGCTACTTGCTGGATGTTCTCGGGGTGATGGATGGAGAAACGATCTCGCTGCAAATGGACAATCCGCTGAGCCCCTGTTTGATCCAGGAGTCAGACAGTCCGGGGTTCAAGTGCGTGGTCATGCCGATCAAGATCTGAGCGTCACACATCAATTATACTGGTCGAGGGATACGCAATCGGCCCATAGCTGCCTTTTCACGAAGGACCCTTTACCCATGACGCGTTTGAAGCAGGAGACCGATGGCCAGTAACGACACCGAGACCACACCGAAATCAGACAGTTACGGTGCGGATCAAATCAAAGTATTGGAAGGCCTGGACGCCGTGCGGAAGCGTCCGGCCATGTACATCGGCAGCACCGGGGTGGACGGCCTCCATCACCTTGTCTATGAAGTCGTCGACAACAGTGTCGATGAACATATGGCGGGATTTGGCGAGACGATCGAGGTGGCGATCCACATCGACAACAGTATTACGGTCGTGGATAACGGCCGCGGCATTCCCACCGGTATGCATTCCACGCAAAAGAAGTCTGCTGCCGAAGTGGCGTTGACGGTCTTGCACGCGGGCGGCAAGTTCGAACAGGGCGCCTATACGATGTCCGGCGGCCTCCATGGTGTCGGGATTTCGGTGGTCAACGCCCTCTCTGAATGGCTCGAGCTGGAGATTTGGCAGGACGGTCAGGTGTTCGAGCAGCGCTACGAGCGTGGCAAGTCGACGGCCCCGCTCAAGATGACGGGTAAAACCAAGCGCCGGGGCACGATGGTCACGTTCAAGTCCGACGGGCAGATCTTCGAGACGCTCGACTTCAGCTTCGACGTGCTGGCGCAGCGACTGCGCGAACTCGCCTTTTTGAACAAGGGACTCGAGATCACACTCAAGGATGAGCGGAAAGAACCGGTCAAGGAGCAAGTATTCAAGTACAAGGGCGGGATCGTGTCGTTCGTCGAGCATCTCAACGAAGCCAAGGTGCCGCTGCACAAGCCTATTTACGTGCAGGTTGAGAAATCGGAGATGGTGCTGGAGGTTGCGCTTCAATACAACGACGGCTACGCCGAGAACCTGTTTTCCTTTGCGAACAATATCAACACCAAGGAAGGCGGCACGCACTTGGTGGGCTTCAAGGCCGCGCTGACTCGAACGATCAACAGCTACGCCAACGCCAACGACCTGCTCAAGAAAGACACGGAGTCGCTCACCGGTGACGACGTTCGCGAGGGGCTCACCGCCGTCGTCAGCGTGAAGGTCCGGAATCCTCAGTTCGAAGGGCAGACGAAAGCCAAGCTGGGCAATAGTGAGGTGAAAGGCATCGTCGAGTCCGCGGTCAACGAAGCGCTCGGGACCTATTTCGAAGAAAACCCGACGGTGGCCAGAAAGGTCATCGGAAAATCGATCGATGCGGCTCGTGCCCGTGAAGCGGCGCGAAAAGCGAAAGAACTCATCCGGCGCAAGAGTGCGCTCGACGGGGGCTCGCTTCCCGGCAAGCTGGCCGATTGTTCGGAGAAAGATCCGGCCTTGAGCGAGCTCTACATCGTCGAGGGCGATTCGGCCGGCGGGTCCGCCAAGCAGGGACGCGATCGCAAGTTTCAGGCGATTCTCCCGCTCAAGGGCAAGATCCTCAACGTCGAGAAGGCGCGTTTCGACAAAATGCTCTCCAGCGACGAGATCAGGACGTTGATCATGGCGCTCGGAACCGGCATCGGCCGCAAGCGCGAAGAGAGCGAAAAGCCCGACAAAGACTCGTTCGACATCAGCAAGGCCCGGTACCATAAGATCATCCTCATGACGGACGCCGACGTGGACGGCAGCCACATCCGGACTCTGCTCCTCACGTTCTTCTTCCGGCAGATGCCGGAGCTGCTCGAACGAGGCTACATCTATATTGCGCAGCCGCCGCTCTTCAAAGTGAAGAAGGGCAAGACGGAACGGTATCTCAAAGATGAGCTGGCATTGAACGAGCACTTGGCCGATATCGCCGTTGAGGATGTAGACGTGTATGTGGAGGGAGTCCAAGGGTATGTCACGGGACGGCGGCTCCTCCCCATTCTGAAGAAGATGATCGCCTTCGAGACATTGCTCGGCCGGCTTAATAAGAAACCGCATGAGGCCGGCATGGTGCGGGCGTTTGTGGATGAACCGGGACTCGATCGGGAGCTTCTCAAGGATCAGGCGGCGCTCAAGAAGGTTGTGGCCAGCGTAAAGAAAACTCTCGCGGTGGTGTATCCGAAGCTCACCCCGACGTTGGAGATCGTCGAAGACGAGGAACATCAATCGAACAAAATTATCTGTCGCCTGCTTGCCAACGGAGCCACCTATAGTTTCGACGTGACGCATGTGCTGGTCGGCTCCGCCGAATTCCGTGAATTGCAGAAGCTCTCACCGTCGGCGATCGGCTTGGGCCGGGCGCCGTACAAGATCAAAATCGACGGTCAGGAACAGCTCCAGCCCGCAACGGTTGAGTTGGTCAAGGCGATCCTCGATAAGGGCAAGCACGGGCTCAGTATCCAGCGGTACAAAGGTCTCGGCGAAATGAACCCGAATCAGCTCTGGGAAACGACGATGAATCCAGAAGTCCGGACGTTGTTGAAGGTCAAACTGGAAGACGTGCCGGGCGTCGACGAGATCTTCACGATTCTGATGGGCGACGAGGTCGAACCCAGACGAAACTTCATCCAAGCCCACGCGCTCGAAGTGCGCAACTTAGACGTCTAAAAATTGCCAAAGAGCTTATGGCTGATAGCGTATGGCAAATAGCAGATGCGGAGTTTCTTTCTTGCCATCAGCTATAGGCTATAAGCCATTCGCTCTTTTCCCGAGGAGAATTAGATGCCGCCTGATGAAAGATTAGGACAGATCGCCATCGAAGACGAGATGCGCTCGTCGTACCTGAGTTACGCGATGAGCGTGATCGTGGGCCGGGCGCTCCCCGACGTGCGTGACGGTCTCAAGCCGGTCCATCGCCGTATTCTCCACGGCATGAACGAAATGGGCCTGGCGTCGAACCGGGTCTACCGCAAGTCCGCCAAGATTGTCGGCGAGATTATGGGGAACTACCATCCCCATGGGGACAGTGCCATCTACGACACACTCGTTCGGATGGCACAACCCTTCAACATGCGCTATATGCTCGTGGACGGTCAGGGCAATTACGGATCGGTCGATGGCGACCCACCGGCAGCCATGCGGTATACCGAAGCCCGCCTGACCAAGGTTGCCGAGGACATGCTCGCCGATATCGATAAGGATACGGTCGATTTCGGGCCGAACTACGACGAGTCGCTGGTCGAACCGCTGGTGCTCCCCTCGAAAATCCCGAACCTTCTTGTCAACGGCGCCGGCGGCATTGCGGTGGGTTACGCCACCAACATTCCCACCCACAATGTCGGCGAAGTGATCGATGGGCTCCTCCTCTTCTTGGAGAATCCGGACATCACGATTGCCCAGTTGATGAAAAAGATTCCAGGTCCCGACTTTCCGACGGCTGGATTCATCTATGGCACGGCCGGCATCAAGTCCGCCTACGAAAGTGGGCGGGGTCTTCTTACATTGCGCGCGAAAGTGAAGGTTGAGACCGATGAACGGACGGATCGCGAACGGCTGATCGTCACGGAGCTGCCCTATCAGGTCAATAAGTCCAAGCTGATCGAAAAGATTGCCGAATTGATCCGAGACGAACGGATCAAAGGGATTTCCGATCTGCGCGACGAATCCGATCGGGACGGCATCCGCGTCGTCATTGAGCTCAAGCGGGGCGAGATCCCGCTCATCACGCTGAACAATCTGTATAAGCTCACGCAGCTTCAGACGACCTTCGGGGTCATCATGCTCGCGCTGGTGAACAACCGGCCTGAAGTGTTGAATCTCAAGCAGATTCTGCATCACTTTGTCGAGCATCGGCGCGAGGTCGTCGTTCGCCGGACCGCCTTCGAGCTGCGCAAGGCGGAAGAGCGGGCTCATATCCTCGAGGGCCTCAAGATCGCGCTCGATCACCTGGATGCGGTGATCAGCTTGATCCGGCGGTCGCCGTCGCCCGATGAAGCCCGTGTCGGCTTGATGCGGGAATTTGCGCTGACCGAAATCCAGGCGAATGCGATTTTGGAGATGCGACTTCAGCGACTCACGCAATTGGAGCGCAACAAACTCATCGAGGAATATACAGAGGTCTTGAAGCAGATCGAACGTCTTAAGTCGATCTTGGGTAGCGAAGAGTTGGTTCGTGCGATCGTCAAAGAGGAACTCATCGAGGTGCGCGAAGCCTATACGGACGACCGTCGCACAAAGATCGTGAAAGAAGAGGCGGAGATCACGCTGGAAGACATGATCGCCAACGAAGAAGTGGTCGTCACCATTTCGCATGCCGGTTACATCAAGCGCAATCCTGTCACCCTCTACCGGGCGCAGCGGCGAGGCGGCAAGGGCAAAATCGGAATGGGGGTCAAGGACGAGGATTTTGTCGTGACGCTGTTCACCGCGACCACGCACGAATCGCTCCTGTTTTTCACCGACGCGGGGAAGGTCTATTGGCTGAAAGTGCATGAGATTCCGGACGCAGGGCGGGCCGCCAAGGGCAAAGCGCTCGTGAATCTGCTGGCGCTGTCCGGAGAGGAAAAGGTCACGGCGACCGTGCCGGTCAAAGAGTTTCGTGACGATCGGTTCGTCGTGATGGCGACCGCACAGGGCATCATCAAGAAGACCGAACTCTCCGCCTACGGCAATCCCCGCCTGGGGGGCATCATCGCGTTGTCGTTGGATAAAGGGGATCGTCTTATCGGTGTGCAGCTCACCGATGGCCAGCGGGAAATCCTCTTGGGCACCAAGAAGGGTATTACCATCCTCTTCAAGGAAGACGATGTCCGCCCGATGGGGCGCACGGCGCACGGGGTGCGCGGTATTACGCTGGAGGATGGCAACGAAGTGATCGGCATGGAAACCATGACCCCTGACTCCACCACTCAGATCCTTACGGTGACGGAGGGCGGCTACGGAAAGCGCACGCCGGTCAGCGAGTACCGCGTTCAGGGACGTGGGGGGAAGGGCATCATCAGCGTGAAGACCAATGAGCGTAATGGGCTCGCCATCGGGTTTCTTCAAGTCCGAGACGGGGATGAGATCATGTTGATGGCAGCTCAAGGCAAGGTACTTCGGTGCAAGGTGGATGGGTTCCGTGAGATCGGCCGGAACACCCAGGGGGTTCGGATCCTCGATCTTGAGGGAGTGGGTGACCGGGTCGTGGCGGTCGCACGTTTGGCGGAAAGCACCGAGGTGCTCCCCGAAGAAGGCGGCGGGTAACGGATACGCGCGAGATCTACGCCTTGTCCCTTGATCGCAGGCCTTCCATGCACGAGCAGGATTCTTCTCCAACGCCCCTTCCACAATCCAAGCCCAAGAAGCGTCTCGACACGGTCGTCAAATTGGCGCTGGGTGTGGTTGTCATGTCCTTTACCATGATCTGGGGCGGGATGTACCTGAGCCGTCCCGACCGAACGATCCCTCCCTATAGTGTCGGCTCCCAAGTCGGCCACATCGTCGCGGCGCATGTGCCTCATGACACGACCGACCTGGGGGTTGAAACGTTAGTGAAGCGTTTTCGCAAGGTCGGTCGACTGACGCACCACTTTGCCAAGATGAAGATTCAACCGACGACGCCGGGCGATCCGGCCGGTTGGTACAGGAAGGTCGTGGTGTATATATTTGCTGACGATGGGTGGGCTGAGCCGGATATGCTCAATAAATATTTGGCCGGGGACGCGTCGACGGTCAAAAACTATGAGAAGGAGATGCGGGGTTACTATCGGTTGCAGGATCAGGAAGAAGAGGGAGGTCTCGGCCCGATACCCAAAGCCGGCGCAGTCGCCGATGCCACGCATATTCTCTTCAAGGGACTCGTGACGGACCCTGTCCCGGCGGAGATAGAGGTCGAAGATTTCTCGATATCACCGATGTAAAGAGCAGACGGAGATCGTGATCTTGTATCGCTGAGACATGGGACGACACCTCAGTCAATATGGCCTCAGAGGCCATGACATCGTCATCAAGGGGGGGCCTTGTGGCAGGGGGGGCTGTCCGTACCGGGATCTCCCCTATGCGCAACGTAATATCGGTAATCAGTTCCCCGCCTGCGATGCTGCTGAGCTTCTGAATCAGTGTCGGCTTGAGGAACGTGAGCTGGTGCAGCCAGACGCTGTTGTGGACCAGGAGATAGAGTTTCTTGTAGCGAATCTGGTCGGGCCAGGTATTCGACGCGATGGGTTCCCCAACGATAGAGACCCAGTCTCGACGTAAGCGGTTTTCGAGCAACGTGGATTCGAGCCCCAGCCGACGAGCCACCCCTTCGAGGATGTGAGAAAGAGAATCGATGGAACCGAATCCACGCATGGCGGCATCATAGCAACAACTGCTGTGGGAATCAGCACGCGTGAGAGGTAAGGGGTGAAAGGTGACAGGCAGGACCGCCGGGTGTTGGGGGCGGAAGGCTGAGCGCGATCTACCTCTGGAAGTGAAAGTGTGACGTCTGATGGGGAAAGAGAAGGACAGTTTCGAAAGAGCCGTGGTCACGAACCGCAAGGCCTACCACGACTACTTCATCGAGGAGAAGTTCGAGGCCGGCATCATGCTCCGGGGTACGGAGGTGAAATCTTTGCGAGAAGGGCGGGTGAATCTCCAAGATAGTTACGCCAGCGTGAAAGGCAGCGAGGTCTTTCTCCACCACTGCCACATCAGTCCCTACAGCCACGGCAACATCATGAATCATGAGCCCCTCCGTACTCGGAAATTGCTCCTCCATCGTAAGGAGATCAATAAACTTCTCGGCAAGACGCAGCAGCAGGGGCTCACACTCATCCCGCTCCGCATTTATTTCTCCAAGCGAGGCTTTGCCAAGGTTGAACTCGGGCTGGCCAAAGGGAAAAAACAGCATGACCGCCGGGAATCCGACAAGACGCGTGAAGCCGGCCGCGAAGTGGAACGGGCGATGAAAGAGAGAAAGTGAAGCCCGCGGGTCCTGTCACCGATCCAACCCAGCCGTCCTCGCACCCCGCCCGGTGTAGGGACCCCGCTGCGGGCGGCTGGGTCTGAGATCGGTGCCACCCGCTGGCTTCGTGAAGCGAGGCAACTCAGGATTGCCCCGTGCTCCCGGAGCGCGCGCCATCTGAAGGATGAGAGGGCAGACTAGATGATCTCCTGTGCTTGTGCAACGCGCGGTCTCAGAGGGATGGGAAGGGCAGCCTAGTCGTCCTCCTGCTCGCGGAACGCGCACGATAGGAATGTGCTCGTTCGACGCGCGCAATCGAGGATCGACCAGGCTACCCTTGAAAGTGAAATGAGAGGCTGGGATAACACGCGCAGTGAGAGGCCATCTTGCCCGCCCTCAAGGGAGAAGATAGACAAGCAGTGCTCGCTCGTTGCGCGCACAGTACAGGATAGGCTGGTTGCATACCTGGAAGGAGGGCGGTGGGCTGGTTAATCTTGAGCCAGGTCGATCCAGAGCACGAACACTTCCAGTGAATTTCCCGGTTCGTCTGTTTTCGTTCCCCCATAAACTCGGACTAACAGATCGACGTGATCGCCGGCGGTGAGCATAGGCGCTCGCAGCATGCTGGTGTTCCTGCCACAGGCCCCTTGATCAAGGACATCTACCACACCACTCTCATCTTCCAATGAGATAACGGTCAGCTCGTAGGGCTTCCCGCAACCCCTCGTCATGACCTGCGTCTCAATGGTGCGGATGATGCCGGCTATCCTGATTTCTCGCAGGTGGTAGCTGGTCGGATTGGAGAGAAGCTTCCCGATGGGAATGCGTTCGTATGAGCCAAGAGGAATCTGGGCTGACCCCACTCGCGGAGAGCGAGGAAGAGGGTCCAGCGCGAAACTCGATTCAGGGCCCCCAAGGATCAGCGTGCCGATCATGGCAAGAGATGAGAGCGCGAAAATACACAATCGTGTGGTCAGAAGAGGCATCATCAGATAATTCCTATTCAAGGGCGTACTCGTTTCACATCAGGAGTCCTTGACCACAAGCCTGCTCTAGCCATCCGAAAAAACATGGGAATTCCTCCGTTGTCTCCATCCTCGAAGGACGAGCCGGATCGTATGCCTCATCGAACCAAGCCTGTCCCCTGATCAGCTGTGACCAGCTGATGTATCTCACAGTTTCTAGGCAACTTCTATCCGGGGCGAATTTAACACTTGACATAGTACTAACTAGAACTATTACACTATGTGCGGGTCGTAGAGGGGGATGACCATCGTTGTGATGGAGGTGCTGTTGAATCGCAATGCTCGCATAGAGGAGGGTCGCTATGAAGACACTCTTTCAGACCGATGAAAGTTGGGCTGGGTTCACCCTACGTCTCACCTTGGGATTGGTGATGTTCCCGCATGGCGCCCAGAAGTTGTTGGGTTGGTATGGCGGGTTCGGATTCGCCGGAACCATGGGATTCTTCACCGAGACCATGCATTTGCCGTGGATTGTCGCCTTCTTGGTGATCGTTGGAGAGTCCTTCGGCAGTTTGGCGCTGCTGCTCGGGCTGCTGACGCGCTTCACGGCGGTGAGTTTCATCGTGATCATGCTTGGCGCCATCACCACCTCGCATCTTCAAAACGGATTCTTCATGAACTGGTTCGGGAAACAGGCCGGCGAAGGATATGAGTATCATCTCTTGGTGATCGGTATCGGCCTCGCGCTGTTGATAACGGGGGCCGGGAAATGGTCGATGGATCGACTCATTGCGGAGAAAATCGAGAGATAAACGAGAGACGGGGCGGAAGACTTACGAAAGGAGGCGGAACTATGAATACGATCGGGATACAGCCCACCAAAATCGATATCCGTCGAGCCCATGAGCGTTTCCACACCCAGATCAGCTGGCTCGACTCGTGGCACAGCTTCAGTTTTTCGAACCACTACGACCCGACCAATACCCATCATGGGCTGTTGCTGGTGAGCAACGACGATACGGTGAAGGCCGGTACCGGATTTCGCACACATCCGCATCAGGATATGGAAATCGTCACGTGGGTGCTGGACGGTGAGTTGGAACACAAAGATTCGGAAGGCAACAAGGGGATTCTCTATCCGGGGCTCGCACAGCGCATGAGTGCCGGTATCGGCATCTGGCATTCGGAAATGAATCCCAGCCCCGATAAGGACGTGCACTTCATCCAGATGTGGGTCCCGCCTGACACGGAACGCATCAAGCCGAGCTATGAGCAGTTGGATATCAATAGAGAGCTGGGGCGAGGTGGGCTGATCCCCATTGCGTCGGGGCGGGGTCATGAGGCGGCGATTTCCATCAAGCAGCAGGGGGCCGTGCTCTGGGGCGGACGGCTCAATCCGGGGGAATCGGTGCAAGTTCCCGACGCACCGTATGTGCATATCTTTATTGCCAAAGGAGGCGCTGAACTTGAAGGGGCTGGCGTGCTCCATTCCGGCGATGCGGTTCGTCTCGCAGCGGCCGGTGCGCGACGCCTGACGGCCGAAGCCAGCACAGGAGCTGAGGTTCTCATCTGGGAAACCAATCAAGACATGAAGCCCTAAAGGAAAGGGGGTTGGCGCAATGTGTAAATAATGGGTCAGGCCTGAATCCATCGCACAGACCTTGATCTTTCTCGCATCTAAAGAAGCGAGCCAAATTAACGGCGCGCTGATTCCTGTCGGGTAACGAAGAGTCACGAAAGGAGTCATAATATGAAACGATTTTGCGCGACTTCCGACATGGATTTTCCACGGTTCGTTCAGCCCAGCGCAGCGTCTGGAGGGAGCGGCGGATGACGATGGGCAAGGTACGTCTGGAAGCGTTTAGTGACGGAGTACTCGCCATCATCATTACCATCATGGTGTTGGAAATGAAGGTGCCGCACGGAGCCGGGCTTCTGGTATTACAGCCGCTGATTCCAGTTTTCCTCAGCTATATCATGAGCTTCGTGTACATCGGCATCTACTGGAACAACCATCATCACCTGATGCATGCGACGCGGCACGTCAACGGGTCAATTCTGTGGGCCAACCTGCACCTATTGTTCTGGCTTTCATTGATACCATTCGCCACCGGCTGGATGGGCGAGAATCATTTTGCGCCCTGGCCGGTGGCGCTATACGGAGCGGTATTGCTGTGCGCGGGAACCGCCTATTTTATTCTCACGAAAACACTCATCGCCCGACATGGGAAAGACTCAGCTCTGGCAACATCGATCGGCGGCGACGTGAAGGGCAAAATATCTCTTACGGTGTACGCGGCGGCGATTCCACTTTCTTTAGCGCAGCCTTGGATCGCCTGCGGCCTCTATGTCCTTGTCGCAATCATGTGGCTGGCACCCGACCGCCGAATTGAACACGCACTGACTGAATAGCCATGTCGCCTGAAATGCCAATACCTTCTGTCATCCACGACCAAGCCGCACGTCAGTTCAAGTATCGGAGAAATTGAAGACACCATTCAATTCCGAGGTATCGGGCGAAACAGAGAAAGGACGCGATCATGAAGACGGATCTCGACAAGGTGAAAAAGTTGGCCAAGGATCTTCGGAAAGACTATCCGCGCAGTCCACGCGAAAAACTGGGCGGCTATGTGATCGTGGCTCGCTGTGTGGACAAGTGTCGGGCGTTCTTGCTCGGGATGAACGGTGAATACAATTACTGGCCCTGTTCGTTAGCCAGCCAATGGTTTTCGTTCACCGGCATCACGCCCGATCAGTTCAAGGAGGTCGTGGCGACCGGAGTCTCAGACGAGGAGATCGGGGAGTGGATCGTCAGCCATTCGCAAGTAAAGAATACGGATGACGTATTGAAATGGAACAACAAACTGCGCGATATGCGGCTCAGCGAGATGAGTCTTGAGGCCCAGCAATACCTCGAAGAATATATTCCCAAGGTCGTGCCGAAGCATCGCCCGGTGTATGTGTGGTTTGATGTGTACGATCTGGAGGAGAAGCGGCTGTAAGCCCAACGTTCGCATCGCGGGGTTTGAGACGAAGGGAAGGAGGATCCAATGAGCCATCATGAGACAATCGAGACCGCGGCAACAAAAGACATCGTGGGAATCTATCAGCCAGGCTCACGGCATATGGTGGGCGATGGGTTTCCCGTTCGGAATCTCTTTCCGAGCAACGACCTCCACCGTGAAGTCAGCCCCTTTCTCATGTTGGACTATGCGGGGCCGCAGTACTTCGAGCCGACGGATCATCCTCGTGGCGTGGGAGAACATCCGCATCGCGGCTTTGAAACGGTCACCCTTGTCTATGAAGGCGTCGTGGCCCATCGTGATTCAGCTGGGAACGCCGGGGTGATCGGCCCAGGCGATGTTCAATGGATGACGGCGGCATCCGGTATCGTGCACGAGGAATTGCACGAGAAGGAATTTGCAAAACATGGCGGCACGCTTCACGCCATTCAGTTGTGGGTGAATCTTCCGCGCACCTCAAAAATGTCGGCGCCCGGGTATCAGACGATTCTCAACGCCGACATCCCTGCTATCGATCTTGACGGCGGGGCTGGTCGATTACGGGTGATTGCCGGATCGTTTCATGGACACAGGGGTCCCGCTCGCACCGTCACCCCGGTCGAACTCTATGATCTCCAACTAAAGGCTGGAACCAGCGCGTCTCTCAGGTTGTCCGAGGGACATAATGCGTCTCTCCTTGTTTTGCAAGGCCGCGCCTCCGTCAACGGGTCGCAAACGGCTGGGGAGGCTGAATTGATTGTCTGTACGAAGAACGGTTCTCAGGTAGCAGTCGCTGCTCACGAAGACAGCAGGCTCTTGGTGATGGCCGGTGAGCCGATCGATGAACCGATCGCGCGTTATGGCCCCTTCGTCATGAATACCAAAGCGGAGTTGGTTGAGGCTGTGAACGATTATAACGGCGGCAAGATGGGGCATTTAGCATGATGCTGAAAAAGTCCGCCAACAGGGGGGGGTGGCCTGGTTGGTCCCCCGTGCTCACGGAACCCCCACGATGAAGCAGTGGTCGTTCGACGTGCGCAGTTGGGGACCAAGCCAGGCCACCTCTTGAAAGAAGGTAACGAGCAAGCTTGGAGAAACAATCTAAGGAATCTATGATGCAGATCGACATCTACTCCGACATCGTCTGCCCGTGGTGTTACGTCGGGAAGCGACGGCTCGAACGGGCATTGACCTCGGTTGGTGGCGACATACATGTGACGTGGGGCCCGTTCCAATTGAATCCGACGATGCCACTCGATGGAATGGATCGGTTCGCCTATCTGAAAGCCAAGTTTGGGAGCTTGGAGGCCTTTGGCCAGATGAAGGAGCAACTCCTTGCTGCCGGAGAGGAAGAGCAGATTCCATTTGCGTTTGAGAAAATTCAGCGGACGCCAAATACATTTTCGGCCCATCGACTGGTCTGGCATGCAGCACAGCAGGGGAAACAGGACGAAGTAGTGGAGGCTCTCTTTCGTGCGTATTTTCTCGAAGGCAAGAACATCGGGGACCTGAAGACCCTTGCGCACGTCGCTGTCGAAGCCGGACTGGATAGGACAGAAACAGAAGAGTTTCTGGCGAGCGACAAAGGGGTGACTGAGGTAAAAATGGAAGAAGCAGTCGGTCATCGACTTGGCATCAGCGGGGTCCCATATTTCGTCATCAACGGCACGGTTGCGATCTCCGGCGCGCAGCCTTCCGACATCTTTGTGTCCGCTATTGGGCAGGCCGGTAAGCAGCACTAACAGGCTACGGAGGAACTCAGTTTCAGGCAATACACTGGTGGAATATTTTCTATTGGTGCCGAATCAACAGAGCCGCGGGATGCTCAAAAAGGCCGTCCAGCAAGGCCGCAGCCGATGAAAGCACCGGAGGCGTAGCCCCTGGCTACGTTGAGGATGCTTTCGAGGCGAGAACGCCCTGGCGGACTTTTTCAGCACCCTGCTAGAAAGGAAGGGGCATAATGGCAGTTCAAGTCTACGGCTGTAACCATATTGTGATCGAGGTCACAGACGCCAAGAAAGCGGTGAAGTTCTACTCGGACGTGTTCGGGCTGAAGATGCTCCGCGGCGGTGAAGGCGCGGCTTGGTGCAAGCTCGGTGAGCACCAGTTTATGGCGATCTTCGAAGTGGATACATTGCAGCCTGATCGCGTGAAACATTTTGGCTTGATGGTTCGAGATGCACAACAGATCAAGGAAGTGCGGAAGAAGCTCACCAAGAAGTACAAACTCACAATGCAGCCGAATTTCCGCTGCGATTTCCGCGATCCCTGGGGCAACCGCATTCAGGTCGGCGATCTCAGCGACGAGTCGCTGGTTTGGCTCCTTCCCTATCAAGAAGTGCAGAAAGCCGGGATTACATTCACCTGCAAATCGAACAAGGAGAAGAAATCATGAGCACTACCAATCTACAACAGCGGCTGAACGATCTGTTTGGCTACATCCGTCAAGGCAAGATCATTGAGGCCATGAGTGAGTTCTACGAGATAGACACCGTGATGCAAGATAATGCCAATCCACCCACAAAGGGACTGGCCGCCAACATCGAGCGAGAAAAGCAGTTCATGAGCGGTGTCAAAGAATGGAAAGGGTTTAACGTCACAGCCTCAGGCGTCGGCGACAACGTGACCTTCTACGAATGCAATTTGGACTTCATTGCTACCAGCGGCCAGCCTGTTCACATGGAGCAGGTCGTCGTGGCCAAGTGGAAGAACGGCAAGATCGTCCACGAGCGGTTTTACTACGATACCGGTGCGGGCAAGTAAGGCATCGTGACTTCATCCTAAAGGGAGCCTGTTATGCCGGATACACAATGGACGGACGTTGGAAGCGTCGAAGAGTTGAAGCAGAAGCCCTTGCAAGAAGTCTCCTTCGGAAAGACGACAATCGCGCTGACGTACAAAGATGGTTCGTTTGCCGCGATCTCAGGGGTTTGTAATCATGTCGGTGGTCCGTTGGGTGAAGGCACCCTCGACGGAGACTATGTTGTTTGTCCCTGGCACTACTGGAAGTTCCATCACAAGACTGGTCAAGGAGAATCGGGGTACGAACAAGATCAGGTTCCGGCCTATGCGAGCAAGACTGAGAACGGCCGGCTCTATATCGATCTGTCGTCCGCCACGAAACGGAAGAAGCAGTCGCATACACCCCATCCGCTTGCACGTCCGGTGTCGCGCCAGGCAGGTCCGATCCGAGTGGTGGGAATCTCGACGACGGCGATGACCACGGAACATCCACGGTACAGCACCTCCGATGCGATGCTGGAGGTAGCGCTGGACCATGCCAACAGCACGCTCAAACTGGAGACGCAATGCATCAAGCTCCGCGAGCTGAACTTTCGTCCTTGCGAAGGTTTCTATTCCAAATCGGCGCAGGCCTGTACCTGGCCCTGCTCGATCACGCAGATGGACCCGACCGATCAGCTCGATCGCGTGTACGAAGCCATCGTGCATTGGGCCGATGTCATTCTGATTTCAACCCCGATCCGTTGGGGCAACGCGAGTAGTCTCTACTACAAGATGGTCGAGCGGATGAACTGCATCCAAAATCAGGAGACCATCGCGAATAAACATTTGCTCAAGAACAAGGTGGCAGCGTTTATCATTATGGGCGGGCAAGACAACGTGCAGGGGGTGGCCGGACAACTCATGACCTTTTTCGCCGAAGTTGGCTGCCAGTTCCCGCGGTTCCCGTTCATCGCCCATTCACGAGGCTGGAGTGCCGAAGACATGGAACGGAATGTCAGCGAGGTACAGAATAGCCGAGAGCTACGTGAAGGGGCACAGGAACTCGTTACACGCGCTGCTGACATGGCGAGGCTCATGGTCGGTGGTCAACTTCCAGAACATCCGCTTGCCCGTGGCGGACGCAAGGCGCATCAGCTCGATAGTTAGCCGACTGGGTAACGGTCGCGTGAGCTTTAGGGAGATCGGATCATGCCGGAGCCAGGACACAGAGCCGCGCACCGGGACAATCTTTTTCAAGCGCTGCTTCGTTTACACAAGGCCTTGCTGGATGACGAACGAGTGTCCTATGAGCGTGTGCATGGGCGTATCCCCTCCAATGGCGCATTTTTGCAGCTGGTGCTGGGGGATGCGTGGTTTGCCTGGCTTCGTCCGCTGTCTCAAGTGATGGCCAAGCTTGATGAACTCGGTGAGGCAGATGAATTACCAGACGGCTCGGATACTGCCACCCTTGTCGCGTCGATCCGAACACTCCTGACGCCGACAGAAGAGGGGGAGGGGTTCGGCAAACAATATCACGACGCGCTGCAACGAGAGCCCGATGTGGTGTTGGCGCACGCGGCTGTCAGAACGCTGCTCAAGTGACCGCACAAAGAACGGGAGAAAGATCGTCCCTTTGGATACGGGGAAGGAGTGAATTCAATGAAAGCCCACTACCTCGGCCATGTCGTTTTCTATGTGAAGGACCTTGAACGATCGCTGGTGTTTTACCGTGACCTGCTCGGGTTCCAGGAAGTGGGCCGGATCTTCAACGGCGCTGCAGCGGCTCTGACATCCGGACGGACCCACCACGAGCTCTTGCTGATTCAAGTCGGTGATGCTCCTGGACCACTTGAGGGAAGGCGTCGAGGGCTCTATCATATCGGGATTAAAGTAGGAGATAGTCTCGACGAGCTTCGTTCGGCCAAGAAAGAGTTGGAACAGGCCGGGGTTCAGATCGACGGTATGAGCGACCATACCGTAAGCCAGAGCCTGTACATTCGCGATCCTGACGGCAACGAAGTGGAGCTCTATGTAGACGCAGACGAGGCGTTGTGGAAAAATAATCCGGCGGCTGTCGTGTCGCCCATCAAGCCATTACAGCTGTAATCTAACAAGGAGGACTATTCATGGAGAAACCACGTATTGCAGCCAAGCAGCCTGAAGTACTGACGTTGGAAGCGGGAACCTACTATTGGTGTTTATGTGGACGCTCAAGGGACCAGCCATTCTGTGACGGGTCCCATACAGGAGCCGGGTTCGAGCCGGTCGAGTTTATCGTAGATGAAACGAAAGAAGTGGCCTTGTGCATGTGCAAGCAGACGAAGACCCCGCCGTTCTGCGACGGCACACACCAGACGCTCTGATTCTCCCTCGCGCATACCCCGTAGCTCAGGCCTTCGTCGCCCAAATGGCTACTTTGGCGGAGAAGGCTGCTGCGGGGGAGCGTCATTTCAAGAGTAGGCGGTTTCCATTGGAGTGGCAAGTCAGAGATATCCGCGTTGTTGTTCCTCTACGGAATTTGTGTAAACCTGTCTAGCAGGATGCTGAAAAAGTCCGCCAGCGGCGTTCTCGCATCGCTCAGAGGCTCAACGTACCGAAGCGTACGCCTC